>Ga0335071_10000267_pt1 | contig 59876 bp, 55 predicted proteins | sample Lox_Sample_15_FD_206724 | JGI IMG/M metagenome (GOLD analysis project Ga0335071, IMG submission 206724) | Soil microbial communities from Loxahatchee National Wildlife Refuge, Florida, United States - Lox_Sample_1.5 | ecosystem: Environmental > Terrestrial > Soil > Wetlands | place: USA... | reverse complement strand
CCGGCTCGGTCGGGGTGCCGACGACGGTCAGATCCGCTGGCGGCAGGCCCATATAGTAGGAGAACGCGGCCACGTCGTTCTGGATGTACTTCGAGCCGTAGGCGTCGACGATGGCGACGGTGGTGCCAGTCCCGTCCCAGCCGCCGCTGTAGAGCTGATTCAGGTTGTACGCCTTCTGGAGGTCGCTCGGCTTGTACCCGCAGGGCGGGACGGTGCCGGGAGAGGTATTGGTGATGTCCGCGCCGTACCGGTTGCCGGCATAGGTGGCGGCGAGGGGGCTGCCGCTCGCGTCCGTGCCTGAGAACTTGTGCACCTCGGGGGGGCGGAAGCACTGCGCCGAGTAAAGGAGGCCATCGGGGTTCGAGGTGACCGTCGGGGGAAAGGGCGAGCCGGTCTCGGGATCGACGGGGCGGGAGAGGGTCGGGCGCATCACGTGCCCGCCCAGACCGGTGACCGCCGTCACGAAGGGCGCGATGCTCGCCGGCACGACCGGCTTCTGCGCCGCGGCGTGGACGGTGCGGCCCCTGAGCGCGTAGTCGTGTACCGAGACCTGGAATACCGAGCCGACCTGCGACGCCGGCCCGACCGCGGTCAGGTACAGGTTGTTCGGGCCGACGCCGGTCACGGAGAGCCCGTAGGACTGGAGAACCTGAGAGACAGCGGCCACCTGGCTGCTGCGCGGTGCGTGCGATGCCTGGAAGTCCGCATCGGACAGGAAGGCCGCGCCTTGCTGCTGGCCCTCGATCCTCCGATCGAGTCCCGCGCGATCCTGCAGGTTGAGCCAGACCGTGATCGAGATCGGTCGCGTCGATTCGACGGCGCCGAGGTCCTGGGCGTCCTTGAGCGCTGGGTTCGTTGCTCGCACGGGCAAGGCCAGCGCGATCAGGGCACCGACGGTCAGAAAATGAATTGCGCGCATTGAGTGCGGACCTCCCTTGGAGTAGGTGGCAGTGTCCCCGGCAAGGCGAAGTACGCGAGAGCTGTACTCTACCGAGCGCTGATAGACGAGGACCTCGTCAGGGCGACGCCGAGGTGCCATCTCGATCGCTTGAGGGCAAGAAATCGTTAGCAACCAGCGGCTGAACGAGCCGACTCCTCGCCCGGAGCGTCCCCCGGAGCCCACGACGGCCTAGAGCCACAAGCGAAGCGGGGCCGCCAGGCGAAGGGGCCGTGTCGCGAGTGGCGATCGATGCGGACACGACCCTGTGGCGAGGGCCAAGGCGGTCGGGGATTCCCTAGCGCGAGCCCCAATCGGGTTGGGGCCACTCCCTCCCAGCGTCGCGCTCGAGGACACGCCTCGCAGGCTCGAGCGCCGCCAGGGAGCGAGCCATGCTGGAGACTGTGGGACGCCGGGCGGGCGCGGGGAAGCCGCCGGCGTCGGCCGCTCCCACCCAGGACCTGCAACCGTTCGAAGTGACGGTCGCGTCCACCTCCTGCCGGAGCCGCCCTTCCCCCCTCGTGGGTACACGCTCGGCTCGCAGGAGAGGACCATCCCTTCTGCCATCGCCGCCGCCGAGCGCGGACGAGCATCGGCCCGCCGTCGTGGTACGCGAATCGCATGCCACAGCCCGGCGCATGGAAGGCGATGTCCCCTTGGCCTCACCGCCGCGGAAGGAGGGCGGTCATCCCCCCCCGTGTGCGCCACCCGTTGCTGCCCCCTCGATGAACCGTTCCACCCGCCACACGGCCTCGCCCAGCGGCGTGAAACGGTACAGGGCGTCCTCCCGCGTCATGAGCCCCTGCTCGACGAGCGCCCGGCGCACCGATGATACGTCCTCGCAGACCTGGCCGATGCGCCGGGAGAGCTCGCGCTCCTCGTAAGGGCGCAAGTCGGTCAGGGCGAATCGCAGAGCAGCCTCGACCGAGATCTCCGCCACCGGTTCGGCCCCTCGGCCGCGGAGCCGCTCGCGGACTCGCCGGGAGAGCTCGCTCGGCTCCTGCGAAGGCGGCGGCCGACGGTGGAGGGCTCGCAGGGCTGCCTTGCGGCGCGACGGCGACCCGCTGGCGGCGAGCCGGCGCAGCACCGCCTCCAGCTCGTCGCCGCCCAGGGCGGCGAGGGTGCCGACGGAGCCCACCTGGACGCCTTCGTCGGGATCGTCGACGCAGGCCAGCACCGCGTCGCGCGCTCCGAACGCGGCCGGACCGAGGTGGCCGAGGGCCTCCAGGGCCGCCAACCGCTCCTCTCGCTCCACCGCCCCGAGCCGGGTCGAAAGCGCGCCCACCGATTCTGCGTCGCCAAGAGCCGCCACGCCTCGGATGGCGGCCAGGCGGGTGCAGGTACACTCCGCCTCGAGAGCCGCCCGGACGCGCGCCACCCGCTCGCGGTCGCGGAGCGCGGCCGCGGCGACCAGCGCGGCCTCGCGCGTACTTGGCTCCGCCACGTCCAGGTAGCGAGCTACCTGCTCCCGAAGCCTACGCAGCACGGCCGCGTCCACCTCGTCGGCGGGGATGGCGTGGAGGTGCCTCGCCATCAGGGAACGGCCAGCGGCGGAGAGCGGGAGGTCGGCCACCGGGCGCAGGTGCCGCCCCAGCGCCGCGGCGGCGGCCAACCCCCGCGCGGCACGGGCCGGGTCGTTTGTGGCGAGGTCGTCGCCTGCGGCGCGCGCCAGGGCGCTTCCGGTCCGGCACAGGGCATGAAGCAGGGCGCGTGGCCGAGGCAACTCGTCGCCGGCCTCTTCGTACCGGGCGAGGAGCGCGGCCACGGCCGGCTCCCCGAGCGAAAGCAAGGCATCGGCCAAGAGGTCCGACACCGCCCCATCCCGCGCCGCCGCGAGCAGGGCGAAGAGCAACTCGGCCTTGGCCGATTGAGTCGCGGGATGGGCCACGATTGCGTCGACGAGCACGTACGCCAGGGGAGAGGCGCTCGCGTCCGGCCCGCCGGCCCAGGGCAGCGTTCGGTACCGCGCCACGGCCGCCCCGAGCGCCCGTCCGGCGCGCGCTGCCTCCGGTGCTCGGGCGGCGAGCCGCACGTCGAGCATCGTTCGAATGGCGCCCGCTCCCAGGCGAGGGAGGAGTTCGCCGATCCGCTCCACCACGTCGCTCGCGTCGTCCCGAGAGAGAAGCTGTCGCAGGCGCTCGGGCGAGCGTTCCAGGACGATCGAGAGGCGTTCCGCGGCCTGGGGTCGGTCTCGGAACAGCTCGACCAAGACCTCCAGTTCGGCCATGACGTCGCCCCTCAGGTCCGGGTCTCCCACCGCCACGCGCTCTTCCCACTCCTCGCGCACCATGTCCTCGATCGCCTTTCGTCCGCGGTGGAGCCGCGACAGCACCGTTCCCTGCGGCACGTCCAGGATGGCCGCCACTTCCTGCGTGGACAAGCCCTCCAGATGATGCAGCACCAGCGGGACGCGGTGGGAGGGGGAGAGCCGGAAGAGGGCCCGCGAGACGGCACGCTCGATCGAGCGATCCGCCGGCGGGTCCGCGGGCAGGTCTTCGGGTAGAGGAACCTCGTCCCGCCGGCGGCGATATCGCATCCGGAACACGTTCAGCGTGATGATGCGCAACCACGCCCCGAAGCGATCGGGGGCGCGCAGCCGGCACAGCTCCAGCCAGGCCTGCACCAGGGCCTCGTGCGCCAAGTCCTGAGCCTCGGGCAGGTTTCCCGAAAGACGCAGGCAAGCCGCAATCACCCGAGCCTGGTGGCGCTCGACCAGCGCGCCGAAGGCGTCGCGGTCGCCCGCCTGCGCCCGAACGACCAGGTCCGAGTCGGTGAGGTCCTTACCCACGCTAGAAAGGATGCAGCTGTGGCGCGGATATTCCATGGCCCTGGGCCCCACGCCTCGGCTATTTCCCGTTCTCCAGGAGACCCGTCTGTCCGGCAAGGTCGTCTCAGACCTTGCCGGCTGCCGCGGGAGTACCACGTACCGGGGGCGACCGTGCAGGCCCACCGTCGCGACCTTTGGCCGTGGGACTCAGCGTTCGTTTGCCCCGATTTGGGTGGCGCCCCACTTCGTCAGGGCCGGCGGGGTCACGGGCCCGGGAACGGGCGATATATACTGTGCGTGTAGTATCCACTTTGTTCGGGAGGCAGGGATGCCCGACCCCAGGGACGTTCATCTCCAGACCGTCGCCAAGGCGGTGCTCGACGGGCGCGTGATCTTCTTCCTCGGCGCCGGCGTGAACCGCTGCGGCCGGCCCCTCGGCGTGCAGTGGGACCTGGAGCTCCGCCGCTATCTCCCCGACGGCCGCGAGCTGGCCGAGTACCTGGCCCGGCAGACCATGTACCCGCAGTCGGACGCGTCGGACCTGCTCCGCGTCTCGCAGTACCTCTCGGTGATGGAGGGCTCGGGGCCGCTGTACGAGCGGCTCCACCAGGTGTTCGACGCGGACTACCCACCCACGAGCGTACACCAGCTGCTCTCGTGCATCCCGGCGCTCCTGCGGGCACGGGGTCCGGTCGCTCAGTACCCCCTCATCGTCACCACGAACTACGACGACCTGATGGAGCGGGCACTCCGCGAGGCCCACGAGGAGTACGAGCTCGTCGTCTACGTCGCAGACGGCCACGAGCAGGGCAAGTTCGTCCACTCCCCCCCCGGCGAGGATCCCCGCATCATCGAGGTACCGAACGAGTACGGCAGCATCGGCCTGGACCGGCGCACGGTGGTCATGAAGATCCACGGCTCCGTGGATCGGCAGATGCCGGACCGGGACAGCTTCGTCATCACCGAGGATCACTACATCGACTATCTCACCCGGACGGATCTCGGGAGCCTCGTCCCGGTGGTGCTGGCGGCGAAGCTTCGCCGGAGCCACTTCCTGTTCCTGGGCTACGGACTCCGCGACTGGAACCTCCGGGTGATCCTGCACCGTATCACCCGCGAGCAGACGCTCAGCTACAAGTCCTGGGCGATCCAGTTCCGGCCCGACGAGCTGGAACAGAAGTTCTGGGAGAACCGCAAGGTGGAGATCCTCGATGTGCCGCTCGAGCAGTACGTCGAGGGGCTCCACGGAAAGCTCGAGCCGCCGCCTCCTCCTGCACCGCCCCCGCCGGCAGCGGAGGCGCAAGCCGGAACGCCGTGAGCGAGGCCCCCGCGATCGCCGCTTCCTTGGAGCCCGGCCCCTCGCGGGGGCGAGAGTCCTGCCCGTACCAGGGGCTGGTCCCGTTCCGGGAAGAGGACGCGGAGCTCTTCTTCGGCCGGGACGCGGAGCGGGCGCTCCTGCGGGCGAACCTGCTCGCCGCCCGGCTCACCATCGTCTACGGCGCGAGCGGCGTGGGAAAGACCTCGGTGCTGCGCGCCGGGCTCCTGCACGACCTGCGGGCGGAGCAGAAGACCCAGCGCGTCGCCGGGCAGCAGCCCGAGTTCCTCGTGGTCGCCTTCGCCTCGTGGCGCGACGATCCCGTGCTCGCGCTCGAGGGGCGGGTGGAAGAGGAGGCCCGGGCGGCGCTCGGAGGCGCCGCGATGTCGCTGCCCGCGGCCGGCTCGCTGCCGCTCGCGGCCTGGCTCGGCGCCGTGATCGAGGCCACCGGGCAGGACCTCCTCGTCGTCCTCGACCAGTTCGAGGACTTGTTCCTCTACCACGCGGGCGAGACGGGCGCGGGCTCGTTCGTGCACGAGTTCGCGAAAGCGGTGAACTCCGGGGACCTCCGCGCTAACTTCATCGTCGCGCTGCGCGAGGACTCGGTGGCGCGGCTCGACGTGTTCAAGGGAAGGATCCCGGGCGTCCTCCGGAACACCTTGCGTATCCAGCACCTGAGCGCGGCGGGCGCGCGCGCGGCCACCACCGGTCCCCTCGCGTACTGGAACCAGCACCACGGGGACGACTCGGTCGAGATCGAGCCAGTGCTCGTGGAGGGCGCGATCGAGCAGGTCCGGACCGGAAGGGTGCTGGTGGGCGAGCCGGGGCGGGGAGGCGTGCCGACCTCCGGGGCCGCCGCGCCGGAGGTGCGGATCGAGGCGCCTTACCTGCAGCTCGTCCTCGAGCGGATCTGGGCGGAGGAGGCAGGGGAGGGCTCACGGGTTCTCCGGCGCGCGACCCTCGAGCGCCTCGGCGGCGCCGAGGCCATCGTGCGCGAGCACCTCCGGGTGGCCTTGGGGAAGCTCTCGACCGCCGAGCAGAACCTGGCGGCCGAGGTCTTCCGCTACCTGGTCACGCCCAGCGGCGGGAAGATCGCCCTCTCGCTCGCGGACCTCTCCGGCTACCTGGACCGGGGGCCGGCAGAGCTCGCCTCCGTGCTCTCGCGGCTCGAGGCCTCGGAGGCGCGGATCCTGCGCCAGGTCCCGGCGTCCCCGGGAGAGCCGCCGGAGAACGTCCGGTACGAGATCTTCCACGACGTCCTGGGCAAGTCGATCGCCGCCTGGCGCGTCTGGTTCGACAAGCAACGGCTCTCCGCCCGCGCCGAGGAGCGGATCCAGCGAGAACGGCGGCGCGTCCGGCAGATGAAGGTCTTCGTGGTCGCCCTGGGGCTTCTCGCGCTCGGCCTGGCGCTCACCGTTGGCCTGGCACTCGTCGAGAGCTCGCGCGCCAACGATGCCCGCGCGGTGGCACTGCACGAGACTTCGCGCGCGAACGAGGCCCGGGCCGTGGCGGACCTGCGCGCCCTGGCCGAGTCCGCGCTGGTGAACCTCGATGCCGACCCCCAGCTCGGCCTCCTCCTCGCGATCCGCGGCGCCTCGGATCCGCGGGCGGCGAGCGTGCCGGAGCTCGCGGGGGTGTTGCGCAGGGCCACCGCACAGTCGCGCGCGCTGCGCCCTTGGATCGACGTGCAGGCCCGGATCATGACGATGGCCTACCACCCCGCCCGCGAGCTCGTCGCCGTCGCCCAAGAGGAGGGCATCGTGACGGTGTGGTCCGCGACCACGGGCGAGAAGCTGGCCGAGCACCGGGTCGAGCCGGTGTCGGAGGTCCGGGCACTGGGATTCGATCGCTCCGGGGCCCTCCTCGTCGCCGGCAGCGACGACGGTCAGGTCAGGGTGTGGGAAGCGACCGGGTCCGGTCCGCCCCGCCTGCAGAACTCGAGGTCGCAGGGGGGCAGCTCGGCGATCGAGGGCGTCGCCTTCTCGCCCCGAGAGGCGACCGGGAGCTCGTTCGCCACCGGTGACGCTCGGGGCCGGATACGCATGTGGGCGCTCGACGGAAGCCCGCCGCGCGAGGTCGGCGCCGCCCCTGGCCAGACCGCCGAGGTCACCCACCTCGCCTTCAGCGACGACGGGGCCTGGATTGCCACCTCGCACATGGACGGCGCGGTCCGGATCTGGGCCGCAGATCCCACCGGGCCCCGGGGGCCGCCGGGCTGCCCGGCGCCCTGCGAGCTGAGGGACCCCACGGTCCGGGTGGACCACGTCAACGGCCTGGCGGTGAGCAGCGACGGAAGGAAGATCGCCAGCGCGAACTGGGACCATCAGCTGCGGGTCTACGACCTCGACGCGCCGGCGGACCGGCGGGTCCGGGTGGTCGGCCGACACGCCAACACCGTCTTCGCAGTCGCCTTCAGTCCCGACGGGCGCCGCATCGCCAGCGCCTCCGCCGACGGGTCCGCGGTGATCTGGAGCGTCGGCACCCGCGCACGTCTCGCCTCCTTCCTCGGCCATTCGCAGCCGGTGTGCTGCGTGGCGTTCGCCCAAGACGGGAACCGGCTCCTCACCGCGAGCTGGGACGGTACCGTCCGGACCTGGGACGCCCGCGGTCACGCGGAGCACGTGACCGCCGTCGCCGCCGCAGCGCGGGCGCCGCGCCTCGCGACCGGCAGTCGCGACGGCACCGTGAAGATCTGGGACCTGGAGACCGGCGCGGAGCTCGCGGGCGGCGACTGGCACCGATCGCTGGTGAGCGGCTTGGAGTTCAGCCAGGACGGAACCCGCCTGGCCACGAAGGGCGACGACGGCGTGGTGAACGTGGTCGAGACCTCGACGGGGAACAAGCTCTTCACGAGCCGGTTCGTGGGGGAGCTGACGGGCATGTCGCTGAGCTGGGACGGAAAGTACCTCGCGGAGGGCAGCGACGAGGGGCCGGCGTGGTTCTGGGAGATCGGGCGGAACGACTCGAAGCGGGTGGAACCGCTCGCTCCGGAGCAACAGATGAAGGTCCGGTTCACGCCGGAAGGCAAGCTCCTCGCTTACACCGACGGCGGCTGGGCTCGCACCTACTCCTGCACCCCGACGGGCTGCACCTCGGTCCAGAATGAGGCCGTGTCCCTCGCCGAAAAGACGGTGATCATGGACGCGGCGTTCTCCGCACAGGGGATCCTCGCCACCGCCGGCCTGGACGGACGGCTGCGCTTCCACGACGGCGCCACCCTCAAGACCTTCTACGAGTCGGAGCAGTACCTGCAGGGTCTCACCTCGGTCGTCTTCAGCGGCGACGGAAAGCGGGTCGCGTACGCCGGTTGGGACCGAATGGTGCGCGTCATGGACGTCGCCAGCCGGAAGGTGATCCTGACGGTCCCCTACCCGCAGGGTCTCGAGACCGTTGCCCTGGGGGCCGAGGGCAGGTGGCTCGCGGTGATCAGCAGCACGCAGGGCGGCCTCCCGGACCTGTATCCCGTGAACGACGAGGCCGCGCTGGCGGCGGCCCGAGAGCGCGTGGTCCGAACCCTGACGAAGGCAGAGTGCGAGCGCTACCTCCCGGGCCTCCCCTGCGCTTCACCCGCTTTCCCCGGCCGCGTCGCCCGGAGCTCGCCCTGAGCCCGGCGGGGCGGGTCCGGCCCGGAGGTCGCATGAGACGAAACCTCGAGCCCGCCGCGCTGTCCGCGGCCCTCAGGGAAGCTGACGCCCTGCCCCAGGCGCTCTCGAAGCTCTACGAGGTGGTCGAGGAGAAGGCTTCGGAGTCCATCAGCTGGTACCTCGACGCGAAGCGGCACCAGGCCTTCTGGTCCAAGTCGATCCGGGGGTTCGCCCTCGCGCTGGTCGGCCTGGGCGGGCTCGCCCCGCTGCTGGGTGCGGCGGGTGTGCCGCCGCCTCTCGTGGGGTGGGACAAGCTCGGGTACCTGTTCCTGGCGCTCGCCGCCGCCCTCCTCGCGTTCGATCGGTTCTTCGGTTTCTCGACCGCCTACACGCGCTACATCACCACGGCCCTGGCCCTGCAGCGGGTGCTGGCCGAGCTCCACCTGGACTGGATCGCCCTGCTCTCGCAGCGGCCCGCCGGCGCCGGGAACGCGCCGACGACGCAGCCGTTCCTCGACCGGCTCAAGGCGGCGCAGAAGGCGGTGCTCGACCTCATCGACGGGGAGACGCAGGAGTGGGTGGCGGAGTTCAAGTCGAACGTCGCCGAGCTCGAGCGAATGGCCAAGACTCAGAAGGAGGGGCTCGCGGCCGGGACCATCGAGGTGACGATCAAGGATGGCGCCTCCGATCCGGTCGAGCTGTGGGTCGACGCCGTGCGGCGGGGGACCTTGCAGGGCACGGAGCGCGCGCAGATCGGGTCCGTCGCGCCGGGGCAGCACGTGGTCAGCGCCCGGCGGGGGGGAGCGACGCCGCGCGAGGCGACCGCGCTCGTGGTGGTGCCCGCCGGCGGGGTCGCATCGGCGACCCTGGCGGTGGGGTGAGGTGGCCGCCATGTCCGGGCAGGCGTCGTCGCTAGGCGTGGCGCCGCTCGCCGACAGGCGGAAGAGCACCAGCGGATCAGCTAGCATTCCTCCTCCTTCGAGGCGGTGGCGGCCCAACGCCGAAAAACGGTGAGGCAGAGCGGGCTTGCACCCTAAGCTGGCGCTCGACGTCCGAGACGTAGAGAGGGCGCTCCGAGCGGAATCGAACCGCCGCCACGGGGATCTTCGGGCCGGACGCCAGAGAGGGCCGAGGCCGCGCCCCCCCCTCGCTCGCAAAACCGGCGTACTCATCGGCGTTACCGACCCCCGACCTAGACGAAGGGAGCGAGGGGGCGCGGAGGGACCGGCTAATTGGTCGAGGGGCAAGCCCACCTCTGCCCGGCGCCCGGGTCAGAGGAGCTCAAAGGCCTCTTCGGTGGGGCGCGTATCGATCGCGCCCGGCATGGTGGTGCCTCGCGGTGCCAAGCGGTTGGACGATTGGACACGGTCATCGCCGCACCGCGGCGTCGGCTCCCCTGGTGCAGTCGGTCCGTGGAAGAGACGTTTGCCCGTTCTCCGCGGATGGTGTTCAATCTGGCTTTTCCAGCCCTAGGAGCGACCCATGAAGCGAACTCTGACTGTTCTCGCGTTGGCGCTCGGCCTCTCGTCGGCGGCCCCGGCGGCCGCCGCCGACCCCATCAAGATCGGCCTCCTCGCACCGTTGACCGGCTCATGGGCGAGCGAGGGGCAGGAGATGAAGCGGAACGTGGAGCTGCTAACCGCCGAGGCGAACGCCCGGGGTGGGCTCCTGGGGAGGCAGGTGGAGCTGGTGGTCGAGGACGACGGCGGCGACCCGCGCACCGCATCGCTGGCGGCTCAGCGCCTCACCACCAGCGGGGTGGTGGCGGTGATCGGCACCTACGGCTCGGCGGTCACCGAGGCCACCCAGAACATCCTCGACGAGGCCGGCGTCGTCCAGGTGGCGAACGGGTCCACCGCCGTGCGCCTCACGGAGAAGGGGCTACAGCACTTCTTCCGGACCTGCCCGCGGGATGACGAGCAAGGGCGGGTGGGGGCTTCCCTGATCCAGAAGGCGAAGGCCAGCCGCGTGGCGCTCCTGCACGACAACTCGGCCTACTCCAAGGGGTTGGCCGACGAGATCAACGCCCTCCTCAAGGCCCGGAACGTCAACGTGGTCTTCTTCGATGCGCTCACGCCGAAGGAGCAGGACTACTCGGCCATCCTCACCAAGCTCAAGGCGGCGGGGCCGGACGTGGTCTTCTTCACCGGCTACTACCCCGAGGCGGGGCTGCTCCTCAAGCAGAAGCGGCAGATGGGATGGACGGTGCCGTTCCTGGGTGGCGACGCCATCAACAACCCCGATCTGGTCAAGATCGCCGGTAAGGAGGCCGCCCAGGGCTTCCGCTTCCTCTCGCCGCCGATCCCCTCGGACCTCGACACCCCCGAGGCCCGGACCTACGTGGCCGCCTACCAGAAGAAGTATGGCGAGGCGCCCAGCTCGATCTACGGCGTCCTGGCCGGCGATGGCTTCCGGGTCATCGCCCGGGCGATAGAAGCCACGAAGTCGGTGAAGGCCGACGCGCTCCGGGACTATCTCGTGGGCGGGCTCAAGGACTTCCCCGGCTACACCGGCAAGATCTCCTTCAACGCCAAGGGCGACCGGGTGGGCGAGCTGTATCGCGTCTACCAGGTGGACGCCGAGGGCCGCTTCCAGCTCCAGCCCTGATCGCCCGCGCCGCAGTGTCCGGGGCGCGCTCCCCTGGCGCGCCCCGCCCCTTGCCTGCACCATGCAATTTTTCGAGCAGCTGGTGAACGGCCTGGCGGTGGGGAGCATCTACGCCCTCATCGCCCTGGGCTACACGATGGTGTACGGCGTATTGAAGCTCATCAACTTCGCCCACGGTGACCTGTTCACCTACGGTGCATACCTGGGCATGACCCTGCTCGCCTCGCTGGCGCTCCAGGATCGGCTGGGGGTGGGCCTGGGTCTCCTCCTTTTGGCGCTGATGGTGATGGGGCTGGTGGCGGTGATCGGGGTGGTGCTGGAGCGGGCCGCCTACCGGCCGGTGCGCAACTCCCCGAGACTCTCGGCGGTGGTCTCAGCCCTGGGGGCCTCGGTCTTCCTGCAGAACGCGCTGATGCTGATCTACGGGGCGCGCTACCAGGTCTTCCCCGACCTCTTGCCGCAGACCGCCCTCGACATCTTCGGCCTGCACGTGCCGCTCTTGCGGATCGCGGTGGTGCTCATCTCGGTGGCCATGATGGCGGTGCTCGTCCTCTTCGTGCAGCGGACCCGCCTGGGAGCCGCCATCAGGGCCACCGCCATCGACCCCTCGGCGGCGCAGCTCATGGGCATCGACGTGAACCGGGTCATCCGTTTGGTATTCGTCATCGGCCCGGCCCTGGGGGGCGCGGCCGGGCTTCTGGTGGGCCTCACCTACGGCCAGATCTCCTTCACCATGGGCTGGATCTACGGGATGAAGGCCTTCACCGCTGCCATCCTGGGCGGCATCGGCAACATCCCCGGCGCCATGGTGGGCGGCCTGCTCCTGGGCGTGGTCGAAGCGCTGGGGGCCGCCTACCTCTCGGTGGCCTGGAAGGACGCGATCGCCTTCTTGGTGCTGATCCTCATCCTCATCGTCCGGCCGTCGGGGCTCTTGGGCGAGCGGGTGGCGGACAAGGTATGAGCCGACGCCTGGGCACAGGCTACGCCGCCGCGGCGGCAGTTCTGCTTGTCATCCCGCTCGTCGCCGGGCCGTACTGGGTCGACGTGCTCAACAACATCGGCCTGTACGCGCTCTTGGCCCTTTCCCTGAACGTCATCCTGGGCGACGCCGGCCTGTTCAACATGGGCCACGCCGCCTTCTACGCCGTGGGCGCGTACACGACCGCCATCCTCAATACCCGGCTGGGCGTGCCGGTCCTCTGGACGCTGCCGGTCGCGGCGGTAATCTCCGCGGCTTTCGCCACCGCCGTGGCCCGACCGGTGGTGCATCTCCGGGGCGACTACCTGCTCGTCGTCACCATCGGCATGGGAGAGATCGTCCGCATCGCCCTGGTGAACAACGTCTTCGGCCTGACCGGTGGGGCCAATGGAATCTTCGGGATCGCCCGGCCGGTGCTGCTCGGCCACCGCATTCGCCGCCCAGAGGAGTTCTACTATCTCATCTGGGGCTTCGTGGCCCTAACGGTGCTGCTCTTCCATCGCCTGGCCCGGTCGCGGTTTGGCCGCGCCCTGGCCTATCTGCGCGAGGACGAGGTCGCGGCCGAGGGGAGCGGCGTGCCCACGGCCCGCTACCGTCTCCTCGCCTTCGCGGTGGGCGCGGCCTGGGCGGGCATGGCCGGCACGCTCTATGCCGCGAAGATGACGATCATCTCGCCCGAGTCGTTCGGGTTCTGGGAGTCGGTGGTCCTGTTCTTGATCGTCATCCTGGGCGGTTCCGGATCCATCCCCGGCGTGGTGGCGGCCGCGGCCTTGGTGGTCGGGCTGCCGGAGGTGTTCCGTGGGTTTGCCTCGGCGCGGATGCTGGTGTTCGGGGCGGTGATGGTGGTGATGATGATCTTCCGGCCGCAGGGGCTCTTCCCCTCGCGCCTGCCTCGCTTCCGGCCCGCCGACCTCACCGCGGCGGCCCCCGAGGAACGGCCCGCCGGGGCGGCGGAGGGAGCGCCGTGACCGCGCTCCTCGAGGTGCGAGGCGCCACCAAGCGCTTCGGCGGCCTCACCGCCGTGGACGAGGTCTCCTTCGAGGTCGCCGAGGGCTCGGTGGTTGGGCTCATCGGTCCGAATGGCGCCGGCAAGACCACCATCTTCAACCTCATCACCGGCAATCACCGGCTCGACGCCGGTGCCATCCGCTTCCGGGGGCGATCGCTTTCGGGGATGAGGCCCCACCGGATCGTCTCGCTGGGGATTGCCCGCACCTTCCAGAACATCCGCCTGTTTCAGCAGCTCTCGGCGGTGGAAAACGCGCTCGCCGGCCGGCACTGCCGCACGCGCGGCGGCCTCCTCGGCGCCATGCTTCGCCCGCCGCGCCAGGCCCGCGAGGAGCGGGAAGCGGTGGCCCGGGCCGCCACCGAGCTCACCTTCGTCGGGCTGGGCCCTCGGCCTCTGGAGCTGGCAAGGAACTTATCGCACGGCGACCAGCGTCGGCTGGAGATCGCCCGGGCCCTGGCGAGCGACCCCCGTCTCCTCGTTCTGGACGAACCGGCGGGCGGCATGAACGAGCACGAGACCGACGAGCTGGTGGGGCTCATCGGCCGGGTCCGGTCCCGCGGGATCACCGTGCTGCTCATCGAGCACGACATGAGCCTGGTGATGCGCGCCTGCGAGTGGATCGTGGTCCTGGAATACGGCCAGAAGATCGCGGAGGGCCCCCCGTCGAACATCCAGCGCGACCCCAAGGTGATCGAGGCCTACCTGGGGACGGAGGAGGCCTGACATGGCCGAAGCCGCAGTGCCGTCGAGCCGCCCCATGCTGGAGGTGCGTGGCCTCAAGGTGCGCTACGGCAACGTCGAGGCGCTGCACGGCATCGATCTTTTGGTGGCGCAGGGGGAGATCGTCACCATCCTCGGCGCCAACGGCGCGGGCAAGTCCACCACCCTTCGCGCCATCAGCGGTCTTCTCCGCCCGGCGGCTGGCGAGATCCGATACCAGGGGCAGCCGGCCCACGCCATCCCGGTCCACGAGCTGGTGCGGCTGGGGATCGCCCACGCCCCCGAGGGGCGGCGCCTGTTCGGCACCCTGACCGTGGCCGAGAACCTGATGCTCGGCGCATTCACGCGGACGGATCGGGAAGCTATCGCCCAGACGGAGGAATGGGTGCTGAAGCTCTTCCCCGCGCTCCGCGACCGCCGGCAGCAGCTGGCCGGCACGCTCTCCGGCGGCGAGCAGCAGATGCTGGCTATCGCCCGGGCCCTGATGGCCGACCCCCGCGTGCTTCTCCTCGACGAGCCATCCCTGGGGCTCGCGCCGCTCCTGGTGCGTACCATCTTCCGGACCATCCGGGAGATCAACGCCACCCGGGGCGTGACCATCATGCTGGTGGAGCAGAACGCCCGCGCGGCGCTCCGCTTGGCACACCGTGGGTACGTGCTGGAGGTCGGCCGCGTGGTGCTCGCCGACGCAGCCGCGGCGCTGGCCGCGAACCCCCGTGTGCAGCGCGCCTACCTGGGGGGCCGAACCGGATAGCGGGTCCAGGCGGTCCTCGACGCTCCACCGAAGACTGCCATCTCGAGGGGGCCTTGCTCGATCGCGAAGGAGGTGGCTTGGACCTGCCGGAATGCTGGGCTCGCCAAGGCATCATCCGTCCCGAGCCTGGCCCATCCTCGAAAGGTCCCTTGCCCGGGACGAAGACCGGCTCCGTACCCTTCATGCGAGTCGGCCGCCGGCGCGACCGGGCCCTTCGGTCCACGCGGGTGAGCCACGAGCCGTCACATCGTCTTGAACAGGTGCGCATAGGCCCTGCTCACCGCCACTATCCGATCGCCGCGCCGCAGCTGGACTTGGAGCTGGCCGCTCAGGGTGTGACTCACGCGGGCGACGGCGGCCACGGGGTGGGCCAGGCCTGCGGCGATGACCGGGGCCCGCGTGTGCCAGTCCCCGACCTTGCTGCGGTCGCTCGCGGGATCGTGCGCGCGCCTACCGCCTTGACGCTATATTCCGGCGCGACCGATGCAGCTCGACAGCCCCGCCCGCGCTCGCTTCAAGGCGCTCATCGAACGCCCGGTGGTACCGCTCGACGAGGCGGCACTGGCCATTGCGGCTGAGGAGTACCCGGCCCTCGACGCCGCCGACTACCTTGCCCGGCTCGACGACCTGGGCGCCCTGGTCCGCCGTCGCTCGAGCGAGTCGCAGCGGACGGCCGGCAGGTTGCGCGCCCTCTCTGACGTTCTCTTCGGTCAGCTCGGCTTCCGCGGGAACGAGGAGGCCTACTATGACCCTCGCAACTCCTTCCTGAACGAGGTCCTGGAGCGACGGCTCGGCATTCCGATCAGCCTCTCCGTCCTCCTCATGGAGGTGGGCCGCAGGGTTGGGATCCCGCTCCATGGCGTGGGCCTCCCGCGCCATTTCATGGTCAAGCTCCAAGTGGAGGCGGGCCCCGAGGTCTTCATCGACGCCTTCAACGGGGGTGCTCTCCTTTCGAGGGAAGAGTGCGCGTTCCGCTCCCGGGGTGGACCCGCGGCGGGCGCCTTCGACCCGCACTGGTTTCAGGCGGTGACGCCGCGCCAACTCCTGTTCCGGATGCTCCAGAACCTGAAGCAGATCTACATGAAGCAGGGGGACGACGTGCGGACCTACTGGGTGGTCGACCGGCTTTTGCTGCTCGCTCCGGACGAGCTGGAGGAGCTGCGCGACCGCGGGATCCTCTCCGCGCGCCTGGGGCTCCGGCCGGCGGCGGCTCGCGATCTCGGCACCTACCTCGAGCGGGTGCCGGGCGCGCCAGACGCGAGCGAGATCCGGGAAGTGCTCGCTACCCTGCGTGCCGCACCCAACCTGCTCAACTAGCGAGACCTCGAACGGCTTCGAGAGTGCCTGGGAGGCCGCTCCCGAGAAGATGGCGCGGACCTCCCGTGATGGAAGCCCAGGGTAAAGTCGCTCCATGGGCACGCCCGACAGACCCCGAGCCTCCGTCGTCCCACCACAGGGCATCCGCAGGGTGGTCCTCTGCGGAGCCGGGGCTGTCGGCGGCTCCTTTGCCGAGCGGCTCCACGCGCTCGACCCAGCTCTCCTCACCGTGGTCGCCGGGGGCGAGCGGCGTCGCCGGCTGGAGTCCGATGGGCTGAGCATCAACGATCGCCACGTACCGATCCGCTGCCACTCCCCCGATGAGCCGGCCGCGCCGGCGACCACCTGCTCGTCGCCGTCAAGCAGCACCACCTGGCGGCCGCCATCGAGGACTGCCGCAAGATCGTCGGCCCCGGCACGATCGTCGTCTCCCTGCTCAACGGGATCTCCAGCGAGGTGGAGCTGGAACGGGCTTTGGGGCCGGACAAGGTGCTCCCCGCCTTCGTCATCGGCAACGACGTTCTGCGCGAGACGAATCGCATTCATTAGGCCAACATCGGCCGACTGGTCTTCGGTGCGCCGTCGAACGACCCGGCCGACCCACGGGTGGTCGCCGTCAAGGCGTTATTGGACCGCGCCGGTATCCCCTCCGTGGTCCCGGCCGACATCCTCCACGAGCAGTGGTTCAAGTTCATGCTGAACGTGGGCGTGAACCAGGTCTCGGCCGTGCTGCGGATCCCTTTCGGCGCCTTCGGCCAGCCGAGGTTCGCGAGCTCATCCGGCGCGCGGCCGCCGAGGTGGTGGCGATCTCCGGACCGGAGGGGGTGAGGCTCTCGCCCGACGACCCGGAACGCATCTTCCCCATCATTGCCCGGCTCGATCCCGGTGGAAAGAGCTCGATGCTCCAAGACGTGGAGGCCGGCCGCAAGACGGAGGTCGAGATCTTCGCCGGTGCCGTCACGGAGCTGGGGAGGCGCCACGGTATCCCTACGCCAGTCAACGACCTGCTCGGCCTCGAGATCGCCGTTCTGGAGCAGCAGGCCCGAGTCCGCACCTGAATGATCGCTCCGCTGGGACGGGAGCAGGTTCACGTCGCGGGACTTCTTGGCGGGCGGCCCGGGTCGGCCCATGTCGAACCGCATCGCCTGGTGGGGTGGAGTGATCCCGCACGTGGAACCAGCGTGGCCGGCCGCTAAGATGGGGCATGGCGACCCGCCCTTCCCTCGCCCACCGCTTGCCAGCGGCCCCAGCAGCCGCGCTCACGAGCACCTGCCACTGCGGCGCCGTACGGCTGGTGTTACCGAGCCGCCCGCGCGTCCTCGTCTCCTGCAATTGCTCCATCTGCCGCCGCTACGGCACACTCTGGGCGTACTTCAGGGCGGACCGGGTCCGCGTCGAGCACGCGCAGAAGGGGACGCAGGCCTACGCTTGGGGAGGGCGGCGCCTCCGCTTCGTTCGGTGCGCCCGTTGCGGCTGCGTCACGCACTGGGAGGCGGCGCGACCGAGACCGGCAAGCCAGATGGGCGTGAACGCGCGTTTGCTTGAGCCGGAGGTGCTCGAGGGAATCCGCGTACGCCGCCTCGACGGTGCCCGGACCTGGAAGTTTCTGGACTGAGGGGGCCGCCGCAGCCGGAACAGCTTCCCGGAACCGAAGAGGCTCCGGTGAGTTCACTCAGCGTGCTCCATTTCAGTACATCTTCTTCTTGATTCCATACACCGCGCGAGACCATACACCGCGTGAGAGCGCTAAGGACCCAAGTTTCCGATTCCGCCGTCGAGATGGGACCGGGTCGCCGCCAGGAGCCACCCTTGAGGACGCCGAAGCTGAGCGTGCAGGTCGTCATTGGCACCGTCCTCCTTCTTGCTTGCGGAGGTGGTCAGGTCGGTCAGAACCCGGACGCTGAAACGGTGGGGACCCCCACCTTCGCGCCGGCTGCCGGGGCCGTGGCCGCAGGGACGGTAGTCACGATCAGCTCTTCAACCCCGGGCGCTTCCATCTACACAGGTCAAACGGACCCACCCACGACTCTCTCCTTTTCTTTCACGGTCACGAGCGCCGGGACCTGGTACGCCCAGGCCAAGCTCAGCGGTTGGGCCCCCTCCTCCGTCGCGAGGGCAGACTACACCATCAGCTCCGTCCCCCCTTCCGCGCCGACGAACCTGGTCGCCACGGCGGCTTCCTCGTCGACCATCAACTTGACGTGGACCAGCAACAGCACGAACGAGACCGGGTTCTACGTCGAACGGGCGCCCGATTCCGGGGGCAGGGCGGGGACCTTCGTCCTGGTGGGTTCGGTCGGAGCCGGCGAGACCACGTACCCGGACACGGGGTTGACTGCAAGTACGATATACTGGTATCGAGTTCGAGCTTTCAACGCTTCCGGCGACTCCGCCTACACGAACACCGCGAGCGCCACCACCTCTGCGGCATCGGGGAGCCTACTGGCCTTCACCACCACCGCCTGTCCCGCCGCGAAGCAGGGGCAGGCTTATTCGTGCACGCTCGCAGCCTCGGGAGGGGCGACTCCGTACACCTTTTCCGTCGTGAACTCGTCCTCGTACGCTCCCCTCCCGGAAGGGATGTCGCTTGATCCCTCGACGGGGCTCATTTCGAGCTCCCTGGTAGGCGGCCAGGGGTCGTACGTCGTCCAGTTTCAAGTCGCCGACGCGGCGAGTCACACGGCCAATACCGCCCTGACCTTCGGCATCGCCGGAGCCAACGGCTTCCTAGCGTCGATCTTTCCGTCGAACTCCATCTTTCACCACCGGGTCGACTTTGCCTCGACGGGCTTGCCGGTCGACACCTCACCGGCGGCCCCGATCTATAGCGGTTACCAGTCTGCGACCATCCAGGCGTTTTTCGGGGGCGCGGCCTACGCGAACCTGCCGAACGGCATCCCGGCCATCGAGGTTCCGTACAACCAGCCGGACATACCGGTGGCGACCACTGTGTACCAGTCATACTTCACGTCCGGGCCCATCCCGCCGTACGCCCCGGTCGAAGGCACCTCGGTTTCAGGTGGGGACATGCATGTGCTGGTCTATCGGGAAGGGGGAGGCGGAAACCCGCCGGCGCTGTACGAGATGTGGCAAGGCATCCTCCTGGGCACAAACGGCTGGACGGATTCCTCGAACGCTCTTTGGGCGGACGTCACTTCGAACGCCCTGACGCCGCAGGGCAATGGCACTGCCGACGCCGCGGGATTGCCGGTGGCTCCCCTGCTCGTGAACGCCGACGAGGTGATCGGGACGGGGACTCTGAGTGCGCCGAATGGCACGGTCCAGCATCCCATTCGGTTCACGGTAAATCACATGCTCAACAACTGGGTGTGGCCGGCGACAGAGACGGCCGGAACCGGGTCGTGCACTGGCGTACCGACCCAAACCATGCTCTCGCAGTCGTCCCCGCCGAGCTCATGCTCGATGAGCGGACCGGCGGGGGAGATTTACCGGCTGAAAGCGTCGGTGGCGACCCCAGCGTGCGCAGCCACGAGCCCGCAGGCCGCAATCATCATCACCGCCTTCCGGAACTACGGCATCATCCTCGCCGACAACGGGAAGAGCGGAGGCTTGATTGGAACCCCTGATTCCCGTTGGAACGACTCCGACCTCTCTTGCTTGAGGAGCCTCACGCTGGCGGATTTCGAGCCCGTAAACGTGAGTTCCCTCATGGTCAGCTCGGACAGCGGGGCTGCCGCTCACTAGAGAAGCGATCAGCCCACCCGTTCGGATCGTAGGGATCGACTTTCCCGAGAGTCCTTGATCTCTTGGCGCGCGGACTGGCGCCAGGAGGTCAGGGATGCGGTGGACGTTGCGGCCGGAGTTGGATGGGCGAGAGGCGAGAGTCGCAGGCCGGATGAAGCGTACGGGGAAGCTGTACGCCTTTCTGCGGGAAGTACAGCCTGACCTCTTCGACGAGGCATTCCAGGCGGAGCTCGAGGGGGCTTACGGTGTTCCGCGGGGGCCGTGCCGATCCCCCCGGCGCTCCTCGCGATGGTGACGCTGCTTCAAGCGTACGACCAGGTGAGCGATGCCGATGCGGTGGAGACCGCCGCCAACGACAGGCGCTGGCAACTCCCCCTGGGATGCCTGGGGGCCGAGGAAGCGCCTTTCTCCCAGGGCGTTCTGCCAGCCTTCCGCGAGCGCCTCATCGCGCACGACCTGGACAAGAAGCTGCTCGACCGGACGGTGGAGATCGCCAAGCGCACCGGGAGATTCGGCTGGCAGAAGCTGAAGGCGATGCTCGACTCCTCGCCGCTGCTCGGAGCTTGGCGGGTGGAGGACACCTGGAACCTCATCGGGCGAGCGCTCTCGACGGTGGTGGACTGCGCGGCAGTCGCGCTCTCCAAGCCCCGCGAGGTGGTGTTGAAGGAGGCAGGGCTGAAGCTCCTTTCTGGGCCCAGCCTCAAGGCCACCCTCGACATCGACTGGGACGACCCGGCAGAACAGGCGGAGGCGCTGCAGCGGTTGCTCGGCGAAGTCGACGCCCTAAAGGCTTGGGGGACCAAGCACGCCGGGGACAAGGTCCACGAGAAACCGCTTCAAGAGGCCCTGCAGGCCCTGCGCCGCGTGCTGGAGCAGGACCTCGAGCCCGACCGGGAGGCGGCCTCCGGATCCGACGGGGCGTGGCGCGAGACCGGATGCCCCCGCTCGGGGACAAGGAGATGCGCCACGGGCGCAAGAGCCACTCCAAGCGGTTCAATGGCTACAAGCGCCACATCGTGAGCATCGCCGGGACGGACCTCATCGCTGGCGGTCTGGTCCTGCCAGCCAACGAGCCCGAGCAGGATGCCCTGGAGCCGTTGCTCGCCGACGCGCGCCAGCACGGTGCTCCCGAGGTGGTGATGATCGACCGGGGCTATCTGGGGAGCTCCGCCATCGAGGGCCTGCGCCGCCAGGGCGTGGAGATCCGAGCCAAGCCTTGGCCCAGCCGAAACGGGGGGCGCTTCACCAAGGAAGACTTCCAGATCGATCTCGCCCGGGGCGAGCTGACCTGCCCCGCTGACCAGAAGGCCCACTTCGCCGGCCCCGGCTCGGTTGGGCACTTCCCGGCGGCCGCTTGTGACCCGTGCAGCCTGCGGGCGCGTTGCACGGCCGCAGCTCCAGGCGCTGGCCGCTCAGTCACCATCCACCCGCAGGAGGAGCTGCTGCTCGACCTCCGCCGCATCAAGAAGATCCCCGAAGGCCGGGCCTCGCTTCGAGAGCGCGTCGCGATTGAACATCACCTCGCCCGCATCGTGGCGGTCCAGGGGCCACGCGCCCGCTACAAGGGCGCCCGGAAGAGCACCCTGAACCTCCGCCGATGCGCCGCTGTCGCCAACCTCCAAGCCATGGCAAGGGCGGCTTGAAACTCACCTGTTCGGATCTCTAGCATGCGGCCGTGTGGACCGTGGCAGAGCCCGGCAGCGCGCACATCCTCTTCGCGAGCGTCCTCTACCTCGCCGCGGTGGCGGTATTCCTCTCCGTCCAGGAGGTGGGGCTTAGGCTTCGTCGGGCGGAGCACCGGGCCTGGTGGGCGGGGTCGGGTCGCGATTTGCTCAACGCAGCCGGGGTCGTGGCCATCGGGAGCACCCTTCACCTTCTCGGGCTCTCCTGGTCCGCGGCGCTCCTCGTGGGGGGGACACAGACCTTGCTTCTGTTTGGAACGACGGTGTTTCTGGCGACACAGACGACGACGCGCCACCCCCGTACCTGGGCTCTGGCCGCGGGGCTGGTGCTCTCGCTACTCTTTCTTTGGAGGCGCACCGCCATTGCGGCCGCGTTCGGCCGAGCGGCCGTCGCGCTCTTCGGAACGGCGGAGGGTCTCAAAGGATCCTGAGGAGAGGGACCAGGGGTCCGCGGCCTCGGTCACGAAGGGCTTGTAGTCCTCGGGCCGAAGCTCCTTCGCGGAGGCGCCGGCGGGCAAGTCGACCCCGATCACCGCCGGAGCGCGCTCCTCAGGCTCCATATCCAGGGGGTGGTAGTCCCAGGGTTCGAGCGAGCCGGCGGAGACGCCGGCTGGGAGATCGATTCCGACGTCGCCCGTTCGGTGGATCGCAGCCCTGAGGATCTTCAGCGACATGCACACCCCCCTGCTATGGACATGATGCACCGCGTCGGCCCGCTTCTCAAGTCCCGAAACCAGAGGGGCCGCCCCCTCGGGACGGCCCCTTCTGATTCATCAGGAGAGATCCGGAGGACCTACATCATCCCGCCCATTCCGCCCGGCCCGCCGGGAGCGGCCTCCTTCTCTTCCTTCGGCTTCTCCGCGACCATCGCCATGGTGGTGAGCATCAGCGAGGCCACCGATGCGGCGTTCTGAAGCGCCGAGCGGCTCACCTTGGTGGGGTCGATGACGCCCGCCTTCACGAGGTCCTCGTAATCCCCGCTCTGGGCGTTGAAGCCGAAGTTGGCCTCCTTGGCCTCCTTCACCTTGTTCACCACGATCGAGCCCTCGTATCCGCCATTCCCGGCGATCTGGCGCAGGGGCTCCTCCAGGGAGCGGCGGACGATCTCGAGGCCGAACCGCTCGCCCTCGGTCAGCTTCACGCTCTCGAGCGCCGGCAGGGAGCGCAGGTAGGACACACCGCCGCCGGGGACGATGCCCTCCTCGACGGCCGCGCGGGTGGCGTGCAGCGCGTCCTCCACCCGGGCCTTCCGCTCCTTCATCTCGGTCTCGGTGGCGGCCCCCACGTTGATGACGGCCACGCCACCCACGAGCTTGGCGAGCCGCTCCTGGAGCTTCTCTCGGTCGTAGTCGCTGGTGGTTTCCTCGATCTGGGCCCGGATGGTCTTCACGCGGGCCTCGATGTCGGACTTGGTGCCGTTCCCGTCGACGATGGTGGTGTTGTCCTTGTCGATGGTGATGCGCTTGGCGCGGCCCAGGTCCTTGAGGGTGACCTGCTCGAGCTTGATCCCGAGCTCCTCGGCGATCATCCGGCCGCCGGTGAGGATGGCGATGTCCTCCAGCATGGCCTTGCGCCGGTCGCCGAAGCCAGGGGCCTTCACCGCGCAGACGTGGAGCGTGCCGCGCAGCTTGTTGACCACGAGCGTGGCCAGTGCCTCACCCTCGACCTCCTCAGCGACCAGGAGCAGGGGCTTGCCGGAGCGGGCGATCTGCTCGAGGAGCGGGAGCAGATCCTTCATGTTCGAGATCTTCTTCTCGTGGATGAGGATGTAGGCCTCCTCGAGAACGGACTCCATCCGCTCGGCGTCGGTCACGAAGTAGGGGGAGAGGTAGCCGCGGTCGAACTGCATGCCCTCCACCACCTCGAGGGTGGTCTCGAGACCCTTCGCCTCCTCGACCGTGATGACGCCCTCCTTGCCCACCTTCTGCATGGCCTCGGCGATGATGTTGCCGATGGTGGTGTCGCCGTTCGCGGAGATGGTGCCGACCTGGGCGATCTCCTTCTGGTCCTTGGTGGGCTTGGAGAGCTTCTTCAGCTCTGCCACCACCGTCTCGACCGCCTTGTCGATGCCCCGCTTGATGTCCATCGGGTTGTGACCGGCGGCGACCAGCCGCGAGCCCTCGCGGTAGATGGCCTGGGCGAGCACCGTGGCAGTGGTGGTGCCGTCGCCGGCGACATCGGAGGTCTTGGAGGCGACCTCCTTCACCATCTGCGCTCCCATATTCTCAAACTTGTTCTCGAGCTCGATCTCCTTCGCCACCGTCACCCCATCCTTGGTGATGGTCGGGGAGCCGAAGCTCTTCTCGATGACGACGTTGCGGCCCTTGGGCCCGAGGGTCACCCGCACCGCGTCGGCGAGGGAGTTGACGCCCTTCAGGATCGAGTCGCGGGCCTTCTGGTCGAAGAGGATTTCCTTGGCAGCCATTTCGTGTTTGCTCCGTTTCTTCTCGAGTGGGGTACGGTTAGCCCTCGATCACGCCCAGGATGTCGTCCTCGCGCATGATGAGGTGCTCCTCGCCGTCGATCTTGATCTCCGTGCCGGCGTACTTGGAGAAGAGGATGCGATCGCCGGCCTTCACGTCGAGGGGCCGGACCTTGCCGTCCTCCTGGACCTTGCCGTTGCCGACGGCGATCACCTTGCCCTCGATCGGCTTCTCCTTGGCCGTGTCGGGGATGATGATGCCGCCCTTGGTCTTCTCCTCCTCCTGCACGCGCTTGACGATGATGCGGTCCTGGAGCGGACGGATCTTGGTGGTCATCGTGTGACTCCTTGCCTTTCGTGCGGGGGCTGGGCCTTGGGCCAAGCCCCTCTCTTCCAAGGTCGGGTGCCTGGCAGTCGAACACCTCGACTGCCAAAGGCGCGCGTATCCTAACCACCGACCTCCGGCTGTCAAGCGAGGACCCCAGAGGCTCAAGCGCTCAGAATCACAAATCCTTTCTTCATCTTCTGGCAGTCGACCCCTCCGAGTGCTTCCCCTCCGTTAGCAGTCGTCCAAGCCGGCTGCTCAAGAGGGTGCGGATGTGGGAAAAAGCCTTTGATCCCGGGCGGTTGCCGTGAGTCCCTGACAGGCGTTAACCTTGGTCACGCAAGGGGCACAGCCCCCGCGAAGCAACCCTCGGGCGGGCGAGGCTCTGGCGAAGGTGACCGAGAGGATCCTCATCGGGAAGAGCGCCCGGGAGTGGTTCCGGGAGGCGATCGTCGAGACGCTCGCCCATCGCCACCTGCGCATCAAGGAGGTCACCGAGTTCTACCTCGTGGACCTGCTCGCGAGCTTCCTCGATGGGGAGCGACTCCTCGTGGGGGACGAGAACGGCGTGGTCCGGCCCCAGCCGCTCGCCATGATTCTCCTCTCGGCGTTGCAGAAGGACCGGCAGGGACGCGCTCGCGAGCTCCGTCGGCTGGGGGATACCGCCCTCTACGTCTCCGGGTTCTTCGGCGACTCGCTGGCGCGCTCGGCGGCGGGCATCGACTACTACATCGCCATGGGTGAACGGGCCTACTCCGCCCTGGCCGGCGACTCGGAGCGCGCCCATCAGGAGGACCTCTACGGCGAGCTCGCCCAGAGGTTCCAAGACTTCGTGGACCTCTTCGCCGAGATCGCCGAGCTCTCGAACCTCCGCTCGAACCGGGGGCTTCTCCGACTCTACGAGCGGTTCCTCAGCACCCGTTCGGCCCGTGTGGCCGAGATGTTGCGCGAGCGCGGGGTGGCCCTCTTCGCCGGGCCGGGCAAGCCGCCCGGCGGCCTGAAGCACTGATGGCTGATCGGCCGGCCGCGAGCACGCTGGCGTTCTTCCAGTCTGAGCTGCAGGCTATCTACGGGGTGAGCGCGCCGCCGGTGGAGCAGTTCTTGCTCGGGCGCGAGGCGGTGCAGGCGGCCGGACGCCGGCCGCTCGCCACGGAGGAGCTTTGGGTCATGGAGGAGGAGGACGGCGTTGCGCTCGGTCTTTTCCTCTCCGAGGAGGTGCTGGCCGCAGCCGCCGGCGCCGACCCGCACGACCGGCGACCACGCCTCGTGGCCCGCGGTGTCCTCCGCCACCTGGCCTGCGCCGCCGAGGGCGTCTCCCACTTCGTCTACCTCGCCACTCGCGTCGCCGCCGAGCGGCCGGTTTCCTTGCTCGAGCTGGAGGTCCAGGCCGAGGTGGACAAGTTCGCGCTCCTGCTCCTCCACCTGTGGCGCCGCGGCCTGCGCCGGGTGAGCCCCGCCCTGCGCCGGCGCCTGTTCGAGCGGGTCCGGTTCCGGGCACATCTCGGCCCGGACGAACTCCTCCGCTACCGCGAAGCGAACCGCCTGGGGGGGGGCTACGCACGCTGGCTGGAGGGACGGTACGTGTCCGAGGCGGACCTCGAGGGCCTGCTTCGAGAGCTCAGGCACAGTTACCGGCTGGGGGCGGGAGAGAAGCTCGGGTATCTGGGGAGGCGCGGGGGCTGAGGCAGGAAGGGCGCGCTCCTCAGCCCGTCGCGAGGCGGACCGCTATCGCAGAGTGCGGGTCTGCCCCGCCGGGATACCCTTCTCCTTGTCGAACTTCCCGGAGAGCGCCTCTCGCACCGAGCGGTCGAAGCGGACCTTGCCCGTTGCGATCTCGCGGAGCGCGAGCACGGGCGGCTTGTTCTTGGTCTCCGGCTGAAGGGGGCGGGCTCCGGCCATGAGCTGGCGGGTCCGCTTGGTGGCGAGCAGCACCAGGGCGAAGCGGTTCTCGACCAGGGGGAGACAGTCCTCGACGGTCACGCGGGCCATGGGTCATCCTCGCCGTCCCAATGAGAGCCGGACGGACGGCGGAAGATAGACGGCTCCCCCGGCCAGGTCAACGCCGCCGCGGGGCCGCTCGCTTGCCCCTGGCCCTTTGGGGCGCCAAGATCTCGTTTGGGGAGGAGAGCCATGCCCGTGGTCGTCCAGAAGTACGGGGGCTCCTCGGTCTCGGACGTCGAGAAGATCCGCAAGGTGGCCGAGAAGGTGGCTGCCCGGCGCCGGGCAGGGTGGGACATGTGCGTGGTGGTTTCGGCGATGGGCGATACCACCGACGATCTGCTCGCTCTGGCGCGACGGGTCTCGGACGCGCCGCCCCGGCGCGAGCTCGACATGCTGCTCAGCGCCGGCGAGCGCATCTCGATGGCGCTCCTCTCGATGGCGCTCCAGGAGCTGGGCGTCCCCGCCATCAGCTTCACCGGGAGCCAATCCGGGATCATCACCACCGACGCGCATGCCGCCGCCCGCATCGTCGAGGTTCGGCCGCTTCGCGTCCACGCCGAGCTCACCCAGGGAAAGGTGGTGATCGTGGCCGGCTTCCAGGGCGTCTCGGCGCGCAAGGAGGTCACCACCCTGGGCCGGGGGGGCTCCGACACGACCGCTGTAGCGCTCGCCGCGGCGCTGGGAGCGGACTGCGAGATCTACTCGGACGTGGCCGGGGTCTTCACCGCCGACCCTCGGCTCGTGCCCGAGGCGCGCCGCCTCGAAGAGCTCTCCTACGAGGAGATGCAGGAGCTGGCCCTGGCCGGGGCGAAGGTCCTGAACGCCCAGGCGGTCGAGTTCGCACGGGAGAAGGGAATCACCATCCACGCGCGCTCCACCTTCGGGTCGGAGGAGGAAACCACGATCCGGGGCGGGAACCACCCGGAGCGGGTCGCCGGGGTGGCGGTGCGAAAGGAGTTGGCGCTCCTCTCGTTCCCGGCGTCGAGGCTCCCGGCGGTCCTCTCGACGCTCGAGCGCGCCGGCGCGGTGGAGGCGGAGATCGCCTGCCCCGGAGAGGAGGCGGGACTCGGGCTCTCGCTCGAGAACGTCCACGGCTGGACGGTGCTCCGGGACTCGCTCCGCGTCGCCGCTCCCGGGATCCGGATCGCCGACGAGGGGCTGGGGGCGATCTCGGTGGTGGGGACGGGGCTCGGGGCGAGCCACCGGGTGCTCTCGGAGGTCATTGGGGCGCTCGAGGACCTCGGTGCGCCGGTCCGGGCCCTTTTCAGCTCGGCGCTGCGGGTGACGGCCTACTGTGACGCGCGGAGGCTCTCCGGGGCGGCGCGGCTCCTCCATGCCCGGCTATTGGGCTAGGGGCCCGGGGGGAGCGACCCGGGCCCGCCGGGAGGGGGCCCGGGTCTTCGCTCCTCTTCGGGGAGTCAAGGCTACGTCGGCGTCCCCCACGACACGTCGACCGTTGCGCTCCCGCTGGCGCACCCGGTCCAGGTGAACTGGACCGAGACGTCGCTCACCTCGCTCGGATCGATGCCCTGGGCGGACGGACGGATGGTCCAGAACCGCGAGAGAGTGAGGGTCCCGCTCGTGAAGCAGGAGACCGGAGTGGTCTGGTACACGAGGTCCTGGAAGTCCGCGTAGTAGGTGACGGCGCCGGTGACGGACTGCCCGCCGGCGGCGACGGACACGAGGATGTCGGACTTGGCGTTCCCGTTGATGGATTGCGCGACCGGATCGAAGGCGAGGCTGCCGACAAGGTGGTCCGAGACGGACCCGCTCACCGCCGTCCCGTTGGACGTTCCGTTGATGGTGAAGCCGAAGGTGGCATCCCAGGACACGGCGCTCGCGGTCCGGTCGAAGTAGCCGCCGATCGTGAACGTCATGATCGCGCCGGTGGACGAGTCGGTCTCGGTCCAGCTGCAGCTATCGAACGAGATCCGGCCGGAGGTCGGGGTCCCGGTGATGGTCACCTGGCAGTTCGGGTCCACCGTGCCTCCGGTGGCCGCGGCCACGTTGCGAAGGAGATGGGCGGTGGCCCGGTCGACCAGGGCGGCCTGGCCCGGCTCGAGGGTCCGGAACATCGGGGTCACCGAGGCTCCGAAGACGCTGGCCATGTCGTTGGGGATCCCGGCGACGTTCTGGGACTCGGTCGACGCGGCGCTGGCGTCCGCCTCTCCGGGGATCGAGAGCGCGTCGCCAAGACCGCTCGCGCCCGTGGCGGCGCTCGTCGCCTCCGGGCTCCCGGGCGTCGTGCCCCCTACCGCACCGTAAGTGAAGTTGACCTGGCTAGGGTCCTTGAAGGTCACTCCCCCACCACTGCCGCCGCCGCAGGCGAGGAGCGTCGCGCCCAGGGCGACCACCCAGAAGACAGTCTTCATGCGGCCTCCTTTCATGCACCGCGGCCCAAGAAGCCGCGGGCGAGCGAGCAGCCATCGGCCCACGGATACCAAGAGAGAACCCCCGAGGCGAGAGAGGGGAAAGGACGCGGCCCACCCACCTGTCGTGCGCTGTCCGTTCCTAAGGAGAAGGAGGCCCCGCTCGGCGCGGATGCTCCACAACGTGCGAGGGCGCCCGCGAGACTAGCGGAGGGCTCGAAGAGCAGGCGGCCTGGCTTGGGCGATCCGGCAGGGGGCCCTTCAACGGAGCTTTCGGGCGAAGACGTCGGCGAGCGCCCGGTTGAGGTCAGCCGGCGGCCGGGTCGCGTCGTCTCGATAGAGGCCGAACAAGCGCTCGTGGAAGGCGTGGTACGTGAAGCTCACTCCGGCGGCCTGGGCGAGGTCGATGACGTCCGCAACCCATCCCTCTCCGTTGCGCCCGGCATCGAAGCCCTCGCGGATGACCCCGAACTCGCCCATGTAGAGGGGGACATCGTGCTCCCGGCCGAAGGCGAGGTAGGGCGCGAGTTGCTCCTCCAGGTACTCCCGGTCGGCGATTCGCTGCCTGCCGTCCCCGTCCCGGAACGGCCCCGGGTAGCTGGTCCGCACCGAGCGGAGCCCGGGGACATAGCTCGCGCCCTGGTGGGTGAAGGCCATCGGCTTGTAGAAGTGGAACTCGTAGACGATGTTCCCGTCCTCGAGGAGGAAGAAGTTCATTCGCCCGTTCCGGTCCTCGGTCCAGTCCAGCGAGCCGCCGGGGGTGACCACGGCATTGAGCCGCTCTACGAAGATGGCGTGCCGCCGGTCCTCCTCGCGGATGGCGGCCAGCGATTCCCGCGCCAGCTCCTCCCACTCACCCGGATCCCCGGCCACCACCGGCTCGTTGAGCAGGTCGTAGCCGGCGAGCGCCGGCTCGTCGCGGTAGCGCCGGGCGAGCTCGCGCCAGAGGTCCAGGAACCGCTCCCGGTCCTGCGGCAGCTTCCAGAGCGCCGCGCCTCTGCCGTTCGACTGGTAGCCCCCGGGAGGCACGTGGAGGTTGAGGACGAGGTAGATGCCGCTCGAGCGCGCCCAGGCGAAGTTCTGGTCCAGCCACTCGAGGCCGCTCGCCTTGTAGACGAAGGGGCGTGCTTCGTCCTCGAAGAGCGCGTCGTTCAGGTAGAAGCGGACTGCGTTCATTCCCAGGGCGCGGAGGGACCGAAAATCCGCCTCGGTGTGATGGTTGACGGGAGGTCGGGGCGGGTTCGACCAGACGTCGTTCCCGAAGCAGATGCCGCGGAGGAGCACCGGGCTTCCCCGACCGTCGACGAGCTTTGATCCCACCGCGTGGAGGAAGGGGTTCTCCCCGGGAGGCACGGCCTTGCGCGCCACCCCGGAGCGGCGGGGCGGCGCGGTGGTGCACCTGGGGAGCGTGGCGGCGAGCGCGATCCCGAGCAGGATGGTCCGGGCCTTCAGGGCGATCTCCCTGGGCAAGACCTCGAGCCAGGGACGGGAAAGAAGCCCGGCCGCCCCGTCCCGCGGTCGAGCGACGGGGCGGTCGCCCCGGGGGGTCGGCCGCGGCCCACGGGTGTCCGTTGCCCGCCCCCGTTGCCGGTCCGCCCGCCCCGCTTCCCCCGCGAAGTCGCCGGGATCCACTTGGGGTGAACAGGGCCCCGCGGTTGCATGATCTTCCACCACCCGGGAGAAGGACGCTCGAGAAGGAGGTCGCCATGCGGGACGTGAGCGGTGGAGCGCTCGGGGCGATGGAGGCCCACGCCTGGCGCAGGGAGATGCCCTCGGCGGAGGCCGCGGCGGTGTTGGTCGCTGCGGTGCTGCTCCTCGCCCTCGTTCTGTGACGGGCGCGGGGCGCGTCAGGAGCTCCAGTACGCGCCCACCCGAGGCCCGGAGTTGGGCTGGAGACCGCGGAAGTCGGCTCCCGGGTCGAGCTTCACGAACTCGCACATCTCCGTGAGCCGCGAGTAGATCCGGTCGCCGACGCGCTGGGCCAGGGTCATCGCCTCCGCCTCGCGTGCGAACTCGGGCGAGCGGGTGGCGACGCGCCGGCCCGGCTCCTCGCGGACGGGGGATTCCTCCGCACGGATGAAGTAGTTCGTGGCGAAGAGCGTCGACTGGCCCGAGTTGAAGCGTCGGCTGATGAGCTCGTCGAGCATGGAGCGCTCCCACTCGGTGCCGCGCTCCTTGCCCAACTCGTCGATGGCCAGCACTGGCACCGAGAGGAGCGGCTTCAGGATCTCCATGTGACTCCGGTTGGCGTTGAATCCGGCCCGGATGTCCGAGAGGAGGAGGAGGAACTCGACGTAGCGCGAGGCGACGCCGCGCTCCAGCGCCAAGTAGCGCAGGGTGGAGGCGAGCAGGTGGGTCTTCCCCCCTCCCGGCCGGCCGTAGAGGAGGAACCCGCGGGTCGGCTGATCGAGCCGGAACTTGTGGGCGTAGCTCTCCGCCACCCCCTTGGCCTGGACCTGTCCCGGGTGCCACGTCCGCGGCTGCTGGAAGGACGCCCGGGCGATGACCGGCGGGATTCCGATCTGATTGAAGAGCGCGATCCGCTCGTCGAGGTGGCGACAGGCGCAGGTCTGGGCGATCGAACTCGCACCCGAGGGAACGAGCAGGTAGCCGGTTCCCCCGCACCGGGAACACGCCGACTGACAGGTGCAGCGGCGGGCCCGAGCGCTCGCCCCGAGCACCTGGTCCACCAGATAGCCGGCCCCGCTGCAGTCGGGGCAGGAGCTCTCTCCCGTGTCGGCCATGGGCGCGGGAGTCTACACCGATCCGCCCAGGCGGGTCAGGCCGGCGTGGCCGGCGAGTTCGAGGAGGTGGGCCCGGAGGGATTCCCGGTACGCCCGGGGGCTGTCGCCGGGCCGGCGCGCGCCGGCGAGAAGCCGGATCCGCGCCCCCAGCGCTGCCCGCTCGGCACGGGGGAGCGAGGACAGCCAGCAACGAAGGAGTCGGGCGTCAGCGACAGCGAGCCCTACCTCCAGGCGTTCGAGCGGCGACCCGGCGCGCTCCTCCACGTCGTCGAGGGCGCGCTCCGCGGCCTCATACGCCTCGCGGAGCGCCCCGGGTCGCACGCGGGCCGCCGCGAGCCGTTCACGCGCCTCGAGGAGCCGACGGGCAGCGAGCTCGTCCTCGCCATCGGGCGCGGGCGCCTCGCCCACCCGCCCACCGAGGTACGCGCGCCACTCGTCCTCCACCGCGAACCTCAAGGCCCGGAGCGACCGTGGGGCGCGGCGCTCCGAAAGGAGCTCCTCCACGCCGCGACGGATCCCACGACAGACCACCGGGACCGGCAGGCCCCGGCGCTCCCACTCGGCCACGAGCTCCTGATCGAGGGGAGAGAGCAAGAGCCCGCTCCCCCGGAGCCCGAGGTAGAACTCCGCCACTACGGCCTGGTACCCGAGGGCCTCGGAGGGGAGATCGGACACGGTCGAACGTTATCGAGCACCCATGACACCGAGCCCCGGCGAAGGGAGACGATCCTGGAGCCCACCCGGAACCCCCTACCGGGGGGCACAGTGATGTGGCATGGTTCCCCGCCAATTCGACCGCCGGAGACCGCCCAGGAGGGCCGATGGCCATCAAGCAGCTGTCGCCGGAGGAGGTCCGCTCGTGGCCCCTCGAGCGGAAGGACGAATGGTGGCTGAGGAACGTCTACCGGGGGGACATGCCTCAGCTCACCCTTCGCTCGGGGGCGACCGGCATCGTCCTCGGGGGGATCTTGAGCCTCACCAACCTCTACGTGGGCATCCGCACCGGCTGGACGCTCGGCGTGGGAATCACCTCGGTGGTGCTCGCCTTTGCCGCCTTCAAGCTTCTCTCCCGCCTAGGTCTCGGGGACGACCTCACCATCCTCGAGAACAACGCCATGCAGTCCATCGCCACCTCGGCGGGCTACATGACCTCGCCGCTCATCGCCTCCCTGCCCGCCTACATGATGGTGACCGGCCGGGCCATCCCCTGGTGGCAGGTGGTCTGCTGGTCGGTGTGCATCAGCACCATGGGCGCTCTGTTCGCGTTCCCCCTGAAGAAGCGGTTCGTGAACGACGAACAGCTACCGTTTCCTGAGGGCTACGCGGCCGGCGTGGTGATGGACAACCTCCACACCGAGAGCGGCGCACTCGGCCTCTTCAAGGCCAAGGTGCTGGGCGCCGGGGCGGCGCTCTCCGCTCTCGTCCAGCTGGTCCGCTCGGAGAAGGTGATGCACGCCCTCCGGCTGCCGCTCGCGCTCCCCGAGTTCTGGGACGATCTCGTCTACCGGCTCGGGGCCTCGCCCCGCATCGCCGGCATCCTCCTGCGCGACCTGAACGTGCGGGTCGACTCCTCCATCGTGATGCTGGGCACCGGCGGTCTCATGGGCGTGAAGGCAGGCTCTTCGCTCCTCGTGGGCGCGCTCCTGAACTACCTCGTGGTCGCCCCGACCCTCATGAGCCGCGGGATCATCGAGGGCACGGGCTTCCGGGCCATCACCAAGTGGTCCCTGTGGTGGGGGGTGGCGATGATGACCACCGCCTCGCTGTTCTCGTTCTTCTCGAAGCCCGCGGTACTCCTGAGCTCGTTCCGGGGATTTTTGGGGAGGCGTGGGGCCCGGGGCGACCTGATCGGCCACATCGAGCTTCCCCTGAGGGTCTCGGCCCTCGGCATCCCGCTCCTTGGAGCGGTAGTGGTGGCCATGGGCCACGTCTTCTTCGGGGTCACCTGGTGGATGGGGGCGATCGCCGTCCCGCTCGTGGCCGTCTTCGCCATCATCGCGGTGAACTCCACCGGCCTCACCTCGATCACGCCCATCGGCGCCATGGGCAAGCTGACCCAGCTCACCTACGGAGCGATCGCCCCGGGGAACATGACCACCAACCTCATGACCGCCGGCATCACCGGCGAGGTGGTGAACTCCGCCTCGAACCTGCTCATGGACATCAAGCCGGGCTACATGCTGGGGGCGAAGCCGCGGCAACAGGCCATCGGGCACGTCCTCGGGATCGTCGCCGGGTCGCTCGTGGTCGTACCGGTCTTCTACCTCATCTTCGGGGGGGACGTGAGCCGGCTCGGGCAGGGGGAGCTCGTGCTCCCCGCCGCGCAGGTCTGGAAGGCCGTGGCGGAACTTCTCGCCAAAGGGTTCGGGTCGATGCACCCCTCGGCGCGATGGGCGATGCTCTTCGGAGCGGTCCTCGGCCTCGCCTTCGAATGGGCAAACCTGCGGATGCGGGGGAGCTTTCCCCTCTCGGGCGTGGGGATCGGCCTTGCGTCGGTGGTCACGTTCCCCGACTGCCTTTCGATGTCCCTGGGCGCGCTCCTCTTCTGGATCCTGGGAAGGCGCCTGCGGGAGCCCGGGAGATTCGGCCACCGCGTCTTCGTGGAGAACCGCGAGACCCTCTGCGCCGGGATCATCGCCGGCGGGGCCCTCATCGGGATCATCCTCATCCTGCTCGAGGCGGTGATCTAGCCGGGGGCGACCGGAGCGCTGCCGCCACCTCGGCGGCGGTCTGATGGCGGCGAGACGGGTCTTTCTGCAGGAGCCGTTCGGCCAGACCGGCGAGCGCCGGGTCGACCGCGACGTTCACGGCGGCGAGCGGCGGCGGGCGGACGTGGAGGATCTCGCGCCAGAGGGAAACCGGGTCGGCGGCGACGAACGGCGGCGAGCCCGCGAGGAGCTCGTACAGGATGACCCCGAGGCTGTAGAGGTCGCTGCGCCCGTCCACGGCATGGCCCTGGGCCTGCTCCGGGGACATGTACCGGTAGGTTCCCACCACCCGACCGGTCTGGGTGAGGGGCTCCTCCCCCTCGGTCTCTGCCTTCACCAGGCCAAAGTCCATGACGCGCGCCCGCCTCTGGTCGTCCACCATGATGTTCGAGGGCTTGAGGTCGCGATGAACGAGCCCACGCGCGTGGACGTAGGCGAGAGCATCCGCCACCTGGGAGAGGGCCGACCGGAGCCGCACTAGCCGGGAGGGTCGGTTCAGCGCCGCGAGCGCCTCGGCGCCGAGCGGCGCCGGGGCGGAAGAAACCCTCTCGCCCGGCCCGGGGGGGGCCGGGGCGCAGCCGAACCGGACCTCCTCCGTCTCGGGCTCGTCCATCATCGCCGCCAGAGCGCGGATGGCCTCTGGCCCCCGCTCGCTCGGGCCGGGGGAGAATGCCTCCGCCGGGTCGAGCGGCGGGGGAAACCTTACCGGACCCGTGTCGTCGAGCGCCGGCGAGAGGTAGGCACGCAGGTCGAGCCCCTCGACGAGCTCCATCGCGAGGTACGAGTAGCCGTCCGTGACGCCGGCCTCGTACACCCGGACCACGTTGGGGTGGTCCATGGTCCTGAGCACCTCGTATTCGCGGGCCAGGCGGCGAGCGGCGTTCCCGTCGACCGCGGGGGCGGGGCCGAGCACCTTCACGGCCGACAACACCCCCGTCTCCACGTGCCGTCCCCGGTAGACCGTGCCGATTCCCCCTCGCCCGATGACGGAGAGAATCTGGAACGGGCCTACGCGATGCGGGGGCACGAGGTTCGAGAATACGGTTGGCGCGGCGGGGGGTCAAACCGGGGGAACCTCCCCGCTCCCCCTGCGGGCCCGCCGGCGCGCTGCGGCATGTTATAAGCCCGCGCAATGGCCGAGCCCAACACCGTGTCGCAGTTCGAGGCGGAGGTGCGAGGGCGGCCCTTGCCCCGGCACGTCGCCCTCATCATGGACGGCAACGGTCGATGGGCGGAGCAGCGGGGCCTGCCGCGCGTGGCCGGGCACCGGGAGGGGGCGGAATCCGTCCGCTCCGTGACCCGCCTCGCGCGCCGCATCGGAATCGAGGCCCTCACCCTCTACGCCTTCAGCGCCGAAAACTGGGGGCGCCCCGAGCCCGAGGTGCTGGCCCTCATGTCGCTCCTGGCCGAGTTCCTCGAGGGCGAGCGGCCCGAGATGATGGCGAACGGCGTTCGGCTCAACGCCATCGGCGAGCTCGAGCGCCTGCCGGTTTTGGTTCAGCGGGCACTCGCCGCCGGGATGGCCGAGACCGCTCAGAACAGCGGCTTGACGCTCACGCTGGCTCTCTCCTACGGCGGGCGTCAGGAGATCGTGGCGGCAGCCCGGAAGGCGTCGGTTCGCGGGTCGGCGTTGACCCTCGAGGACATCGAGGCGGGGCTCTGGACGGTGGGCTTGCCCGAGCTGGACCTGCTCATTCGGACGAGCGGCGAGCGCCGCATCTCCAACTTCCTTCTCTGGCAGAGCGCCTACGCGGAGCTCCATTTCGCGGAGGAGTTGTGGCCGGACTTCCGGGAGCGAGAGCTCCTCCGCGCTATCGCGGACTTCCAGGGGCGCCAGCGACGGTTCGGGCTGACCGGGGTGCAGCGGGCCGGCCAGGGGACCGGGACTCCTTGAGCGCTTTCGACCCGGGCAATCGCAGGAACCTCGCCCTGCGGGTGGCCTCCGGGCTCCTCCTCTTCCCCGTGGCAGTCTGGGTCACCTTCGTGGGGGGGCTTCCCTTCGCTCTCCTCGCTGGTGGCGCCTCCGCCGTGGCGGCGGGCGAGCTCATCCTCATGTTCGGGACGGTGGGCGTTGCCGAGGGGTTCGGGATCGCAGTGGCCGGGATGATGCCCCTCGCCGCCGCGGTCAATCACGGCGCGACGACGGTTCCTTCCCACGACCCTCACCTCTTCCCGGCCTGGGTCCCTCTGCTGCTCTCCTTCGCGGTGGTGGTGCTCCTCTCGGCGTTCCTCTTCCGCTGCGAGCCGATCGAGTCGATCCCGCGGCGGGTCGGGACGGTGGTCCTCGGCTGGCTCTACTGCGGGCTTCTCGTGTCGACCGCGGTCGGGCTGCGGCGGATCGGAGTGGAATGGGTGATCCTGGCATTCGTGGTCACCTGGGCCAACGACACCTTCGCCTACTTCGCCGGTCACGCCCTCGGCCGCCACCGGATGCTGGAGCGGATCTCGCCTCACAAGACCTGGGAGGGGTTCGCCGGCGGGGCGGTGGGATCGATCCTGGGGGCGATCGCAACTCGCTCGGTCCTGCATCTCGCGCACCACGAGGAGCTGGAGGCACTCTCGGCCGGCGAGATGGTGCTCCTCGGCGCCGGGGGGGCGGTGCTGGGTCCCCTGGGCGACCTCTGCGAGTCGCTGGTGAAGCGGGCCGCGGGCGTGAAGGATTCGGGGAGGATCATCCCCGGGCATGGCGGCCTTCTCGACCGGATCGACGCTCTCCTGTTCGTCCTGCCCTGGATCTACGTGTGGGCGGCATACGTCGCACCGTGAGGGCGGCGGGAGGGGCCAAGGTCCCGGTCCGGGGACGGCTCGGCGCCTCGCGCGGCACGCGCCGAAGACCCGTGCTAGAGAAGGACCCGTGAGGCGGCTCGCCATCCTGGGATCGACGGGGTCCATCGGCGTTCAGGCCCTCGACGTCGTCCAGCGGTTCCCCGACCGGTTCGAGGTGGTGGGCCTCGCGGCCGCGAGGAACGTACCCTTGCTCCTGGACCAGATCCGTCGGTATCGACCGCGGCTCGCGGCGGTCGCGGACGCCTCGGCAGCCAAGGCGGTGCGGGAGGCAGCCCCTCGCGGGATCGAGGTCCTCGAGGGCGACACGGGAGCCATCGCGGTCGCCTCTCACCCCGACGTGGACTTCGTTCTCGCGGCGATCTCCGGCGCGGCAGGGCTCCGTTCGACGGCGGCGGCCATCGAAGCGAGCAAGACCGTCGGCCTCGCGAACAAGGAATCCCTGGTGCTCGCGGGCGAGTTGCTCCTGGCGCGCGCCGCCGCCCGGGGCGCGCCGATCCTGCCGGTGGACTCGGAGCACAGCGCCATCCATCAGTCGCTCGTGGGGCACAACCGTTCGGAGGTCCGCCGCCTCATCCTCACCGCCTCGGGGGGGCCGTTCCGCGGCATGCCGGCCGAGAAGCTGCCGGACGTGACCCCGGAGCAGGCCAAGAAGCATCCCATCTGGTCGATGGGGGACAAGATCACCATCGACTGCGCCACCCTCATGAACAAGGGGCTCGAGGTGATCGAGGCCCGATGGCTGTTCGAGGTCGAGCCGAGCCGGATCGACATCGTTGTCCACCCGGAGGCGGTGGTGCATTCCATGGTGGAGTACATCGACGGCTCCATGGTTGCCCAGCTCGGCATCTCCGACATGCGCGGCCCCATCAGCTACGCGCTCAGTCACCCCGGACGTCTCCCTCTGGACCTCGCCCCCCTCGACCTGGCGCGCCTGGGCAAGCTCACCTTCGAGCCGCCCGATCCCGACCGGTTCCCCGCCTTCACGCTGGCCTATCGGGCCCTGGAGCGGGGGGGGACCTCGCCGGCGGTGCTCTCGGGGGCTGACGAGGGGGCGGTGGCCGCGTTCCTGGCGGGCCGGTGCCGCTTCACCCAGATCGCCGAGGTCTGTGCCGATGTCCTGGAGGCCCACGCCCCCGAACCGCTCCGCACCATCGAGCAGGCCCTCGCGGCGAGCGACCTGGGTCGTCGGGAGGCCGAGCGGCGGGTTGTCCGGGCGGCGCGCTAGCCCGGGGAGGGGAGGAGAGGCACGATGCCCGAGTTCCTCGTCAAGACGCTCGCGGTGGTGGTCCTCCTGGGCGGGCTCATCTTCGTCCACGAGCTCGGCCACTTCCTGGTGGCGAAGCTTCTCGGTGTGAAAGTGATCCGTTTCTCCATCGGGTTCGGCCCGCGCCTCTTCGGGGTGAAGCGTGGCGAGACCGAGTACCGGGTATCGGTCCTGCCCTTGGGCGGGTACGTGAAGATGGCTGGCGACGATCCCTCCGCCGAGGTCGCACCGGAGGACCGGGGCCGAGGCTTCCTGGAGCAGCCGCCCTGGAGACGGCTTCTCATCGCCCTCGCCGGGCCGGCCATGAACCTCCTGCTCCCCTTCGTCCTGTTCGTGGCGATGCTCTGGGCCATGAACGGCTCGCAGGTCTTGAGCGCCACCGTAGGGACCGTCATCCCCGGCTCGCCCGCCGAGAAGGCCGGCCTTGCTCCCGGGGACCGGATCCTCTCCGTAGCCGCTCCCAACCAGCCGGTGCGGCAGATCCGGCAGTTCGCCGACCTGCTCGACGTCGTGGCTCCTCGCCCCAATGAGAGGCTGTTGCTGGAGGTGGAAAGGGAGGGGCGAGTCCTTCCCCCCATCGCCATCCGGACCGCCGCGGAGGAGCAGTCCACCGGCCTCGAGCAGGTTCGGCGCGGCGTCATCGGGATCACCTCCTTCTACACCCCGGCGCGCGTCGCCCCGGTCCTTCCCGGTGCGGCTGGTCCGCTCGAGCCGTTCGACCTCGTAGTCTCGGCCGGCGGGGCACCGGTCAAGAACGCCGTCGATCTCGGGCGCGCGCTATCCGCGGCCTCGTGCCGGCCCATCGACCTGGAGGTGTTCCGGGAGCGCCCGCGCCGGCTCCCCGGCGCGGTCCTGGCCGACTACACCCGCGAGCTGCTCCAAGCCGTGCCCACCTGCAGGGACGGCGCGCCCTCCCTTCGGCTGGTCGACCCGTACGTCGCGGCTGCGGTGGCCGCGGTGGAGCCGGACGGGCCCGCCGACCGGGCCGGCATCCGGCGCGGGGACGTCATCACCGCCGTGAATGGCAAGCCGGTCCACAACTTCCTCGAGCTCGCTTCGGTGGTCAACCGCGAGTTCTCCGCCGCTCGCTCGGGCACGTTCACCCTCGCCGACGGGCGCACGGTGGAGATCACCCCGGCCGAGGTCCGCTACCGGGACGAGGTCACCGGCAAGGAGACCTCTCGGGTGACGGTGGGGCTGTCCCAGGACCCGCGCGCCCTGGTGGACGAGAACGCCGTCCGGGTCCCGACCGTCACCCTGCGGCGCGGGCCAGCCGAGGTGGTCGCCCTGGCCCTGAAGGAGACCGGCAGCCAGATCCGCAGCCTCGTGATGGGGATCGTGATGATGCTCACGGGGAAGATCAGCTCCGGGCAGGTGGGCGGCATCATCCAGATCGTTCAGATGACCGGGCAGATGGTGGATCAGGGGTTGGGCATGTTCCTCGGATTCATGGCCTTCATCAGCGTGAACCTGGGACTCATGAACCTCCTGCCCATCCCGGTCCTGGACGGGGGGCACATCGCCCAGGCGCTGGTCGAGGCCGTGACCCGCAGGCCCCTCTCGCTGCGCACTCGCGAGATCGCCAACGTGGTGGGGCTCATCCTGCTCATCTCCCTCATGGTCTTCGCCTTTCATAACGACATCGTCCGCCAGTTCCAGCGGGCCCCCCCCCTGGTCGAGGAGCCGCTCCGGTAGGAATCGCGCGTGCTCGTCGCTGCCCTCGACACCGCCACGCTGACCTTGTCCTGCGCGCTGCTCGATCTCTTTGCGAGCGGCCCGCCAAAGGTCCGCTGCGAACGGAGCGAGAGGGCGCCGGCTCAGGTGCCGGGGGGATCCCCGGCCGGCCACGGCGCCCGGCTCCCGGCCGTCCTCAACGACCTTCTCGTGGCCGAGGGGCTCGACCTGCCTGCGGTGGAAGGCTACGCGGTCGGGCTCGGGCCGGGCTCGTTCACCGGGTTGCGCATCGGGCTTGCCACCTGGAAGGGGCTCGCCTACGCGAACCGGCGGCCGGTGGCCGGTGCCTCGAGCCTCGCCGCCATGGCGCTGGCCGCCGCCCCTGCCGCGCCCGAGGGGGCGGTGCTCGTCCCGCTCCTCGACGCCAAGAAGGGCGAGGTCTACGCGGGGTTCTACCGGGCCGAGCCGGGGGGGGTGCAGGCCCTGGAACCGGAGGCGGCGCTCTCGCCCGAGGCGCTCCTGGCCCGCGCTGCCGCCCTGCCCGGGACCGTCCTCGCGTTCGGCGAGGGGTACGCTGCCTTCGCGGGCGCGCTCGAGGGCCGACTGGCGCGGCTCGCCACGTCCATCGGCGCACCCCCTGCGGCCGCGGTGGCCGCGCTTTCGGCCCCCCGCCTCGTAGGGGCCGGCTTCGACCGACAGACGCTCTTCGGGCTCGAGCCTCACTACGTCCGCAAGAGCGAGGCGGAGGTGAAGTTCCCGCACGGGCTCGGGCCGGCTGCCTCGAAGTAGAGGGCGGCGACGACAGAGCCACCCGGCTATGGTCCTCCCGTGCACGTGTTCGTGACCGGCGCGACTGGCCTCATCGGCAAGGCCCTCGTCCACGCGCTGCTCCGCCGCGGCGACGTCGTCACCGCGCTCTCCCGTTCCCCGGACGCCCCGCGCCGGCTGCCGCCGGGGGTCCGCCACCTCGAGGGCGATCCCGCCCGGTCCGGCCGCTGGGAGGAGGAGCTCCTGCGGGCCGACGCCTGCGTTCACCTCGCCGGCGAGCCCGTGGCGGAGGGGCGATGGACCTCGGAGAAGCGGCGGCTCATCCGGGCGAGCCGCGTCGACTCGACCCGCCTCGTCGCCCAGGTGATCGGGGGCGGCGGCCCGTCGGTGCTCGTCTCGGGGAGCGCGGTGGGCTTCTACGGCGATCGGGGAGACGAGGAGCTCCCGGAGGAGGCAACGCCGGGTACGGGCTTCTTGGCCGAGGTCTGCCAGGAGTGGGAGGACGCGGCCGAGCCCGCCCGTGCCCGCGCCCGCGTCGTGGCACTGCGAACGGGGATCGTCCTCGCCCGGGAGGGTGGAGCGCTCCCCCGCATGGCCCTGCCGTTTCGGCTCTTCGCCGGAGGGCCGCTTGGGGGGGGCGCGTTCTGGCAGCCCTGGATCCATATCGCCGACGAGGTCGGGCTCGTCCTCCTCGCGCTCGACGTGCCGCGGGCGGCGGGCCCGCTCAACGCCGTCGGACCGAGCCCGGTCCGCAATCGCGATCTCGCCCGTGCCATCGGCAAGGCTCTGCACCGGCCGGCGAGCCTCCCCACCCCGGCCTTCGCCCTCCGGGCGGCGATCGGGGAGATGGCGAGGGAGATCCTGGCGAGCCAGAGAGTCGTGCCGAAGAAGGCGCTCGCGCTCGGGTACCGTTACCGATACCCCCGGGAAGACGAGGCCGTGAAGGAGCTGCTCGGGTAGCTCGCGACCCGGCCCAGGGAGTCAACGGCCTTTGCCCAGGCCCCGGTCACCCGCTAACGTCCGCCTCCATGCCCTCTCGACCCGTCTCGCTGGCCGTCGTGGGCGCGACCGGAGCCCTCGGCCGCGCCACGCTGCAGTTGCTCCCCGACGCGGACCTCGATCCGAGCGAGCTGCGCCTCCTCGCCTCGGAGCGTTCCCAAGACGAGCGGCTCGAGGTGGACGGGGAGGCGCTACCGGTCGGGCCCCTCTCAGCCGAGGCGCTCCGGGGGGTCGACCTGGCCCTGTTCCTCGCGCCTCCTGCCGTGGCGCGGGAGTGGGCCCCCCGCGCCTGGGCGGCGGGGTGCGCGGTGGTTGACGCCTCGCCCGCCTTCCGCGGCGACCCGGAGGTCCCGCTCGTCGCGCCGCGAGTGAACCTCGAGGCCGCGGCGGGGTTCCGGCGACGCGGCGTGGTCGCGGTCGCGAGCGGAGCGGCGGCGGCCCTCGCGCCGGCGGTCGGGGCCCTCGCGGGAGCGGCCGGGGTCGAGGGGCTCATCGCTGCGGTGCTCGCGCCCGCGGCGGGGGCGGGGAGGGCGGGGACTGCCCAGCTCGAGAAGGAAGCGAGCGATCTCATGAACGGTCGCGAGCCGGAACCCGGGCGTGCGGTCCCCCATCGGCTCGCTTACAACGTCGTTCCGCAGGTCGGTAGTTTCCTCCCCGACGGCCGGACCGACGAGGAGGCCAGCATCGAGTCCGACCTCCGCCGCCTGCTCGAAGAGCCCACCCTTTGGGTCCGGGCCACCGCGGTGCGGGTGCCGGTGTTCCACGGCCTCACCGTCCTGGCGCGGATTCTCACCACGCAGCCGCTCTCGGCCAAGGACGCCCGCGCCGCCTTGCGGGACACGGCCGGCCAAAAGCTCGTCGACGACCCCGGCCAGGGCATCTACCCGATGCCGATGCTCTCCCTGAACGACGACGGCGTGCTTCTCGGGCGAGTCCGCGCCGACGAAGGCAATCGCTCCGTGGACTTCGTGGTCACGGTGGACGAGCTGACCGGCGCGGCGGCGAGCGCCCTTCGCATCGCGGAGCGGATCGCCGGCGCGCTCTGAAGGGTTTGCTCAAAATTGGCGGTCGGATCGCCCGACAGCCGGGCTGTTTGCCACGCTGTCTACCCGGAGCCCGGGGCCGGCCCGTCCGGGACGAAGGGAAAGGGCGCCCTCGGGCCGGACCGGCCCGTCCGGGACGGGCGGAAGCGTCGCGCTCGCGGCCAAGGCGACGGAGCACTTGTCAGCGTGGCGCCTCGCTTGCAACATGGCGGCGCCATGAGACGAGCCCTTCTCGCGCTCCTCGCCCTACCTGCATCCGCGCTCGCACAGAGCACCGGCGCGATCGTTGCCAACACGAGCACCATCAACATCGCCCAGTGTACGGGGACGCCGAACACCGAGGTGGGCCTGAACGACACCATGACCCTGAACCTGCTCTGGTCGGTGACCCTGAACGGCACCGTCGCCTTCAACACGAACGGCCTCTACCGGCTGTACGCGGCCAACCAGCAGCCCGCGGCGGGGCAGGGAACGGGGACCTCCTGCACGACGCCGGCCAATTCCAGCACCACCAGCTTCGTCTCGGGGCAGGTGGGAAGCGACTTGCCCGCGGGGGCGCAGACCACCACGGTACCCGTGGGTTTCAACATGAGCGCGGTGGTCGCCGCCGCCGGATTCAACTGCACCGACGCGACCACGGCCACCGTGTATCTCTGCGTTCAGTGGGTCAACGGGGGCAGCCCCGACGGATGGGCCACGAGCACCATCACCCTCGACCGGACCACGCCGTCGGCACCGACTCTTGCCTCGGTGACCGGAGGCGACGGCACGCTCTACCTCAACTGCTCGGGGAGCGACGCCACCTACAAGGCCACGGCCACCTCCCTCGCCGATTCCAGCGTCCACTTCTCGAGCCAGCTCTCCTCCTGCGGCAACCTGAACGTCGGTGGCCTCACGAACGGGCAGGAGTACAGCGTCGTGGTCTACGGCATGAACAGCGCCAATAACCCCAGCCTGGCCTCGAACTCCGTGGTCGGTACGCCGGTCCCCACCGACGACTTCTGGACCCTCTACAAGAAGGACGGCGGCCGGGACGAAGGAGGGTGCTCGAGCGGCGGCGCCGCCGGACTCCTCGGTGCGCTTGCGCTCCTCCGGCTGAAGAGGAGAAGGCCGTGAGGACGCTCGCGCGCTGTCCCATTGCCGCGCTCGCCCTGCTCGCGGCCTCCGTAGCTCGGGCCCAGGCGCCCTGGGGATCGCTCGAAATGGGAGCGGGTCCGTACGTCCCGAGCATCGATCGCGAGTTCGGCGGCGCCGCCACCCCCTACCGGGACATCTTCGGCGGATCGCCGGCTCCCATGTTCCGGCTCGCAATCGCGAAGGCGGTCTTCACCGGCCAGGGCACGGTCGAGGTGGGCTTCGAGACCGGCTTCTTCACGAAGGCCGGCAACGCCGTGCAATCGACGGACACGAGCGTCAAGACCGCCGACCGGACCTCGCTGAACATCATCCCCACCTCGCTCACGGTCACCTACCGGGCCGAGCAGGTCTACGAACGCCTGGGCGTCCCGCTCGTCCCCTACGCGAGGATCGCCCTGGAGCGCTACAACTGGTGGGTGACGAAGCAGAGCAGCTGGATCGAAAAGGGTGCCACGAACGGTTGGTCGGCATCGGTGGGGTTGGCGCTGGTGCTCGACCCGGTCGACCCGTCGGCAGCTCGCGAGCTCCGGTCGGAGGTCGGGATCCTCCACACGGATCTCTACTTCGACATCTCGAAGGACTGGGTGAACGATTTCGGCTCGACGAAGAGTTGGGATCTCTCGAACAGCCGGTTCGCCTGGTCGGCCGGGCTGCTCTTCGTCTTCTGACGATCAGAGCCGCCGGTGCTTCAGCGCCGGCAGCTCCCGGCGCACCCGCTCCAGCCGCTCGCGCCGGAAGGGCGCGACGCAGACGCCCTCGCCGTCCGGGCAACGGGCCAGTACCACCCCCCAGGGGTCCACGATCATGGCATTCCCGAAGGTCTCGCGGCGGGGCCCGTGCTTGCCCACCTGGGCGGGGGCCAGGACGTAGGCGAGGTTCTCCACCGCCCGCGCCCGGACTAGCACCTCCCAGTGGTCCTTTCCGGTGTAGAGCGTGAAGGCGCTCGGGATGGCGAGGATCTCCGCCCCCAGCGTGGCGAGCCGCCGATACAACTCGGGGAAACGCAGGTCGTAACAGATGGAGAGCCCGATCCGGCCGAGCCCCGTGGCTGCGACCACCACCTGGTCGCCGGCACGAACCCCTTCCGACTCGGCATAGCGAGCGCCGTCGGGGATGGCCACGTCGAAGAGGTGGATCTTCCGGTAGACGGCGAGCATGGAACCATCGTCCCCAAGGAGCGCGGATGTGTTGGCGGTGCGGCGTGGGTCGTCGATGCGCTCTGAGATCGACCCGGCGAGAACGTGGATGCGCCGCCGCCGCGCGACCTCCCGTAGGGCAGAGAGGGTCGGGCCCTCCAGGGTCTCCGCACCTGCCAGCCGCCCCTCCTCCGGCCCCATGTAGGCAAAGTTCTCCGGCAGCCCCACGAGCCGCGCTCCGAGACCCGCCGCCTCATCCACGAGCCTTAGAGCGATATCGAGGTTCCGCACCCGGTCCTCGGTCGAGGTCATCTGGACGGCGCCGACGAGGTAGCTCGGGTGGCTCATGCCTTCATCTTGCCAGCGGCGTGGGGCGTCCGCTCCTCCGTGGGACCCCTATCGGCTCCTTATTGCCCGTAGAGATCGGTAGCGGTGGGAAAACCCTCCGGAACGACCGGGGAGGAGCGGAGGGCTCTCGAGGAGATACCCCTCGCCCCGGCGAATCGCGTGGAAGAACGGGCCAATGTCTCTCTTCTACACGACCTTCGAGGCCGCGCCGAACCCGCGACCTTCCCACCCGCCCCGATATGACGATCCCGGACGAGCTCTCCCCCGCTGCACCGGTTCGCCGCGGGCCGCGGGGACTCGATGCGTGCCGGACGCGGTGCTTCTTCATGCCCAGGTTCCCGTGGGGGAGATCCCTTCGAGGCATCAGGGCCGACCGGAACCCTCCTTTGCCAGTCGTGGCGCTCTGACGGAGTGGTGCGCCGCGCCTCGAGGCGGCTGGCGCGATCGAGGCGCTTCTCCGCCCTTCTGGCGGGATGCTCGCCTCGGCGGTCGGCCCCGCTGAAGGGAGGAAGCTTCGGCGTCTGTCACGCCTCCCTGGACGCCCTCGACGCCGCACCGCCGGATGTGGGCCGCGGGCGATTTGTTGCCATTCCCCGCTGGCCGCTATCCTGTCGGAACCCAACGCGGAGGCGCCCCTGCGCGCCCTATCGGTCGCCATCCTCCCCTTCCTCGTCACGCGCGCGATGGCGACGGATTGGGGCACCCGGCCCCACGTCGACCCGGAAGCCATGCAGGAGGCGCGGGGGGGAGGCCGGATGGCCTCCTCCCGGGCCATCCTTCACTACCTCGAGGCGAGGCGCTGCGAGGACGACGGAGACTGGGCCTGCGCCGCCGCCGAGTTCGACCTCGCCGCAACCTACGACGACCGCAGCCCCGAACTCCGCGTCGCACTGGCCGACGCCTTGGCGCTCGGAGGGCAGGCGGCGCGGGCGGAGGCCGAGGCGCACCGTGCGGTGGAGCTCTCCGGGGGTGCCGGGCCGGCAGCGGCGCGCGCGCACCTGCTCCTCGGCCAGCTCGCGGCGATGCGGGACCAGGAGGAGGCGGTACTCGATCTCAGGCAGGCCATCCACCTCGAGGCCGAGGAAGCCGCCGGCGGGGGAGCCATCGACCCGGGTCCGTGGCGGGTTCTCGCGGTCCTCTACCTCGAGCTCGGCGACGAGCAGGCCGCCGACCGGACCCTCGACGATCTATCGGCAAAGGCGCCGGGGGAGAGCGGCGCCCTGCGGGAGTCGGGCCGCTGGCTCCTCGAGAAGCGTCGACCGGGTCGCGCCGAGAGCTACCTACGGAAGGCGGTAGAGGCCGCGCGCGATGATGTGCAGGCCTGGCGCCTGCTGGCACGCGCACACGCGGAGCTGGGGCGCGAGGCGGAGGTGAAGGAGGACCTCGAGGCCCTCCTCGAGGTGTTCCCGGACGATCCCGACGCGCTCTTCTGGCTGGGATCGGCCGCCTTGCGCGGGGAGGACGCTGACGGGGCACGCTCGCTCTTTGGGCGATACGAGCGGAGCGCCGCCGATCGGGTGGAAGCGGCCGTGCGGGTGGCAGACCAGTGGCTCGAGGCAGGGCGCCCGGGCGACGCGCTCCCGGGCATCCGCGATGCCGAGGACGAGGTCGGCCCGGACCCGCGGCTGGAGCTCTTCGAAGGGGTCGCGCTCGAGCGTCAGCGCCGGTGGACGGAGGCCGCGAGGGCGCTCCGGGGCGTGGGCGAGGCTGCGGGGGACCCATTTGTGCCGGCGCGGGCTGCCCTGGCGGAGGTGCTGGCCCGCAGCGGGCGGTTCGCGGAGGCCGGCCGAGTGCTCGCCCTGCCACTCGAGGAGCGGCCGGGGGAGGTCCGACTCGTGACCGCGTACGCCTTCGTCCTCGAGCGGGCCGGGCGCTCCCGCCAGGCGGCGGAGGTGCTGGCGCGGGCGGCCGCGGGGCACGAGGCGGCGGGCGAGCCCAACGACGCGGCCACGCTCTGGACGGCCCGCGCCGAGGTGGAGTGCCGGGCCGGCCGCGCCCGGGAGGCGGTCGCCACGCTGCGGCCCAAGGTTTCCGCCCAGCCCGGCTCGGCGGCGCTGCGTCTCGCCCTCGCCGCCTCGCTCGAGGCGGCCGGCTCGCTCGAGTCGGCGGCCGTCGAGCTACGGGCGCTCCTCGTTCTCGAGCCGGAGAGGCCGGAGGCGCTCGCCCGCCTGGCACTGCTGCTCATCCGCTCCTCCCAAGGAGAGACCGACGAGGCCGACAAGCTCGCGAACCGCGCCGCCGAGCTCCGGCCCCGCTCGCCCGAGGCACTCGACGCCGTGGGCCGGGTGCGGTCCGTGCGCGGCGACCACGCGGGCGCCATCGCCGCTCTGGAGCGGGCCGCGGTGCTGAGCGGGGGGGCGGAGAGATACCTCGAGGACCTCGGGGACGCCTACCAGGCCGGGGGGCACCCGCGGGAGGCGGCCGCCGCGTGGCGCCGGGCCCTGGAGAGCGCCGCCGACGAGGTCCCGTCCGTGGCGGAGCGGACCCGGGCCACGGTCCTCAAAAAGCTGCGCGGGTCGCGTCGAGCGGTGGCGCACGGGGCGTCGAGCGAACTTCGCTTTCCTTGACCCAGGATGGCGCGGTCGCTAGCGTCCCGCACGATGTCCATCCCATCTTTCCCGAGCGAGGCCGAGGCGCGGCACGAGGAGGGATTCCTCAACTCCGCCGACCACCTGCGACTGTACTGGCAGCGCTTCACCCCGCACTCGCCACGCGCGACCGTGGCCGTCCTCCACGGGGGCGGCGACCACTCGGGCCGGTACCCCGGTATCAGCGCCGCCCTGGTCCGGGCCGGCTTCCAGGTGGCTCTTCTCGACTTCCGGGGCCACGGGCAGTCCGACGGCCGCCGCTGGCACGTCGATGCGTTCAGCGACTACCTCTCCGACCTGGACGCCTTTGTGGCCAAGCTCTCGCAGGACGGGGTGGCGAGGGAGAGGCTTCTCGTCCTCGCCCACAGCCAAGGTGCGCTCATCTCCGCCCTGTGGGGGCTCACCCGCGGCCGGCACGTGTCGGGATTCGTGCTCGTCTCCCCCTACTTTCGGCTCGCCATGAAGCCTCCTCCGCTCAAGGTGCTGGGGGCGAGGCTGGTGGGCCGGGTGGTCCCATTTATGCCGGTATCGGTCGGCATCCGCCTGGAGGACCTGACCAAGGACCCCGAGCACGTCCGGTGGACGGATCGGGATCCGCTCTACGGGCGCGTCACGACGCCGCGATGGTTCGAGGAGTCGACCCGGGCGCAGGGGGAGGTCTTGCGCCGGGCGGGCGAGTGGAGAGCGCCGTTGCTGGTGCTGGCGGCGGGCGATGACCGCGTGGCCGACATCTCCGCCGCCCGGGCGTTCGTGGATGCCGCCTCTTCCCAGGACAAGAGGATCCTGGTGTACGAGGGGTTACGACACGAGATCTTCAACGAGGTCGAGCGTGAGAGGCCCATCGCCGAGGCCGTCGCCTGGCTGTCGCAGCACAGCCCGGAAGCAGGCGGTTGACGCCCCCCGGAGGGCCCTTCTATCCTGCCCGTGATTTTACTCCGCGCAGCGTTGGGCGGGGCACAACCCCGGTCCGGAGGAGAACAGCGAATGGCTGGCATCGAGAAGGTCCCGGCGCCACGCGCCGGCGCGCACACGGTCATCGGAAGCTCGATCGTGATCGATGGCGAGATCTCGGGCGACGAGGACCTGGTGATCCAGGGCACCGTCAAGGGCCGCATAAGCCTGCGCGAGAGCCTCTACGTCGAGTCCTCGGGCGTCATCGAGGCGGATATCGAGACCGCCAATGTGGAGGTGTCCGGTCAGGTGACCGGGAACATCGCCGCCTCCGACAAGGTGGAGCTCAAGGCCGACTGCAAGGTGGTGGGGGACATCCGCGCACCGCGCATCCTCATCGCCGATGGCGCTTTGTTCAAGGGCAATGTCGACATGGACGTCAAGGAACTCAAGGGGAAGTGACCCGTGGCCACCTCTGACGGCAGCACCATCATCGGCGAATCCATCCTCATCAGCGGCTCCCTGAACGGCGACGAGGATCTCACGGTCCGCGGCCGCGTGGAGGGCACGCTCACCTTGACGAAGACCCTCCTGGTCGAGCCTACCGGCATCGTCAAGGCCGAGGTCCAGGTCAAGAACTGCGTGATCGCCGGCGCGGTGGTGGGGAACGTTACCGCCACCGAGTCGGTGGAGATCACGAACCAGGGGCGCATGGTCGGCGACATCACCGCACCGCGCGTTATCATCGTCGACGGCGCCAGCTTCCGCGGCCGCATCGACATGGGCGAGGTGGACGTGGAGGGGGCCCGCGAGACCCGCGCCACCCGCACCCTCCCCGCCGCGGCCCGCCCGGCGTTGCGCCCGTCCGCGCGGGCGGCCCCGCCCCCGGGGCCGAAGCCGGAGGGCCGGAAGGCGGAGGAGGCCACGGTGGTGGCCAAGCCGCCCGTCCCCCCGGCGCCGGTCGCCATGGGCGCGGTGAAGCGCAAGGTGATCGTGAAGCGGAAGTAGCGGGTGCCGCGACGGGCGGAAGGCGACGGCCGCCACCCCGGCCGCCGCCCCGGCCTGTCCGCGCGCGAGAGGCCAAGAGCCGCGCGGAGCGGATCGTGCCCGGGCCGGAGGAGACATGGAGCTCGAGCCTCGCACCACGGCCCCGGCGCACGCGACCGGCGCGGTCGAGTTCGTGGATCTCTCGGCCATCGATGGGGATGGCACCTTCCGGCTGAGGGAGGAGGGGGACGTCTCGGCGCTGGCGACCTCGCTCGGCAGGCTCGGCCAGCTCGTCCCCCTGGAGCTTAGACCGCTCCCGGGAGCAGTGGGGCCCTCGCCCCGGTACCAGCTCGTGGCGGGCTTCAGGCGCGTGGCGGCCCTGCGCCTCCTCCGGCGCGAGCGGGCCCTGGCGCGGGTCCACGCCGCCCTCTCCGAGGAGGATGCCTGGGCCCTCGCGCTCTCGCTCGCGCTCCTCACCGAGCCCGTCGACGAGGAGAGCCTGGGCACGCTTCGGGAGCGGCTCGAGGCCGAGCATCTCGCCCCCTGGGCCGGCCCCCTCCTCGACGAGGTGCTTCTCCGCGCCCAGACCCTCTCCCAGATCGAAGGGGATTCCCCCGGGGAGGCCCCCCCTACCATGGACGACGACGGAACGCTGGAGGTGACCCCGGAGGAGCTGGCTGCAGATCTCGCCGCGAGGCTGTATGAGGTGAACCAGGACTTGGCGGTGGCCTACGAGGTCTGGAGCGACCTCCCGGGAGAGGGGCGGCGAGCCATCCTGGAGCAGGCGCGATGGCTCGCGGCTCTCCTGCCGGGGCTGGAGAGGGACGGGGAGGAGAGGTGATCGAGGCCGATAGGAAACGGCTCCTAGAGCTGCTCAGGACCCTCTCCTTCGAGCGCCGGAAGGTCGTCCTCGCCTCGGGCCGCGAGAGCGACTTCTACATCGACTGCAAGCGCACCACGCTGACCGCCGAGGGGCACGTGCTCATCGGGCGGCTCTTGCTCGAGCGCGTCCGGCGCCTGCCACCCCCGGTACGGGGCGTGGGCGGGCTCACCCTGGGCGCCGACCCCATCGCCAGCGCCGTGGCCACTGCCAGCTTCCTCGAGCTGGAGAGGTGGCGGGAGGAGCATCGTGCGCCGGAACGAACGGAGGGGTCCCCCGCCACCTATGACGCGTTCGTGGTGCGCAAGGAGCCGAAGGGCCACGGCACCGGGCAGTGGATCGAGGGGCGCCGGACGCTGCCGGACGAGAGCCGGGTGGTGGTGATCGAGGACGTGGTGACGACCGGGGGGAGCGCGCTCAAGGCGATCGAGCGATGCCGGGCCGAGCGGCTCGTCCCGGTGGCCTGCCTGGCGCTCGTCGACCGAGAGGAGGGGGGCCGGGAGGCCATCGAGGCGGAGGGGGTGCCGCTCGAGTCGCTCTTCGCGCGGGGGGACTTCCTCCCGTGAAAGGGGCCCTTTCCACCGTCGCGGCCGCGGCCCTGGCCCTGGGCTGCGGGGCCATCAACACGGTCCGGACCAAGGCCCCCGATCCGGCGGTCAACGAGGGCGAGTGGGCGGCGCTCCGTAACCTCTCCACCCGCCGGGCGGTGCTGTACGACGAGTTCCAGTACCGCGCCACCGTCACCGCCACCTACCTCTCGCCGCAGCTGCGCGAGGCCCGCGCCCAGCGCCTCGCGAAGTGGCTGGGCCTCACGGACAAGGAGCTCGCCGACCGGCTCGCCCAGGAGGTGGCGGAGGCGGCGAAGTTCGAGGACTTCACGGTCTCGCTCTTCACCGCCGACCGCAGCGCGAACGACCTGGACGCGAAGAAGAGCGTCTGGCGGCTCGCCCTCCGCCTGGAGGACGGGAGCGAGATCCTGACCCACGACGCCGAGGTCCTGGAACCGGATGCCACCGTCCGGAACCTGTACCCCTATGTGAGCCCCTTCGACGTGGTGTACCGGGTCCGCTTCAACCGTGCCCCGGGGGCCTCCCTCGGCGGCCGGCTCTTCACCTTCGAGCTCGCGAGCGCGCTCGGCAAGGCCGAGCTTCACTACGGGGACGGGGCCGTCGGGCCGGACCTGCCCTTCGGGGAACGGCTGCCCTGACCCTCACTCCAGGTCGCCGCGGGTGAGGACCGTATCCCGCGGCCTCTCGTCGGTCTGGGGGTGGTCGAGCAGGTAGTGCAGGCCCCGCGACTCCTTCCGTTGGCGGGCCGACTCGACGATGAGCATGGCCACGTCGGCCACGTTCCGCAGCTCGACCAGATCGGGGGTGATCCGGTACTGCCAGTAATACTCGCGGATCTCGCCCCGCAGGAGCACGAGCCGGGTGTGGGCCCGCTCCAGCCGCTTCACCGTCCGGACGATGCCCACGTAGTTCCACATGAGGCGCCGGACCTCGTCCCAGTTGTGCGCCACCACCACTCCCTCCTCGGGCGCGAGCGCGTCGCCGGGGTTCCAGTCGGGCACCTCGAGCGCCTCGACTGGGCCCGTTAGGTCGCTCGCCGCCTGCTGGGCGGCGCGGCGGCCGAAGACCAGGCCCTCGAGGAGAGAGTTCGAGGCCAGCCGGTTGGCACCATGGAGCCCGGTGCAGGCCACCTCGCCCACCGCGTAGAGCCTGGGCAAGGACGTCCGCCCCCTGAGGTCGGTCACCACCCCGCCGCACAGGTAGTGCGCCGCGGGCACGACCGGGATGGGCTGGACGGCCATGTCGATCCCGAACTCGCGGCAGGTGGCGTGGATGTGGGGGAAGTGCTCCAGGAGGAAGCTGCGGGGCAGGTGCGTCATGTCGAGAAAGGCGCAGTCGTCGCCCCGGCGCTTCATCTCGGCGTCGATGGACCGGGCCACGACGTCCCGCGGGGCGAGCTCCTTGCGCGCGTCATAGCGCCCCATGAAGCGCTCCCCTGCCCCGTTGCGCAGGATGCCGCCTTCGCCCCGGCACGCCTCGGAGATGAGGAAGCTCTTCGCCTGGGGGTGAAAGAGACAGGTGGGGTGGAACTGGAAGAACTCGAGGTTCGCCACCGCCGCCCCGGCCCGGTAGGCCATGGCCACCCCGTCGCCGGTGGAGACGTCGGGGTTCGTGGTGTAGAGGTACACCTTGCCCGCGCCGCCCGTGGCGAGCACCACCGCGCGAGCCATGACCGTGGCGACCTCGCCCGAGGAGCGGTCGAGGACGTAGGCCCCGAGGACCCGGTTGGGCCCGCCCAGACCGACCTTGCCGCTCGTGATGAGGTCCACCGCCAGCTGGTCGTCGACGATCTGAACCCCCCGCGCATCGCAGGCGGCGAGGAGCGCGCGCTCCACCTCCCGGCCGGTGGTGTCCTTCACGTGGGCCACCCGTCGCCGGGAGTGGCCGCCCTCGCGGGTCAGGTGGAAGTGGTCGCCCTCCTTGTCGAACTCCACCCCGAGCGAGGCGAGCCAGCGGATTCGGTCCGGCCCCTCGCGCACCGTGACCTCGACCGCTTCGGGCTTGCAAAGCCCCGCACCCGAAACGAGCGTGTCCTGGAGGTGCAGGGCGGGGTCGTCGTCCGGGCCCAGCGCGCCCGCGATGCCGCCCTGGGCGTAATGGGTCGATCCCTCGTGGCGCTGGCGCTTGGTGAGCACCATCACCGACCCGCGATCCACGGCCTCGAGCGCCAAGGTGAGGCCGGCGATCCCGCTCCCCAGGACGAGCAGGTCCACACGCGAACGTGGCGAGAGGACACCCACGTCCCCCATGTAGCACACGCCCGGGAATAAAGTTGTCGGGCGGAGCGTGCTGCTGATAGCTTTTTTCCTGCGGATGCGCGTCCCTCGATCCCTGGTCGCCTGCGCCCTGCTCGGGTCTCTCGCCGCGCCGCCTGCACGGGCCGGGGAGCTGTACTCGTACGTGGACGAGGACGGTGTCATCCACTTCTCCAACGCGCCCAGCGATCCCCGTTACCAGCGGATCAAGCGCCGCCCCACCGGTGGCGGGGTCTATCGAGCCGACGCGGGCGGGGAGCCGCAAGCGAAACAACTCGCCTCCAACTCCTCGGCGGTCCTGGAACGGTTCCGCGAGCACATCCGGGCGGCAGCCGCCAAGTACCAGATTCCCGAGGCTTTGCTCCTCGCAGTCATGGCGGTCGAGTCGAACTTCGACCCCCGTGCCATCTCCGAGAAGGGGGCGGTGGGGCTCATGCAGCTCATGCCGGGGACGGCTCACGACATGTACGTATCCGACGCCTGGGTACCTGAGCAAAACATCGAGGGGGGCGCTCGTTATCTCCGCATCCTCGCCAACCAGTACAACGGAGACCTGGTGAAGACGCTCGCGGCCTACAACGCCGGCCCGGACGCGGTGCGTAAGGCGGGCGACACGGTTCCGGACATCCCCGAGACGCGCGAGTACGTGCGCAAGGTGGTGGCGCTCTACCAGGCGCTCAAGGCGGGGCGGTGACCCGTGGCCCGGCCGAACGGTGAAGAGGACCAGGTCGAGGGACAGGACGAGGAGTTTCTCTTCCACCTGAATCGTGGGGCCGAGTCCCTCTCCCGGGGCGAGGCCGAGGGCGCCCGGGCTGCGCTGGAGCGCGCCCTGCAGCTTCGGCCGCGCGACCCGAAGGTGCTAGGCCTCCTCGGGCAGGCCAGCTACCGGCTGGGAAGGTACGACGACGCCATCGCCGCCTGGCAGCGCCTCGTGGACGAGAGCCCCGCCGAGCCCGCCGCTCGCGTCAACCTCGGGCTCGCATTCCTGCGTTCCGGGCGGCAATCGCAAGCCACGCGCCAGCTCGAGATCGCCTTGGACTTGAACCCGGAGCACAGGAAGGCGATGGGGTACCTGGGGCTGGCCCTGCTCGAGTCGGGCGATCCCCTCCGGGCCCGCGAGTGGTTCCTGAAGGCCGGGAGCGACCAGATGGTGGCCCGCTGCGACCAGGTCCTCTCCGGGGCGTCCCCGGAGGACGGGGCCCCGGAGCCCGGGGTGGCGAGCCCGTCCGAGGAGGACGCTCTCCCGGTCGAGGTTTCCGTGGACGATGCGGGCTTCTCCGCCGCCGCGGCTACGGCCCGCGTTCCCCCGGCGCCCGCCCAGCGGGCGGGGGGGACGCAACCTCTCGCCGCACCGCACCTGGGGACCTTCGCGGCGGCCCGAAGCGTGCCCCTTCCCCAGGGCGAGACCTTCGGCGCAGCCGGCGAAGTGCTGTCGGTGAGGGTCCGGCCGGCGGTGCGGGTGCGCTTGAGCGGGCTCCTCGCCGTACAGGGCGCGGTGGAGGCCGAGCCCGAGGTGAAACGCTTTCGCGGGCGTCAGACCGAGAGGCCGTTCGGCGAGGCGGCGGATCGGCTCCATCGCGTCCGGGGCGAAGGCCTCCTTCTCTTCAACGCCCGGGCGCGGCGGTTCACGCCCCTGCGCCTCGCGGATTCCGCCTTCTTCCGCGAGGAGGCGGTGTTCGGAATCGAGGACGCAGTGGCGTTCGAGAACGGCCGGGTCCCTTCCTCCGGTTCGGGCGAGCTGAACCTTGTCCAGTTGCGCGGCGAGGGGACGGTTCTCGTCATCACCGCCGGCGAACCGCAGGCGCTGCGGGTCGGCCCCGAGGCACCGCTGCGCATGCCGCTCGCAGCGCTGGTCGGCTGGTCCGGGTCGCTCACCCCGCGGCTCGTCGCCCTGCTCGAGGGGGGCCTCCCCGGCGCGATCGGAGTGGAGCTCTCCGGCGAGGGCGTCGCGCTCGTCGACCCCGGCGTGGTCGAGCCACAGGGGGCGAGGCCGTGAGGCGCTCCCTGCGGAGAGAGTTCCTGAACCTCCCCAACGCGATCACGCTCACGCGGATCGCACTCATCCCGGTATTTCTCTGGTTCACCTACTTCGAGTCGAGGGTGGACAGCTTCATCGCTGCTCTCGTCTATGCCGTCACGAGCGCCACCGACTTCCTTGACGGCTGGGTGGCCCGCCGCAAGAACCTGGTCACTGTGATCGGCAAGTTCCTCGATCCGCTCGCGGACAAGCTCATCGTGATGGCCGCACTGGTGATGCTGGTCCATCTGGGCCGGGTGGGAGCCTGGGTGGTGATCGTGATCATGGCCAGGGAGTTCATCGTCACGGGCCTTCGTACGATCGCGATGAGCGAGGGCCTCGTCATTCCCGCCGGGCAGGAGGGCAAGTTCAAGACCGCCCTCCAGCTCGCCGGGACGAGCTTCCTGCTATTGCACTACACCTATCCGATCGACGGCTGGCTGTTCTCGTTCGACCTGGACGCGAACCGGGTGGGAACGTGGCTGATTTACGTCTCGCTCGTGTTCTCGGTTGTGTCGGCGGTGTTCTACTTCCGGGACTTTGTTCGGGCGGTCTATCGGGAAGACGGCCGAGCGGCACCGAGTGCAAGCGAGGGTCGGGAAACCGCCCAGCCGGCCGGGGCGGCACCGCCCATCTCCGGCCATGCAACGGGCGGGACCCACCACTCGTCCCGGACGGGGTCGGAAGGTGCTTGACACCCCCCCACTACGCCCTCTATAAAGCCCGCCTTCGCAGGAGTCCTGCGGGAATAGCTCAGTGGTAGAGCATCGCCTTGCCAAGGCGAGGGTCGAGGGTTCAAATCCCTTTTCCCGCTCTCCTAGGCCCCGGTAATCCCGGGGCTTTTTTCCGGCCTCTCCTCCGTCTCCTCAATGTCTCCCAAGACTCCTGGCCCATCCAGCAGGTGGACTGCCTCCCGCTTCACGTCCGGTGTGAGGTGGGAGTACCGCACGTCATCTCGATGCTCTCGTGCCCGAATACCTCCTGGACGGCGCGGAGGGACACTCCTCGCATGACCAGGTGGCTCGCGAACGAGTGGCGCAGCCCGTGCCAGGCAATGCGCTTGGCGAGGCCAGCACGGATGGAGGCCCGGGGAACCACACCTTTGACCTCTAAGTGCGTGAGCCTCGCGCATTCAGCTTCCGGTGGCGTCCACCTTTTTCTGGGCCAGCAGCTCCTGCATCCCTTTCCAGCGCGATTCCTTCAGGCGAAGCTCGCCCCCCAGCATCCTGTGCAGCTTCCCCACCAGCACCGCGGCCATGGACAGGGTCTTCGCATCCGCTACCAGCTCGCGATCCGTCACGCGGACACTGCCCAGGATTTGCCGCCCGCCCAACGCACTCAGAGGACTCCAGTGGCTCTTCGGATACGGCCGGGTCCAGGTGAACACCTCCGCCTCCCCGTCAACGCCCTCGGGCTCGAACTCGGGCGAGGCGCGCTGCACGGCGGCCAGGGCCCTGTCGGGATCAGGGATCCCGAATGTCATCTCCGTCAGGATGACGATCTCCTTGCCGTCCGGGAGATCATCGGGCTGGGGATTGGCGCGGATCACCCGGACGAGACCCTCGGGCGTGAGTCCCCCGGCTCCCACGAGTTTTTCGACCCAGCTGCGCTGCGAGCCCGCCGGTTGCGGCATGAGACCGTAGAACCGATCGAGATCGCGCTGGGGAAAGGAGTAGCCCTCAGCATCGGAGAAGGCGCGCGCTCCCCAGGCGAACGATGCTGCCAGCTCCACCGGCCCTTCCTCGCAGAGCGGGAAGTTGTCGCCCAGGCGGGCGAAATCCTCGTCGACCTTCGCGAGGGTCTCGTCCTTCCCGCCGAACGCGCCCCAGAGGCCATGCCCTAGGAGTTCGATCACGAAGAAGGCGCTCGCGTACCGGCCATCGGGCTGCTGCCGCACCACCCCAGCGGTGCCGCATCCGGTCGTCTCCCAGACGTTCTTCACCGGAGCGTACGCCCGCACGATGGGCCACGCCTCGACATCCGCCGGCAGGGGCCCTGCCGGTACGCGGCTCGTGAAGATGCGACCGTGGTCGTCGCCAGCCGGCTCCGGCAGCGAGTCGAGGTCCCTCGGCGTGCCGGCGTCCTTCTGTGCGCCAAGCTCCCGCAGCGCGTGGCGCCGTTCCTCGCGCCTGCGCTTTTTCCGCTCGGCAGCCCTTTGCCGAATCCGCTCGCTTCGCATCGCCAACGCCCCCTTGCCCGAGGTGCCTACCTACCCAGGCTTCATAGGGCATGACTCTGACAGAGCAGGGTGCATGATCGGCGTGCAGCCTTGATCTTGGTCGCGCGCGCCAACCGACGCTGCACGAAGCTGGTGATGGAAGCCAAGGGGGTTCAGGGCGAACAAGCGATACCCCGGCAAGGCTCCGGCGGAGCTCCTCGCCGACCCCATGATTTCACTCTCGGTGATGAAGGGAAGTAGTTCGCCACGGCCAAGAAGGCCGGGGCTCGACGGCGGGGCGCTCGCAATCGCCTCCCTGTCGCGCACCGAAAAAGGTGAAAGGGCATCGCTGCCATGAAGCGTCACCGCAAACGGGCCGGATCAGCGCGGTGGCCAGTACAACCACGAAGTCGCAGATGCAGGCGAGTCAGGTACTCGGTCCGCGTCGGCATGGGCAGCGGGGCGCCGGCGCTCTTCACCACATCGATGATGCTGGAGTGGGAGTGGGACGCCCTCATGTCGGCGCGGTTCTGCACAACCGAGGAAGACCTGCTGAATGAGCTGCTTGGGCCGCAGAAGCGGATCGCGACTAAACGTCCTTGGTTGCGCGTCGATATTGAGCTCGCCGGGATGCTGTCATTGGACCACTCGCTCCCCGTTCCGAGCGCAGAAGCCTGGCAGGGCTGGGTCAGCGAAACCATGAACGCCGTCGATCCGCTGCTTCCGGCATCGAGAACGAAGAAGCGCTTTGAAGGCCTGCCTGTCGTGGAGGGCTGGCTCGGCGAACCCCAGGCGGAGCTGAATATCGGACGGAGTGGCGGCTTGCGGCTTCTTGGAGTGAAGTTGAACGCGTGGCAAGCCTTCAATCCGCCGCGACAGTGGGACGACACCAGGCGCCGCCCTGATGCCTCACCCCAAGAACAGCTCGAATCGTTTGCCAGACAACTCCACAACTCGCTGGAGGCATGGAAGCTCTGCCTCAAGCTGCTGCTGCCAATCCCCACGAGCGAGGACCCGAGAGGAAGGTTCCACTGAGCGGGCCAACGGGCCCCGGGGAACCACAGAGGAGGGGCCCGGGATAACCATCCAGCGGATGTCTGTCTCTGGACGAACGAGGCAAAGGGCGTCGTGCCAGTCCGGCCAACTGCTGGAAAGCCAGGCCCAGAAGATACGGGCCGCTGGCGAAAATCGCGGACGCTTGGAACGATTTCGGAGGGCAGATTGCTGGCGGAGGGCGAGGTTCTCGAGCGCGAGGTGTCGGCTCGACCTCAGGGCGGAGACGAGCGAGCGCAACAGAACGCGCAGGAAGGAACCCATGGACGGGGCAACGTCACCCCGCGCTAAACTCCCCTCAAGTCACGAGATCGACTATTGGCAAGGCACAGCTGGGAAGAGCGCGCCGAGGAGCCGGAACATGCGAGCCACGATTTCGAGCGTTGGCAGAACCGTCAACAGTAGTTACCGGCAGGACGAGTTCCGGCGAGGCCCAGCCTCTTGCGAGGGATAGAATGGCCAGCCGGTGGCCTTGCGCCTATACTTCGCCAGTGCGACGCCAGGAAGCGATGTCTGTCCTCAGGACATACCTGCCAGCGCTCCAACGCGAGTTCAGTGTGCGTAGGGTGGCCCTGTTCGGGTCAACGGCTCGCGACGAAGCGCACGAAGAGAGTGATCTCGACATCCTTGTCGAGTTCGACGTCATTCCGACACTTGATGCGTTTGTCGGCCTCAAGTTCTTTCTAGAGGACCACCTCGGCAAAAAGGTGGATCTCGTCACTCCTGACGCGCTGAAGCCGCGGATTCGGCCAGCCGTCGAGCGCGAGGCGCTTGATGTCGCCTAGGAGTGAACGTGGCTGGCGTCTTTATGCCGAGGATATCATCCAGGCATGTAACAAGGTTCGGCGATATGTGGCCGGGATGAGCTTCGAGTCGTTTGCGGGAGATGAGCGAACGCAGGATGCCGTTGTACGCAACCTCGAGATTATCGGGGAAGCTGCGAAGGCCATTCCGGACGAAGTTGCCGCACGTGCGCCCGAGATTGTCGATTTGCAGAAGGTAGGGACCCCAGCCGCGTGAGTTTTGCAGAAGCATTACCCCCTCGGACCTGAGGGATTTGCAGAAGCATTCCCTCCCCCATCGGCGTGACCTAGCTGCCAGGCTGTCCCCGTCCACGGACGGAGGCGGCGATGGCGTTTCGAGAGGTCACGATGCTGGAGGTGAAGGAGGTCTTGAGGCTGTGGCTGCTGGGCGTCCCGAAGAAGCGGATCGCCGAGCAGCTCGGCTTCGACGTGAAGACGGTGCGGCGGTACCTGGCGGTGGCGCGGGGCCGTGGTGTCGACCAAGCCCATAGTCTAGCGGCCCTGGATGAGGATCTCGTCGCCGCGGTCGTGGCGGCCACGCAACCGGCGTCTGGCCGGCCGCGAGGCGAGGGCTGGGCGATCTGCGAGGCGCACCATGGGTTCATCGCGGACCTTCTCGGCCACCGGGTGCGGC
>Ga0335071_10000266_pt1 | contig 59961 bp, 57 predicted proteins | sample Lox_Sample_15_FD_206724 | JGI IMG/M metagenome (GOLD analysis project Ga0335071, IMG submission 206724) | Soil microbial communities from Loxahatchee National Wildlife Refuge, Florida, United States - Lox_Sample_1.5 | ecosystem: Environmental > Terrestrial > Soil > Wetlands | place: USA... | reverse complement strand
AAATTGTGCCACAATGGCCGGCGGTGGGCGTGTCTACGGTCGATGCTTGCATCTGACTCTCCGATGGTTCGAGTGTGGAAACCCAAACCTACCGGAAAGGGCACGCTCACCGCCCCATGAAATCTACAACTCACCCCACCATCTCGCAGGTGAACGCATCGCCGCGGCGCTTGATGCGGCCGGCCGAGGGTGAGGGGAAATGCGCCGTGCAGCACAGCGTTCCGCTGTCGCACAGGCGTTCGAGCAGGCTGCGCCGGGTCCTGGCCGCGAGCTCCGCATCGACATCGAACTTCATCGACAGTTCCGGATGGCGCGTCTGCAGCGGCGAGTGCATCGCATCGCCGACGAAGACCGCGTCATCCCGCGTCCTGCCGAAGGTAATGGCGACGTGCCCCGGCGTGTGGCCCGGCGTCGGCAGGATGCGAGCGTGGTCGCCGATCGAAAAATCGTCCGCCACGATGTCGACCCTTTTGGCCTCGACTACCGGCAAAACGCTGTCGGCGAACGGCGGCACTTCGGCCTTGGCGTTCTGGGCCGCCCAGTAGTCGTATTCGGTTTTCGCGAACACATAGCGCGCGTTCGGAAAGGTCGGCACCCAGCGGCCATTGTCGAGCCGCGTGTTCCAGCCGACATGATCGACGTGCAGATGCGTGCACATCACGACATCGACATCCGCGACCGACACGCCGGCTGCGGCCAGCCCGCGCAGGTAGTTATCGTCAGTCTTCATGTGCCATTTCGGCCGGTGCGGGCGCGGCTTGTCATTGCCGATGCAGCTGTCGATCAAAATGGTGTGGTGCGGCGTCTTCACCACATAGGACTGGAAGCACAGGATCAGCGCGTCGTCATCGTCCAGCGCCTTCGCCTGACGCAGCCAGGAGCGGTTCTCGGCGAGCAGCTCGCCCGTCAGTGCGGGAAATATCTCCAGCGCCGGCAGGTAGGTGGTCTCCTGCTCGATGACGCGGTGGATGGTGAGATCGCCAACGGTGAATGTCAGGCTCATGGCTGGCGCTCCCTGTCATGCCGCCGGCGGCAGCGAGACCTTGACCGACGGCCGCTCCAGCATCTTCTGGTGGAAGACGTCCAGTTTCGGATAGGCCTTGCGCCAGCCGCAATCGGCAAAGCGGAAATCGGCATAGCCGAGCACGCAAGTGAGCCCGATCTGGGCGATGTCGAGCGGCCGCGCCAGCATCGCATCGGCCTCCTGCTCGAAGCGGGCCATGCCGTTCCAGGCCCGGCTCCAGTGATCGTCGGCCCAGGCTTTCCAAAAAAACTCCTTCGGCCGCACCATGCCTTCGTAGCGGCACAGCAGCATGGAATCGAGCATGCCCTGCAGCAGCGAATGGTCGGACTTGATCTTCCAGCGCAGCGGCCCCGACGCAGGGATCAGCTTGCCGCCGCCGGCGAGCTCATCGAGATATTCGACGATGACGTAGGAATCGAGCACGACGTCGCCATTGTCCAGGATCAGCACCGGCAGCTTCTTCACCGGCGTGATCTTCGAATATTCTTCGTTCGGCGTCGCCGGTGCGACCGTGGTCGGGACGAATTCGATTTTGTCGATCAGGCCGAGCTCGATCGCGGCGATGCGCACTTTTCGAACGAACGGCGAGGCGGGGGAGAAGATGAGTTTCATGGCGTGTCCGTGGATGCTCGAATGGATACCTTCGTCATTGCGAGGAGCGTTTGCTCCGAAGCAATCCAGCTTTGTTGAAGCACTGGATTGCTTCGCTTCGCTCGCAATGACGGTCCCTCGTGTGTACGATTCTCGGCTCGCAATGACGCGGGATGCGGGGCGACGGCCCTCACGCCGCGACGATCTCCTGGCGCTGCTCGCCGAGTCCCTCGATGCCGAGGGAGACGACGTCGCCGACATTGAGATATTGCGGCGGCTTCATGCCCGTGCCGACGCCCGGCGGTGTGCCGGTCGTGATGACATCGCCGGGCAGCAGCGTCATGAATTGCGAGACATAGGCGATGCATTGCGCCATCGAAAAGATCATGGTCGAGGTCGACCCGGTCTGGCGGCGCTGGCCATTGACGTCGAGCCACATCGAGAGGTTTTGCACGTCCGGGATCTCGTCCCTGGTGACGAGCCATGGCCCGAGCGGACCAAACGTGTCGTGCGACTTGCCCTTGGTCCACTGCCCGAGCCGCTCGATCTGGAAATTGCGCTCCGAGACGTCGTTGCAGACGCAGTAGCCGGCGACGTGATTGAGCGCGTCGATCTCGGAGACGTATTTGGCGCGGGTGCCGATGATGGCGGCGATCTCGACCTCCCAGTCGAGCTTGGTCGAGCCGCGCGGCTTTTCGACCGGATCGGCCGGTCCCGAGAGGGCAGTGTTGGCCTTCAGGAAGAAGATCGGCTCGCTCGGGATCTGGTTGCCGGTCTCCTTGGCGTGGTCGGAGTAGTTAAGCCCGATGGCGACGAATTTGGAGATGCCGGTGACGGGAGGCCCGAGCCGCGGCGTGCCGGGCACGGAGGGAAGCGAGGCGGGGTCCAGCGCAGCGAGCTTGGCGAGCGAGGCCGGCGAATAGGCATCGCCGGTAAGGTCCTTCACATGCGACGACAAATCGCGCAGCTGGCCCGATTGATCGATCAGACCCGGTTTCTCCTGCCCCTTCCCCCCGTACCGAACAAGCTTCATCGTCCCTGCCTCCCTTATAAATGGCTTTCTTCCGCTGTTCCGGTTTCATGGAACAGCGCGCGGGGAAATTCAACCGCTCGGGCATAATTGCAGCCCTCCCCGTCGCAGGGCACAAGGCAGGTGGCGCCCGGGCCATAAAGCCGCCCGACTGCGGTCACCGTTCGTCCGCGATGAGGTCTTTGGGGCCCTCATCTCGGGGCGGCGCCGCCGACAAATCTGAATGCCGCGCCGTCCTGCGTCAGGTGCCCGGCATCGAAATGCCCGCCGATCACCAGCACGGGGCGGTCGGCAAAGCGCGAAAACAACTGCCGCCGCGTCTCGGCCGCCTGCAACGGGTCGGAATCGGCGGTCGACGACCAGTCGAGATGCGCCATCTGGCAGGGGTGATGGGCGACGTCGCCGGTCAAAAGGCCTTCCGCGCCATCGGAGACGATGTGGATGCTCATGTGGCCGGGACTGTGGCCGCCCGTCGGGATCATGGTGATTTCCTCGGTCAGGCGGGCGTCGCTCGCGATCAGCTCGGCGGCGCCGGCGTCGACGATCGGCTTCACCGAATCGTTGAACACGGCGAAGCGCTCGGGCGTATCGCTGTGGTCGCGCCAATACTCATATTCCGTTTTCCCGAACAGATAGCGCGCGTGCGGGAAGGTCGGCACCCACTGCCCGCCCGCGAGCCGGGTATTCCAGCCGACGTGATCGACATGCAGATGCGTGCACAGCACGGTGTCGATGCTCTCGACCGGAAAGCCCGCTGCCGCCAGCGCCTCCAGAAAGGGCGTGTTCCGGTTGTTCCAGGTGGGGACGCCGCGGCCCTGCTTGTCGTTACCGAGGCCGGTGTCGACCAGGATGCGGCGTCCCGGCGTCTCCACGACCAGCGAATGGATCGACATTTTGAGGCGGCCTTCCTCGGTCGCGAAGAGCGGCACCAGCCAGGGCAGTTTCAGGATTTCTTCGCGGCTGGCCAGCGGCAGAATGAAGCGCGTCGAACCGACCGTCTCCAGCTCGACAATTTTCGTGATCCTGACCTGGCCGACCCGCCACTGCATCTTGCGGACTTCCCGTTTTTCGCGTCCTTGTCCTGAACATGCTGGTTTCGCGGGGATCGCGCAATGGATCATCTGCCGCCCTGCCGCGTTATCCGGGCCAGCCTTTCGGAGGGAGACATGCCGGAGCTTACGATTTCAGCCGAGAAGGTCGCCTTTCTGATCGAGAAAGCGCGCGAGTTCGACGTCAAGGAAGCGGAGAGCGATCCGGATTCCGGATCCAATCCGACCGACGACGACAACATCGACGTGCTGGAGGACAATCGCGGCGATCCCGTAGCCTTCGAGCTGCGCAGCTTCATCAGGGCGATGAACGAGGACGAGCAAATCGACCTGGTGACGCTGATGTGGCTCGGCCGCGGCGATGGCACCATCGACGATTGGGACGATCTGCGCGCCCGCGCGGTCGAAGCGCGCGGCGAGTACAATCAGCCGCGATCCGAGACCGCCCGCTATCTGCTGGGCGAGCCGATGCTCGGCGATTTCCTCGCCGACGGGCTGGACGCATTCGGCGTGGACTGGACCGACGGGCGGATCTCGCCGGATTCCGCAAGCCCCAGCGAACGCGACGAGAACGAACGCTAGCCGCGATGCAGCAGCGGCGCGAGGCCGCTGCTGCGCGTTCTCGGCCCATCCTCCTTACAGCGTGCCCGGGAAGGCGCCGCCGTCGAGCAGAATGTTCTGCCCGGTGATGAAGCCGGCCTTGGCGCCGCACAGGAACGCACACGCCAGCCCGAATTCTTCCGGATCGCCGAAACGGCCAGCGGGATTGAGCTTCGCGCGCTCGGCCAGAAGCTCATCCGGCGTGATGCCGCGCCGCTCCGACTCGGCCTTGGCAGTGCCGCGCAGGCGGTCGGTCGCGAACGGCCCGGGCAGCAGCCCGTTGATGGTGACGTTGCTGATCACGGTCTTGCGCGACAGGCCGGCGATGAAGCCGGTCAGCCCGGCCCGCGCGCCGTTGGACAGCCCCAGAATGTCGATCGGCGATTTCACCGCCGCCGAGGTGATGTTGACGATGCGGCCGAATTTTCGCGACATCATGCCGTCCACCGTGGCCTTGATCAGCTCGATCGGCGTCAGCATGTTGGCGTCGATCGCCTTGATCCAGTCGTCGCGGGTCCAGTTGCGGAAATCGCCGGGCGGCGGGCCGCCGGCATTGTTGACCAGGATGTCCGGCTCCGGACAGGCCTTCAGCACCGCCTCGCGCCCCGCTTGTGTCGTGATGTCGCCGGCCACTTCCGTCACCGTGACGCCGAGATTTGCTTTGCGGATCTCGTCCGCGGTCTTCGCCAGGGCCTCGCCGCCCCGCGCCGTAATCGTCACGTGCACGCCTTCATTGGCCAGCGCCATCGCGCAGGCGCGTCCCAATCCTTTTGAGGATGCGCAGACGATGGCGCGGCGTCCCTTGATCCCGAGATCCACTGTTTCTCTCCCGTTCTGTCAGCTGAATTCTTGCAGTTGGATCGTTCGACCTTAGCCAGCCGCGATCCCTTTGATAAGGGCGGGCGCCCCGCCAAAATGCATGACAGGGCGGGCGTGCATCGATGTCATCGCAGGCGGTCGATCGCCGCGATGGCCTCCGGCGGCAGCGACCGGAAACCTTTCTTGCCGGCTTCGGACAACAGCGGCCTCAGCTGCGAGCCCTCGAGGAACGACGGCTCGCGGCCGGCGGGTATGACGCGGTCGAACACCAGCACCACGGAGGTCGCAATCAGGCCGACGCGCAGCGCGCCAAGCGCCGCGCCGCCGAGCCGATCGGCGATGCCGGGATCGTCGCCGATGGCGTCGTTCACCATCATGCGCGCGAAGCTGCCGAGCACTATGCCGATCAGGAGGAACGCGCCGAGGAAGAACCCAACGTTGTGACCGAGCGGGGAGGCATAGCCGGTGTCGAGCGGCGGGACATAGGACATGACCCAGATGGCAAGCGGCATCGCGACGAGATAGGCGAGAATGGTGACGGCGCTACGCACCAGGCCGGTCGAGAAGCCGCCGAACAGTGCAACCGCGAGCCCGACGAAGACGGCGAGATCGAACTTGTTCATGTGCGCGATGTCCATCGAGGTCAATGAATCGGTCTTGCGATGGCTAAAATCGTCCGTATCGACGCGACCCTCGCATCGCCGGGATTTTCGCTCGTGCCTGATCTATGCGACCTCGGTAAAGAAACCATCCTCATGTAGCTGCGATGAACGCGTAGGATGGGTAGAGCGCAGCGAAACCCATCACTCTCGCCCCGCGGAGAGATGATGGGTTTCGCGAAGAGCTCAACCCATCCTACGGCTTCATCTCCGCCCTGATCATGTCGGCGGCCTTCTCGCCGATCATGATGGTCGGCGCGTTGGTGTTGCCGCCGATCAGGGTCGGCATGATCGAGGCGTCGACCACGCGCAGGCCTTCGAGCCCGTGCACCTTCAGCTCTGGATCGACCACCGCCATCGGATCGCCAGTGCCCATCATGCAGCTGCCGACCGGGTGATAGACGGTGTCGACGCGCTGGCGCAGCAGGGCGCGGATGTCGTCGTCGGTCGCGACGCCCGATGTCACCATGTCGGCCTTCTGCAGGCTGCGCAGCGCCGGCGTCTCCATCAGCCGCCGCGTCACCTTGAAGCCCGCAACCATGCTTTCGAGATCCTCCTCCTGCCCAAGAAAATTCGGATCGATCAGCGGCGGCGCAAGCGGATCGGCGCTGGCGAGCGCGACGGTGCCGCGGCTCTTCGGCCTGAGCAGGCAGACGTGGCAGGAGAACCCGCCGCCACTGCCGCGCTTGCGGCCGTGGTCGTCGACCATCGCCATGCCGAAATGCAGCTGCACATCGGGAATTTCGAGATCGGGCCGCGTCTTCAGGAAGCCGCCGCACTCGGCAAAATTCGTGGTGATGCGGCCGCGCCGCTCGCGGCGATACTGCATGACGCCGCTCAGGATGCGCCCGATGCCACCGAGCGAGAGCGAGGTGAAATTGGGATTGTCGGACCTGTAGTTGAAGACGAAGTCCGGATGGTCCTGCAGGTTCTTGCCGACGCCGGGCAGGTGATGGGCGCTGGCGATGCCGAGTTTTGCCAGCTCCTGCGCGTCGCCGACGCCGGAGAGCAGCAGAAGCTGCGGCGTCTGGAACGCGCCGGCCGACAGGATCACCTCGCGCCGCGCGCGGATCTCCTTCAGCTCGTTGCCCTTGCGATATTTCACGCCGACGGCGCGCCTGCCCTCGAAGACGATCGACGTGGCATAGGCCTTTGTCTCCACGCGAAGGTTGGCGCGTGGGCCCATGAAGGGATGGATGTAGGCACGCGCGGCGCTCCAGCGCTCGCCATTGTGCTGCGTCACCTGGTAGGGGCCGAGGCCTTCATGGTCGTCGCCGTTGAAATCGTCGCGGACCTTGAACTGCGCCTCGCGCGCGGCCTGCAGAAAAATCTCGTGCACCGGGTTGTCGGTGCGCAGGCGGTTGACACGCAGCGGGCCGTCCTTGCCGTGATACTCGCCGCCAAAATCGGAATTGTTCTCCGCTCGCTTGAAATAGGGCAGCACGTCGGCGAACGACCAGCCGGTGTTGCCGAGGCTGGCCCAGTGGTCGTAATCCCATTTGTGGCCGCGGATATAGACCATGGCGTTGATCGCCGACGATCCGCCGAGCCCTTTTCCGCGCGGCTGATAGCCGATGCGGCCGTTCAGCCCCTTTTGCGGTTCGGTCGAGAACGACCAGTTGTTGACCGGGCCGGCGACCATCAGCACCAGCGCATAGGGCGTGGTGACGATCCAGTTGTCGTTCCTGCCGCCGGCATCGAGCAGCGCGACCGAGGTCTGCGCATCCTCCGACAGCCGGCTCGCCACCGCACAGCCGCCGCTGCCGGCGCCGACCACCACGAAATCGAATGTCTCCGTCACGCGTGTTTCCTCTCATTGCTCTCCGTCATTGCGAGCCTAGCGAAGCAATCCAGAGTCTCTCCGCGTGGATAGGTCTGGATTGCTTCGGCGCAAATGCGCCTCGCAATGACGGCTTTGAAACCTAATCTTACTGCGTCACAAAGTCTTTGCGTACGCGCCGCGTGACCCGGTAGTCGTGACTGTGCCCTCTCCCCGTTGGGGAGAGGGCTCCTCGCAGCGTCAACGAAGATGGATGGGTGAGGGCCCCTCACCCGATCGAGATTGTTGAGCGCGCAGTGTAGCCCTCTCCCCAGCGGGGAGAGGGTGTAAATACGCGCGTCGCCACTTCTGACGCAGTAGTACTAAGACAAGAACCGCAGCATCTTCTCCAGCCGCGCGATCTTTGCGCCATAGGGCGGATAGAGATCGGCGAGGCGGTTGAACGGCGAGCGATAAAACACCGGCTTCAGCTTGCTGAACGCATTAAAACCCCATTCGCCGTGATAGGCGCCACTGCCCGAGGGGCCGACGCCGCCGAAGGGCTGGTTGACCTGGGTGATGTGGAACAGGCAGTCATTGATGGTGACGCCGCCCGACACCGTGCGCGACAGCACCGCCTCGCGCGCCGCCTCGTCCTTGCCGAACCAGTACAGCGCCAGCGGCCGGTCGCGGGCGTTGACGAAGGCGATCGGCTCGGCGGCCTCGCGATAGCCGATCACCGGCAGCACCGGCCCAAAGATCTCCTCCTGCATGATCGTCATGTCGGGCGTTGCGCCGACCACGATGGTCGGCGGGAATTTTTTCGCGCTCTTCCACGCGGCGTCGCCGGCATCAGCGGTCTGCAGGATCGTGGCGCCCTTTGCCGTGGCATCGGCGAGCAGCGCCTCGAGCCGCGCATAGTGGCGCTCGGAGACGATGGAGGTGTAATCCCTGTTCTGCGGGTCGGTGCCGAACATCCGCCTGACATGGCCCTGCAGTCTTGCGGCAAAATCCTGCAGCGCCTCTACAGGCACCAGGGCGTAATCCGGCGCGATGCAGGTCTGCCCGGCGTTGAGCAGCTTTCCATAGATGATGCGCTCGGCGGCCTCGTCGAGATCGGCCGTGCGGTCGACGATCGCGGGCGACTTGCCGCCGAGCTCGAGGGTCACGGGCGTGAGGTTGCGCCCGGCCGCTTCCGCGACCAGCCGGCCGACCCGCGTCGAGCCGGTGAAGACAAGATGATCGAACGGCAGGCTGGCAAACGCCTTGGCGATCTCGTCCTCGATGCCGGTCACGATCATCTCGGTCGGCGCGAACGCGGCGGCGACGATCTCCTTCAGCAGCGCGGCGAAGCGCGGGGTCAGCTCGCTCGGCTTGATCATCACGCGGTTGCCGGCCGCGATCGCCCCGATCGCCGGCGCCAGCGTCAGCTGCAGCGGATAGTTCCACGGTGCGATGATGCCGATCACGCCGAGCGGCTGCGGATACAGGCGGTTCTTGGCCGGCCAGAACTGCACCATGGTCGGGATCGGCCGCGGCGTCATCCAGCGCCTGAGATGGCCTTTGGCGTGCTTGATCTCGGTCAGCAGAAACAGCGTCTCGGCCATGGTGGTCTCGACCGCCGAGCGGTAACCGAAATCGGCCGAGATCGCCTCCGCAAACCGCTTCTCGTTCCGGGAGACGGCGCTGCGCAGCCGCTTGAGGCGGTCGAGGCGCAGCGCGAGATCCGCCGGCGGATCGGTACGGGAAGCGTCATGGAGGGCATGGAAGGCGTCGTCGAGGGCGGTGAGGGCAGGGCTTTTCAGCGACTGGTCCATGGCGCGTTTCCTGTCTCGTGATGGTTCCAAGCTGGCCCCTCAGGCCCGATCTGGCAAGAGCATACCGCCGCCGCAGCCGGGGTGCCGAACTGCTCCCCGCCGCCCACCAGCTACTCCACTGTGCTCGTCCCTACGAGGGACTCCCTCCGCTCCCCTCCCCCTTGCGGGGAGGGGTCGGGGGTGGGGGTGGCCCGGATTGCCGTTCTCGCCGATTGCGACCCGATTCCCTCCATTTCGCCTGTCACAAAACTGGAAAATTCCTCCCCAAGACCCTTCCCAAAGCGCGGCGGCGTTGGTACATACCGCCCGCATCCGACGGGCTTGCCGCCCACGGGACTGCCTTCTCAGGACGGTGTTGGGATGGATCGATCGGCGCGCCCCGCGCGGCCGCTCTTTTCCGTTCCCCTCTTTCCGGTGAAGGCGCGCAACGGCTTTATCGCGGGGTGGAGCAGCCCGGTAGCTCGTCAGGCTCATAACCTGAAGGTCGCAAGTTCAAATCTTGCCCCCGCAACCAAGCCTACCGACGCTCCCGTGAGGTCCCCCTCCGGGAGTGTTTTTTTATATCTTCTTCGAACGGGTTGCCGCCGGCTCAGGATCGAACTTGTCGCCATGGAGCATGGCGTCGCTGCGCTTGCTCGCGTTCAGCGGCGCACTGCACCGCTCCTGTTCTGGCGGGCCAGTTCGAGGAACCTGGCCTTGATCTGCGCGAACAGGCCCGGCGGAATGAATCCGTAAGCGAACGTTCCCGGTTTTCCTGGGATCGGCGTCAAGCCGGCGTTCGGCCACGCGTCGACATTGTATTCCGAAACGATCACCCAACTCGGTGCATCATCGAGCCCGATCGCCTGCCTGACTTTTGGCGGGATCGCGATGCCGATCGTCAGGGAATCCGGGGGCGAATGGGTGATCGGCAGGAGCACGACGTAGCGCGGCTTCGTCAGACTGTCGGCTGCGGCGACGAGGCAAGTCGGGCGGTCCTTTCCCTGATCGCGGCCCGCCGCCGCCTCACGGGACCACAGATAATCGTAGCGGACGACGAGGCCCGGTTTGGGATCGGGAAGCGCCACGCAGCCGTCTCATTCGAGCAGATTGTCGAGCGGCGCGTGTTCGGGATCCATGTCCGCCCGCTCGACCGCGTCGATGATGACGGGTGTCGCATCGGCCGTGCGATGGGACCGTTTTGCGGCCGCGACCAGCCAATCATATTGCTCGGCCGACATCAGGACGAACTCGCGCCGCCCGTGCCGCGTGATCTCGACGGGCTCACGTTGGGCCTGGTGCTGAAACTCGCCGAACTTCCGCTGAAACTCGAGTGCAGACGTCTGGACCATGGGACAACCTCTTTCGCCCAGATTATACGTATAATACGTATACGAGGCCGTCAAGACCAACCGGGAGGATGTCGCCGCTCGCACCGGCGCTGGTACGCTGCCCGGACGCGATGGGCTTCGGACTCAAGGGGACTGCCTTCTCAGGACGGTAGGAATGGATCGATCGGCGCGCCCCGCGCGGCCGCTCTTTTCCGTTCCCCGGCGGCCCGGCCAAGGCGCGCAACGGCTTCCCGGTAGCTCGTCAGGCTCATAACCTGAAGGTCGCAAGTTCAAATCTTGCCCCCGCAACCAGGTCTGATGTTGTGCAGTCAGCATAATGGAAACGCCGCTTCTCTGGGCCGGCTTTTTACCTTGTATGAATCGCCACGAGTTAACCGATCGTTTTCACCGAGAGAAACGACTTGTGCGCTGGCGGCATTGCGAGACCGGCGGTTATCTATTTCGCTCCGCCAACCCGGTTGAGGAATCACGAAGCGCTATTCATGGCTATGTGCCTGGTTCGCAGCGCACTATGGGGATCCGAGTGGCGTCCGCCTGGAACAGAATTCAATCCTCCATTTAGGTCCTATACAAACGGCCTTTGGGAGTCCCCGTGATTCCGCTTTGCAAATCTCGCTGGTGGGCTAGGCGAACCTCTGCCGAGTCTCTACTTTTACTCGCCCCAAGAAATTTGGCACCGATTCTCCCTCGTGGGGCACCTTGTCGCGACCGAGGTGGTTATCGCATGGCGACTTTAGTTGAAAAGCTGCAGCAGGCGGCGCTGGACAAAGACACCCCTGTCAACGACCTGCTTCGTAGAGTGAAACTTGTCGCTACGAAGCTTGGTCTGGCAAGCGTGGAGGACTGGGTCGATCATGAGCTGAACGGCTATACCAGCAGTGCTCCACCAGATTACCGAAAGGTGCATGGGACTCCAATCGCGGTGAACCCCTACGGGGGCCCCATGCCTATAGGCGGTCACGTCGATGGTCTCTCCTGGCGGACCATACGTGAACCTGTGTCGGCATTGGAGGCGTTACTCAATTCAACGGCTTCCGGCGGTACTCTCCAAATTGGTTATCCCGATAAGGTACGGGAGAAACTGGACCGCTCAAACGACGTGCGTGGGTGGAACTACTATCTACAGGTTTCGCCGAGCGAGTTGAACCGCATCTTAGATCGAGTGCGTACACTAGTTCTGGACTGGACCTTAAACTTGGAGAAGGCCGGCATCATGGGGACGAACGACAGCTTTGGCCCAGGTGAGAAACAGAAGGCGCAGGCCTCCGCTACAACGATCAACATAGGGCACATCAGCTCACTTGTGGGCAACTTGGGACAGGGCAACGTCTCAGGCAACATCACTTTGAGCGTCCTGAAGACGGAGCAAGTAGCGTCGATCATCTCACAATTGCGCGCGCACCGGGACGAGCTTGTTGGGTCGGGAGCTGATGGACTCACGCTAGATGAACGACTGGACGCACTGGAGAAGACACTCGCGAAACCGCACTCTGATGACAATTTTATAAGGGGTTTGCTCACCGATTTACGAAACTGCCTGAGTGGAGCAGCCGGTTCGTTAGTGGCCACTGGAGCGATCCAAGTCTTGAATGTGATGCTCGGGACGGGGGTACCTGCGTCCTAACGCAGTTGCGCAGAAAAACTGAAGGCGTTCCGGGCCCGCGCAGACCGGCGGGCGGGAGGGATTCTAGAACATGAGCGGCGAAATTGTCGATTCCGCCTGGGAGATCGCATCGGTTATTCGGAAGTTAGCCAGAGCGAGCGTGCCGCCTACGGATCCAACGTGGAGTGCTGTTCGAAAAGCACTCGGCCAAAATCTTTCAGCGAGTCAACATTGGGAACTGATGTCGGCCTTAAACTCTCGCCTATTGAGGCTGGACGCTCAGATACGATCAGTTCAAGATCAGGAGCTGGATCAAGCGCAAAGGCAAAGGGCACTACAGGCGGTTCAGAATTTCGCAAACCTTCTTGAACCGCCAAACCAGTCTCTTCAGTGGCAGCAGGCAGTCAATTTTGTCCGAGAAGACGACGCGCTACAGCTATCGTGGTTCTCGGTAATCCTGAAACGCCATCGTCCGCTCCGTCGAGTTACAGACGACGAGAGAGAGGAGCTGATCGCGAAAATTGGTGAAGTCGTGACGGCCTTACAAGTTGAGGCGGATTTTCCCGATTGGGCGAAGTATCCGTTGTCGGAAGGGTTGCAGCGTCTCCAGTTCATGCTGCAACACTTTGTCTTCTTCGGTTGCGAAGTCGCAATTGATCAATTGCTAGACGTCTACAGCAAAGCATCGGCGCTCGAAAATGCCATAGAAGGTAAATCGTCGTCGGAGAAGAGTACCAAGCGAAATCCTACGCTGGTGAGCGTCCTAAATGTCATAGTTCTCGTCGCAAACCTGTTCTGGCTTCCAGACCAGGTCACTACCGCCTTTGAACGATATCGCGGTTGGACGCTTAGGCCGATCATTGAGAACCCGCGGCTTCCCAAGCCGGAGACCCGATTACTTGCACCCCCCGCCCCTGCGCCTCACGATTTACCGGAGTCGTCCGGTACTGTGGCAATCGAACCTGCTCCGCCCCGCGAGGAGGAGGCCGCCAGTGATCGTGCCGGGGAGTAAGCGCTTTGGGGGGTGCCTTTCGTTAGATCAGACGACCCATTCCATCCGGCCGAAGCCTGGGGGCGCAAGCGCCTGTAGCGGACGTATATCGGCGCTCGGGCCTATTCCGGCCCGCCGGCGTCTTCGTTCGCTGCAGGCCATGGCTTGTGTGCCGGCCCCCCCCCCCCGCGGCTCCCCGCCCCATTGATGCCGTCACCGCCCGACAACGGCCTTGCATCGGACAACCAACGGCCGTGAGCCCATCGCAAGACCGCTGGCGATGGGCTCAAAAAATTCCGCGTCACGCATCCGCCGTCTGCTTCGCGAGGCGGGCGTCCACGTTCTGATCACGCTGGTCTCGCTGGCGGCGGCTGAAGTGCTGCTGCGTGTGGCCGACTTCCGCGGGCTGCGGCAGGATGCCAGCGAGCGATCGCTGTCCTATGGCTATGATGCCGAGCTCGGCTGGGTGCCCGTGCCGGGCTCGGTCACGACCGTGACGACCGCGCGGACCATCCATGCGCAGCACAACAGCCTCGGTTTTCGCGACATCGAATTCAAGCCGGACGGCCGGCCGGTGCTGCTGTTCCTCGGCGATTCCTATGTCTGGGGCGTCGACGCCGAAGCGGGTGAGCGGTTCACCGACATTTTGCGCCCCCAGCTGCCGGAGTTCCTGACCGTGAATGCCGGCGTGTCCGGCTATGGGACGGACCAGGAATTTTTGTGGCTGCAGCGCATCTGGCCCAGCGTCCATCCGTCTGTCGTGGTGCTGTTCTTCTGCACCGACAATGACCGCCTGGATAACACCTCGAACCTCCGCTACGACCGCTATCGCAAACCCTATTTCACGATCGGCGCCGACGGCGCGCTGGTGCTGAAGGGCCAGCCCGTGCCAGAATCGCTTCAGGTCATGATCAAGCAGTACTGGTGGGTGCGCCATCTCTGGCTCGGCCGGGTCGCAGCGCTCGCCTATGCCGAGATGTCAGCACCCGGGATCAGCCTGCCCGATCCGACCGAGCGCCTGGTCTCGGCGATCCGCGACTTTGTCAGCGCGCATGGCGCAAAACTCGTCGTCGCGCTGCAGACCACCGATCCCCGCATGGCCGTCCATCTGACATCCGAAAACATCCCGTTTGTCGCGCTGGACGGCGCGTCGTATTTTCCGGTCGAATACGGCCATTTCACACCCGAAGGACACGCCTTTGCGGCGCGCCGGATACTCGGACTGCTCGACGCCACGGTTCGTGGCGGGCCAAACCCGCCCGCACTCGCGAGCGACGATGCCGGGCGCACGGTCGGCGTCAACCGCTGACCCGATCCGGCCGGCCCCTGCGGCACGAAGGGCCGACCATCCACGTTTTGACTTTCGCAAGTCGGAAATTGGAATAGACGGCGCGAACCCGAAGGGACTGCCTTCAAACAGAGAAGCGGATATGCGCCGCGTCGCAGCGGCGCCGCCGCCCGCCCTACTGAGGCAGGTCGCCGCTCGCCATTAGCGCGGCCTCGAACGTCAGGAGCCACGCGCGGTCGCGGGCCCGCCGGACGCTGACCCGCCGCCAGACGACCAACAGCGCCGGCAGGGTGCAAAGCACGAGCGCCAGCGACGCAGCCCATTGCCGGTCCGGAGCAGGCGCGGGGCGATCGACGGTTGTGGTCGTTCGAGGGTCCGGGCTGTCGGCGAGCGCAGCAAACGCCTGTTCCGCAGCATCGCCCGTCCGGGCGCCGGTGCCGGCCAATTTTGCAGCCATGAACTCACGGAGTGCGGGAAACCGTTCGTCGATCTGGTCGACCGGCCGGGATGGTGCGACCTCGGAGGACGGCGCCTGCGCGGCGGACGTCGTCTCGGCGGCTTGCGGCGTCGCTGCGGCTCCCGTCACGCCATCCGGCGTCTCCGGCGCCTGCGCCGTCTCGGGGGTTCGCGGCGTCTCCGGAACCGGCGGAATCTCCGCTGCGCGTCGCGGCTCCGCGGCCGAGGGGGCCGCATCGTTCGGCAAACGCAGTTCGGCGAATGAGTTCAGGCCGCGCTGGCGCAATTTCGGCCCATGATGGGCCACCCGCTGCAGCGGTCTGCGACGGAGATCGGCCGTTTCTTTCGAGGGCTGCGACGGATGCTTGGTGGCCGTGATGCGGGCCGACCAGGCCAGGTAGGCCTTGCAGACGGAGTTGCACGGCGGCGCATCGGCGGGCGCGGATGGCGGCGGTGTCGACGGGCGGGCGCGTGACGCGCCGGGCCCGGCAAGCGATAGCGTAGAGATCAGGATAGCGACGACGCCGAGGGTGCGTGTGATTGATCGCAAACAGTCCATCATCGGGCTTCTCCGTTCGCTACCGACGCCCCGGCGGATTGCGACAACAACGATGGTCGATAGTTGGATTTGATCGCGTCAATATCCTGATGAGATGCTGTCAATTTTCGGGGATGGTTGTGTTTTCTCAGCGTGTGGCCCCAGACGATGCAGCCAGGAGTCGCGGCGCTGCCAAACGAAGCCCGTTGCCCCGGGCCGCTGGCAATCGCTAAAGGACGGCGCGATTTCCGTCCTTGATCGCCATCCGGCGGCAATCGGCGAATGTAACGGATCAGAATCCGCTGCGCCAAAACCGCGATTATCCTCAGCCACTTCAACCCGGTTTCCCTCGTCTGGGCCAGCGCGCAAAAAATTTGACTTCCATTTTTCAGAAATATATGTTTTACTCCCCGCATCCTGATTCCCCCTGGAGGGGCGGCTCGCGATCGTCACGGACGTTGGAGTTGGGATGCGGTGGACGTGATGGTGTGCAGCGCGCGCATGCGCGCCGACGAAAACATCGTCACGGACGCGAAGGCGCGTGGTCCTGATCCCCCGACGCTGGGATCAAGTCTTGCGAAGACGTTTCGCAGGGCGACGGTGGCTAGAAAGCCCGGTACACCGAGGAGATCGCGTTATAAGCGTTAAAACCATCGCGCAGGGAATGCCGGGTTGTTCCGGCTGGACCTGTGGTACCTGCCGCCAGCTTTTTTATTTGCTGGCGGGCCATGGGTTGCGGCCAGCACCCGGCATTCCCTGCGCCCTCTGGTCTTTGAGAGGGTCGCGAAACATGCATCACCCGGGCAAAGTCATGCCGCGGAATGCGGACCCGTGCCCTGCGATGGCGGCGCTTGGGTTCTGCCGCGCCCTGGGTTATGCCGTCGAGCGAACGCTTTTCGCGATCGGAACTGACCATGCCCCTCTGGACCTGCTTTCAATGCGGTGCGCAGTTTCCAACCAGCGACGCGCCGCCGCGCGCCTGCCTGATCTGCGAGGACGAGCGGCAGTTCGTGAACTGGCAGGGACAGAGCTTTTTGACGGGCGAGGAGATGCAGGCGCGCTATCGCGTCGCCTTTCGTGACGATCTCGGCATCGTTGGCCTCCGCGTCGAGCCGTCCTTTGCGATCGGCCAGCGCGCGCTGCTGCTGCCCGAGGCTGACGGCTGCGTGATGTGGGATTGCGTGCCGCTGGCAACCGATGAGGCGGTGGCCCATGTGCGCGCGCTCGGGGGCTTGAAGGCGATCGCGGTGTCGCATCCGCATTTTTATGGCGCGGTGGCCGACTGGAGCGAAGCCTTTGGCGGCGTGCCGGTCTTTCTGCATGGCGACGACCGCGCCTTCGTCACCCGGCCGCATGGCGCCATCGTGCCGTGGTCCGGCGAGATGCAAAGACTTTCGGATGACATGACGCTGCTGCGCACCGGCGGGCATTTTCCCGGCGCCACCGTGCTGCACTGGAAAAAGGCCGCCGAGGGCAAGGGCGCGCTGTTCGTCGGCGACATCGCGATGGTCGCGATGGATCGCCGCCATGTCAGCTTCATGTACTCCTATCCGAACTACATCCCGCTCGGCGCGGCAGCCGTCCGTCGCATCGCCGACGTGGTCGCACCGCTTAGCTTCGACCGCATCCACGGCGCCTGGTGGGACCGCAACATCGCGGCCGGCGCCAAAATCGCGTTCGACGCGTCGGTCGCGCGCCATCTCAAGGCGATCGCATGAGTGCTGGGTTCGTAGGATGGGTAGAGCGAAGCGAAACCCATCAACCTCGCCGCGGGGAGAGATGGTGGGTTTCGCTGCGCTCTACCCACCCTACGGATTCAAGCCGGCCGATGGCAGACGGCTTCGATGTTGTGGCCGTCGGGATCGAGGATGAAGGCGCCATAATAATGGGCGTGATACTGCGGACGCAGCCCCGGCGCGCCGTTGTCGCGACCGCCGGCCGCAAGCGCCGCGGCGTGGAAGGCGCCGACCACGGCGCGGTCGCCGGCGGCGAATGCGATATGCGCGCCGGTCTGCACCGTCTCGCGCTGCCCGAGCCAGAAATAGGCCTTTTTGTCCGAGCCGTAGCCGAAGGCGCTGGTGCCCTCGGCGTAGAGGCGCTCGATGCCGAGCGGGGCAAGCGCGCGGTCGTAGAACGCGACGGCGCGCGCGATGTTCGAAACGCCGATGGTCACATGGTCCAGCATGGTCGATTGTCCCGGTCGTTGAGAAATATTTTCGAGTTTGCCCGGCGCCGCGCGCGGCGTCAAAACGCACCTTGTGCCTGCTTGACTCGTTCGGGATCTGCCGCGGATGGTGGGGCCGCCATGACTGCGCATGTCGAATCTTCACCCCCGGGCGGCGTCCCGAACGCCGGCGCGCTCTGGCGCTCGGACATCGACGCGCTGGTGTTTCCGGTCGATGCGCATGCTGCATCCTGCATGGTGCACCGGCGGGCGTTTCGGACGCTGCTTGGCTTCGATCCGGCGCCGGCGGATTGCCTGCGGCATTTTGGCGAGCATGCACCCGCCTTCAGGTCGGCGGCGGCCGCCAAGATCGCGCAAAAGAAGCTTGTGGCGGGCACGAATCTTCACCTGACCAGTCGTGACATCGCCCGAAAACTGCTATCAATGCGGCCTGCAGGATACGGAGAAGCTTGATGACCCAGTCTCATACCGCCCAGTTGCCGGTTGCCGGCAGCGATGTCAGCCGGCTCGCCCAGTGCGTGCTCGCGCTGACGCTCGGCCTCTTCATCGTGGGCGTGGTCGGCTTCTCGCACATCGACGTGATCCATAACGCGGCCCACGACGTCAGGCACTCCAACGCCTTCCCGTGCCACTAGCCCAATCATGAATGCCTTTCGCGCGATCGTGTTTGCGGCCGTGGTGGCCGGCCTTGCTACGGGCCTCGCGGTCACGGTGATCCAGCAATTCGGCACGGTGCCGCTGATCCTCAAGGCCGAGGTTTTTGAGAAGGCGGCGGCTGATCATCATGCTGACGCCTCGGCCGGATCCGGACCGGTGACCGTCGGTCACGCCCACGATCACGCGGAGGAGGGCGCGGCCCATGAGCACGCGGCAGAGGCCTGGGAACCCCGGGATGGTCTTGAGCGCAATGCCTACACGGCCGGCGCCAATATCCTGACCGCGATCGGATTCGCGCTGGTGCTGGCCGCGCTGTTCGCGGTTCGCGGCGGCGGCGCGGGGCAGACCGTTTCCTGGCATCAAGGCCTGGTCTGGGGACTGGCCGGATTTGCAGTGTTCACGCTGGCGCCGGGCCTCGGCCTGCCGCCGGAGCTGCCCGGCGTGCCGGCGGCGCCGCTGTTAGCGCGGCAGATCTGGTGGGTGATGGCGGCGGCGGCGACCGCCGCGGGCCTCGGTTTGATATTTTTGCGCGGCACGGCGCCGGCGGCGATCGCGGGCCTGCTCCTTTTGATGCTGCCGCATGTCGTCGGCGCTCCCGAACTGGAGAGCGTCGAGACCAACGTGCCGTCATCGCTGTCGCATCAGTTCGTCGTCGCCGTCGCGCTGACCAGCCTCGTGTTCTGGTCCCTGCTTGGCGCCCTGACCAGCCTCGCGTTCGCCTATTTCGATCAGCCGAGCGCCGAGATTGTGCCGGTCCGCCCGACCGGCGCCGTCACGCCCCCGCGCTCATGACCCGGATGCGATCCTGTTGCTTGGACCAGGACACGTAGGCGGCGACCAGGGTCATCGCCGCGAGCCCGGCCGCGCTGACGGCAATCTGCATCGCCAGCGAATCGGGCCCGGTGATCAGGGCAAAATGTGCGGCAAAGGAGAGAAACACCCCTGCACAGAACGCAGCGAGCCATTCCTCGCCGCATTTGATCACCGGCCGGAATGCGACGGCGTGCAGAGCGGGCCAGTCGCGCGGCACCAGCCAGGTGAAGACGAAGGCGAGCGCGAGGAAATGCAAGAGGCGATGCGGCGCGAGGTTCTCCTTGGTGTCCAGCGACAGCGGCCAGACACCGGGAATGATATCGTTGATTTCGGGGAAATGGCGCGGCAGCGCGATGACCAGCGCCAGCACCAGATAGGCGACCGCCGCGACGCGCAGCGCCGGCCAGCCATAGAGCGGCGCAATGAGCTCGCGACCCTTCACCGCGAACCAGGCGCCGAGCAGGAACAGAAGCTGCCAGCAGAACGGGTTGAAGTCCCAGTGGCCGGCGGGGAACGACGGCAGGTCCCAGTCGAATTGCCGGGCCGCAAGATACAGGCAGGCCGAGCCTGCGAGCGTCAGGTTTGGCCGCCGCAACATCGCCCACAGCGCCGGCGGGAACAGCGCCATCAGCACGATGAACAATTGCAGGCCGTCGAGATTGAGCGGCCGCGCCTGCAGCAGCAGGCCGTGCATCAGCGTGCGCGTCGGGTGGTCGACGATGCCGCTGACGTTGTATTCCTCGATCAGGCTGGTGTCCGCGTAGCGCGCGGCAACGTTGCCGATCGCGTCGACATAGATGACGAACAGCACGACATAGGCGACATAGAGCTGGCCGACGCGTTTGAAGATCCGCGTCACGGTGACCACGAAGCCGCGCTCCAGCATCATTGCGCCATAGATCAGCGCCACCGCGTAGCCGGCGACGAACACGAAGACGTCGGTCGCGCCGCTGAACCCGTAATTGCGCAGCGTCACCAGGTTCACGGCGTTGTTCGGAATATGATCGAGAAACACGAACCAGTTGGCCATGCCCAGCAGGAGGTTGATCCTGAGGTCATGGCCGCGTCCGGCAAGCGTATTGAGAGTCGGATCCATTGCAGCAAATAATCGAAATCTGATTGATTCGGGGCGCGGAATTTATCGGCAGGCGGCCATCACGTCCGAATAGACTTTGCGTGAGGGCGCAGTTTCCGTGGATATTTCAGCGGAACGTGAATGGGAGCCCGTTTTTTTTCGCATCCGGTGTCGTTTTCCCGGCGCCTCATACGTCTTGGAGGGGAATTGGAGCCCGACAAGGAGAGCCGTATGCAACTGTCCTACCGCTGGGTGATCGTCGCCGTAGGTGCCCTGATGACATGTGTTGCCATCGGCGCGATGTTCTCGCTGGCGATCTACCTGCAGCCGATGTCGGCGGCGACCGGCTGGTCGCGCACCGGTATTTCGAGCGCGATGACGCTGGATTTTTTGGTCATGGGCGCGGCCGGCTTCGGCTGGGGTAGCCTCAGCGACCGATTTGGGCCGCGCATCGTCGTACTGTCGGGGGCCGTCCTGCTCGGTCTGGCGCTGGTGCTGGCGAGCCGGGCCACCTCGCTGCTCAGCTTCCAGCTCACCTATGGCCTGCTGGTCGGGCTGGCCGCCGGCGCCTTCTTCGCGCCGATGATCGCGGCGGCCACCGGCTGGTTCACCGACAACCGCAGCCTAGCGGTGTCGCTGGTGTCGGCCGGCATGGGGGTCGCGCCGATGACGATTTCGCCGTTCGCGCGCTGGCTGATCTCGACCTATGACTGGCGCATCGCGATGCTGACGGTCGGAATCATGGCCTGGATCCTGCTCGTCCCGGCGGCCCTGCTGGTGCGGCGGCCGCCGGCCGCGGCGACGGGGCCACAGGTTTCCGGCGACGAACGGTCGATGACCGCGACCGAGGCGTTCCGCTCGCCGCAGTTCATCGTGCTCGCGACGACCTTCTTCCTGTGCTGCGGCGCGCATTCCGGGCCGATCTTCCACATGGTGAGCTACGCGATCGGCTGCGGCATCGCGCCGATGGCCGCGGTCTCGATCTACAGCGTGGAGGGGCTTGCCGGTCTCGGCGGGCGCCTGCTGCTCGGCCTGCTCGCCGACCGTTTTGGCGCCAAGCCTGTGCTGGTGATAGGGCTCCTGGTGCAGGCCTTTGCGATCGCGACCTATCTCGCGGTCGACCGGCTCGGCGAGTTCTATGCGCTGGCCCTGGTGTTCGGCACCGCCTATGGCGGGGTGATGCCGCTCTATGCGGTGCTGGCGCGCGAGTCCTTCGGCCAGCGGGTGATGGGTACCGTGTTCGGCGCCATGACCATGGCCTCTGCGGTCGGCATGGCGTTCGGCCCATGGGCGGGCGGACGGATCTTTGACGCCTTCAACAGCTACATGTGGCTCTATATCGGTGCGTCCTCCGTCGCCGTCGCCGCTGTCGCGGTGGCGCTGGTGTTCTCGCCGCGGCGGGAGGAGGTGCGGCTGCAGGCGGCATGACGATGGTCGGCGTCGGCTGCAACCGCCGGCGGAACTCACCAACGCGTGAACGTCTCCTTGACTTGAATCAAGCGGCTCCCGTGGCCCCGATTGCCGACTTCGGTATCGGGGCGAATGATGCGTTCTGCATCGGGGCGAATGATGCAACCGAGGAGCGTGCGATGATCAGGAAATTAGCCCTTGCAACGACTGCAGTTCTCATAGCATCACCGCTTGCCTACGCAGCGGAAACGACGTCCAGCACTGTCGGAATGACGCATCCGAGTGCCGCAGACCTCAAGAGTCTGACGGATGCGCGCGTGGCAATGACCAAGGCCGCCTTGCAGCTGACATCCGACCAGGAAAAATACTGGCCGGCCATCGAGGAGGCCATGCGGACCCGAGCGAAGAACCGGCAAGCCCGGTTCGAACGGGTGGCGGAACTGCGCGATAGCGGCCCGATGGAAGCCCTTCACGAGCGCAATCCGGTCGAACTGATGCAACGCCGGGCGGAGGCGCTCAGTCAGCGTGCGGCCGACCTCAAGAAGGTCGCCGATGCCTGGGAGCCGCTCTACAAGACGCTCAGCGACGATCAGAAGAAGAGGATGGCTTTCGTGACGGTCGTGGCCGCGCGCGGAATACGAGATACGATCGAACGTCGTATGGAAACCGAGGATGACGACGAATAGGCGCTAGCGCGGCTTCCAAACGCTGGCCGCGCAATTACAGGCAAGAAGGACCGCGTAACTTCGACGACTAGGAACGGCGGCGTTAAGCTGGAAGGGGGCAGTCACTGCAAACGAAGGCCGCCGATGGAGGCGGCCTTTTTGCAGGCGCGGATTGGTCAGCTCTTCGATCCTATGTTGCTGCAATGCCACCAGATGTCGTTGTCGCGGCACCGGACGTCCACTGAAACGTCGACCTCATTGGCCGCGCGACGCAGCATGATCCGGGATCTTCAGAGGTCATTGCAGTGATCCGGGAATTTCCGCTTTCGCTTCTTGGCTGCGTTGCCCGAGGCGTGGCTCAGTCCCGGCCAGCAGCCGCTCAATGTTGCCACGATGGCGTACGATCACGTAAATCCCGCCCACAATCACCAGGAGCCGATAGGGCAATGGTTGCTCCATGCTGCAGACCAGAGCGATCGCGGCCAGCGCCGCCAGCATCGAAGCAAGGGACACGATCCGGAAAAGAGCCAGCACGACGGCAAAAACCGCCGCACCACCCAAGCCGACCGGCCAGGACATCGCCAGCAACACGCCGAGCCCCGTCGCGACAGATCTGCCCCCTGTAAAATTCAGCCAGATCGAACGGCCATGTCCGAGCAGGGCGGCAAGTCCGGCCAGGCAGACCGCCCAAGGCAGCACAATTGGCAGATCAAGCGCTGCCGGTGGCGTGACGGACGGCAATGTCAAGATCCAGGAATAGAACCAGCGGGCAAAGACGATCGCCGCGACACCCTTCAGCACATCGACCAGCAGCACCACCAGCGCAGGCCATTTCCCGAGGGTCCGCAATACGTTCGTTGCCCCAGTGGATTTGGAGCCATGCTCCCGGATATCAATGCCTTTGAGCAGTTTTCCTGCCAGATAGCCCGTGGGCGTAGAACCGAACAGATAGGCGATCGCCAATCCAGCCACACTCGCTATCCAGAACACCATGGAATTCTCCTCGACGCTCTCATTTCCCGCTGCGGACGCCGCCGCGAGGGCTCCCCCAAATCGCCGCCGTCGAACATGATGCGGCAGTCTTGCAGTGGTAGCGCGCGCTGTTATATCCGGGGTCTCTCCATCATTTTCAACCGCTTCCTTGAGCCAGCTTTGCGAGCCAGCCCATGACGACCACCGATACCGCTGCCGTGACCCAGCCCTTCCAGGCCGAGGTGTCCGAACTCTTGAACCTGATGGTGCACTCGGTCTATTCGGAGACCGACATCTTCCTGCGCGAACTGATCTCGAACGCCTCGGACGCCTGCGACAAGCTGCGCTACGAGGCGATCGCGAGGCCCGAGCTGATCGGAGGCGGCGAGCCGCCGAAAATCCGGATCATCCCGAACAAGATCGCCGGCACGCTGGTCGTCGCCGACACCGGCATCGGCATGGACCGCCAGGAGCTGATCGACAATCTCGGCACCATCGCCCGCTCCGGCACCAAGGCCTTCGTGACCCGCCTCGCCGAGGCCAAGGATGGGGCCGGCCTGATCGGCCAGTTCGGCGTCGGCTTCTACTCGGCCTTCATGGTCGCCGACCGCATCGTCGTCACCTCCCGCCGCGCCGGCTCTGACGAGGTCTGGACCTGGACCTCGTCCGGTGGGGCCGGCTTCGAAGTCGCGCCGGCCGGCGAAGAGGATGCGAAACGCGTCACCCGCGGCACCGAGATTGCGCTGCACCTGAAGAGCGAAACCACAAAATATCTCGAGACCTACGAGATCGAGCGCATCGTCACCGCCTATTCCGACAACATCCAGTTCGCCATCGAGCTGGTGCCGGAGGAGGGCGAACCGCGGCAGATCAATTCGGCGAGCGCGCTGTGGCAGCGGCCGAAGTCGGAGCTGACGGCCGACGACTACGCCAAGGCCTACAAGTCGATCGCGCATGCCTTCGACGAGCCGGCGATGACGCTGCACTATCGCGCCGAGGGCCGCTATTCCTATGCGGTGCTGCTGTTCGCACCCGCCACAAAGCCGTTCGATCTGTTCGAGCCGTCGCGCAAGGGCCGCGTCAAGCTCTATGTGCGGCGCGTCTTCATCACCGACGAAGCGGACATCCTGCCGGCGTATCTGCGTTTCATGCGCGGCGTGATCGACAGCGAGGACCTGCCGCTCAACATTTCCCGGGAAATGCTGCAGAACAATCCCCAGCTCGCCGCGATCCGCAAGGCGGTGACGACCCGCGTGCTCACCGAGCTGGAGAGTCTCAGCGAAAAGGATGCCGAGAATTTTGCAAAGATCTGGGAGGCGTTTGGCGCCGTCATCAAGGAAGGCATCTATGAGGATTTCGAGCGGCGCGAAAAACTGCTCGCGCTGGGGCGGTTCACCACCACGGCGGGCGAGAAGCGAACGCTGAAGCAATATGTCGAAGGTTTTAAGCCGAACCAGACCGAGATCTATTTTCTGGTCGGCGACAGCATCGAGCGGCTGAAATCCAATCCGCGGCTGGAGGCCGCCAGCGCGCGCGGCATCGAGGTCCTGCTGCTGACCGATGCGGTCGATGCGTTCTGGACCTCGGCGCGCCTTGAATTTGACGGCAAGCCGCTGAAATCCCTGAGCCAGGGCGACATCGATTTTGACGCCATTCCGCTGCTCGAGGACAAGAAGGACGAGGACAAGGCCGCGCCTCAGGCTGACGAGGCCGACACCATCGCCCGGATCAAGGCGACGCTGGGCGAGCGTGTCAGCGACGTAAAAACCTCGACCCGGCTTACGTCGAGCGCCTCCTGCCTGGTCGCCGGCAGCCAGGGGCCGGACCGCGAGCTGGAGCGGCTGCTGTCGATGCAGAACAGGGGCACGCGCTCGAAGCCGATTTTGGAGATCAATTTGCGCCATCCGGTGGTTGCGGCGATCGCCAAGGCCGACACGGCATCAAAGACCATCGAGGATCTGTCGCTGCTGTTGTTCGAGCAGGCGCAGATCCTCGACGGCGAACTGCCCGACGATCCCGCCGCCTTCGCCGCACGGCTCAACCGCCTGGTGCTGCACGGCGTGGGGTAGAACGACGATTACTCGGCGGCGTCCTTGAGATGATCGTCCTGTGCCGGCGCCTGCGCTTTCTCCGGCACCTTCCGCGCCGTCCGCCGCGCGATCGCGTTGGAGAGGCGGTCGAGATAGAGGTAGACCACGGGCGTGGTGAACAGGGTCAGCGCCTGGCTGACCACGAGGCCGCCGACCATGGCATAGCCCAGCGGCTGGCGGATCTCCGATCCGGTGCCGGTGCCCAGCATCAGCGGCACGCCGCCGAGCAGCGCCGCCATCGTGGTCATCATGATCGGGCGGAAGCGCAAGGTCGCGGCCTTGCGGATCGATTCCCGCGGCGACAAATGTTCGTCGCGTTCGGCCGCGATGGCGAAGTCGACCATCATGATGCCGTTCTTCTTGACGATGCCGATCAGCAGGATGATGCCGATCAGCGCGATCAGGCTGAAATCGAACCCGAACGCCATCAGGATCGCCAGCGCGCCGACGCCGGCCGACGGCAGAGTCGACAGGATCGTCAGCGGGTGGATGTAGCTCTCATAGAGCACGCCGAGGATGAGATAGACCACGACCAGGGCCGCGACGATCAGCAGCGGCACGGTCTTCAGCGAGTCCTGGAACGCCTGCGCGGTGCCCTGGAAACTCGAGCTGAGCGTCGCGGGCGCGCCGAGCTGGTCGACGGCTTTCTGGACCGCGCCGGTGGCCTGTCCGAGCGCCACGTTGGACCCGAGATTGAAGCTGATCGTGGTGGCCGGAAACTGGCCCTGATGGGCGATCGCGAGCGGGCGGACCGGGTCGGTGGTCCAGTTGCAGAACACCGACAGCGGCACCTGCTCGCCTGTCGTCGGCGACCTGATATAGAGTTTGTCGAGCGCGTCCAGCCGGCCCTGCAGCTCGGGCAGGATTTCAAGGATCACGTGATAGGAGTTGAGCTGGGTGAAATACTGCGTCACCTGGCGCTGGCCGAAGGCGTCGTTGAGCGTGTCGTCGATCAGCTGTGGCTGGATGCCGTAACGTGCGGCGGTGTCGCGGTTGATCCGGAGCTGGAGCGTGGTACCTTCGGTCTGCTGATCGGTGGCGACGTCGCGCAGTTCCGGCAACGTCTTCAGCTTCTCGAGGATTTTTGGCGCCCATTCGTTCAATTCGGTCAGATTGGCGTCCTGCAGCGTGTATTCGAACTGGGTGCGCGTGGCGCGGCCGCCGAGGCGGACGTCCTGCGAGGCCTGCAGATAGAGTCGGGCGCCCTCGACTTTGGCGAGTTTTGGCCGCAGCCGCGCGATGATCTGCTCCGCACTGACGTCGCGCTCCTCGCGCGGCTTCAGCGTGATGTACATGCGCCCCGAATTGAGCGCGGTGCCGCCACCGCCGATGAACATCGCGATGCTGTCGACTGCGGGATCGGCCTGCACGATGGCAGAGAGCTCCTCCTGGTGCCGCTCCATCTCGGCGAAGGAAATGTCCTGGGCCGCCTCCGACACGCCGGTCAGAAAGCCGTTGTCCTGTTGCGGAAAAAAGCCTTTTGGAATGATCATGAACAGATAGACCGACAGCGTCACCGTCGCGAAGAAGATGCACAGCGTCGTCAGGCTGTGCCGCAAGGCGAGGTCGAGGAGGCGGGAATAGCCGGCCAGCAGCCGGTCGAACGAGCGTTCGCTCCATTGGTAGAACCGGCCGTGCCGGGTTTCGCCATGCGGGCGCAAGAAGCGCGATGCCATCATCGGGGTCAGCGTCAGCGACACGACGAGCGAGACAAAGATCGCCATGGCCAGCGTTACCGAGAATTCGCGGAACAGCCGGCCGATGACGCCGCCCATCAGCAGCAGCGGAATCAGCACCGCGACCAGCGAGACGCTGATCGAGACGATAGTGAAGCCGATCTCTTTCGCGCCCTTGAATGCGGCGGCGAGCGGCTTTTCGCCGCGCTCCACATAGCGCGTGATGTTTTCCAGCATCACGATCGCGTCGTCGACCACAAAACCGACCGCGATCGTCAGCGCCATCAGCGAGAGATTGTCGAGCGTGTAGCCGAACACCCACATCAGCGCGCAGGCGCCGAGCAGTGCCAGCGGAACCGTGATGCTCGGGATCACGGTGGCGGAGACGCTGCGCAGAAACAGGAAGATCACCATGATGACGAGCGCGATGGTGATCAGAAGCGTGATCTGCACCTCGTGAACGGCAGCGCGGATGGTCAGCGTCCGGTCACTGATGATCTTGATCTTGATGGCGGGCGGAATGGCGCCGATCAGGCGCGGCAGCCGCGCCTTGATCCGGTTGACGGTGTCGATGACGTTGGCGCCGGGCTGCTTGAAGATCACCAGAAACACGCCGCGCTTGCCGTCGGCCCAGGCGGCCTGTTTCATGTCCTCGGGGCCAGCGACGGCCCGGCCGATGTCCTTGACCCGCAAGGGGCCGCCGTTGCGATAGGCGACGATGACGTCGTTCCAGGCCTCCGGATCCAAGAGCTGATCGTTGGCGTAGATCGTGTACGCCCGCTTCGGCCCGTCGATGTTGCCTTTCGGGCTGTCGACGGTGGTGATGGCGATCTGGTTGCGGACGTCCTCCAGCGACAGTCCCTTGGCCACCAATTTTCCGGGATCGATCTGGATCCGGATGGCGGGCTTCTGCTGGCCGCCGATGAAGACCTGCGCGACGCCGGAAATCTGGCTGATCTGCTGGCCGAGTTGGGCGTCGACCGCGTCGCTGACCTTGATCAGGGGCAGCGTATCCGAGGTCGCCGACAACAGCAGGATCGGCGAATCGGCTGGATTGACCTTGCGATAGGTCGGCGGCGACGGCAAGTTTTTCGGCAGCTGGCCACTGGCTGCATTGATGGCGCCCTGAACGTCATTGGCGGCGCCATCGATATTGCGGTTGAGATCGAACTGGAGGGTGATCGCCGTCGAACCCAGCGAACTCGTCGAAGTCATCTGCGCGACGCCGGGAATTTGCGCGAGCTGCCGCTCCAGCGGCTGTGCGACGGATGACGCCATCGTCTCCGGGCTGCCGCCGGGCAGGCTCGCATTGACCTGGATGGTCGGAAAATCGACCTGCGGCAGTGGCGCGACGGCCAGCAGCGGATAGGCAACGAGGCCGACAAACAAAATGCCCGCCATCAGCAGCGAGGTGCCGATCGGGTTGCGGATGAAGAGCGACGAGATGCTGTCGTTCATGCGCAGTTCCGGGGAATGACTGGCGCACCTTTTCCCGACCGCAGGGAGCCGTGTCCGCAGGCGCGCGGCACGAACGTGCGTTTCCTCTGGTCTTCGCAGGGGCCTGCCGGGATCGGAGCTTCCGCGGAACCCCTGTTGATCGCCAGTTTACCCAGTTCCGGCGTGGCTTCGCGCAAGAAAATGCGCTTGTCGGCCTTCGACCTTCGGCCTATCGGCGACGATGGCTCCGATCGCTGCGGTCGCGAAGCGGACCTAAACACCGAGATAGCGTTGCAGGAGACCGTGATTCGACCTGATCTCGCGCGCGGGGCCTTCATGGACGATGTGCCCGTTGTTGATGACGTAGATGCGTTCGGCAAGTTCCAGGGTCGCGGCGAGGTTCTGCTCGACCAGCACGATGGTCTGGCCGGCGGCGACGAGATCGCGGCAGACCTTCATCAGGTCGCGGACGATGATCGGCGCGAGCCCTTCGAACGGCTCGTCAAGCAGCAGGATCTTTGGATCGCGCACCAGGGCGCGCGCGATTGCCAGCATCTGCTGCTCGCCGCCGGAGAGGTCCGTGCCGCGGTTGCCGCGCCGCTCCTTCAGCCGCGGAAACATCTCGTAGATGCGGGGCAACGGCCAGCGCCCGGAGGCGGTCAGGCCGGCAAGCAAGAGATTCTCCTCGACATTCAGGCTGCCAAAGATCCGGCGCTCCTCGGGCACGAGCTGCACGCCCGCTTGTGCGATGGCGTGGCTCTTGCGCCCGGCGATATCGACGCCGTCGAGCATGACCGTGCCGGTGCGCGGCCTCACCACGCCCATCAGACTCTTGAGCGTCGTGCTCTTGCCGGCGCCGTTGCGGCCGAGCAGGGCCACGACCTCGTTGCGTTCGACGGTCAGCTGCACGTCGAACAGGATATGGGAATCGCCATAGAAGGAGTTCAGGCCGTCGACCTTGAGCAGCTTCATGCCTCGATCACTCCATGCACGCCGCCGAGATAGGCCTCCTGCACGGCGGCGCTGTTCCTGATCTCGTCCGGGGTGCCTTCGATCAGGACGCGGCCTTCCTGCAGCACCGTGACGCGCTCGGCGAGTTCGAATAGCGCGTCCATGTCGTGGTCGATGATGATGGTGGTGCGGCCGCGGCAGATCGACCTGATCAGGCTCACCGTCTCGCCGCGTTCGCGCGGCGACAGGCCGGCCAGCGGTTCGTCGAGCAGCAGGACGCCCGGCGCGGTCGCCAGCGCCAGCCCGATCTCGAGCCGGCGCTTCTCGCCATAGGCGAGCTCGGAGACCGGCGTCTCCCCTCGCGAGGACAGGTCGACCAGCGCAAGCGCGTGCCGGACGTGCTTGTCGAGGCCCGGGATGTTCGCCGGCGTGCGCAGGAGGTCGAGCCGGAATTTGCCGCGCAGCCGCGCCAGCGCGGCGATCAAAATGTTCTCGCGCACCGTCAGGCCGGTGAACAGCTGGTTGACCTGGTAGCTCTTGGTGAGCCCGAGCTGGCAGACGTCGGTAATCCGCATGCCGGTGATGTCGCGTCCGTCGAACTCGATGCGGCCGGCGCTCGGCGCGATCTCGCAGGTCAGCATCTTGAAGAAGGTGGTCTTGCCGGCGCCGTTGGGGCCGATGATGCCGCGGAGTTCGCCGCGCTTGACAGAGAAATCGACATCGCTGTTGGCAACGAGGCCGCCATAGCGCTTGGTCAGTCCGCTGGCGCGCAGGATGGGCGCGGAGCAGGGCCTGCCTGCGTGGCGGCGCAGCGGAATGGCCGCGTCGGCGTCGTGCATGCGTTGATCGTCGCGCTGCTTCTGTTCCGTCGTCAGTGCCTCGTTCGGCGAGGTGGGCGCCAGAGCGCGTCGTCCGGCGAAGAGGCGGTAGAGGTCGGCGAGCCCGCCGATGATGCCGCGGCGCAGGAAGCACACCAGAGCTACGAATACGACGCCCAGCACCAGCTTCCAGGCGGCGCCGAGATTGAGTGCGGCCTGCAGAAAATCCTGCAGGAATAGCCAGAGCGTGGCCCCGACCAGCGGGCCGAACAGCGTTCCGCGTCCGCCGATCGCGGTCTGCATGACGAGCTGCCCGGAGGTGTCGAACGTAAACGCATCCGGCGGCATGAAGGCCTGCAGCACGCCGAGCAGGCCGCCGGCAAATCCGGCATAGGCGGCGGCGATCACGAATGCCGCGAGCTTGTAGCCATGGACGTTGTGACCGACCGCCGCGGCGCGCAGCGGATTGTCGCGGATGGCGCGAAAGATCGCGCCGACCGGCGAGCGCACGATGCGCAGCGCAATGACGATGCCGATGAAATAGCACAGCGCCAGGAACCAGTAGAGCGACCAGCCGTCGGTCAGCTGTAGCGTCGTGAAGCCGAGGTCGAAGCTCGGCATCGGCACACCGGGCAGGCCGTTCTCGCCACCGGTCCACGCCGACAACGGATTGAACTCGACGAAGTAGAACACCTCCGCAATCGCGACCGTGATCATCGCAAAGTAGATTCCGGTGCGGCGGAGCGCGATCAACCCGACCAGATAGCCGGTCACCGCGGCGGCGATCATGCCGATGATCAGCGCGCCCAAGACGTTCGAGAAGCCGGTGCGGGTGAGGAGATAGGCGGCAACGAAGCCGCCGGTGCCATAAAAGGCGGACTGGCCGAACGACAAGAGGCCGGTGAAGCCGAACAGGATGTCAAAACCGACGCCGAACAGGCCCCAGACCAGGATCCGGTTGACGGTGTTGGGCGCAAATCCAAGATGCGGCAGCAGGAACGGCGCGATGATGAGACCGATGGCCGTCAGCGTTTCGATCAGGAAGGGGCGTTGCTCGAACATCCGATGACCCGGTCAGTCGCGGCCGCGTGCGCCGAGCAGGCCATGTGGCATTGCCACCAGCACCAGCGTCATGGCCGCGAACAGCATCACATAGGCGTAGCCGGGGTTGAACATCGAGGTGATGCTGATGATTTCTCCGGCGATGAGGCCGCCAAGCACTGCGCCGGGAAATGAGCCGACGCCGCCGATCACGACCACCACAAAAGTTTCGACCAGGATGTCGTCGCCGACGCCCGGGGTGAGGGAAACCACCGGTGCGTTGACGATGCCGGCAAAACCCGCGGCCATCGCGCCGATGCCGAACACGGCCATGAACACCCGGTCGACATTGATGCCGAGCTGGTCGACCATGACGGAGTCTTCGATGCCGGCGCGTACGATCATGCCGAGCCGGGTGCGGTACAGCAGCAGAAACAGGCCGCCGAGGGCCACCGCGACGATGCCGACCAGGGCCAGCCGGTAGGTCGGATAAAACATGAAGCCGAGATTGGTGATGCCCCGTAGCAGCGGCGGCGGCGGGATGGTCAGCGACTGGCTGGAGAAGACGAGGCGAACGGTTTCCACGAAGCAGATGGCGAGCCCGAACGTCACCAGCAGCTGATCCTCATTGGGCCGGTGATAGAAGTGACGGATGATGATCCGTTCCATCACGACGCCCAGAACCATGACGAAGAGCGAGCCGGCGATCACGGCGATGACGAACGAGCCGGTGTATTGATAGGCGACGTAGCCGCCGTAGCCGCCCAGCATGAACATCGCGCCATGCGCGAGATTGAGCACCCCGAGCGTGCCGTAGATGATCGTGAGGCCGGACGAGATCAGCGCGAGCAGCGCGCCGAGGGCGAGGCCGTTGAACAGTTGCGAGATGAAATTGGGCCAACTGACCATGAAGGCGGCCGCCGTTCTGTTTGACGCGCTGCAAGTCGAAAAAAATCGGCGCCGCAAGGAGCGGATATCCCGCTGCGGCGCCGGGCGGCCGGCTTTAGGTGTAGGTGCCGAGGCTGCAGCCGAAGGCATCCGGCTTCTGCATCAAGCCCTCGCCGGGCACGATCTCGACCACCTCGTAATAGTCCTCCTTGTTCGCCATCTCCTTGGGCGTCTTGCCCTTGACGATGACGACCGGGCGCACGAGCTGGTGGTCCTCCGGGCGGAAGTAGACTTCGCCGACCGTCGATTGGATCTTGCGGCCGGACTCGTAGGACTTGATGACATCGGGCGGATAGAAATTGCCGGCGTTCTCGACGGAGTCGGCCCACAGAGCGAATTCCATGTATGCGTTGTTGGCGCCCCATTCGGGCTTGTAGCCGTACTTCTTGTCGAATGCCTCGACGAACATTTTTGCGAGCGGATATTTGTCCTCCAGCGTCCACCAGAAGTCGGTGGCGGCATAGACGCCGGCCATCAGGTTGTTGCCGACCTCGCGCGCGAGGAACGGCGTCTGATACGGCACGACGAGCTTCATCTTGTCGAAGATGCCGAACTGGCTGGCCTGCTGCGTCGACAGCACGGCGTCATGGCCCCAATTGACGTTGAGCAGGACGTCGGCGCCGGAATTGGCGACGTTGAGCAAATACGACGAGTAGTCCGGTGCGCCGAGCGGCGCGACCTGGTTGGTCGCCGTGGTCCACCCGGCCGTGGCAAGATAGTCCTGCATCGACTTGGTGACGGTGTGGCCGTAGGTGTAGTCCGGCGTCAGGTAGGCTGCCTTCTTGTTCTTGCCAAAGGTCTTGACGACGATCGGACCGATCGCCGCTGCCGCGGTCTGGCCGTAGAAGCACTGCCGGAAGCCGTAGCGCACGCAATCCTTGCCGGTGGTGTCGTTCGAACCGGAAATGCCGGCGACGTATAGCACCTTTTCGCGCTGCGCGAGCTTGTTGAGCGCAACCGCGACCGCGCTCGACGTCGAGCCCGTGATCAGGATCGCCTTGTTCTCCGTGATGAAGCGCTGCTGTGCCTGCACGGCCTCGTTCGGCTTGGCGGCGGAATCGGCCACGCCGTATTTGAGCTCCTTGCCGAGCACGCCCTTGCTGGTCTTCGGCGAGATCTTCTTGATCAGCTCGTGGCCGCTGTTGATGTGCTCGATGGCGAGCTCGTAGCCCTTCAGTTCGTCCTCGCCCTGCAGCGCATAGGTGCCGGTGCGCGGCACGGTGATCCCGATGAACACCGACGAGCCCGTGGTGCCGGCGGGGTAGGTGCCGACCGCCGGATGGTCCTCGGCGAGCGCACGCGGCACCATCGTCGTGGGAAGCAGCGTGCCGCCGGTCAACCCGGCCGCGGCCTGCAGCAGGCGGCGGCGGGACATCGCAAAGCTGGATCTTTCTCGTTCTATCCTCGGTCCGTTCATCGCGTCTTTCATGGCCGAAATCCTCCCGGAGAGATTGATCTGCCTGACCGCAAGGGGCGTACGACTCCTGGCTCGGCACGTCTCTGGATGCCGGCGGTCACAGGATGAGGTCCCGCTTCCTTTTGCCTTGCGCGGACCTTAAATATCGTTTCACGATATATTTATCCGTCAAATTCATCTTTCGTCGGAGGAGGTCGGGCTTGTACGTAAACACATCGTGTCGCGATATAGGCCGGAGATTGTGCATTTTGGCCGCTTGTTCCGGGGCTTCGAGGCCCGTGAGCTGCCGGCGACAGGCGGCCAGATGACCGCGCGCGACCGCACTATTGGAGTCCTCTCTCGCGGCGCTTTGATCGCGAAAGCCGAGACCGTGCCGTTGTCCATCGTCAACACCTGCTTCGGTCCGGCGGCGGAGCAGGTCATGCGAGGGGAGAACAATGCGCCCGAGCCCGAAGGTTCCAATGCGTATGGGCTGAGCGTTCGCGCTCTCAATGTTTTGAAGCTGCTGGCGGCCGACCTGACCGGCGAGGCTCCGGCGTGCAAGGACTGGATGCCGTCCGAGGCCTTGCTTGGCGCCTTGACGCTCGAACGACTGGCCTACGCCCGCAACTGCGGCCCGCGTACGATGCAGGAGATCATCGCGTGGGCGAGGTCGCGCGGGGTCCGCATCGGCTCACAGACGCCGGCCGGCGGGTCCTTGCCGCGACTGTGGCGTCATCTGGAGGCCAGGTTCAACGCGGGCGAGCTGACGCTGGCCGAGGTCGCCGCCGTTCTCGATCGCTCGGCGCAGCGCAGGAACACCAGGGTCCCGGTGGCGGTGCAGCGGATAGTTTTGACGCTGCTCAGGCAAGCCGATGAGAGCCGCGCCTGATGCGGGTACCGCGGGCCGCTGTGGTCCACAGATATCGTCCCTCCAATCGTGGCGCAGGCGCGGGCTTGATGCGAGGATCGCATCGCGGAGCAGCGTGGAATAAGCAGTGGACGCCTCGAAGAAGAAAGTGCGATCTCGGAGCAGTGCGACGCCAGCCTCGGGCCGTCGCGGTTCGGCGGTGGACTACGAAACTCTCGCGCGATTTCGTTACGAGCTCCGGAAATTTCAGGCATTCAGCAAGGCCGCCGCCGTCAGGGCTGGCTTGACCTTTCAACAACACCAGGCGCTGCTGACGATTCGCGGCTTTTCCGACAAGGGACCGCTCTCGGTCGGGGACCTCGCGCACTATCTCTTGATCCGGCATCACACCGCAGTCGAACTGGTCGACCGCATGACCAAGTTGAAGATCTTGAGCCGCGGCTCCGACAATGCGGACGCACGGCGCGTGTTGGTCAGGTTGACCAAGGAAGGCGAGCGACGGCTGCAGGGCATCTCGAAAATCAATCAGGAGGAGCTTCGCGCGATCGGCCCGACCCTGACAAAGTTATTGGGGCTGGTCCGGCGGGGTTGAGAGCAACACGCCGGGCACGCGGTTAACCCTGTCGGTTAACGCCTGATCAGGTTAATCGGTCTATACGTCCGGATCCATCAGAGCCGGCCAGCGAATGACCGCGGACGTGATCGACACCTCGAACCGGACGGCTGCGCGGGGCAGGCCGTCGACCGCGAAGACTTGGCTGAAGGCGATCGAGCTGACCTCGCGCATCGAGACCGATCCTCAGCGGCTGTTTGCCGACATCGTGGAGGACTGGGCGCATCGCCAGGGCGAGCGTCCCGCCCTGATCTCGGATGCGGCGACCCTCACCTATCGCGCGCTCGCGGCGCGCATCAGTCAATATGCGCGCTGGGCACTCTCGGCCGGCATCAAGCCGGGTGACCGGGTTTGCCTGATCATGCCGGCGAGGCCGGACTATGTCGCCGCCTGGCTCGGCATCAGCCTGGCCGGCGGGGTGGCCGCACTGATCAACACGAAACTGGTTGGGCGGTCGCTGGCCCATTGCATCAATGTCGCCGGGGCTGCCCACGCCGTCGTCGCCGCGGAGTTCGTGGACGCGTATGACGCGGCGCGTCCGCACTTGGTCGATGCGCCGCGCTGCTGGCTTCACGGTGACCGCGGCGACATCACTGCGGCGCTCGACGCCATGGACCCCGCACATCCATCGGCAGCCGAGCGGCGCGGCACCACCATCGATGACGCGGCGCTCCTGATCTTCACCTCCGGCACGACCGGGCTGCCTAAGGCGGCCAGTATCAGCCACCGCCGCATCCTGAACTGGGGCGGCTGGTTCGCAGGGTTGACGGGCGCCTCACCCGGGGATCGTCTGTATGATTGCCTGCCGGTCTATCATTCCGTCGGCGGCGTCGTCGCGCCCTGCAGCATGCTGTTTGCCGGCGCCTCGGTCGTGCTGGCGGACGGCTTCTCGGCAAGCGGCTTCTGGGAAGATGTCGTGCGTTTCGACTGCACGCTGTTCCAGTATGTCGGCGAGCTCTGCCGTTATCTTCTGAAGGCCGCACCATGCGAATTCGAGACGATGCATCGGCTGCGGCTCGCTTGCGGCAATGGCCTCCGCGGCGACATCTGGGAGGCGTTCCAGGAACGGTTTGCCGTCCCGCAGATCCTCGAGTTCTACGCCGCGACCGAGGGCAATTTCTCGCTCTACAATGTCGAGGGCAGGCCGGGCGCGATCGGCCGCGTGCCGCCGATGCTGGTGCATCGCTTTCCCTCGGCAATCATCCGGCTCGATCGCGAGCTCGGCGCGCCGCTGCGAGGCGATGATGGCCTCTGCATCGCCTGTGCACGCGGCGAAGTTGGAGAAGCCATCGGCCGCATCGGCACGGCGGATCAGGGCGGTGGGCGGTTCGAGGGCTACACCGACGCCGAAGCGACCGAAAAGAAGATCTTGCGCGACGTGTTCGCCAAAGGCGACGCCTGGTTTCGCACCGGCGACCTGATGCGGCAGGACGCGCAGGGCTATTTCTATTTCGTCGACCGGATCGGCGATACGTTTCGCTGGAAGGGCGAGAATGTCGCAACCAGTGAGGTGACCGAGGCGATTCTGGATTGCCCAGGTGTGACCGATGCGACGAGCTTTGGCGTTGACGTGCCGGGTCACGATGGCCGTGCCGGAATGGCGGCGATCGTGGCCGGCGCCAACTTCGATGTGGGTGCGCTCGGCGGTCTCCTGTCGCAGCGGCTGCCGGCCTACGCGCATCCGCTCTTCCTGCGCCTGTGCGCGGCGCTGCCGAGCACCGAAACGTTCAAGCAGAAGAAGCAGCAGTTGATGCACGACGGGTTTGATCCAATCGTCGTGACCGATCCGCTCTACCTCAGGGATCCCAGATCCGGCGCCTACCGCCGGCTCGATCGCGTCGTCCACACGAAGCTGATCGAGGGCGCGATGCGGCTCTAGCGCGAAGTCCGGACAATCGCGGGGTTTCCGGAGAGAGGGCCGTTTACCAAGGGAGCCGAAAAGATCACCGCAGGTCGGACCGGTCAGGCAATTTGCGAGTATCATTGCAACAAGCAATGCAACGATAAAGCGAGTGCCATCATGTCGGTCAAATTAACGATCATATCGGCCATGAAGCAGATCGCGGAAGAGCAGCGGGTGATCCTGCCGCCGCTTCACGACGATCTGTCGCTGCATGAGACCGGCTTCGATTCGCTGGCTTTCGCGATCCTGGTGGCACGCCTCGAGGATGACCTCGGGATCGATCCGTTTACCATTTCCGATGACGTGGCCTTCCCGCAGACGGTCGGTGATTTCGTCCGGGCCTACGAAAATGTCCCCGCGTGAGATTCTTGCGCTGCGCGATTATCTCGGCCTCGAATTGTCGGGCCGCAGCATTTCCGACGCGCGCGACACGATATCGCTGACTAACATTCTCTCGCAGAGCTGCCTCGGCGGTCGCGCCGCAGAGCTGTCGTCGCGCGCGGTGCTGCTGGCGCTCTCGGGGCAGCTGCTGTCGGCGCTCGCGATGATCGAACTCGACGGCATGGCGCGTCGCTTGCTGCTCTGTCCGCCCGATCTCGACCCGGCTCACCTCGGCCGCCTGATCGCGGATGCGGGGATCGACGCCGTCGTCACCGACGATCCGGAGTTCTGGCACGGCCGCGGCATCGGCCTCGTGATCCCGGCCGGGTTGCCGTCGGCCTGCGGGTGCCGGACGGCGACCGAGCGGCCAACGCAATGGCTGATGCTGACCTCGGGCACGTCGGGCGTTCCGAAAATCGTCAGGCATACGCTGGAGGGACTGAGCGGCGCCATCGTCGCTGACGGCACGCGCGGCGCGGGTGCAGTCTGGGCGACCTTCTACGACATTCGCCGCTACGGCGGCCTGCAGATCTTCTTGCGCGCGGTCGTCGGCGGGGGCTCGATGGTGCTGTCGGAGCCATCAGAGGCGCTGGCCGATTGCATTACGCGCTTCAAGGCGCGCGGCGTCACGCATCTTTCGGGCACGCCGTCGCACTGGCGCAAGCTGCTGATGAGCGGTGCTGCCACAGGCTTCGCGCCGGCCTATGTGCGCCTGTCCGGCGAGATCGCCGACCAGGCCGTGCTCGACAGCCTGAGGCTTGCTTTTCCGACCGCATCGATCGGCCATGCCTATGCCTCGACTGAAGCCGGCGTTGGCTTTGCGGTCAACGACGGTGGGGAAGGTTTTCCGGCAAGTCTTGTCGGCGGGAGCAGCGACGGCGTCGAGATGAAGGTGGTCGACGGCTCGCTACGGATTCGCTCGAGGCGAACCGCCCATGCCTATGTCGGGCAGGATGCAGCCCAGCTCATCGACGGCGACGGCTTTGTCGATACCGGGGACATGGTGGAACTGCGCGGCGACCGCTATTATTTCGTCGGGCGGCGCGGCGGCATCATCAACATCGGCGGTCTCAAGGTCCATCCCGAGGAAATCGAGGCCGTGATCAACGCCCATCCCGACGTCCGGATGTCGCGCGCCCGCTCGCGCAAGAGCCCGATCACCGGCGCGATCGTGGTCGCCGATGTCGTCCTGGCGAAAGGCAATTGCGCCGCGCGGGGCGATGTCGTCCGCGACCAGATTCTCGGAAAATGCCGCGCCGCGCTGGCGCCCCACAAGGTGCCGGCGACGATTCGTTTTGTCGAAGCGCTGGATGTGACGCCCGCCGGAAAGCTCGCCCGTGCCGATGCGTAACGTGCTGATTACCGGAGGCAGCCGCGGCATCGGGCTGACGATTGCGCGCCGCCTTGCGGCGGCAGGCTATCAGGCCATCGCGGTGGCGCGCCGCGAGAGCGAGGAACTGCGCGTGGCCAAGGCGGAGCTGAGCAAGTCCGAAGGCCGCCTGCAGTTCCATGCCTGCGATCTCAGCGCGATCGACGCGATTCCGGCATTCGTCAAGACGGTGCGCGATGAGTATGGCGCGATCTACGGCCTCGTCAACAATGCCGGCATCGGCACCGAAGGCCTGCTCGCGACCATGCACAACAGCCAGATCGAGGCGCTGGTGCGGCTCAACGTGCTGTCGCCCGTCATTCTGACCAAATATGTGGTGCGGCACATGATGGCGGACGGCAAGGGCCGCATCGTCAACATGTCCTCGATCATTGCATCGACCGGCTATAACGGCCTGGCCGTGTATGGCGCGACCAAGGCCGCGTCCGTCGGTTTCACCCGCTCACTGGCGCGCGAGGTCGGCAAGGTCGGCATCACCGTCAATGCGATCGCGCCTGGGTTCATCGACACCGAGCTCACCCAAAGCCTCTCCGAGCAGCAGCGCGAGCGCATCGCTGCCCGCAGCGCCTTGCGCAGGCTGGCCGAGCCCGACGATGTCGCGCGCATGGTGGAATATCTGCTCGGCGATGGCGGCCGCAACATCACCGGCAGCGTCTTCACCATCGACGCCGGCAACACCGCCTGACCGGGATGCGACAGCGTCGCAGTCGCAGCTTCCGACATTGATGTTCGTCAAACCGGCGGGCGGCGTTTCAGGCGACATTTTCATCTGATCCGGATCAGCCGAGTACGAAGCGATGTCATTCGAGCGCGTGCTGCGCTTTGCACTTGTCGCCGTCGCTATCGGCGGCCTTGGCGCCGGCCTGGCAGCCCTCGTCCTGGGGCGCCCCGAGGTCGCCGACGTCTGCTTCATGCTTGCGACCGTGCCGGTCATTGCGGGGCTGGCGGTTTCGATCGTACGCGACCTGATGGCCGGCCGCCTCGGCGTCGACGCGATCGCGCTGGTGTCGATGAGCGCGGCGATCGCGCTCGGCCAGCCGCTGGCGGGCGCCGTGGTTGCGCTGATGTATTCCGGCGGCAACGTGCTGGAGGACATCGCCGTCGCGCGCGCCGAACATGATTTGCGCTCCCTGGTCGACCGCGCGCCGCGCGAGGCGCACCGGCGCCGCGACGACCACATCGAGAATGTGCCGGTTGCCGCCGTCGCCGTTGGCGACCAGCTCATGGTGCGCGCCGGCGAGATCGTTCCGGTCGATGGCGTCGTCGCCTCCGACAGCGCCGTCGTCGACGAGTCCGCGTTGACCGGCGAGCCGATCCCGGTGGTCAGGTCGCGCGGCACGGCCGTGATGTCGGGCGCCTTGAACGCAGGCGAGGCTTTTGAGCTCGCCGTGACCGCTGCGGCGGGCGAAAGCACCTATTCCGGAATCATTCGCCTGGTGACGGCGGCGCAGACCGCGAAAGCGCCCTTCGTGCGGCTGGCCGACCGCTATGCGCTGATCTTTCTGCCGGTGACGCTTGCGATTGCTGCCGTGGCGTGGGTGATCTCGGGCGACCTGATCCGCAGCCTCGCGGTGCTGGTCGCCGCCACCCCCTGTCCCCTGATCCTCGCCGCGCCCGTCGCGTTCATTGCCGGTGTCGCACGGGCGGCAAGGCTCGGCATCCTGGTCAAGGGCGGCGGTCCTTTGGAAGCGCTTGCCCGCGCGCGCACCGTGCTGTTCGACAAGACCGGCACCCTGACGGTTGGTGGGGCGCGGCTGCTGTCCATCGAAGTCGGGCCAGGCGAATCCGCCGACACGGTGCTGGCGCTTGCGGCCTCGCTCGAACAGGCCTCGCATCACGTGCTGGCCGCCGCGATCGTGCAGGCTGCGCGCACCCGCGGACTGAAGCTGACGGTGCCGGAGCAGGTGACGGAGTCCGCGGGCGCGGGCCTGCACGGTTTGATCGATGGTCGGCGCGTCAGCGCGGGCACCGCCGATCTCGTGCTGCGGAACAAGCCCGCCGCGCCCTGGGTCGCGCGCGCCACGCGCCGTGCGTCCTGGCGGTCGGCGCTGCTCGTCTTCATCGCTGTCGATGGCTACCCGGTGGGCGCCCTGCTGCTGGCGGACGAACTGCGCGCCGACACGCCGCGGGCGATCCGGCTGCTGCGCGATGCCGGGATCAGCCGCATGGTCATGGTGACCGGCGACCGCGCCGCCGCGGCGCAGGCCATTGGCGCCGCGCTCGATCTCGATTCCGTGCTGGCCGAACGCGTTCCCTCCGACAAGGTCGACGCCGTGCGCGCCGAGCAGCGGCTCAGCCCGACGATCATGGTCGGCGACGGCATCAACGATGCGCCGGCGCTCGCCTCCGCCGATGTCGGCATTGCGCTCGGCGCGCGCGGCGCCAGCGCCTCGTCGGAAGCGGCCGACGTCGTCATTCTTGCCGATCGGCTCGACCGGGTCGGCGAGGCGATCGCGATCGCGCAGCGCGCGCGGCGGATTGCCATCCAGAGCATCGTTGCCGGCATGGGGCTGTCGATGCTGGCCATGGCCGCCGCGGCGCTCGGTTGGCTGAAACCGGTGCCGGCCGCGCTGATCCAGGAGGCGATCGACGTCGCCGTGATCATCAATGCGCTGCGTGCACTCGCGCCTGCCTATGGCCGCACGACTGCCAAGATCGCGGAGGAGGCCGGGCGCGAGCTGCATCGCGACCATGTCGCGCTGATCCGCAGTCTCGACCGGCTGCGCAGCATCGTCGACGGGCTCGACGAGACCGCGCCCGAGAACGCCGCGGCGCTGATCGCGGAGGCCAACCGCCTGGTTCAGGAGCAGGTGGTGGTTCACGAACGGGACGATGAGGGGCACATCTACCCGCGGCTCGCAGCCATGCTGCGCGAGCGCCACAGCCTTGCGGCCATGAGCCGGGCGCATCGCGAGATCCTGCATCTGGCCCGGCTGCTCGCCCGCATCGCCGAGGACCTGCCGGAGGAGACCGTCGATCGCTATCTCATGCGGGACGCCCAGCGGGTCATCGAGGCGATCGAAACCCTGGTGCGGATGCACACCGCGCAGGAAGACGACATCTATGAAGCGGTCGCGTCGCGGGCTGCGTGACGGCGGCCGATTCATTCGGCGGGCCGTGATTGATCCAGCGCAAGCGCATCGGTGTGACGGGACGTATGATACAAAATACCAGTACACGAGGGACCGGGCGCTCCGGCTCGTTCAATGTCAGCGCACGATGCTCATCAGGGGGCGCCATTCGACCTCCACGCATTCCTGAACCGGCCAAGTAGCGGCGTCACGCTGGAACGATACGAGCGGGATCAGCGCGTTTTCGTCCAGGGCGATCCTGCCGACACCGTCGGTTACGTCAGGAAGGGCGCGGTCAAGGCAAAGACGATCTCGGATAACGGCAGGGAGGCCATCGTCGGGATTTTCCGGCAAGGCCTGTTCTTTGGCGAGACGGCGCTGGGCGCGCGGATCAGGACAACCACTATCGTGGCATTGGAGGAATCGCTGATCACATCGATCACGCGAGAGCGGATGTTGTCGGTCCTCAGTTCCGAGCCGGCGTTCTGCGAATTGTTCCTGACTCACCTGCTGTCGCGGAACGACCGCCTCGAGGGCGACCTGATCGATCAGCTGTTGCACTCGAGCGAGCAGCGGCTTGCGCGCGTGCTGCTGCTGCTCGCTGAGCTCGATCACGAGCGGGACAAGCCGATTCCCGTGCCGCTCAGCCAGGAAACGCTGGCCGAAATGATCGGTACGACGCGCTCGCGGGTCAGCACCTTCATGAACAGGTTTCGCGACCGGGGCTTCATCGACTACGACAGCAGCGGGCGTATCCTGGTCAATGCCGGCCTCCTGCTGAGCGTGCTGGGAAGTTAGACACCTACGCTGCGACGGCAGCGGGGTTCTAATCCAGCCCGCTCAGATAGGCGGCAACCGACCTGATCTGCGTCTCCGTCAGCTTGTGCGCGATGGGCGCCATGATTTCTGAATTGTCCGGGTTGGCCTTGTCCTGACCACGCTCCTTGGTCCAGTTGACGAGCTTCGTCAGGATGTAATCGGGCAACTGGCCAGCCAAACGCGGGAACGCATCGGAGCCCTTGGCCTCCGGTCCGTGACAGCTGGCGCAGGCCGGCACATCGGCGTCGGGAAGGCCTTCCTGATAGATCCGTCTTCCCTCGGCGGCGTCGCCCTTTGGTCCGCCTCCCAGCGGCTTCGGATTGAGCACGTGGAAGTGGTCGGCGAGGCCGTCGATCATCGAGGGACTCAGCACATGCGCGACATTGCGCATCACCGGATTGGTGCGCCTGCGCTCGATGAAGGCCTGCAACTGGTTCTTGAGGTATTCCGGTTGCTGTCCGGCCAGCCGCGGCATCGGAAACGAGCCTCGGAAGCCTTGACCCGACACGCCGTGGCAGGTCTTGCAATAGGCAAACTTGGCATCCAGCTCCGCCTTCGACACCTCGCCGCTGCCCTTGTCTTGCGCACGTCCCGGCACCGCAAGACCGACGACAACGATTGCTGCAAGTAACGCTCGCTCCAGCCCGTCCGTCCTCATGATCCACCCTCGAAAAATACACACGACGGCGCGAGCGTCCACTGCATCCCCAACTCGCGCCTGCGTTGATTCAACCCTACGCTGATTTCTTGTTGCAGAAACACATCACACGAAAGCAATCGGTTTTGCTGTTCTGTTTTGAACAGTCACGCGTGTTGTCCCGGATTTACTTCGCATTTGCAGATTGGGTTTCGCGTGGGCATGCGCGGAGGGGACTTGATGCAAGTTGGTTGCATCTGGCAGTTGCTTGTTCGTCATAAGCTCGTCGCCGCTGGAGTGGCTGCCCTCCTGGCCGAGTTTTTCGTGGCTGGTCTGGCGCCGCCGGCGCAGGCCTTGCCGAGCTTCGCGCGACAGACCGGGCAGCCCTGCGGCACCTGCCATACCAGTTATCCCAGCCTGACGCCGTTCGGGCGTCGCTTCAAGCTGCTCGGCTACACGACCGGCGGCGGACTGTACCGGACCACGCCGTTCTCGACCAAGACGGCGAACGACGTGCGCGCCGAATACGACCGGCTTCGCGGTTATGCCGCGGACACGAGCGCGGGCGCAAAGCAGACGAATGCGTTCGATTCATTGGCGCCGACCGCGCCCGCCGAGAAGGGCTGGGTGCCGCCGGTTTCGATGATGGCGATCGTGGGATTCACCCACACGCAGGTGGACATTCCGCCGCCGGCCGATCCGTATCATCCGAACGACAACACCGTGCTATCGCCGTTCAGCGCCTTCTGGGGCGGTGCGATTACCGACAATGTCGGCGCATTCGCCCAGGTGACTTACAATGCGCCCGGCCCGGTGTCCGGCCTGACGCAGACCCCCGCGGACCAGTTCGTGCACAACTGGACCTGGGACAACACCGATGTCCGCTTTGCCGGCACAACGAAGATCGGCAGCGTCGACGTCGTCTACGGCATCACCGCCAACAACAACCCGACGGTCCAGGACCTCTGGAACACGACACCAGCCTGGAGTTTCCCCTTCGCGGTCTCGACCCTGGGCACGTCCGCGCCCGGCGCCGCGACGATGCTCGAGGGCGGATTCGCCGCGCATGTCGGAGGTGTCGGCGCCTACGCGATGTTCAACGACATGCTCTATGTGGAAGCGACCGGCTATCGGACGCTGAGCTTCAGCCAGCAGAACTCGCTCGGCGTCGATCCGTTCGGATCGAACGGGCTGCTCAATGGGGTGGCGCCCTACTGGCGCGTCGCGTTCGAGCCGCACTGGGGGCCGCACACCTTCATGGTCGGGACCTACGGCGCGGTCTTCGACGTCAATCCCTGGATCGACCCGAGCTTCGTGCAGGGAACGACCGGGACGCTGAGCGTGGCCGACCGGTTCACCGACATCGGCATCGATTCGCAATATCAGTATCAGGGCCCGAACTACTGGGTGACGCTGCGCGCCAACTATCTGCGGGAGTTCCAGAAGCTCGATGCGAGCTTTTCAACGGGCAACTCGGCCAACCTCAACAACGAGCTGAATACGCTGCGTTTGACGGGTGAAGTGACGTTTGGCGGCGACAACCGCTTCGCCCTCACCGGTCAGTACTTCAAGGTCTGGGGCACGCCCGACGCGAACCTGTTTTCCGCCGGCAACGGCTTCGCCAACAACAGCCCGAACAGCGACGGCTGGATGGCGGAGCTGGACTACATCCCGTTCGCCGCCGGCAAGGCGCCGGGCTGGCCGTGGTTCAACGCCAAGATCGGCCTGCAATACATCTACTTCAACAAGTTCAATGGCACCACGGTCGGCGCCCAGGACAACAACACCCTCTTCCTCCACGCCTGGTTTGCGATGTAGGTCGAGAGCACATGGAGACTGCGGCATGAACAAAATCACTTTGCTGGGCGCTGCCGGGCTCACGCTGGCCTTGGGTGGATCTGCACTCGCCGCCGATTTTCCGGTGAAGGCAACGTTTGCGCAACGTTTCACCTGGACGAGCTGTTATCTCGGCATGCACGCTGGCGGCGCCTGGATCAACAACAGCGTGACCGATCCTGTCTTGCTGGTCCAGGACAATGGCTTTCTGGGCGGGCCGGGCTTCACGACCGGCGGCCCGACGACGGTCGGTGTCAGTCAGAGCGGCGCTGTGGTCGGCGGTCAGCTCGGCTGCGACTACGAGTTCCCGTCGAATCTCGCGATCGGGATCGAGGGCGCGGCATCGGGTGCGACGTTGAGCGGTACCCGGGCGTTCGCGCTACCGAACAGTCCGCCGGACACGGGACTTCTGACGATCAAGACCGACTTCATCACGAGCGTGACGGGCAGGGTCGGCTATGCGGCTGATCACTGGTTGTTCTACGGCAAGGGCGGTGTGGCCTTTGCGAACAGCAAGTCCAGCGTCACCGGAGGCTTCACCAACGCCGGCACGGTCCTGCCGGCCACCGCGTTCGACTTCGAGGGGCAGAGCACGCTCACGGGCTGGACCGCGGGCGTCGGAGCCGAATGGGCTTTTGCGGACGATTGGTCGGCCAGGCTCGAATACGACTACTACGATTTCGGGACGCACACCGCGACGATGCTCGACAACATCAATGGCGGTGCGGCTGGCCCGCTGAGCTTCAAGACGACGATGCAGACCGTCAAGCTCGGGGTGAATTTCCACGTCCGGGGTTGGGAGTAGGTCGGTTTTTGAGCGCGGAAGGGAGCCGGCGTGCTGACCGGCGGAGAGAAGCCAGGGCGCCCGGCAATGATGAAAGCAGGATGATGAGTGTCATTGGCGCACATTCGGCGCTGCGGGCCGCGATCCTGGCCGTGGTGCTCTCCGCGGGTCCGGGCGCGAGCCGGGCGGATGAGCTCCAGGCCAAGCTCACTTATTGCAAGACCTGCCACGGCCTGTCTGGCCAGGGCTACCACGGCTACTACACGATGCCGCGTCTTGCCGGACAGCAACCGGACTATATCGAGAACCAGCTCAGGGCCTTCATCGAGCACAGGCGCAAGAACGAGATCATGGCCAATGTCGCGCATGTGCTGTCGCCGTCGATGGTCGCCGCGCTGGCGCATCATTTCCGGGAGCTCAATCCGCCGCCGCTCGACGGCGGAGGCAGGGGCGACACTGCCTTGGGCCGGCACATCTTCGAAGAGGGACTTCCGGAATCCAACGTTCCGGCCTGTTCGGCCTGTCACGGTCAGGACGCCAAGGGGCAGGACCAGATTCCGCGCCTGGCGGGCCAGCTCCCCGATTACATCTACAGCAAGCTGGTGAACTGGGCCTCGGAGCGCGGGCAGAACAAGTCCATGCCGGATTCGTCGGCCGTCATGGGACCGACCTCGCACAACCTCACGAAGTCGCAGATCTCGGCGGTTGCGGCCTATGTCGCCGGCCTCAGATAGGTTCGATCGATGAAGCGGAACTGGTCAAAACTCGTGGTCCTCCTGGCCTTTCTCGGCGCGCCGGTTTCATCACGGGCCGGGAGTTTCGAGCCGGCCACCATCCGCAATTGCACCTGGTGTCATGGGACTGGAGCCCAGGGCTATACCGTGGCTCCGCGGCTGGCCGGACAGCGCGCGCTGTACATCGAGAGCCAGCTTCGCGGTTACGCGGCGCACTTCCGCGACAATCCGCTCTCGAAGCAATACATGTGGTCCGCCGCCGCCAATGTCGGCTCCGGCACGGCGCGCGACCTCGCCGAGTACCTTGAATCGTTGCCACCAAAGACCGCCGGCGATGGGGACCATGCCCTGGCGTCGAGAGGCGAGGCGATCTTTCTCCAGGGAATTCCGGAGGCCAACATCGTGGCCTGCCAGGCCTGCCATGGCCCGAGCGGGCAGGGCGTGAGGGAAATCCCTCGCCTTGGCGGCATGTCCTATTTCTATCTCAAGCGCAGGCTCCGCGAGTGGGGTCAGGGATATCACTCCACGCCCGGATCTCCAATGCCCATCGTCGCCGGCTCTCTGGGGCCGGCCGAAATCGAGGCGCTGGCCTCCTATCTCAGCTTCGTCAGATAGATCATCGGCCGGAACGGGTTCGATTCCTGATCTGGATCAACGATTCCTTCGCCGAAATCCGCTTTATTTGCCTTTGCCACGGTGCTGCCTTACCCGGCTGGTCTGGGTTGCAGCATGACCTGATGATGGCGGAAGCTGAGGCATCCATGGACTACAACCGATTTTTCGATGCGGCGCTGAACCAGCTCCACAGCGAGCGCCGCTACCGGGTGTTTGCCGATCTCGAGCGCCTGGCGGGGCGTTTTCCGCATGCGATCTGGCATTCGCCGGACGGACCGCGCGAGGTGGTGATCTGGTGCTCGAACGATTATCTCGGCATGGCCCAGCACCCGAAGGTCGTCGGCGCCATGGTGGATGCTGCGACCCGGATGGGCACGGGCGCCGGCGGCACGCGCAACATCGCCGGCACCAATCACCCGCTGACCGTTCTCGAACAGGAACTCGCCGCACTGCATGGCAAGGAGGCGTCGCTGGTGTTCACCTCCGGCTACGTCTCGAACGAAACCGGCATCGCGACGATCGCAAAGCTGCTGCCGGACTGCCTACTGCTGTCCGATGCGCTCAATCACAATTCGATGATCGAGGGCGTGCGCAAATCAGGTATGGAGAAGCGGATCTGGCGCCACAATGACGTCGCCCATCTCGAAGAGCTCTTGCGTGCCGCCGATCCCGATCGGCCGAAACTGATCCTGTGCGAGAGCCTCTATTCGATGGATGGCGACGTCGCGCCGCTGCATCGCATCTGCGATCTGGCCGAGCGCTATGGCGCCCTGACCTATGTCGACGAGGTTCATGCGGTCGGCATGTACGGGCCGCATGGCGGCGGCATCTCGGAGCGCGACGGCGCGGCCGCCCGCATCGACATCCTCGAAGGCACACTGGCAAAAGCCTTCGGCTGTCTCGGCGGCTATATCGCGGCCAACGCCAACCTCATCGATGCCGTGCGCTCATATGCGCCCGGTTTCATCTTCACGACGGCGCTGCCGCCGGCAATCTGCGCCGCCGCCACTGCCGCGATCAGGCATCTGAAGACCTCGCAATGGGAGCGCGAGCGGCATCAGGATCGCGCGGCGCGGCTGAAGGCGGTGCTCAATGCGGCCCGCCTGCCGGTGATGCCGAGCGATACGCATATCGTACCGGTGCATGTCGGCGATCCCGAGCGCTGCAAGATGGCGTCCGATCTGCTGCTGTCTGAGCACGGCATCTACATCCAGCCGATCAACTATCCGACGGTGCCGCGCGGCCTCGAGCGGCTGCGCATCACCCCGTCGCCGTACCACGATGACGCGCTGATCGATCGTCTCGCCGAAGCGCTGGTGGACGTCTGGGACCAGCTCGGTCTGCCGCGGCAGGCCGACAGGCTGGCGGCGGAATAAAGATTAACGGTCAGCTGCTTGGCGTGCGCACGCGTTAATGCGCGGTACATCGATAGCAATGACGTGCATGCGCCCCCGTGATATGCTCAGGGTCCAATAGGTCAGCCGATCTGCCTTTCTGAGGAGCTGTCCATGCGCGTTTCAAAGCCTGCTTCAAAAAAAACCGATCCGGCGTCTGTCCCGTCTGCGCATGAAGAGGAACCCGCCTGCGATTGTGGTCCGATGACGCAGCAGGACATGCGCAGTGCCCATGGCCATGACATGCATCCGCAAAAGCTCGTCAGGCTGGTGGGCTGTCACGATGTGAGCGTGCGCAAGCCGGAGGACGCGGACCGGTAGCGCACCTTCGCGGCGCGACCTCCGGCAATGCTACTTCTCGTGCTTCGGCAGATCGATGCGTTCACCGGAAAATTCCGGCGGGCCGTCGATCAGCCGGCGCTTGCGGCGCTCGCGCTCGTCGGGCGGGAGCGAGGGATCGAGCAACATCTCGATTTGTGCCGTTGCCTGCTGCTTGATTTCCGCCTCCTGGTCGCGGACCGTCCGGCAGTCGTGCGGGGTATGGAAAGACGACGCGCTCAAGCCCAGTTCCAGCAGCCGGCGGATGGCGTCGGAGCGCACCGTGTTGTGGGCTTCGGCCCAGGCATCGACATCCGCGGTCAACTGTTGCGACAGCCTGACCGCGCTGATGGCATCGCGCCCGGCGCGCACCGCAGGACTGTGCTTTTCGTTCTCACGCGGCACGTTTCGTCGATCCGTTCGATAAATTTGACGACGAATGCTAGGCCCCTCCGGCGCGGGCCGGTTTGACGAGGATCAAAGATGCCTGGATAACGGCGCCGTCGGGCCAGGGGATCTGGTCCCCGGGCGGCGCGGCGCCGTCCGGCGAAAAAGGCGACGCGATGCGGTTCCTGCAGACCTTCCAACTCCACGATTTCTTCGACACGCTCGTCAGCCTGTTCGTCGCCTTCGTGTTCGGCACCCTGATCGGCGCCGAGCGCCAGTACCGGCAGCGCAGCGCGGGCTTGCGCACCAATGTCCTGGTGGCGGTCGGCGCGGCCGCCTTCGTCGACCTCGCCGACCATCTCGCCGGCGCCGACGGCAGCGTGCGGGTGATCGCCTATGTGGTCTCCGGCATCGGCTTTCTCGGGGCCGGTGCGATCATGAAGGAGGGCATGAATGTGCGCGGCCTCAACACCGCGGCAACGCTGTGGGCCTCGGCCGCGGTCGGCTCCTGTGCCGGCGCCGACATGCTGGCGCAATCGGCCGCGCTCACGCTGTTCGTGCTGGCCGGCAACACGCTGCTGCGTCCGCTGGTGAACGCGATCGACCGCATTCCGCTCAACGAGAAGACCTCGGAGGCCAACTACGAGATCATCGTCACGACCGATGTCGAAAATGTCGCGCCGGTTCGCGAGGCGCTGGCCGAGCGGCTGGAGGCTGCCAACTACCCGGTTCGCGAGACCAAGGTGGTGTACCGCTCCGACGACAATGTCGAGGTCGCGGCCGTCCTGGTGAGTCTTGCGGTCGAACCCGGCGATCTCGATGCCATCGTCGCGTCGCTGGCGAAACTCAGCAGCGTCAGCCATGCCACCTGGAACGTCAGCGCGCTGGAGTGAGACACGGCAACTCAGCTTCGTCATTCCGGGCTCGCGCTTCTTCGCCCCGGAATGACGGTCATGAGGCAGCGGACGCTCCTTATGACGCAGGCCTCAATGATGGCCGCGGACGAAGATGTCATAGAACGCAACGACAACCTCGACCGCAATCAACACGATCACGATGATCTCGAGCCGCACCGACCGCTTGGTATCGACGATGTCGGCGAGCGTGGTCGCGGTTTCGGCGATCACCGTGACCTTGCGGTTCAGCGTCTCCTCTCGCTCGGTGAGCTCATATTCGTCCTCGAGACGCGCGTAGAGCCGCTCGAGATCCGGACGGTCCCACAGCACGTCCGGCTTCTCGCCGACGGCGACGCGGCCGGACACGCGATGCTGCACCAGCAGCGCTTCGCCGATCAGCTTGAGCAGCTCGGTGCGGTTCTTCGAGGTCTTGCCGGAGGTGGCGAGCTCGCGGGCAAACGGCTCGATGATGTCGAACACATTGGTGACCTCGCGCTCGGCGCGTCCCAGCACCACGCTCTTGGCCAGCGCATCGGACACCACCAGGAGCCGTTCCAGCGACAGCTCCTTCACCAGGATCGGTCCGCCGACGGGGATCGGCTCCTCCGACTCCTTCGCGACCTCGATCTTGGCCCATTCTTCCTCGCGCGGCGTGATGGTGCCGAAGGTGCGGGACTTCAGCCGCTCCAGAAATTCCTGCTCCTCGTCGGCGGTCAGGCCGACGAAGACGACGACGCCATAGCGGAACACCACGGCGATGCCGCTCGGACCGATGCGCAGCGCCAGCGGCGTGTTCGACAGGATTTGTCCCTCAAAACCCGCGGTGTTGATGCGATCGCCGAGTTGCACGGCGTGAGCGGTGACCTGCTGGATCGATGGGGCGGGTGCCGTCATCCCGAAAGCGTAGCAGAGATGAGGTGCGTTTTCGATGACGGTTGATCCTGTCACGGGTTCTCGGCTGGGGCGGAGCGGTTTACGCTCGCGTGATTTTGTGCTCAATGACGCGTCCGCTTCACATGAACCGATTTGCCGGACCGGCCGTATCTCGCGTGCGATCGGTCGTCTGACGAGCCAGATGTCATGACCAGCATGAAGGCGAAGAATTTTTATGGCGGCATTCCGGTGTTCCGCGGCTTTGCCAGCCTGATGGAGCCAAAACTCTATTCGCCGCTGCCCGATGACTGGACCGTCGGCGTCGCCGATATCGTGGAATCGACCAAGGCGATTGCGGCGCAGCGCTACAAGGCCGTCAACATGGCGGGCGCGGCCGTGATCGCGGCCGTGACCAATGCGCTCGAGGGCCGCGAATTTCCCTTCGTGTTCGGCGGCGACGGGGCAAGCTTTGCGGTCGCGCGCGACGACCTCGCCACCGCCCGGGAAGCGCTGGCTGCGACCGCGGCCTGGGTCAGGGACGATCTCGATCTCGTCATGCGCGTCGCGCTGGTGCCCGTCGCCGCGATTCGCGCAGAGGGACTCGATGTGCGGGTCGCGCGCTACGGGCCGTCGGCCAACCTGTCCTATGCGATGTTCTCCGGCGGCGGCCTCGGCTGGGCCGATGCGGCGATGAAACGGGGCGAGTTCGCGATCGATGCGGCGCCGGCGGGCACGCAGCCCGATCTGTCGGGGCTGTCGTGCCGGTTCGAGGAAATTCCGTCGACACGCGGTGTCATCCTGTCGGTCCTGGTCGTGCCGGCGCGCGGCGCCGATCCAAGACTGTTTCGACAGGAGATCGAGGAGATCATCGGCCTCGTCGAGCGCAGCCCCGATGGCGGACGGCCGGTGCCGTCAGGCGGGCCGCCGCTGCGCTGGCCGCCGCAGGGCGTCGAGTATGAAGCGCGCGCGGCGCGCGGCGGCGCGTTGTTCAGGCGCCGCGTCTACGTGCTCGGGCGCACGCTGTTCGCCTATCTCGTCATGCGGTTCGGCATCAAGGTCGGCGGTTTTGTGCCGGAGCTTTACATCCGGCAGGTGGTCGAGAATTCCGACTTCCGAAAATATGACGACAGCCTGCGCATGATCCTCGACTGCACCGAGGAGCTGGCGCGCGCGCTGACCGATCGGCTCGCCGCCGCCGCGGAAAAGGGCATTCTGCGCTATGGCCTGCATCGCCAGGACGCCGCGATGATGACGTGCTTCACGCCTTCGGCGATGCGCGCCGACCATGTCCACTTCATCGATGGCGCCCGCGGCGGCTATGCCTCCGCCGCGACCGCGCTGAAGGCGACGCTGGCGTAGCTAACGCCCCGCGCGGCTCCAGGTCTCGCCGCCGCAGATGATGCCGACGCAGCCTTCGACCTTGAGCGTATCGGGGCCGGTCACCGAAACGTGGCTCGCATAGGTATGGCCGTCATCGGCATTGTAGATCTCGCCTGACCATTGGCCAGCGCCGGACGCATGCATGCCGGTGAACAGCGCCAGCCCGATCATCGGGCGCCTGGCGAGCGCGGGGTTCGGATTCTTGTCGTCGACCTCCGGCTTGCCGGTGGTGGCATTGATCGGATCCTTGAGCCAGACGATCACGCCGCAGATGCCGCCGCTGCATTTGCTGACCTTCACCTTGGCATCGCCGGCCTGGGTCAGCCAGGTCCCCGTAGGGTCGCCGGCCGCCTGCGCCTTCGCGCCGGATGCGGCAAGCAGTGCAGTGAGCAGCAACGCAAGGAAACCGAACCGACAGGCCATGAACCCCCCACCCGAAAAAGGAAGGCTTCAATACCAGCAAATCCCGTTGATGCAACGTCGAATTGCAGGCTTTCGCGCGGCTTCTGTTGGGCGAGTCCTCAAGTCTGCCGTGCGCGCGAGCCTCATGCCGTTCACGCCACAATTTCGTGCATACGTCTCCGTCGCCGTCGGCATGTCTCGCGCGACGCAACGGTCTCGGGTATCGCCGCGCGGCTCGCAGAGATGCTGCGATGCTGAACTTGTTTTGCCAAAATGCGGTGTTTTACAGCCGAGGAACCTTCTATAAGGGGTTCCCGTTACATCACGTCTTCCCACCAGTTGCGGACATCATCCCATGACCTTTACCCTTCCCCCCCTGCCTTACGCCTATGATGCCCTCGGGCCCCATATGTCGAAGGAAACGCTGGAATATCATCACGACAAGCATCATCAAGCCTATGTGACCAACGGCAACAACGCGATCAAGGGGACCGAATTCGAGGGCAAGTCCCTGGAGGAGATCGTGAAGGGCTCGTTCGGCAAGAATGCCGCTGTTTTCAACAATGCCGGCCAGCACTACAACCACATCCACTTCTGGAGCTGGATGAAGCCGAATGGCGGCGGCAGCAAGCTGCCGGGCCGTCTGGAAAAGAAGATCAATGAGGATCTCGGCGGCTTCGAGAAATTCAAGACCGATTTCGCCGCCGCCGGCGTCGGTCAATTTGGTTCGGGATGGTGCTGGCTGCAGGTCAAGGGCGGCAAGCTCGAAATCTCCAAGACACCCAATGGCGAGAATCCGCTGGTGCATGGCGCAACGCCGATTCTCGGCTGCGACGTCTGGGAGCATTCCTACTACATCGATTATCGCAACCGCCGTCCGGACTATCTGAAGGCGTTCGTCGAAAATCTCATCAACTGGGATTACGTCGACGAGCTTTTTGGCAAGGTGGCCTAGTCTATCCCCTGATCCCCGGGGAGCGCGCTCTCGCGCGCATCTCGAAGGATGCGGTCATGACCAGCGAGGCCTCATGGTTCTCCGAGCGATGCGAAGCATCGTCCGCGCGACGCCGCGCAAGGGCGCGGCTCCTCACCGTAAGGGTCGACGACGGGCGTCCTGGTTTTCCTTCGATGGTCTCAAAAGGCGGCAGCCACGCGCTGCCGCCTTTTGCTGTTCTCGCAGCGGCCGGGCCTGCGGCAGGAACTCGATCCCGCCGGGGGATTCTTGGACCGGATGGGCGGCATGAATGACCTGGTCGCGGTTTGGTGGACAGACGTAATGTTATAATATAACATTGCGCCATGGTTCCTGGCGACCAGCAACATCATACCGCCGATGGTCATGTCCATTTCCATGACCATCCCCACGCTCATGGCCCGGCCTCGCCGCACCCGGCGCAGGCCGCGCCCTGGTCGATCCTGCGCATGCCGGCGACAGCCCGCCTGGTGGCGGCCTGCACGGTCAGCGCCGCCCTCTGGGCGATCGTGTGGCTTGCGATGAGGTGAGCCATGCCGGCCCAGTTGCAGTTCCGCAATGTCACGCTCGGCTACGACCGCCATCCGGCGGTGCATCACCTCTCGGGCGATGTCGGCGCGGGTGCGCTACTGGCCGTGATCGGCCCGAACGGCGCCGGCAAGTCGACGTTGCTCCGCGGCATTGCCGGCATTCTCAAGCCGCTCTCCGGCGCGATCGACCTTTGCGGCCTCGATCACAGGGACATCGCCTACCTGCCGCAGATTGCCGAGATCGACCGCAGTTTTCCGATCTCGGCGTTGGATTTCGTCAGCACCGGGCTGTGGCGGAGCATCGGACTATTCGGCGGCCTCGACCTGAAGGCGCGCGGCAGGATCGTCGAGGCGATTGCCGCGGTCGGGCTCAATGGCTTTGAGAACCGCCCGATCGGGACGCTGTCCGGCGGGCAGATGCAGCGGTTGCTGTTCGCCCGCGTGCTGTTGCAGGACACGCGCCTGATCGTGCTGGACGAGCCGCTGAATGCCATCGACGCCAAGACGTCGAAGGACCTGATGGGCTTGATCGAGCGCTGGCACGGCGAGGGCCGCACCGTGCTGGTCGCGCTGCATGACCTCGACATGGTGCGCGCCAACTTCCCCGACACGCTGCTGCTGGCGCGCGGGCCGGTGGCGTGGGGGCCGACCAGGGAGGCACTGACAGCCGAAAATCTCATGGTCGCGATGCGGATGTGCGAAGCCTTTGACGACCACGCGGCGGCCTGCGCCGACGATGTCGCAACGCGGGCGGCCTAAAGATGCTCGCCGACGCATTGATCTCGCCATTTACCGATTTCGCCTTCATGCGCCGCGCGCTCGCGGCGGTGATCGCGCTCGCCCTCGGCGGCGGGCCGATCGGCGTATTTTTGATGCTGCGGCGGATGAGCCTGGTCGGCGACGCCATGGCGCATGCGATCCTGCCGGGCGCGGCCATCGGCTTCCTGCTGTCCGGCCTCAATTTGTTCGCGATGACGACGGGCGGATTGATCGCGGGCTTTGCCGTCGCCATCCTCTCCGGCGTGGTCGCCCGCTCGACCGGATTGAAGGAGGACGCGTCGCTGGCGACCTTCTATCTGACCTCGCTGGCGCTCGGCGTCACCATTGTCTCGATCAAGGGCACCAATGTCGACCTGCTGCACGTGCTGTTCGGCAATATCCTCGCCCTCGACGACCAGACGCTGCTGCTCGTCGCCATCAACGCCACCATCACGCTTCTCGTGCTCGCGGTGATCTACCGGCCGCTCGTGATCGAAAGCGTCGATCCGCTGTTCCTGCGCACGGTCAGCCGGGCCGGCGCACCGGCGCATCTGTTGTTCCTGGTGCTGATCGTGGTCAATCTGGTCTCGGGATTCCAGGCGCTCGGCACGCTGCTGTCGGTCGGATTGATGATTTTGCCCGCGAGCATCGCGCGGTTCTGGTCGCGCGACATCACGCCGATGATCTGCGTTGCGGCCGCCAGCGCGATCGTGTCGGGCTATGTCGGTCTCGTCGTGTCATTCCAGACGCGCATCCCCTCGGGGCCGGCGATCATCCTGGTCGCGGCCGCCCTGTATGGCGTTTCGGTGCTGTTCGGCCGCAATGGCGGCGTGGTCCGGCAGCTCTTCCCGGCGCCGCATCTCGAAGCCTGAGAACCCTGTGATGCGCGCGCGATGTTGGCTGTTCCTCTGTCTGGCGCTGACGGCATCGCCGTTGCACGCCGCCGTGCGCCTGAACGTCGTGGCGAGCTTCTCGATCCTCGGCGACTTCGTGCGAACGATCGGTGGCGACAATGTCAACCTGACCACCCTGGTCGGTCCCGACAGCGACGTCCATGTCTATACGCCGACGCCGTCGGATGCGAAGACGGTCGCCGACGCGCGCCTTCTGGTCGTCAATGGTTTGGGTCTGGAAGGCTGGCTGCCGCGCCTGTTGCAGTCTTCCGCCAGCAAGGCGCAGACCGTCGTGGCGACGGCCGGCATCGCGCCGCTGAAGCTTGGCTCCGATGCCGATCCGCATGCCTGGCAGTCGGTGGCCAATGCAAAGCTCTATGTGGCGAACATCCGCGATGCGCTGATATCAGCCGATGCTGCTGACGCCGAAGCTTTCCGCGGCCGCGCCGCGCACTATCTGGCCGAACTCGATGCGCTCGATGCCGAGGTGCGCGCAGGGATCGCAAAAATCCCGCCGGAGCGGCGCAAGGTGATCTCGACCCATGACGCGTTCGGCTATTTCGCCGCGGCCTATGGCGTCGCCTTCATAGCCCCGCTCGGCGTCTCCACCGAAACCGAGCCGAGCGCGCGGGATATTGCAAAAATCATTGCCCAGGTCCGGGCCGAGAAAATCCCGGCGGTATTTCTGGAAAATATCAGCGACGACCGCCTGGTCGGCCGGATCGCAGCCGAGACCGGGGCCAGGATCGGCGGAACGCTGTTTTCCGACAGTTTGACCGGCGAAAAGGGCGATGCCCCCACTTACATTGCATTGGTCAGGCACAATATAAAGGCGCTGACCAGCGCGTTGGAGCACTAAAGGGGCGGGGGCCACCCCGCCGCCGGCGCGCGCGCCTCCTTTGCTCTTTCTGAGGGTTTCGCAAGTATGTCCCAAGCGACATCGGACAAAATTCCAGTGACGGTGCTGACCGGCTATCTCGGGGCCGGCAAGACCACGTTGCTCAACCGCATTCTGTCGGAAAACCACGGCAAGAAATACGCCGTCATCGTCAACGAATTCGGTGAGATCGGCATCGACAACGACCTCATCATCGGCGCGGATGAGGAAGTGTTCGAGATGAACAATGGCTGCGTCTGCTGCACCGTGCGCGGCGACCTCGTGCGCATCCTCGACGGCCTCATGCGGCGCAAAGGCAAGTTCGACGCCATCATCGTCGAGACCACCGGGCTCGCCGATCCGGCGCCGGTCGCGCAGACCTTCTTCGTCGACGAGGACGTGCAGAAGAATGCCCGGCTCGATGCCGTCGTGACGGTCGCCGATGCCAAATGGCTCAGCGACCGCCTCAAGGACGCGCCGGAGGCCAAGAACCAGATCGCCTTCGCCGATGTGATCGTCCTCAACAAGACCGATCTGGTCTCAAAGCCCGAACTCACCGAGGTCGAAGCGCGCATCCGCGGCATCAACCCCTATGCCAGGCTGCATCGCACCGAACGCTGCAAGGTCGCGCTGGCCGACGTGCTCGACCGCGGCGCCTTCGACCTCGAGCGCATTTTGGACATCGAGCCGGATTTTTTGGAAGCCGGCGACGACCACGACCATGATCACGATCATCACCACCATCATGATCACGACCACCATCACCACGATCATGGCCATGGGCTGAAGCACTATCACGATGAGGACATGCAGTCGCTGTCGCTCAAGACCGACAAGCCGCTCGATCCCAACAAGTTCATGCCGTGGCTGCAGAACCTGGTCCAGCTGGAAGGCCAGAAGATTCTCCGCTCCAAGGGCATTCTGGCGTTCGAGAATGACGACGACCGCTACGTCTTCCAGGGCGTGCACATGATGCTGGAGGGCGACCACCAGCGGAAATGGAAGGAGGACGAGCCGCGCCAGAGCCGCCTGGTCTTCATCGGTCGCGAACTGCCTGAGCAGGAAATCCGCGACGGCTTCGAGCGCTGCATCGTATCGTGATGAGTTCGTTTGAGCCGGGCGGGCCAGCCGCTTCTATTGCCTCCGTCACCGACAAGGTGCGTCCAGTCGCGCTGGGCGCGCCGGTGACGTCGGTGCATTTCCTCGGTGGCCGCGCCGCGTTCGTCGGCGCCGAGGAGAACGTCTTTTTCGCGGATGGCGAGAGCGCTGTCACGACGGTTGCAACCCATGGCGGCGGCATTCTCTGCGCGGTCTCCGATGGCAGCCGCCTCGTCATGGGTGGCGACGACGGACGGCTGGTCGCGCTCGATGCCAAGGGGCAGGTGAGCGAACTCGTCAAGGACACGAAGCGGCGCTGGATCGACAATGTCGCGCTCCATGGCGACGGTGCGCTGGCCTGGTCGGTCGGCAAGGTTGCCTATGTCCGCAGCGGCAAGGGCGAGGACAAGTTCTTCGAGGTGACTTCCACCGTCGGAGGCCTTGCCTTTGCGCCAAAAGGCATGCGGCTGGCGATCGCGCATTATGGCGGCGTCACGCTGTGGTTTCCCAACATGGCGGCGAACGCGGAATTTCTGGAATGGGCCGGCTCGCATCTCGGCGTGGTGTTCAGCCCGGACAACAAGTTTCTGGTCACCGCCATGCACGAGCCGGCGCTGCATGGCTGGCGGCTGGTCGATCACAAGCACATGCGCATGACCGGCTATCCCGGCCGCGTCAAATCGATGTCGTGGAGCACGGGCGGCAAGGCGCTGGCGACCTCGGGCGCGGAGTCCGTGATCATGTGGCCGTTCGCGAGCAAGGACGGCCCGATGGGCAAGCAGCCGGCGATGCTGGCGCCGTTGCAGGCCCGCGCCACTGTCGTGGCCTGTCATCCCAAGCAGGACGTCCTCGCTGCGGGCTATGAGGACGGCACTGTTCTGATGGTGCGCATGGAAGACGGCGCCGAGATCCTGGTGCGCCGCAACGGCACGCCGCCGGTCGTGGCCCTGGCGTGGAACGCCAAGGGCACCTTGCTCGCCTTTGCCGACGAGACCGGCGAGGGTGGTCTCCTGACCTTGTGAGCGGCTGTTCCCGCTGGAACTGATGAGATCGGCGGTCGTTGATTCAGCGCAGTCATGCGCGGGATCGACAGGTCATGTCTCACGACGAGCGTCTCCATGCCTACAGGCGGAATGTGCGCCTCGCGCTGATCGCAGTCGCCGCGGGCGCCGTTTTGTCGAGCTTTTCCCTGATCAAGCTCAGGGCGGGCGATCCGCGGCAGATGGCGCAGGGCACCCGGCCGCTGCAATCCTCTCCTGCACCAGCCGCGAGCGACAAGCCCGCGGAGTCAAAACCCGGCGGCACCCGGCCGACCACGCCAGCGCCGGAGCCGGCGCGGCCCGATCCTGACGCGCAGAGGGCCGGCGCGACGCCGGTGCTTCGGCCGGCGCCGGCCGAAAAAGTGGCGCCGCCGATCAAGGAGAAATAGTTTCAATTCGTCATTTCGGGTTCGCGCTACGCGCGCCCGGAATGACGTGCCCGGTATGACGCCGGTGCGACTGCGCGCGAGATTTTGAACGGCGCCTGCCCCCTTTCCAGCCTCGCGTCTCGGCCGCTTCGTCCGCATAATGCCGGCCATTGCAGTGCACGCATGAGGCAAGCCATGAAGATCGAGGACGTCAGAAAGTCAGCCTATTCGATGCCGCTGACCAATCCGTCATTTCCGCGGGGGCCCTATCGCTTCTTCAACCGGGAATTCTTCACCATCACCTATCGTACCGACCCCGAAGCGCTCGCGGCCGTCGTGCCCGAGCCGCTCGAAGTCGTCGACGGGCTCGTCAATTACGAGTTCATCCGCATGCCGGATCCCACCGGCTTTGGCGACTACACCGAGACCG
>Ga0335071_10000265_pt1 | contig 60012 bp, 52 predicted proteins | sample Lox_Sample_15_FD_206724 | JGI IMG/M metagenome (GOLD analysis project Ga0335071, IMG submission 206724) | Soil microbial communities from Loxahatchee National Wildlife Refuge, Florida, United States - Lox_Sample_1.5 | ecosystem: Environmental > Terrestrial > Soil > Wetlands | place: USA... | reverse complement strand
GTTGCCGTACCTGAGCGAGCCCGTCCCCGTGCGCCGGCAACCGAAGGCACCTGCGCCCAGCCCCAGGTAGCTCTCGTACTGCCAGTAGAGCAGGTTGTGGACCGACTCAGCGCCCGGACGGGCATGATTCGAGATCTCGTATCTCCGGAGCCCGGCGCGCCGGAGTGCGGCCCGCAGGGCTCGCCCCTGCAGGACGGCTTCCTCCTCTCCCGGGAGGGAAAGCCGGCCAGCCCGTGCCAAGCGAGCGAAGGGAACCTCCTCGGCCAGGACCTCGGGGTCCACGGTGAGCGCATAGTCGGAGACGTGGACCGCGCCGGCTGCCACCGCCCGAGCGGCGTCCGACGCCGCCAACTCGGGAGAGGACCTGCGCGCCGCGTGAATGAGGTCCACGCTCACGTTGCCGAAGATTCGGGCGGCCGCGCGAACGGCCCGCTCGGCTTCCTCGGGCCCGTGGCGCCGGCCGAGCTTGGCGAGGACCGCAGCCTCGAAGGATTGGACCCCCAGGGAGATCCGGTTTACCCCCGCGTCGCGAAAGGCCCGGAGCTGCCCCGGGTCGCAGGACTCGGGGTTGGCCTCGAGCGTCACCTCCAGCGCAGGGGCGGCGCCCTCCCCGAATCGTCCTCGAACGGCGGCGATCACCTCTCCCACCTCGTCCGGGTCCCACAGCGAGGGCGTTCCCCCCCCGAGGTAGATACTTTGGAGCGACAGCCGTTCGAACTGGGCGGCGCGGAGGCGCAGCTCCGCCAGGATCGCCCGGGCATACCGTCCTCCCCCGGGAGGCGGCTCGGTCGTGACCGCGAAGTCGCAGTAGGGGCAGCGGTGGGTGCAGTACGGGAAGTGGACGTAGACGCCGAAGGGGCGGGGCATCATCGCTTGGTGAAGTGTATCGGGCGCGGCCCCCCTCTGCCCGTCGAGACCTCAGGGCCTTCGGATCACGACGACCTTCCCCGGGCCACCGGGGCGAGGATGGCTCTCCTCCTCGAAGCCCGCCTGCTTGAGCTGGTCCGTGGTCGGCCCGGTACCGTCCGAGACGAGGAATGCCGCGCGGCGGAGGAAGAGCTCCCTGAAGCGCGTGTATCCATCGCCCGACAGTCTCGTCGCCGCAGCGAGCAGGGCGGCGAACCCCCCCTTGGCGGCGAGGTGTGCGAGCGGACCGGGATCGGTCGCGATCCCCGCGTCGGAGAGGTCGACCCGGAGACTACGGACGAAGCGGGGCAAGGTGCCCGGGGGCTCGCCGTGCCGGACGAAGGAGAGCTCGCAGCTCGCGAAGGGGTCTTGGCCCTTGCCGTCCCGCTCCCTCGAGGCGATCTCGCTCGCCCCGAGGTACCTCAAAGTGCCGGTGCTCTCGACGGAAAGGTACCGGAGCCCGACCGGCTCGCAGCCCTCGACCGAGAGCGCGAGGAGGAGGACGGGGAGCGCCGGTCGGTTCTCGGGCCCCTCCTCGCCCCCGAGTCCCCCGGCGAGCCGCTCGCCCTCCTTGGCTACCTCGTCCAAGAACGCTGCGAGCGCGGCCCGATCGTGCAGCCGGGCGAGGAGGCGCGGATCGCCCGCGGGCCGGCTGGATGTCAGGGTGACGTTCCGCGCGTCTGGGTAGACAGCGAGGGCGCCCGCGAGATCCGAGCCGGAGAGCGGATAGACGACCGCCGAGGGAAGGCGCACGGGGCGAAGGGGCCGGAGGAGCGCGTCGAGCGCCCTTCGTGCCTCCTCTTGCTTTGCCAGGAGCCGCGCCTGCCTCGCGCAGTAGACTTTCACCGGCTCGGGGGCCAGGCCTTGCGGGACCTTCCCCTGGCAGCTCAGGAGGTCGAAGAGCGCTCGCGCCTCGGTGGCGAAGTCGGCGGGCGCCTCCTGTTCCCCGGTCGGGCCGGTGTCGGGGACCTCGCAGGGCTTCACCGGGGCGCAGGGCTCGTCCGCGAGCGCCGTGCCGGCCGAGAACAGAATCGCCAAAGAGAAGGGGGCGAGGTACATGGCAGACGCAGGTACCGTGGGCCGCGCCAGCCTTCGGGCGCGCCCGGTGGGGCCAGAAGGCTAGGCTTCCTTGAGCGAGGCGATCTGGGCCGAGAGGTCCTTGTTCTTCTGGACGTAGCGGGCCACCTCGCCGTTCAGGAAGTCGTTCTCGCCACGGAGCTCCTCGACCTCCTCCTCGAGCTTGCGCGTCGCCTCTTTGAGCCGCGCGATCTCGGAGGGATCGGCGGACGGTGGCCGCGGGGCTGCGGCCGCCTTCTCCAGCTCCTGCACGCGCTTGCGAGCGGACATCTCTGCCCGCGCGCGGGCCTCGAGGTGCTTCTCGAGGTCGACCATGGCCGCCTTGAGGCGAGCCACCTCGGCCTGGTGGCGCTGCTCCAGGTCGCCGGCCTCTGCGGTGGCCGCCTTCTCCTTGGCCTCGAGCGAGGCGTTGAGGCGCCCAGCCTCGGACTGGGCCCTCTGCAGCTCCCCCTTGGCCCGAGCCAGCTCCGCGGCGCGGGCGTTTCGCTCTCCCTCTGCCTCGGCGAGGCGTCGCCGGGCCGCGGCCAGATCGGTCTCGAGCCGAGTGACCCCGCCCTGCAGCCGGCCCGCCTCGACCGAGAGCCGCTCCTCGACCTTGGCTCTCTCGGCGGCCGCGGCCTGGGCGGCCCGCGAGGCGGACTCCGCCGCTTGCGTCCTCTGCTGCACCATGTCTCGCAGGGACTGCACCTCCCGCCGCAGCCGCGTCGCCTCGTCGGCCACCGTCTCGAGCTTGCCCAGTCGCTGGACCTCGGCCTCGAGCCGCTTCACCCGTTCCCGCTCCCCCTCCCATCCCTTCCGGGCGGCCTCCACCTCGCGCCCGATCTGGTCGCGCGAAGCGACCGCCTCCGCGGCTCGGCGCTCCGCCTCGGCGCGGCCTGTCTCCACCCGCGCCAGCTCTCCCCGCGTCCCCTCCACCGAGGCTCGTCCCTCGTCCAGGGCCCGGGTGAGGTCGCCGATCCGGTTCTGCGCCGAGACCAGCTCCGCCGCCTTGGCCTTGAACGCGTGCTCCGCTGCGATCGACTTCTCCTCGTGTGCCCGGGCCTCCGCCCGGGCGTGCTTCAGCATTTCCTCGATCTGCCGCCGGGCGTCGGCCGCGCGCTCCAGCTCCGCCTCCAGGGCCGCCTGGCGCCCCTGGGCGTCGTCCCGCTCGCCGGCGGTGAGCTGGAGCCGTGCCTCGATCTCCTCCACCTGCGCCTTGAGCGCGTCCGCCTCCGAGCGCGCCTCCTGCCGTTCCTCGGCGCCACGTGCCTCGAGCTCGGAGAGGGCCTGGTCGCGCTCCGCGAGGAGCGAGACGAGCCGGGAACGTTCCCCCTCGAGCCCCTCGCGTTCGGCGGTGACCTCCTCGATCCGGACCTGCGCCGCCGCGAGGCGGGCCGCCGCGGCCTCGCGCTCCGCCTGGCGCTCCTCCTCCGCTCCCGACAGCGCCGCCCGAGCGGCCGCCTCGGCCTCGGCGCGCGCCGCTTCCAGGCGGGCGCGCTCGTCCGCGCGATCAGCCTCGAGGGAGGCCACCGCTCGAGCGTGCCCGTCACGCGCGTCGGTGAGCTCGGCCTCGAGCCGGGCACGCGCCTCTTCCGCGGCGGCCACCCTCGCCGACCAGGACTGGTCCGCGGCCTCGTGCTGCCGCATCGTCTCGTTCAGGACGTCGGAGAGCGAGCGGCGAGTGGCCTCGCTCTCCTCCATCGTCTTGCGGAGCTCGGCCAGCTGCGCGGAGAGGGCCGCGGTGTCCTGACCGGCCTCCTGGAGCCGGTGCGAGAGCTCCTCGGCCCGCGACCGCTCCTCCGCAAGCGAGTCGTCGAGTCCGTCTCGCTCCCCGCCGAGCTCTGCCATCTGGGCCTTGAGCTGTGAAAGCGCATCGCGAACCTTGGCGAGAAAGGCGTCGCGGGCGCGCAGCCGCTCCCGGAAGTACTCGAGCTTCTCCTCGGGCGTGCCCTTCGGGGGGGCGGGATCCCGGGGCCAATCCGCCAGGATCTCGGTCGGGTCGGGTCGCGCGGTCGCCACCTTCACCCGGGCGAGCGGGGCGCGCGACTTGCCGGGCGAAGGGGGCGGAACCGGCGGAGGGCCCGATCGCACCGCGGGGGCAGGCGAGGGCCCGGACGGCGGCGTGCTCTCGGAGGCCACCCCCGGGGTCGGCACCGGCGATACGGCGGAGTTCGTGGCTGGACCTGCGGGTGGACCTGCGGGCGCCCGCGGACGGGCGGGCGCCTCCGAAGGCGCTCGGCTGGCAGCGGCGAGGGCGCTCGCCAGCCCGCGAGAGGCGACGAGCGAGGAGGGGACCCGCTGCAAGACGGGTGGACCCTCTCCTTCCGCCGCTGGCTTGGCCCGCTTGCGATCGAGCCGGGCCGCTGCTTGGGGAGCAGGTGGGGCGGAGGTCGGCGCATCGGCGTGGAGAAGTCCCGCGGCTCGGCCGAGCAACTCCGCCAGCTCGAACGGTTTTTTCAGGTAATCGTCCGCCCGCGTGCGGGTCGCCCTGTGGGCCTCGATGGCCGCGTCCGTCGCCTCTGCAGTGTAGAGCAGAAGGGGGACGGCGCTCGCGACCCGCTTGAGCCGGTTGCAGACTGAGAATCCGCTCATGTCCGGCAGCTCCGCCGCGAGGAGGATGAGGTCCGGATGCTCCTCCCGACATCGCTCGACCGCCTGTTCACCAGTCGAGACGGCTGTCACGCCAAACCCGGCAGGCCCGAAGGCCCGCCGGATCTCCTCCGCCAGGCCGGCCTCAGGCTCGACGAGCAGGATTCGGAAACCCATGTCGCCGAGCATGGTACCGCCGATGGCCGGGTGCCGCGAAATGAGGTCGGGGGCGATATCACCCCACCGCCCGGCGCCGAAGGAGGCCTTTACCTCGAAGCCGTCTGGACCTACACCTTTCGCCCGCCGGCCGGACCAGCGAGCGTGCGGGCCGGGGACCGGGATCGGCTTGCCTTCCTACGCCCTAGACCTCGAGATCGCCGCTGAAGTGGCGGAACTGCGAAGCGCCGACCTGTGGGACCTCGGTGCCTTGGGCGTCGAGGTTCGCGACGACGAGACCACGCAAAGACCGGGGGAGGGCCCGCCGCCCGGACGTGCCCTTCTCGTGGGATGGTTCTCCGACCGGGACAAGGCCGAGCGCGCCGCAAGCGTTCTGGGCGGGCACCTGAGGGAGGTAGAGGATCGGGACTGGGGCGAGACGTGGAAGGAGGGGCTTGGGCCCATCTCGGTGGGTCGGGTCTTCGTGCGCCCGTCCTGGGTGGCGGTGAGGGCTCCAGACGATTCGGTCGAGGTGGTGCTCGATCCCGGAATGGCCTTCGGGACGGGCTCCCACCCCACCACGGCCCTGTGCCTCGCCGCCCTTTCGGAACTCCTCGTCGAGGGCGGAGGGGCATCGGTGCTCGACGTGGGCACCGGCTCCGGCCTGCTCGCCATCGCCGCCAAAAAGCTGGGAGCGCGCGAGGTGCACGCGAACGACGTGGACCCCGTGGCAGTGGAGGTCGCCCGGGAGAACGCGGCCCGTAACGGCGTCGAGGTCCTCTTCTCCGGGGAGCCGCTTGCGTCTCTTCCCGGCCGCTTCGACCTTTTGGTCGCGAATATCCTTGCCAACACCCTCGTCGAGCTGGCGGGGGAGGTGGCCTCTCATCTCGCGCCTTCGGGAAAGGCGATCCTGTCCGGGATCCTCTTGCCGCAGGAGGCCGTGGTCCGCCGGGCGTACCTCGCCGCCGGGCTGCGGCCGCTCGAGGAACTCGACCGGCGCGATGGCGAGTGGGTCCTACTCGCGTTCGGACGGGAGCCCGCCGAATGACCACCCGGCGGCTCTTTCTGTCCCCAGACCGGATCTCAGAGGACCGGGCGATGCTGACCGCCGAGGCCGTCCACTACCTCCGCGACGTGCTTCGCCTGGGACCCGGTGCCAGGGTGGAGCTCTTCGACGGTGCCGGAAACTCCTACCCAGCCCGGCTCGACGCGGACCTCGCCTCCCTGCAGCTCGGCCCGCGCCGGGCGGCACGACCGCAGATGGCGCTCTGGCTCCTCGTCGCGCTCGCGAAGGGGGAGAAGACGGATTTCGTCGTGCAGAAGGCGACTGAGCTGGGCGTTACACGCGTCTCGCCGTTCGCCGCAGCCCGCTCGGTGGTCCGACTCGACCGGGAACGGAGTGGGGCGCGCGCCGAGCGGTGGCGACGGATCGCGGCCGAGGCGGCACGGCAGTGCGGTCGCGCGGACGTTCCCCTCGTGGACGAGCCGGTGTCGCTCGCCGAGGCGCTCAAGCCCGTGCCCAATGGTTTCGCCCGGCTCGTGTTCCACCCGGGAGGCGAGCCGCTCGCCGGGGAGCCGGGGGGGGCGGGTGTCGCGGCCGTGATCGGCCCCGAGGGCGGCTTCTCCCCCGAGGAGGTCGATTCCTGCGAGGCGGCGGGGGCCCGATTTGTCTCCCTGGGACCCCGCATTCTGCGCGCCGAGACGGCGGCGGTGGTCGCGGCCGCGCTCTTGCAGGCCCGCTTCGGCGACCTGGCCTGAATCACCCACGCGGGCTTCGCGACCGTTCCTTGACCCCCCAGGCCATGCCCCGTAGCCTCGGCGCGTGCGCTGCCCGCGCTGCGACAGGGAGTCGAAGGAGGGAACGGTGTTCTGCCCAGGCTGTGGCGCCCCCCTGACCCTGCGGCCCGAACCGCCCATCCCGGCCCTGGACACCACCCTGAACCTCGACCGCCGCGGCTTGGAGGAGAGGCCGCGGTCGGCCCCCCCGGCGCCCCAGACCTCCTCGGGCGGACCCTCCTCCCGGGCTCCCACGCCCCCGGCCGGGAAGGTGCCGACGCCTCGGGCGCCCCTCTCCCCCACCCCACCCGCGGGGCCAGAGCCTCGCCCGGCCGTCCCCCCGCCCCCGACTCGGCAAAGGCCGGCCGCACCGCCGTTGGAGGAACGCTCGCGCTTTGACCTGCGGGCGCCCCCCATCCCGCGCGAGCGCCGGTTCGACCGCGGACCCGAGCCGCGGGCAGCGCCGAGGCCTCCGGTCCCTCCCCTTACTCCTTGGCCGCTCCCGCCGGGCAACCTCGTCGACTCCGGCACGGTCGAGGTGGTGGTGGAACCGGTCGAGATCCATCTGCGTCGCGCCTCGGACTCTCGGCGCGTGCTCTCCTGGCTCCTCGACGGCCTGCCCTTCGTCGCCCTCTTCGCGCTCGTCCTCCACCTTTCGCTTGACCGACTCCCGCACGCTTCTCCGCTCGACCTCGTCGGCACCGCCCAACTGGCCGTGGCGGAGGTCGCCGGCATCACCGGACCGGTCTTCGCAGGGGTCCTCGTCCTGTTCGCGGTCTACCAGGCCCTCTCTCACGCACTCTCGGGTGCGACCCTGGGGAAGCGGATCGTCCGGCTGCGGCTCGTGGGACCGGACGGGAAGCGCCCCGGTTTCGCCCGTGCGGCGATCCGGGCGGTGCTGGCGGTTCTCTCCCTCCTCCTGCTCGGGCTCGGCGTCCTTTTGGCCCTCTTCACCCGGAGCGGCCGGGCACTCCACGACCTCCTCGCGAGGACCTGGGTGGTCGAGGTGCCTTGACCGCCTCCCGCCCTCGGCCCTACAAACGCCCTCGTGCCGAGAGATCTCGCCGCTCTCCTCGTCGAAGAAGGCGCGGTCGCCGGTGCCACGATGGACCTGGCCTTGAGCCGCCGGGCCGAGGCCGGAGGAGCGCTCGACACCGCGCTCCTCGAGGTGGGAGCGATCGACGAGGCGCGGCTGCTCGCGGCGCTTTCCCGGGCGACGGGCCTTCCCCCCGCTCCTTCCACCGCCTGGGAGGCGGCCGATGCCCGGGCGCGCCGTGTCTTCCCTTCGCGCGTGGCCGAACGTCACGGCCTCGCGCCGTTCGGGCTCGACGGGCGGGACCTCGCTCTGGTCGCCACCTATCCGGTGGACCTCGGGCTCCTCGACGAGATCAGCTTCATGCTCTCCCTCCACCTCGCGGCTCACGTCGGCCTCGAGTGGCGAGTCCGGTCCCTCATCCGCCGGCTCTACGGCGGGACCCTCGAGCCGCGGTTCGCGTCCCTCGCGGCGAAAAGCGGCGCCCCGGCCCTCGCGCCCGCTCCCGCCCCGGCTGGCCCGGAGGGGGAGGGCCAGGCTTCCCGCGAGCCCGAGCCGCCTCCGGTTCCGCCCATCTCCGGCTTCTCGAAGGACGACTCGGAGCCACTCGAGCCCCTGGCCGCAGCCCTCGCCCAGGCGCTCGAGTCGGAGGACTTCCCTTGGCTCGACGACGCGGCCGTCGACCTGGGGCCGCCCCCGGGTCCCGGGTCTGCCCCACCGGGGGCGGTGCCCCTCGACCGGACCGCGCCGCCGCACTGGACGCTGGAGGAGGCGCGCTCCGCGCTCTCGGGGGCACGCGGCCGGGATGAACTCGTGCTGGCGGCGCTCCGCTACGCCCGGGAGTTCTTCCAGTTCGCGGCCCTCTTCGCCGTCACTCGGGACGCGGTCGCCGGCCACGACGCCCTCGGGCCCGAGGAGGACGCCCGGGATCGCTGCCGCGCCACCGCCATCTACACGAGCGACCCGGGGATCTTCCGCACCGTGATCGAGACGAAGGCTCCCTACCTCGGGCCGGTGGCGGGCAAGCTGTCGGGGACCGAAGCGATCCTCTCCGGCCTGGGCCGCGGCTCTCCCCGGACGGTGTTCGTCTGCCCCGTCGTGCTGCGCGACCGGACGGCCTGCATCCTGTACGCGGACAACGGCGACGCCCCGGTCTCTGCGCGTCGTCTCGGCGACCTGCTCCTGCTCCTGTCCGCGGTCGGTCCCTCCTTCGAGCGGCTCATCCGGGAACGGAAGCAGCGGGGTCTGGGGGAGGCCGGCTCCCCGGCCCCTCCGCCTCCCCCCGCGGAGCCCCCCACGGCCGAGGCGGAGCCCCTCGAGGCGCCGAGGGCTCGGGCGACGGACGCTCCGCCACCGCCGGAGCCGCTCGACGAGTGGCGGACGCGCGAGCCGGGGCTCTCTGGGACAGCCGAGTTCGACATCGACGTGGACGAGGGGGAGAACGGTGAGCCCGCGGGGTCGGTGGAAGGGGAGGTGGCCCGGCTCGTCTCCACTCCGCCGGGCTCGCCGCGGCGCGCCCAGGCCGTGGCTCGCCTGGCCGCATCGGGTGAGGCCGCGGTCCAGGCCCTGGTCGCGGCGCTTCCCGGTCCGATCGACGATGACGGGGCGCTCGAGCCCGCGCGCCTCGGACCGGTCCCGGCCGCACTCTCCTTGCACGGGACCGCGGCGGTTCCGATGCTCCTCGGAGTGCTCCAGGAGTCTGACCCCTCACGCAGGAGGTGCGCGGCCGTGCTCCTCGGGGCCGCGGCCGACCCCACCGCATTCGCGCCGCTCGCAGATCGCTCGCTCGACCCGGACCGCCGGGTGGCGAACGCCGCCGCCGAATCGTTGGGTCATAACCGTACCCACCCCGGCATGCGCGCGGTCCTCGATCGGTTGCGGCGCGCGCTTCTTTCCGGGGTGGCGGTTCGGGGAGCGGGAGCCGCGCGCGCGCTCGGCGCGCTCCGGGACGTGGAGGCGATCCCCCTCCTCATCCAGCTGCTCGAGACCTCCCGAGGGGCCGATGCCGACGCCGCCGCCGATGCGCTCTCGCGCATCACGCTCCAACGCATCGGCGCCGAGCCCCGCCTCTGGCATTCCTGGTGGAAGGAGAACCGGGGCCGCGGCCGGGCAGACTGGCTCTTCTCCGGGCTCACACACCAAGACCGCGCCGTCCGGGCCGCCGCCGCGGCCGAGCTCTCGGAGGCAGCCCCGTCACCGGTCGAGTACTCGCCCGACGCCGACCCTGCGGAACGAGAGGCCGTGGCCCGCGCCTGGGCCAGCTGGTGGACCCGCTCCCGTCGGGTACTCTAGCTCACCGCCGACGGCGGCAGCGCGGCGTCGGCCCCGCCCCGACCATGTCGGTGCCGGACTTCCTTGCACCGGGCGGAAATGCCTTCTAATGGGGTGTCCACCCCGGAGAGACGCCCTATGCAGAATCCCGTGGATCCCGACCCGCGCCGCGCTCGACTCGACCTCCTCGACGCCGAGGCCGAGAAGGGCGGCGGCGAGGAGCGGATCACAAGGCAGCATCAGTCGGGGAAGCTCACCGCGCGGGAGCGGATCGACATGTTCCTCGATCCGGGCTCGTTCGTGGAACTCGACAAGTTCAAGACCCACCGCTGCGCCGAGTTCGGGATGGAGGCGCAGAAGATCCTCGGGGACGGCGTGGTCACCGGATACGGCCTCGTGGAGGGGCGCCAGGTGTTCGTGTTCGCCCAGGACTTCACCGTCTTCGGCGGTTCTCTCTCGGGCGCCTTCGCCGAGAAGATCTGCAAGGTGATGGATCGGGCCCTGGAGGTGGGTTGCCCGGTCGTGGGGCTCAACGATTCCGGGGGGGCACGCATCCAGGAGGGGGTGGTCTCCCTGGCGGGCTACGCCGACATCTTCCTGCGCAACACCTTGTCCTCGGGCGTCGTCCCGCAGGTCTCGGTGATCCTGGGCCCCTGCGCGGGCGGGGCGGTCTATAGCCCGGCCATCACCGATTTCGTCTTCATGGTGAAGGACACCTCGTACATGTTCATCACCGGCCCGGACGTGATCCGGACGGTGACGCACGAGGAGGTGACCAAGGAGGACCTGGGGGGGGCGAAGACCCACTCCACCCGCTCCGGCGTGGCCCACTTCGCCCTCGACACCGAGGAAGCCGCCCTGAAGGCCGTTCGCGAGCTGCTCTCGTTCCTCCCGCTGAACAACGCCGAGGATCCTCCGGCCCAGCCCTGCTCCGACGACGTCGGGCGGCGCGACGAATCGCTGCGAACGATCGTCCCTGACAGCCCCAACAAGCCCTATGACATGAAGGAGGTGGTCCGCGCGGTCGTGGACGACCGGCACTTCTTCGAGGTGGCGGAACACTACGCCCAAAACATCGTGGTGGGCTTCGCGCGGTTGAACGGCCGGCCGGTGGGGGTGGTGGCCAACCAGCCCGCCGTGCTGGCCGGCGTCCTCGATATCAATGCCTCGGTCAAGGCGGCCCGGTTTGTCCGCTTCTGCGACGCCTTCAACGTCCCGCTCCTCACCTTCGTGGACGTGCCCGGCTTCCTACCCGGGACCGACCAGGAGTGGAACGGCATCATCGTTCACGGGGCCAAGCTGCTCTACGCCTTCGCCGAGGCGACCGTTCCGAAGGTCACGGTCATCACCCGCAAGGCCTACGGCGGAGCCTACGACGTCATGGCCTCCAAGCACATCCGGGCCGACGTGAACTTCGCCTACCCCACCGCCGAGATTGCGGTCATGGGTCCGGAGGGCGCGGTCAACATCGTCTTCCGAAAGGATCTGGCGGCCGCCGCCGACCCAAACGCCGAGCGTGCGCGGCTCATCCAGGAGTACCGGGACAAGTTCGCCAACCCCTACAAGGCCGCCGAACTGGGCTACGTGGACGAGGTGATCCACCCCGAGGACACGCGCCCCAAGGTGATCCGCGCCCTGGAGATGCTGCGCACGAAGCGGCAGGAGCTCCCGCCACGCAAGCACGGGAACATTCCGCTCTAGGTTCCTCGCTCCACCGCGCCGGCACGAAAAAGGCCGGGGCAGCGGTCGGGCCCCACCCCTGGGCTCGTGCATCCCGCTCGCGGGTTTTGCCCTTTGCGCCCCGGGGAACGCACGGGCATGACCCGGGCGACTGGCCCACCCCCATCGACGAGGATCTCCCCCCATGAAGCGCAGTAAACCCCTGCCGACGCTTTCCAGCACCGGGCGTCGCTACCTGGACCGGACGCGCGGGGCCCGGCTCCAAAGCCCCGGCATCGAGCGGTTCGTGTCCGAGCGTCGCCGGGCCCCCTGGCTTTTCGCGGTGGCGGCCCTCTTCGCGGCGGCGCTCCTCGCGGCCATGATCTGGTTCTCGCGCGGAGGGTGATCCCTGAAGCTTCAAGCCCGGCCTCCCGTGGGAGAAGCCGGGCCCGGTCTGCCTGGCGTCGCGTCGACTACTGCTTGCGAACGTTCGCGGCCTGCAGGCCCTTCGGCCCCTTCACGACGTCGAACTCCACCTTCTGACCCTCGGACAGGCTCTTGAAGCCCTCGCCCTGGATCGCGCTGTAGTGACAGAAGACGTCCTCACCACCGTCGTCCTGCGTGATGAAGCCGAAGCCCTTTGCGTCGTTGAACCACTTCACGGTGCCAGTCGCCATTACCGCTTCTCTTTTCTTCGAGTTGACGATCCGTCGAGATGACGATCGATCCACCAACCGATTGAGCGATTGAGCGGACCGCAAAACGCTAGCCCAAAAAACCGCACCCGTCGAGCCGCGCCGACGAACGCGCTAGCGGTCCCTTCGCCCCCGCCGATCTTCGGCGGCGGCGATAGCCGGCCCGAGCTCCCCGTTCCGCCGCTCTATCGTCTTCGCGCGCGAATTGGCCCCTGGGCGGCTTCATGACGCGCCGCGTCGGGCCTCGTGAGAGCGGCGACGACCGGAGGGACGCAGGTCTTACACCCAATAGGTACTCTCACTCTGGGACCGAAAAACCGCCGGCGCAAGGGATGACGTTCGAACCGATCGGCGCCGCCTCCGCTCCTCATTTCCGGCTCTCGCTGGCACCTGAGCGGCTCTGGTCGGAGGCGCTCTAGGCCCGTTGGGAGACGGTCCCGCGAGACCGCGGAGAGGGACTCCCTAGGAGCCGCCTTCTTCCAAGGGCGCCACCGCCGTCCTGCCCCAGGTGTCTTCGTCGTGCTCGGGGACGGGCCCGCCCATCCGTCCGTCGATGGCCACGGCGGGATGCGAATTCTTCCGGTCCTAGTCCGTCACTACGGTATGGCTGCCCCCGGTTCGTAGGACGGGGAGTCCCGAGACCGCCGGTCCGACTCCCGGCGGAGGCTTGGGAGGAGTAGGTTCTGGGAAGGCCGTTCATGCACCTCGACCTCGTCACACCGAGGGACCCAGCCGTCGTGGCAGTCGAGATGGGCTACGGCCATCTCCGCGCCGCGACCACGCTGGCGGAGCAACTCGGGTCGGAGGTGCTGCACGTCGATCGTCCACCCATCGTGGCCGCCGAGGAGGAGCGGCTCTGGCGCCGGGTCCGGCGCGCCTACGAGGTGGTCTCCCGCCTGTCGCAGTTCCCGGTGGTCGGTGCGCCCCTGAGGTTCGCGCTCGACTGGGTCACCAACATCCCCCGGCTCCACCCCTACCGCGACCTCTCGGCACCCACGAGCGGCGTCCTGACCTTGGAGCGGCTCGTCCGCCGGAATCTGGGCCAGGGCCTGGTCCGGTACCTCCGGGAGACCGGGGCCGCCCTCCTCACCACCTTCTACTCGCCGGCCATCGTCGCCGACCGCGCCGGGCTCGACCGCATCTACTGCGTGGTCACTGACACCGATCTGAACCGGGTCTGGGCGCCGGTGAGGCCGCGCGAGACGCGGATCCACTACCTCGTCCCGACCCGACGCGCTGCCCGTCGTCTGCTCGCCTACGGGGTTCCGGCCGAGCGCATCACCTTCACCGGCTTCCCGCTCCCCGACGCGCTCGTGGGCGGACCGTCTCTCGCCGCGCTGAAGCGGAACCTGGCCGCTCGGATCGTGCGCCTCGACCCCTCGGCCGAATTTCGCCGCTCGATGCCGGAGGAGCTGGCCCATTTCCTAGGTTCCTTGCCTCGGGAGGAGGAGGGAAAGCCCGCCCAGCTCACCTTCGCGGTGGGCGGAGCGGGGGCCCAGGCGGGGAGGGTGGGCTCTTTCCTCCCCGGCTTCCGGCGCGCCATAGAGTCGGGCTTCGTGCGGATCGCGCTCGTGGCGGGGATCCGCCCCGAGGTGGAAGCGCGTTTCCGGGAGGCCATCCACGCGGCTCGGATGGAGCCCCTTTTGGGCAACGGCATCGACATCCTCTACTCGCCCACGTTCTCCGAGTACTACGCCCGCTTCAACGCTCTCCTCGGCAGGACCGACGTCTTGTGGACGAAACCGTCGGAGCTCGTGTTCTACGCCGCCCTGGGGTTGCCGCTCATCCTCGCCACCCCGGTGGGCGTTCACGAGCGCTACAACCGGCGCTGGGTCCGGGAAAACGGTGCCGGCCTGAAGGAGCGAGAGGTGCGGTTCGCAGCCGAGTGGTTCACCGACTGGCTGGCGGACGGCGTGCTCGCCGCTGCCGCCTGGGTCGGCTACATGCAGCTCCCCAAGTTCGGGCTCTATCGCATCCTGGAGGCGGTCCATGGTTCACGCGGGGCGGCGGCCCTGCGGGAGGGGCTCGCCTGAAAGCCCTCGGTTACTTCGCCTCCATCGCCCGAACGAGCAAGCCCGCCGCACGCGCCGGATCCCTCCGGTCCTCGGTGTCCGGCAGCGTGCCCGCGGCGAGGAGGCCGGCCAAGAACTGCGAGCTGCGAGGGTTCCGCCACCAGTCCTCGTCGAATTGCTCTCGCACCGTGGTCCGGAGCCACTCGCCCGCACCGGCGCCCTCAAGCGCGGCGGCGTGCTCGCCGGCGTCGCCGTCTCGCCCCGCCCGAACAGCGTCCCAGGTGGCTCCCACCGCGTCGGTCAGGGTATCGCGGTAGGTGAGGCGCCAGGTCACGCCCGAGAGCCCGCGCCTCACCTCGCTCGCCACCCGGAAGGCGGCAGCCTGGGCGCGCAGGGCCATGAGCCTGCGGAGCGCCAGGTCGCGCCGCACGTCCGCCGCGTGGCGGCGCTCCACTCCGGCGTTTTCGAGGAGCCAGCGCGGCTCGAGGAGAAGAGATCCGAACAGCCACCCCAGGGCGGCTCCCAGCGCGGGGGTTCGACGATGGGGCGGAGCATGGGCGGCCGCCAGCGCCCGCCCAAGGGCCTCGAGGAGGTCCTGCCAGTCGCCGGCCCCGGACCGCGGACGGAAGGAGATCCTTGGGCCGGTGACGTGCACCCCAGGCCATTGCGCCGGGCGGTCCCCCTCGTCCACCGGGATCCGATCGAGGTCAAGCCGGAGCGGGGCGGCGGTGGCACGGACCGCCGCCGTGAGCGCCCCCTGCCGGAAGAGGCCGTCCCAGGGGACAAGGGCGAGGAGGCGGAGCAGGTCAGCCCGGGAGAGTCCGCCTGAGGGTGCGACGAGCGTAGAGTCCCGGCGCGCGCGGTGCCGAAGCAAGTCGCGGTAGGCATCGTCGGTCAGCGCGAGGAGCTCGTCGCCCGCCACGACGGCCTGCCAGTCGGGAACGATGCCGACCTCCGCGCCGGCGCGGGCCTTGGCCTCCAGCATCGCCTCGCGGGCCGACGCCGATTCCTCCAGGGTGTTCGCAGCGGCGTCGGCGAGACCCTGGCGGCGAGCGCGGTCCGGTTCGCGCGGGATGGCGAGCTCCAGGGCCGCGAGCGGAAGGGGACCCCTGGGCCCGGCCGCGAAGGCCCTCGCCTCCGCCGCGCGCCAGGACTCCTCATGCTCGGAGCCGGCTCGCTCGGCCCTCAAGGCCGCCACCTGCTCGGCAAGGGGATTTCTTCCCGCCTCACGTAGCGCCGCGACCGTCGCCCTGTGGGCGGCCTTGGGATGGGCCGTGAAGAGACGCGCGATCGCGGGCTCCCTTTCCACGCCGGCGATCGCCCGAGCGCGTTCGCGCTCGAGATCGCGAACGAGCGAGTCGACCTCGTCCTCGATGCCTTCGAGCCCCGGTCCTTCCATGCTGAATACCTCCTAAGTGCTATATCCAACAGGGGGGAGTTAGCCCCAGAATCGCTAATTAGCACGTCCGCAGGGTCGGGGCGCGCAGTAAGGCCGCATGCCCCTTGACAGCCCCGGCGCGGCCTTTACGTTCGGCGACGGAGAGGTTTCATCCGGTATGCCCATCTACGAGTACGAATGCCCGAGGTGCGGGCGCTTCGACGTCCTGCAGAAGATGTCTGCGGCGCCCCTCGAGGTCCACGAGGTCTGTGGCTCGAAGGTGAAGAAGCTCATGTCGGTGAGCGCCTTCGCCTTCAAGGGGTCGGGGTTCTACATCACCGACTACGGCGGGAAGCATGAGGCGGCCATCCGGCCCGACAAGGGGGAGAAGGCCGAGACGAAGTGCGACGCGCCGAAGACCGATGCGTGCGCCGGCTGCTCCGCCGCCAAACCGGCCGCTGCCTAGCCGCGCGTGCGCCGCCTCTCCCTCCTCGTCCCCCCTGCTGACGCGGGCCGGCGCTTGGATCTCGTCATCGCCGAGCGGGGGGGCATCTCACGTGGGGCGGCCCGGCGAGTGCTCGACGCTGGCGGAGTCTTCCTCGACGGCCGACGTTGCAAGGTCTTTAGCCGCGGGGTCCGCCCCGGCCAGCGGATCCTGGTGAACCTGGAGGAGCGGGGCCGGGCTCCCGAGCCAGGCCTCGGCCTTCACCCCTCCCGCCTCCTCTTCTCGGACGGCTACCTCGCGGTGGTGGACAAGCCGGCCGGGGTTGCGGCCCAGCCCACCCTCACGACCGACCGCGGAGCGCTCCCCGAGCTCGTCTCGGCGCTCCTCGGAGCGCCCGTGCTCCTTGTTCACCGCCTCGACCGCGAGACCTCGGGAGTCACGCTCTTCGCCGTTTCGCGGGTCGTCGCTTCAGCTCTTTCCGAGGCGTTCCGGGCAGGCCGGCCGGTGAAGACCTACCTCGCCCTCACCGCCCGGGCCCCGAAGCCGCCCGAGGGGCGCATCGAGTCCGCGCTCGCGAAGGATCCTTCCCGGCCCGGCCTCCGCCGGGTCGCGCCGGAAGGCGACGCCGCGGTCACCCGCTACCGCACGCTCGCGAACGGCCCCGGGGGGGCCTTGGTCGAGGCCCAGCCCGAGACCGGTCGGACCCATCAGATCCGGGTCCACCTCGCCCATCTCGGCGCGCCGCTCCTCGGGGACGCGCGCTACGGGGGGCCGAGGCGCGTGGGCGAGTTCGCGGTGCCGCGGGTGATGCTGCACGCCCTCCGGCTCGAGCTTTCGCACCCCCTCACGGGCGCCTCGCTCGCCTTCTCGGCCCCGTTGCCCGCGGACTTCCGCGAAGCGGCGGCCGCGCTCGTTGGCCCGGTGCCCCTCCCCGGCCCTGATCGAGCATCCCCAGGGCCGCTTGCTCCGGACTAGGTACTAGGCAACGCAGCGGAAATCGCGGAGCTCCACGAGCCCCATCGATCGCAGCTCATCCCGGATCCGCTCGCGAGCCCCCGGGGCACCTACGGCCACGAGGAGTGGGGTCCCGCGGAACCTCGTCGCCTCGCGGAACGGGCGAACCGCCCTGCCCCGTACTGTGCGGCCGATCTTCGCCCGATCGACCTCCAGGAAGGCCCGCACACCGATCCCCTCGGCGGCGAGCCCGTCCGCGAATGCCCTCCCGGTCCGGCCCGCGCCCCAAAGGACCACCTCGCCGCCCCGGCCCAAGAGATGGTCGGCGAGGTGACGGCACTTCAGGGCCAGATGCCGGGGGAGGGCGTACCGACCGTCCCTGCGGGTGGCGCGAGCCGGGCTCTCTCGCCAGTCGAGAACCCGCTCCGGGAGGTTCGAGAGCCGGCCTCCGGCTGCGGTGAGGCGGAGCCACAGATCGTAGTCCTCGGGGAAGGGCCCCTCTCGCCACCCGCCTACGCCAAAGAGGGCGGTCGACCGGATGCAGGCCGCCGGATGGACGAGGGGCGATTCGACGAGAAGGTCACGCTCGACGAGCTCCTTGGTGACGAGTCCGTTCAGCCAGGCCGCATAGCGCGCCATGCCGGCCCGCACGGCGCGGCGGGGGAAGAGCCGGACCTGCCCGCCCACCGCGGAGAGCGAGCCATCCGCCCCCAGAGCCTCGAGCTGCCGTTCGACCCGCCGGGGGTGAGCCACGTCGTCGGCGTCCATCCGGGCGACGACGTCGGCGTCGCAGAGAACCCGCCCTCGCTCGAGGGCCCGGGCGATCCCCTCGCCCGGCCCGCGGATCACCCGGACGCGCCGATCGCGGGCGGCGAGCCTCGAGAGCACCTCGAAGGTTCCGTCGAGCGAGCCATCGTCCACGCAAACGAGCGAGAGGTCCCGCTCCGTCTGCCGCAGGATCGAGACCGCCGCGGCCCGCACCGTGAGCGCGGCGTCCCGGACGGGGAGGAGCACCGAGACGCGCGGCACGGTCTCATCCTCGGTCCGGGCGAGCGGGTCGCGCGCCCGGGCCCGCGCTCGCCCGGGCCGGGTCCTCGTTCGCTGTGGGATCTCCTCTCCGAGGTTCGCCTCTGGCGTAAGCCCGTTCGCGCCCCTTGAAAGGGGAGAACCCCGCCGGCGAGGGGAGGGCGGCCATGAGCCGGTGCGAGTGGTGCCGTGGGGGCGCGGGTTCAGGCGGCGCGGGAGCCGCGATCATCCCGGGGCGTAGCGCCGATCTCGGCGCAAAGCCACTCCGCGGCGAGGAGGTAGCCTCGGATTCCCAGCCCGGTGATCTGTCCGCGGCAGGCCGGACCGATGACACTCTGGCGACGGAAGGGCTCTCGGGCCTGGAGGTTGGAGATGTGCACCTCGACCGCGGGGACGGGCAGCGCCTTCAAGCAATCGTGCAGAGCGTAGCTCGTGTGGGTGTAGGCGCCGGCGTTGATGACGATGCCGCGGGCGCGGGCGCGGTGCTCCTGGAGAAAATCGATGAGCGCTCCCTCGTGGTTGGACTGGAACGCCTTCACCTCGACGTTCCAGCCGGCGCAGGCGTCTCGCACCAGTTTCTCGATCTCGTGGAGCGTGGTCCGGCCGTAGATCTCCGGCTCGCGCTCGCCGAGCAGATTCAGGTTGGGACCGTTCACGAGCAGGATCATCGCGTCCTCCGGGCGGCCCGACCGTGCGGTCCGCGCCTTGCTGGGGCCGACACCTCGTTCACCGTATCCTGCACCTCTTGAGCCCCGGCCTCCACATCCCACTCGACCACCCAGGACCGCCCCTTCGCCCGGGGTAGGACCCAGCGCAGTCCGGCCACGGTCCGTTTCTTGTCGAAGGCCATGAGGCGGGCGGCCCGATGGGCCAGGCCGGCTGGTACCCGCAGCGGGAGCCCAGCCCTGCCGAGGGCCCCCTCCACGGCGGCCACCGCTTGGTCCCCCACCCGCCCGAGCCGGCGGGCAAGCCTGAACGCGAAGGCGAGCCCGATCCCCACCGCCTCCCCGTGCGTGTAACGCTCGAAGCCTCCCGCGGCCTCCACCCCGTGCCCGAAGGTGTGGCCGAGGTTGAGGAGCTTGCGGGGCCCCTCCTCGGTCGGATCGAGAGCCACGACGTCCACCTTGATCCGCGCGCAGGCGGCGATCACCGGGGCGTCCACTGACCACCCGGCGCACGCCTCGGCGAAGGACGGAAGCAGCGCCGGGTCGAGGGCGCCATACTTCACGACCTCGCCCTTCCCGCTCGCGAGCTCGCGAGCGGGGAGCGTGGACAGCGCCGACGGGTCGGCGAGGACGGCGCGGGGCGGGTGGAACGCGCCCACCGCGTTCTTGGCCACGGGCAAGTTGGCGGCGGTCTTGCCCCCGATGGCCGCGTCGACCATGGCGAGCAGGGTCGTGGGCAGGCCGATCCAGGGAATGCCGCGCATGTAGGTCGCGGCCAGGAACCCGGCGGCGTCGATGACGGCGCCACCCCCGAGGGCCACGAGGAGGCTCCGCCGGGTGCAGCCGCCCTCGAGGAGCGCGACCGCGGCGCGCTCCAGCTCGGAGAGGGTCTTGCCCCGCTCGCCGTCGGCCAACAGGTGCGTGACTGCGAGCGGCTCGCCCGCGGCCAGCCACCCCGCTACCTCAGCACCGACGGGTGTCCGGAGCACGGGACGAGAGGTCACGAGCGCCACCCGGTCCGCCCCGGCGAGGAGCGGGCCGAGCGCACGGAGCGCCCCCCGACCGACGTGCACGGGGTAGCTGTGGTCGCCCTGGCGGGCGGCGATGATGTCGACGATGGGGGGCACCTCCCCGAGGGGCGCGCCGTGGGAGGACGGGGTGGTGCCACTTCGATCGGGGCGACTGTGGAAGCGGGCCATGCAGGTTCCTCCCTTCACCGGTAAGGGGCCTCGAGGCGTTCGAGGATCAGCCGAGCCACCTCCCCCGGGGAGAGGCCGTCGGTGGCGACCGTAAGGTGCGCCCGGCGGTAGTGCGGCAGCCGCTCGCGAGAGAGCTCCTCCCAGCGCCGGGCGAGCGGACGACCGGGATCTTTCCCGATTCGGCGAGCCGCCTCCTCCGCCGACACGTAGAGGAAGACGACCCGGCCGGCCGAGAGGAGCCGCGCGGCGCTCGAGGCGTCGCAGAAGGCGCCGCCTCCCAGGTCGGCGATCGCTCCTTCGGGAAGGCCGGCCACGACCTCGCGCTCCAGGGCGCGGAAGCGCGCCTCGCCGTCCTCCGCGAAGATGGCCGGAACGGGCTTGCCTGCCCGCCTTTCGATCTCGTCGTCGGTCGAGACCACGGGACGAGCGGTGAGGCGCGAGAGCTCCCGGGCGGTGGCGGTCTTGCCCGAGCCCATCATGCCGGTCAGAGCCAGGATCTCACCGGATCCGAGCGGCATAGGCCTCCAGGGCTCTCCCGACGTCCCCCACCGAGTCGCCCCCGAATTTCTCCAAGAACGCGGCGGCGAGCTCCCACAAGACCACCGCTTCCCCGACCACCGCCGCGGCAGGTACGGCGCACACGTCGCTGCGCTCGTAGCGGGCCACGGTCGCCTGCCGCGTGGCGAGGTCGATGGTCGCGAGGGGGTGGAGCATGGTGGGGATGGGCTTCATGTAGCCCCGAACCCTGAGGGGCATGCCGTTCGTCATGCCGCCCTCGAGGCCCCCGGCCCGGTTCGTCTCTCGCCAGAAGCCGCGGACCGGATCGTGATGAATGGCGTCGTGGAACTCGTAGCCCGGTCGGCCGACCTGGAGCCCGTCGCCGATCTCGACTCCGCGGATGGCCTGGATCCCGCACAGGGCGGAGGCAAGCCGGGCGTCCAGTCGACGGTCGGGATGGACGTGGCTCCCGAGGCCGATGGGGACGCCGGTGGCGTAGACCTCGAAGGCGCCGCCGATCGAACCGCCGCGCGCCTTCTCCGCGTCGATGAGCGCGCGCCACTCGGCGGCGAGCGGCTCGAGGTCGACGTGCATGTCGGAGGCCTCGATCGCCACCCGCTCCCGTTCCCCGGGGGGCTCGGCGAACGGCTGGGCCCTCTGGCCGATGGCCACGACCCGCGAGGCCACCAGGATTCCGAAGCGGGCGAGGAGTGCCCGGGCGAGGGCCCCGAGTGCCACCGTTGCCGCAGTCGACCGGGCGCTGGCGCGCTCCAAGACGTCCCGAGCGTCGTCCAGGTCGTATTTGAGCGCGCCGGCCAGGTCGGCGTGGCCCGGCCGGACCTGGGTGAACTTCTTCCCCCCGCGGGCGTACGGCGAGACGAGTTCCTTCCAGTTCTCGTGGTCCTTGTTCCACACGAGGAAGGCGATGGGCGCTCCGGTGGTGACTCCACCCCGAAGCCCCGAAAGGAACTGGGCCGCGTCCGCCTCGATCTTCTGCCGGCCACCCCGGCCGTAGCCCTTCTGCCGTCTTTTGAGGTCGCGGTCGACGGCCTCGAAGTCGACCGTGAGCCCGGCGGGGAAGCCCTCGGCGATGGCCACGAGCGCCGGGCCGTGGGACTCGCCTGCGGTGAGGTAGCGCAGCGTCATCTAGGAGCTCTCCTCGGCCAGGGCGGCGGCCATCTCGGGCTCGGGGGCGGCCTGTCCGGTCCACAGGGTGAAGGCCAGGGCTCCCTGGCGAACCAGGATGGTTTCGCCCCGCAGCACGCGGGCTCCGGCCAGGGCCGCCGAGGCCGAGAAGGCCGTCTCGCCGTACACGAAGTCCACCGCCAGCTGGCCGGGCCGGAAGGCCACCCCCGCGAGGCTTTCGTCGCCGCCCCGAAGGCCGACGGAGGTGCAGTTCACCACCACATCGGCAGCGGAGGCCTCGACCCGAAGCTGTGCGAAGGGGCCCACCCGCGGGCGGGCCCCGCCAGGCCGGGCCAGGGCGCGGGCGAGATCCTCGGCGGCGTCGATCCGGCGGGCGGTGAGGCTCAGCACCGCACCCAGCTCGAGCAAGGCCCAGGCGGCCGCCCGCGCCGCGCCGCCCGCGCCGATGACGAGGGCTCGGGCGCCGGGGACGACGCCCTCCTCGGCGAGGAGCGAGCGCGCCGCGAGGGCATCGGTGTTGAAGCCCTCCCACCCGTTCGGCCTTCGGCAGAGGGTATTCACCGCCCCGACCCGGGCGGCAACCTCGTCCACCGCGACGCAGCGTCTCCGGGCTTCCTGCTTGTGGGGGACGGTGACGTTCAGGCCCCAAAACCCGAGGGCGTGAGCGCCGGCCAGGGCCTCGCCGAGGCCCTCGGGCTCGACCGGGAGGGCCACATAGACCGCGTCGATGCGCAGGTGGGCGAAGGCGCGGTTGTGCATCTCCGGCGAGCGGCTATGGTCGACCGGATGGCCGACGACGCCGTAGAGCAGGGTCCGGCCGCTGATCACGGGCCGCCCCCTCTGCCGCCCCCCTCCCCCCCGGAGGTGAGGGCATCGAGGAGGTCGAAGAACGACGGGAAGCTCGTGGCTACGCAGGAGACGTCGTCGAGGAGCACCTCCTCGGACGGCCCGGCGAACACCTGGGCCACGGCCATCGACATGGCGATGCGGTGGTCGAGCCGGGTGCTCACCGCGGTACCCCGCAGGCGCGTCGGGCCCACGATGGCACAGCCGTCTTGGAAGATCTCGATGCGGGCGCCGGCGGCGGCGAGCGTCTCGCCCATGGCCTGGAGCCGGTCCGACTCCTTCACCCGTAGCTCGTGGGCGTCTCGGATCACGGTCCGCCCGCGCGCCTGGGTGGCGAGAACCATGAGGACCGGCAGCTCGTCGATGAGTCGGGGGACGAGCGGCCCGGCGATCTCCGTCGCGAAGAGCTCCCCGGCGCGCACCGTCACGTCGGCCCTTAGCTCGCCCGCCACCTCCCGCTCTCCGGCGCGCTCCACCACCGCTCCCATGGCCGCGAGCACCTCGAGGAGGCCGGTGCGCGTCGGGTTCACGCCCAGTCCCCGGACGGTGACCTGGGAACCTGAGAGGCCGGCCGCGGCGCAGAGGAAGAAGGCGGCCGAGGAGAGATCGCCAGGGACCTCCACCCGTGTCCCCCGCGGCCTGGCGGGGGAGACCGTGACCGCCCGGCCCTCGACCCTCACCGGGACGCCCATGCCGACGAGCATGCGCTCGGTGTGGTCCCGGGAGCGGGTCGGCTCGACCACTGTGGTCTCGCCCTCGGCGCCCAGGCCGGCGAGGAGGATGGCGCTCTTGACCTGTGCGCTCGCCACCTCCTGCACGTGGCGTGCGCCGCGGAGCGGGCCGCCCCGGATCACGAGGGGCGGCAGCCGATCGCCGTCGCGAGCGGTGAGGCTCCCCCCCATGCGTCGGAGCGGGTCGACGACGCGGCGCACGGGCCGCCGCCGAAGGGAGGCGTCCCCGGTGAGAACGGAGAGTCCGGGGACGCCCGCGAGGATCCCTGCCAGGAGGCGAAGGCTCGTCCCCGAGTTGCCGCAGTCGATGACGTCACCCGGTTCTCTGAGGGCTTCGGGCGGCGCCACCAAGAGCTCGTCGCCCTCCTCGCGCACCACCGCCCCGAGCGCCTCGACCGCGCGGCGGGTCGAGCGCACGTCCTCGGCCAGCAGTATCCCCCGGACCCGGGTCTCGCCAAGGGCGAGCGCGCCGAGGAGCAAGCTCCGGTGGGAGATCGACTTATCTCCGGGAACCGCGATCGTGCCGCGGACCGGTCCCCCCCGGCGGCATGCGAGACCGCTCAGAAGAGTTCCTCCCTGGCCGCGCGGGCGGCCTCCAGCGCGCTGCGGGCGGCGGCGGGAGAGTCCGCGATGGCCGCGAGGAGGCCTTTCAAGTGGCGCTCGAGCCGGGCCGCTGCCCCGGGCAGGTGAGCGTTGCGGCGCGCCACCTCTCCCTGGATGTCGAAGGGGAACGCGGCCAGGCGGGTCATGTCGCGCAGGCCGGGGCCGGCCAGGCTCATGGCCAAAGGTCCCGCCTCTCGCACCGCCCGAGACAGCGCGGAGGCGACGAGGTAGGGCAGGTGCGAGACCATGGCGACGGCCCCATCGTGCTCGGCTGCGCTGCAGCGCTCGATCCGCGCCCCGAGCGCGGCGTGCAACTCGGCCACGCGGTCCACCGCCTCGGCCGGCGCGTCCGTGCATACCGCCACCGTCCCGTAAAGCCACTTGTCCGCGCTCGCGCTCCCGTAACCGCCCTGGCCACCGAACATGGGGTGAGCGCCCACGAAGGCCACGCCGGGCCGGACGCGCTCCCGGGCGAGCGCCACGATCCGTTCCTTGGCACCGCCCACGTCGGTCAGGATGGCGCCGTCCTTGAGGAAGGACCCCACCGGAGCGAGGAGCTCCTCGATGACCGCCACCGGGGTACAGAGGACCGCGAGATCGCAGGCCTGGAGCGCCTCGTCGGGCGCGAGGAGCGCCTCGTCGACCACCGCTTCCCGAAGCGCCCGCTCCCGCACGTCGGGGCGCGGCTCGACGGCCAAGAGGCGTACCCCCCTCGCCACCCGCCGGATCGCCATGGCCAGGGACCCGCCCATGAGGCCCAGGCCCACCACCCCGATCGTGCCCGGCAGCGCGCTCATCGCCCTTGCCTTTGGGGCTTCGCCGGGGGAGCTTTCCCCCTCCTCGTCGTCGCTCGCCGCACGGTGCCCACGCTCGCCAAGGTCACGGCCTTCGGTGCAGGTCGGGCCGGAGGGCCTCCGCACCCCGCAAGTACACGTGGTTTCGCGGACCTTCCGAGTCCACGTGCAACAGTACCCGGATCACGCGGGGCATCGACCCGGGCACCGGGATTTCCTGGGAGCAGATCATGGGCACCGCGTTCCAGCCGCCCACCCGTGCCGCCCGCGCGGGAAAGTCGGCGTCCAGGTCATGGGTCACCGTGAAGATGGCCCAGACGATCTCGGAGGGCTTGATCCGGTTTCGCTGGCAGATCTCCCGGCACATCTCGACGACGGCGTCCTCGATGGCCGGGACCGTGTTCTCGGCTACCTGGGTGGCCCCGCGGATGCCGCGCATCGTGGATCGGACATTCTACGAAAAGAGGCCTCCCTGTCCACGCCCGGGTCACGACCCGGGAAGGTTCCCTCGGCCCCGGGCCGCCGTTCGCCGGCCCGCCCCCGGGCCGTCCGGTCAGGCCCGAGCGATGGCCTCCGCCAAGGCCAGGATCCTCTCCGCCTCCGCCACGTGCAGCGCCTCCACCAACCGACCGTCGACCACGGCGATCCCGAGACCCGCTGCCACGGCCTGGGCGTGCGCGGCCCGAATCCGGCGCGCCAGCTCGAGCTCGTCGGCGGTCGGGGCGAAGATCCGGTTAGCGGCTTCGAGTTGCGACGGATGGATGAGGGTCTTCCCATCGAACCCCATGTCCCTCCCCTGCCGGCACGAGGCCTCGAACCCGACCGCGTCCTTGAGGTCGAGGAATACCCCATCGAGCGCGGCGAGCCCGGCCGCCCGTGCCGCGAGGAGGAGGAGCGAGAGGCTCGTCACGACCTCGGGGCGGCCGGGCGAGGGCCGGGCATGGAGCTCCTTCACGAGGTCGCTCGTCCCGGCAACGAGGCACCCAAGCCGTGGGCTCGCAAGGGCGATCTCCGGAGCGGCCAGGATGCCCCGTGGGGTCTCGATCATCGCCCACAGTTCGAGGCCCGTGGGGGCGCCGGCGCGTTCCAGCACCTTTGCGGCGTCGCGGACCGCCTCGGGCCCCTCGACCTTGGGCAGGCAGATGGCGTCCGCGCGCCCGCACGCGACGGCGGCGAGGTCGTCCGCCCCCCAGGGCGTGCCCGCTCCGTTGACCCGGACGACCCGCTCCGCCCTTGCGCCCGAGGCCTCGAGGGTGGCGAGGACGTTTCGCCGGGCGGCGACCTTTTCGGCGGGGGCGACCCCATCCTCGAGGTCCAGGATGACGGCGTCTGCGGCGAGGCCGACGCACTTCGCCAGGGCGCGCTCGTTGGCACCAGGGACGTAGAGGGCGCTCCGCCGGGGACGGTGCCTGCGCACGGGCGGCTACCCCGGTGGCCAGGAGAGCGGCCGTCCCCCGAGGACGTGCAGGTGAACGTGGAACACGCTCTGGCCCGCCCCCCGGTTCGTGTTGATCACCACGCGAAAGCCGTCTTGCGCGATCCCCCGCTCCGCGGCCAATCGGGCCGCGAGCCGGGCGAGCCTGCCCAGGAGAGCGTCATCCTCCGGGACGAGCTCGTTCAGGGTGGGGATGTGCTTGCGCGGGACGACCAAGAAGTGGGTGGGAGCCTGAGGGTTGATGTCCAGGAAGGCGACGGCGTCGTCGTCCTGGTGGACCACCTTGGCCGGGATCTGGCCGTCGGCGATCTTGCAGAAGAGGCAATCGCTCATCGTTTCACCTCGGGGTCAGAAGAGCTTGCGGGAATCGAGGAGGATGGTCACCGGCCCGTCGTTGACGAGCTCCACCTCCATGTGGGCTCGAAACACTCCCTGCGCGACCGGGACCCCAAGGTCCCGCAGGAGCTGGCACACCGACTGGTAGAGCGCACTGGCCTCGTCCGGGGAAGCGGCGTCGCTGAAGCCGGGCCGGTTGCCCTTCCGCGTGTCACCGAGCAGGGTGAACTGAGAGACGACGAGGACCCCGCCCCCCACGTCGGCGACGGAGAGGTTCATCTTGCCCCCCTCATCCTCGAAGATACGCAGGGCGGCGACCTTCTCGGCGGTGACCCGGGCGTCCTCCGGGCCGTCCCCCTTCGCCACCCCGACGAGCACGAGGAGGCCGCGCTGCACCGACCCCGTCACGGCGCCCTCCACCCGGACCTCGGCGCGCGAGACCCGCTGGACCACGGCTCTCATGCCGCGTGAGATCGCACGGCCTCTCTTCGGGATCAACCCGATCCCGGAGGGGACTCCCATCATGGACGGGGCGATCCCGAGGGATCCGTCGAGCCTCGACCAGCCCCGACCGGCAGAACGGCCTCGCGGCCGTGACACCGGCCCCTTGCCCGTGCTAGACGGCATGGGTCTGCTCCGGAGGGGTCCATGCTCCTTCTCCGAGACGCTCGGCGCTCCGACCTCCCGAGCCTCTCGGGGCTGGCCCGGCTGCTCGACACCGTCAACCTGCCCGACGACCCGCGGACCCTCTCGCGGATCGTCCTTCGTTCGGTGCGGAGCTTCTCCGGCCGAATCCGCGACCCGCTCAAGCGATCGTACGTGTTCGTGGCGGAGGAGCCCGGGTCCGGGAGGGTGATCGGGACGTCCTTGGTCATCGCCCAGCACGGCACGCACGAGTCGCCCTGCACCTTCTTCCACGTCGCCGAGCGCGAGCACTACTCGAGCACGCTCGACCGGCACTTCCGGCACACGGTGCTCTCCCTCGGCTACCACTTCGACGGCCCCACCGAGATCGGCGGGCTCGTGGTTCACCCGGCCCACCGCGGGGGCCCGGAGAAGCCCGGGAAGCAGCTCGCCTACGTCCGTTTCCTCTACATGGCTCGCCACCCGGCCCGTTTCCGGGAGACGGTGCTCGCCGAGCTCATGCCGCCGCTCACGCGAGACGGGAGGAGCGCGTTCTGGGAGGCGTTCGGGCGCCGCTTCACCGACCTCGACTACCGGGCGGCCGACAAGAAAAGCCGTGAGAACAAGGAGTTCATCCAGCAGCTCTTCCCCCCGGTCGACGTCTACGCGACCCTGTTCCCCCCCAAGGTCCGCCGTGCACTTGGCCAGGTGGGACCCGCGACCGAGCCAGTCCGGCGGCTGCTCGCCCGGCTCGGGTTCAGGTACGTCGACCGGATCGACCCGTTCGACGGTGGTCCCCACTACGAGGCGAGGCTCTCCGACGTCTCCCTGGTCCGGGCCCACCGGCTGGTTCGTCTTTCGGAAAAGCCGCTGCGCTCCGGGGGCGTGGAATCGCTCGTGGCGCTCGAGCGCCCCTCGGGCCGGAACCGCTTCCGGGCCGTGCAGACCCGGGCCTCGCTCGGGCGGAACGGCCTCAAGCTTCCTCGCCCGGCGGCCGAGCTCCTCGGGGCCCGGCCGGGACAGCAGGTGAGCCTCGTTCCGTTCGAGTGACGGCCACCTACCCCGGCTCCTTGACCGGCCGCCCGGTTGCGGCATGTTGGCCTCGTGCTCCCGCTCGCCTTCCTCGCTGCCGGGCTTGCATTCGCCGCGGTGCCCGCGAGGACCGCGGAGGAGGATTCCCGGGGCCTCCCCCTCGTCCCGATCGACGGCACGCTCGAGGTAGAGGAGAGGGCCCGCTCGGTTCGCCTGCCCCTCGAGTGGCAGGGAGTCGGCGGGGGAGAGGTGGCGGCCCGGGCGGCGACCCGGGAGTGGGAGGCGCTCGTGAGGCTCGTCCCGGAGCCCGGCGGGGCGCGCTCGCTCGAGGCCGCGGTGGTCTGGCGAGTCGCGAGCGAGGAGCAGCGGATCGCCCTGTCGCTCTCCTGGCCTTCCGAGGCCGCATCGGCGGTGGACCGATCGTTGCGCTTCGTGGAGCTACCGTCGCGGGGCGCGCTCCGGGTGGAGCGGGGGACGCCCCTTCTCGTCCTTTCCGGAGGGCTCCTCCTTTCGGGAGGGCCCGGGCTTTCGGCGGCGCGGGTTGAGCGCACGCCCGACGGCGTCCGGGTCACGCTCTTTTGGGACGACGCGTCGGCCCGGCCGTTCTCGACGTTCGAGAGCTGTTACGAGAAGCTGCCCCAGGTGCCGGCCGGGGAGCATCTCTCCTGGGGCAGCTTCGATCCCCGCACGCCCCGGCCTTTCGCTCCGCGCGCGCCGGGCCAGGTGGACCGGCTGCGGGCCGAGGTCTTCCCGGTGTCGGCGGGTGCGCCTTTCGTCCCGGTCGTGGTCGAGCGGTGGCCGCGCGGTTCTCGGGGGGCGGTGGTGTTCACCGATCACGCCGACCGGACCGACCCGGAGGCGCTGCGGGCCGTGCTCTGGGGGCGGTCCGGCGGGAGCGTATCGTCGGGTGCGGCGGGCTTCCTCGGTCGGGGCCTGAAGCTCACGAGGACCTTCTTCGTCCACGGCAAGGGCGGCAGCCTCGACGATCCCGAGAGCCGAAGGCTCGCCGACGAGCTGGCGTTGGCCGGCTCGGAGGTCGCGCTGCACTCCATCACCGACGAGCGCGACACGCGCGATTCCGTGCGGGCCGGCGTTGCCGCGGTGGCCCGCTGGGCTCCGGTCACCTGGATCGATCACGAGCCCTACACCAATTGCGAGGCGATCTCCGCCCAGGGCTGGCAGGACCGTGGTCCCTACGGCATCCGGGACGTCCTCGCCCAGTCGGGGATCCGATGGATCTGGGCGGCGGGCGACGAGGGCCGGGGCGAGCCGCGCGTGTACGATCTTTTTGGCGGACGCCCGGACGAGGCGCGCGCGGCCATCGGGCCTTTTCCGCTCGACGACCGGCTCTGGATGTTCCGGTCCTCCCTGTTCTTCGCCCCCCCCGAGGTGCTCGCGGCGGCGCTCTCGGACGCGGAGCTCCTCGCGCTCGAGGAGGCCCGCGGGCTGTTCGTGGCCCACACGTATCTTGGGGCTTCGGCGCGCACCACCCACAGCGAAGAGCACCGGCGGTTCCTCGCGGTGCGGAGCGCGCCGAGCGGGGAGCTCGTGATCGACCCCGCCCTGGATGGCGCGCTGGCCCGGATCGCGGAGCAGGTCCGCTTGGGCCGGCTCGCCTCGCTCACGGTCTCGGAGGCCGGCGACCGGCTTCGTGCCCTCGGGGATGTCGAGGTCTCCTACCGGCCCGATGGCGCCGCAGAGATCCAGAACCGCGGCGCGGTGGACATTCCCGGGCTGACCCTGGCGGTGTCGGTCCCGCCGGAGGTGGAGCTCTCCTTGGACGGAGCGGGTCTCTTGTCACGCGAGGACGGCGAGGAGACGACGCGGATCTGGTTCGACCTTCCCGCGGGGGGGCGCGCGGTGCTCCGCGCCTTTCATCGGCTGTTTCCCTTGCCCTTCTTCCCGTACCCATAAGAAGAGAGAAGCCGCGTGATCCGCCCGCTTCTGTCCGCCGACCTCAGAGCCCTTTCTGCGGGGCTTGCCGAGTTGCCACTGCTTCGCCGATACGGCCGTTCCGCGTCGAAGCTCGAGGCCACGCTCTCGGCGGCGCTCGCGCGGGGCGAGGGCCTTCTCATCGCCGAGGAGCGGGGAGAGCCCGCCGGGCTGGCATGGTTCTTGACCTCGGGGACACTGGCCCTGGGCGGCTACCTGCGGCTTCTGGCCGTGCTCGAGCAGTACCAGGGGCGCGGCCTCGGCACCGCGCTTCTCGCGGCCTACGAGGCGGAGACGGCCCGCGCGAGCGCCCATGCCTTTCTCCTCACCTCCGCCTCGAACGATGGCGCGCAGCGGTTCTACGAGCGGTTGGGCTACCGTCGGGTGGGCGTCCTCCCGTCGCTCGTCGTCCCCGGCGAAGACGAGGCGCTCTACTGGAAGCGGCTTTAGGGGGCACCGAGCGGTCGCCGGGCCGACTGGCACTGCGCCGCGTTCCTCCAGCAATCGCCCAGACTGCACCGGCAGGCGATGGTCTTGCCGGGGGTTGTGGTGGTCCAGCCGTTCCGGCCCCATCGCGGCACCGGGTCAGAGCAGCGCCGCCACCCAAAGAAGCGAGCCGGCGCAGCACCGAGCGAGACGGCGGTTCGCGTCGGGGGGAACGAGGCGAGCTCACCCCGGCTCGAGCACCGTCCCGGCGCTGCCGGGATCGAGCACGGCACGGGTGAGATCGCCTTGGGCGAGCCGCCCGATGATGACGACCGACTTGGCGCCGCCCTCGAGGACCGCGAACGACTCCTCCAGCTTGGGGATCATCCCCCCCGAGACCGTGCCTTCCGCCACCATCCGCTCGAAGGCGGGGCGGCTGATGCGTGGGATCCGGCTCGCCGGGTCGTTCACGTCCCGCAGGACCCCCGGGGTCGAGGTCACGAGCACGAGGGCGTCGGCCCCGAGCGCCCCGGCAAGCTGGCTGGCCACCGTGTCGCCGTTGATGTTGAGCGCCTGGCCCTTCTCGTCGGCTCCCAGGCAGGCCAGCACCGGCACGTAACGGCGCTCGAACAGGTCGCCGAGGAACGGGAGGTTGAAGCCGGTGACCTCGCCCACGAGGCCCAAGTCGACCGGATCGGGGCCGGCGCCCTGCATGGGCCGGGGGGAGCGACGGCGCGCCTGAATGACGTGCCCACTCGCGCCGTGCAGGCCGACCCCCATGACCCCGCGGGCCAGGAGCCGGGAGCAGAGATCGACGTTGAGCTGGCCGGCCACCACGTACTTCATCACCTCCAGGGTCTCGGGGTCGGTGTAGCGGCGGCCGGCGATGAGTCGGGGCTCGAGGCCGAGCCGTTTCTGGAGGGCCGTGGCCTGGGGGCCGCCTCCATGGACCACGGCCACGCGGTGGAAACCGTCCACCAGCTCGCGGAGGTCGCCGGCGATGACGTCGAGCTCGGGGGACTGTACGATCTCCCCGCCCAGCTTGAGGACGATGGTCTTGATCATGGGGGCCACGGCCCCGGATCGGCGAGCGAAGCCTTCTCGTCGAGCCCGAGCATGAGGTTCATGTTCTCGATGGCCTGGCCGGCTCCGCCCTTCACCAGGTTGTCGGTCGCTCCGAAGACGGTGAGGGTGCGGCGCCCGCCCCGCGCGGGCCCGGCCGCCACGCCCACCTCGGCGTAGTTCGAGCCGGAGACCGCGGCCACCTCGGGCAGGCGCCTCGCGGGAACCCGCACGAACGGTTCCCCGCGGTAGCTCTCCCGGTAGAGGGCCTCGAGCCGGTCCCAGGTCCACTCCTCTGCGAGCTCGAGGAAAGCGGTCGCGAAGATGCCCCGGGCGAGGGGGGCGGAGACCGGCACGAACTGCAGGGAAAGGTCCCGGGCCCCGGCGAAGAGCAGGGTCTCGGTGATCTCGGGGACGTGCTGGTGATCGAGCGGTTTGTAGGTCCGAAGGTTTCCGGCGCGGACCGGGTGGTGGGTGGCAGCGCTCGGCGCCACCCCCGAGCCCGAGGAGCCGGTGATTCCCTGGACGTGGAGGACGCCCTCGAGCAGTCCCGCTCTGGCGAGTGGGAGCAGGGCCAGCTCGATGGTGGTGGCGAAGCAACCGGGGGAGGCCACGAACCGCGCCCGCCGGATCGCCTCCCGGTTGAGCTCGGGAAGCCCGTAGACGAAGTCTTTGAGCCGCTGCGGGCAGGGATGCTCGCTCTCGTACCACTTCCGGTAAGCGGCGGGGTCCTTCAGCCGGAAGTCGCCGCTCATGTCGACGATCTTCACCCCCGGGAGAGCGGCGATGTCGGGCACCTTCTGGGCGGCCACGGTGTGGGGCAGGGCCAGGAGGACGACGTCCATGCCCCGGGCCGCCTCGGCCGCTTCGATCCCCTCGAACCTGAGGTCGGTGAGGCCCTCCAGGGCGGGGAGGGCGGCGGAAAGCGGCTCCCCCAGGTGATCGACCGACGCCACCCGGACCAGCTCGACCTCGGGGTGGACGAGCAGCCGGCGGATCATCTCGGCGCCGCCGTAGCCGGAGCCGCCGATGACAGCGGCGCGGTGGCGCTTGCTGGGTGCCATGCGCCGCCCTTATACCGGGACAGCCGCCGGGCGGCCAGCGGGTGGGGCTCCCCGGCGAGGCCCGACCGGCCGGGGAGTCTACCTTGGGCTCGCGGATGACGGATGCGCTCGGCTGGCTCTCCGGGCAGCGGTCTGCCATGGAATCGTTCCTGGAGAGGCTCATCCTCCAGAACTCGTTCACCGGCAACCGCCAAGGGGTGGAGGCGGTCGCCAACTTGGTCGCCGGCTATCTGCGCGCCCTCGCCCTCGACGTCGAGCTCCGCGCTTCCACCCGATTCGGGCCCCACGTGCTCTTCTCGGGCAGGGCGGCCGGTCCGCCGGCGTTCTTGCTCGGCCACACCGACACGGTTTATCTCCCCGGCACCTTCGAGACCTTCCGCCGCGAGGGGGACGCAGCCCTCGGCCCGGGCGGCTACGACATGAAGGGGGGGATCGTGGTGATGCTCTTTGGACTCGCCGCCGCGAAGCGCGCCCAGCTGCTCGAGCGCGTCGCCTTGCGCGGGATCCTGGTGGCGGACGAGGAGGTGGGCTCCCCGGAATCGCAGGTGCTCACCCGTGGCCACGCCCTGGGGGCCGACTGCGCCCTGTGCTTCGAGTCCGGCCGTCCTGGCGACCTGATCATCACCCGCCGCAAGGGGGTGGGCTCGGTCCGAGCCGAAGTGCGAGGCGTGGCCGCCCACGCCGGCAACGAGCCCGAGAAGGGGCGGAGTGCCATCTGGTCAATGGCCCGTTTCATCGACCGGGCCCAGGGCCTCAGCAGAGCCGAGCACGGTGTGACCGTCAACGTCGGGCTCGTCACCGGTGGGACCACGAGGAACACCATCCCGGACAAGGCGCAGTGCGAAGTGGACCTCCGCTTCGAGCGGGCCGAGGAGGGCCGGGCGCTCTACCAGGCGCTCGAGGCGGTGGCCGCCGAGGTGGCCCTCCCCGGCACCGCCATCGAGCTCGCCGCCGCCGGCTGGCGGGACCCGCTCGTTTGGACCCCCGCTGCCGGCGCTCTGGCCAGGCTCTACGGCGAGTGCCAGCGGGAGAGCGGGCTCGGGGCGGGGGAAGCGCCGCTCGCCGGGGGCGGCTCCGACGCCTGTACGCTCGGGGCGATGGGCATCCCCACCGTGGACGGCCTCGGCCCGCGGGGAAGAGGGTTCCACACCTTGGAGGAGGAGGTGGACCTCTCCTCCCTCGTCCCCAAGGCGGTGGCCCTCCTGCGTTTCCTGGGAAGGCGGACCGGAGCCTAGAGGGCGGGGCGCGGCGGGCCGCCGAAAGGTAGACTAGAAGGCGGCGGGCGCGCCCTTGGCCTTTTCCGGCGACAACGACGACGAGCTGTGGCCCTACCTGGCCGAGCAGCTCGACGGCGGTCGACTCGACCGGGAGCTCGCCTTCTATCTTTCCGAGATCCGCTTTTGCCGCGGACCGGTGCTCGTGGCGGGCTGCGGCACGGGGACCGTCCTCCTCGAGCTGCTCGCCGCGGGCCGCGACGCCTATGGATTCGACGCCTCCGGGTTCCTCCTCGAGCTGTTGCAGGACAAGCCGGCGGCGCGCCGCTACCCCGACCTCAGAGCCCGGGTCACCCGCCAGGACCTGGTGGACTTCGAGTACGGCTTCGACCTCGCGGCGATTTGCATCCGAGCCCGCTCGTTTCTCTCGCTCCCGAGCGAGGACGATGCGGTCCGCTGCCTTCGGAACGCCTTCGACCACCTCGCTCCCGCCGGGCGGGTGCTCCTGAACCTCTCGGACCCCCTCTTGGCCCTCTCCGGCCCTCCCCCTTCCCAGGGCTCGGAGTTTGGGCCGGCCGGGGAATTTCGCCACCCGCGCAACGGGGAAACGATCGCGCTCTCCTACCGGCTGCGAAACGGGCCGATGGAAGAGGCCCGCGACATCGAGTGGCGATTCTGGTCGAGGGAGCAGGAGCACCGGGCCCGCACGAGGCTGCGCCGGATCGAGCGGGGCGAGATCGAATTGTGCTTGCAGCGGGCCGGATTCGACCGCTGGTGGCTCTTCGGCGATATCGGCCGATCCCCGTGGACCCCGGAGGACCCGGAACTCTTCTTCATCGCCGAGCGGCCGCGCTGAATCAGTCGCGGTCGTGAAGGTCGACCGTTTCGACGTACAGGATCTCACACGCGCCGGACCCGACGTCGGTTCGCGAGAGGCTGGTCCGGCCCTTGAACACGATCCGGGCGCCCGCGTCTCGGATCTCCACGTCCACCAGCCGACCGGTGAGGGTGACGAGGTCGCCGACGCGGACCCGGCCGAGAGCCTGCCCGACCTCGTCGTCCGCGGGGATGAGGTGGTTATTGGCGATGTGGGATGGGAGAGCTCCTCGGATCGCGGCGGGCGTCTTCGCGTCGTACCAGTAGCTGAGGTAACGCCCGGAGAGGTGGAAGGAGAGGTGCTGGAGCACGGCCGGATCGGCGACTGGCCCGAAGACGAGGGCAAGGTCCATGGGCATCGCGAAGTCCCACTCGTCCAAGAGCTCGCGACTCAGGTCCGCGGCATACCCGGTGATCCGGTAGGTGGCACGAGGGGTGAAGATGATGCGGTGCCCCTTCGCCTCCTTGACGATGCTCGACTCCCCCTCGACGAGGACCTGCTCGGGATCCCCGGCGGCGAGCGCCGGCTCGACGCCCGAGCGCCAGTCGCGGCAGGCGGAGGCGAGAAGGAGCGCGGTCCCGAGAACCCTTCGAAGGTGCACCACCGCATTGTCGATCGAGTGCCTGCGCGCCGGGAGTGTGGTCCGGGCACCGAGATGCCCCCACCCCTTTTCTAGGAGAGAAGCCCCTTCTCCCGGGCCATCCTCCCCAGCCGTTCCTTGAGACGCTCGAAGCGCTTGGTGAGGGCGGCGACCGGCACGGGCCGCTCGCCCTCCTCGAACACCTCGGCGATCTCCTTCCAGGAGAGCCCCTGATCGACCCGGAGCACGAGCAGGGCCTGGTCCTCGACCGAGAGGCTGGCGCGCAGCGCCTCGAGCGCGTTGTGCTGGCGTTCGACCCGGAGGGCGGAGGCGGTCCGCACCTCGGCCGCGATACGCGAGGCCTCCCCGGTCTCGAGCCGCCGGCCGCGTTTCTGCCAGGCCTTCTCGCGCAGGTTCAATGCGGCGTGGTGAGCGATCCGCAGGGCCCAGGTCCGGAAGGCGGCTCTCCCCTCGTAGCCCGGGAGCCCGCGCCACAGGTTCTCGGCGAATTGCGAGAACGCCTCCTCGGCGTCCGCCTCGTCCCTCAGCAATGCTCGGAGGTAGCGAAGAACCTCGGGGCCGAGCCGCCTTATCGCCAGGGTGGCGGCACCGGCCGCGTCCCCGGCCAAGAGGAGCGAACGGACCTCTTCCTCGATCGCCACCCGCCGAAGGTATCAGACCTTGCGCCGGACCCGGATGCATGCCCGGCCGTCCCCTTTGGATCTCCCGCGATCCGGTCCCTCACCGGTTCGGGGTGAGGAGGGCCCGCAGCCAAGCCCCGAGGTGCCCGAAGGTGGGTTGCACGCGGAACAGGATCCCCCGGACGGCGGCCCGCCTGCGCCCCCGCGTCCTCTCCGCGAGCCCAAGGAGCAGCCCCACCGCCTCCTCCCGCCGGCCGGCGGCGTTCAGGGTCCGGGCCAGGATGGCGACTACGTCGGCGTCATGGGGCTCGAACTGGAGCGCGAGCCGGAGGACCCTCTCGGCCACGTCGTGCCGGCGCGCCCGATATAGCCTCCAGCCGCCGTTCAAGAGGGCGGCCACCGCTTCCGCTCGGCGGCCCCTCTGCAGGTGGAGCCGGGCGATCTCCGGCCAGAGCGACTCCTCGTCCGGATAGTGCTCCGCCGCCTGGAGGAACAGGGAGAGCGCTCGCTCGTGGAAGCCGGCCTTGGCCTGCCCATCGGCCGCCGTGCGGAAGCTCTGCAGGGCCGCCTCGCGATCGCCGCTCCCCGCCAGCAGGGGCGCGATGCGGGCGTGCACCGTCAGATCCGAGGGGTTCTCCTCGAGCAACCGCCGGTAGCCCGCGATCGCCTTCCGGCGCCGCCCGCGAGCCCGAGCCACGTCCGCGGCTGCGAGCACCTCGGCCCGGTCGAAGCGGCGCTTCCCGAAGGGCCATCGCACGGGGAGATGGTATCGCCGAACGCCCCTGCGGCGAGAAGCAAGGGGACCTGGGGGTGTGTACCGCTCCTACTCCACCCTGGCCCGTCCAAAGCACTCGAGGATGAGACGCCCCGCTCGGTAAAGGCCCTCTCCCCCCCCGGCGTGGCGTGCAATGGTGAAACGGGTACCCCTCGCCGGTAGCTGCCCGAACGCCGGATCGACGGCCACCCAGGTCCCTTCGGTCTCTACCTCGACCCAGGCGTGCCAGACGAACCCTTCCCCGTCCTGCGCCACTCCCACCGCCATCCGCGCCGGCAGGCCCCGGGCGCGCACCGCCGAGGCATAGGCGGCCGCCTGATCGCGACAACTCGACCCGTTCGGCCGCGGCCGTGGGAGGACCGACAGGTCCACCGAAGGCGCCGGGGGATCGGGCCGTCGGCCGCAGAACCCCCGCGGAACACCCCCGCCGCGAGGACCGGCTACCCGGACCTCCAGGAGGGCGACGTCCGGGACCAACGCGTCCGGATCGCGCTCGTACCGTGTTCCCTGCGCAGGGATCCACACCTCCCTGGGGAAGCCGTCCTCGCCTCGCGTGATCTCCTCCCGCACGCCCTGCACCTCGACGTAGAGCCGGCCTCCTTCTTCGCGGGCGCAGGCCGGCCCGCGCCGTCCGCTCTCCTCGTCGAGGACCTCGAGGCAGCCACCGCCGCCCCGTGCGCTCAGGGCGAGCTCTGCGGCCGAGAGCGGGACAGCGCCGTCCCCGGCGCGGACTCGCCGAGGCGTCCCGTTCACCTCCACCTCGGCCGGAGAGAGAAGGCCCCCGCCGGTTCCCACCGTGGCGACGACCCGCCTTTGAATGAGCCCTCCTCCCGCCTCTCCGGGAAGCCTGAGCCACACTTCCCAGCGGATCGTGCATGCCCCGCCCGCCGCCTTGCACCGGACCGAGAGGTCCGCGGCGCCGACCGCGACGCCACCGATCTCGATCCGGTAGCGGGCCCCGCCCGAGGGCAGGAAAAAAGGCGCGGCGGCGAGGTAGGCGGCGGCGACGAGCGAGATCACCTCGTTCCTCCCCTCGCCCATCGCCGGGCGAGGCCCACCACCCCAGGACCCTTCACAGGAGGGCGCCCTCTAGCGCGGGCGGGATCTGCCCTCCGACGAAGGAGATCGGTGGAGCCGCCGGTTGGTCCGGGCCTGGGTCGTTCGACCGAGTGCGTGGGGGTGCTCAGTAGTCCCGGGACCACAAAAGGCTCGCCTCCCCCGTGTTGTAATTTCCCCATCGGCCGGAGAGCATCCAGTGGGGGGTGACGGCGTACTCCACCTGGACCTCCTCGTCGTTCTCGCCCAGCTGGCGGTTCGCGTCGAAGCGGCGGGTGAACCCGACGTAGAGCTTCGTGTCGGGGATGTAGCCGCTCACCTTGGCCGCGGAGGAGTCGAGGGTCACGTCGCCCACTCCCAGGTCGAGCTGGTCCCGGATGAAGGTGTTGAAGACCGTGAACCCCACCTTCGAGGCGGCGGTACGGCCCAAGTCGGCCTGGGCGGCCGCGGAGGCACCGCCCCGCGGGGCGATGTCGGTCTGGCCGGTGGCGATGAGCATCGCGATCTGCCCCTGGTCGAGCGGCGGTTCGCTCTTCAGGTTGATCTCGGGCTTGACCAGAGGACCGCTCACCGTCACGGTGACGTTGGCGGTCGGGTTCTGGTACAGCGCCTCGGCGTCGATGACCGCGGCCTTCGGTGGGCCCCCGGTGAACGTGAGACGACCGCGCTTCACGTCGAAGCGACGGTCGGTCAGCGGCTCGACGCTCCCTCGCACCACCTCGACGGAGCCGGACATGAGATCGCTCCCCGCCTCGTGCTCGTAGGTGACGTCGGCCTTGAGCTCGAGCCTCACCCGCGGGTTCTCCCGCCGGACGATGAACTTTCCCGGGGCAACGAGCCGAACGGATGCAGCGAAGAGGTCGCTCCCCTTCCCCGCGGAAGCGTGGGAGGGCTTGGGGGGCGGTCTAGGGCCGACGAGGACGTCCGGCCGTTGCTCCAACGACTGCAGGTCGCGGGGGAGCTTGTCCGCGAGGCGGACCAGCCCCTCGGGCAGGTCCAGACGGGCGTCGAGCCGGCGCTCCTTGTAGGTGCCGCTCATCTGCACGCCGAAAGTGACGGTGGCGAGGTCGCTGCCGGCGTGGCTGACCGTCAGCTTGTCGAGGTCGAGCCGCCCGTCCAGGCGCGCCACCGGGGAGGAGAGCCCATTCAGGGCGGCGTGCAGCTGAAGGGTGCCGTCCCGCCGATGGATCTCCAGGCTTCGGATCTCGACGGTGTCACGGGTAGCGGTGGCGTCGAAGGCGATCCCGGACCACTCCCCCCAGTCGAGTAGCCCGAGGCGTCCCCCGCTGAGCCGCATCGTCCCGCGCGGCGTGAGTTCGGCGAGTGGCCCGGCGGCGGTCACGTCGGCGTCGAGCCGACCGGAAGCGGACCGGACGACGGTGGGGAGGACGCCGGGGAGGAACCCCAGTTCGACGGCATCCGCCCGCACCTTCACCTCTGCGTTGGCCTCGCGCAGCTCGCTTTCCCCGGTCTCGATGGAGATGGGGCTCTCCACCTTCGCCGTGACCGAGAGTTTGCCTCCCGCCGGAGCCTCGAAGTCGATCTCGCCGGTCGCGCCATCTTGGCCCGCCCGGGCGGACAGGCGGACCTCCCCCACGCTCCGGCCCTGGACCGAAAGCGAGCGCAGAAGACCCTCGAGCCGCACCGCCGGACGTCCGAGGGAGCCTTCGGCGTGGAGCTCAAGATCGACCCGGCCCGAGACGGTCGCACCCCATGGCGCCGCCAGGCTCGCGAGGTCCACGCCCGGGGCGGTCGCTTGCACGAGGAGCGGCGCGGTTTCGAGGCCTGTGCGCGTGACGAGCTGTTCTGGGGGACCACCCAGTGCCGCAGAGAGCCGCAGGACCTCGTCGTCCCCCAGGCGACCAGCGACTCGCGCTTCCACCCGGTCGTCGCTTGCTTGGGCATCCACCGTGGCGGAGAGGCCCTTGTAGCCGGCGTACGCCCCCCGAGCGAGGGCCAGCGCCACGGTGCCGCGCGGGGCCTCGGGGCGTCCCCTGGCGTGGACCTCGCCTCGAAGCGACCCCTCGAGGCCCTCGGGCACGCCAAGCCGCCCCGACAGAAGGGCCAGATCCAGACCTGGTAGGCTCACGTCGACCTCGAAGAGCGCCTCGCGAAGCCCCTCAAGTGCACGCGCCGGGTCGGCCATCATCGCGGCCGTGGAGAGCGGAACCTTGCCCTCGACCCGGGCCGCGGGCTGTCCCGAGAGCTCGAGGTCGGCGACCGCCTCGCCCGTCTCGCGTGCCTCTACCGTCCCGGAAAGGCCGATGCCTTGGAGGTCGCGGAAGGTACCCCCTTCCAGGGCGATCGTGGCGCTCACCGCCGGCATCCCCGCGGTTCCCGAGACCTCCACCTTTACGGAAAGCTGCCCCGAGGCCGGGAAGGAAACATCGGCCAAGTCGAGCAGTGCCGGGATCGGAACGCTAGCCACGTCGAGGCTGGCGGAGACTGGCTCGGCTGGCCGGCCGCTCAGGGGGAACGGGATGTCCGCCTTGATGTCGACCGAGCCGGTCTCCTCGCGGAGGAGGCCGAGCTCTACGGTGGCGCGACGGGCCCGGCCGTCGTACCGCAGCGTTCCTTCGGCGTGGCACCCGTGCTCGGTCCGGAAGGCACCGTCCTTCACGGCGAACTGACCCTCGAGGTTAGGCCGGGCCAAGGATCCGGTCGCTCGAGCGTCGAGGGAGACCACTCCGGCGATGCCCAGATCGGTCGGGAGAAGCCCGGGCGGGAGGCTTGTCACATCGAACTCCGAGAGCTCGAGGTGTGCATCGACCGCCGTTCCGGGCCCGATCCCGCCCTCGAGGACGATCCTCTTCGGGCCGGAGGCGAGGGCGAATCGGTCCACCCGCGGTCCCTCAAAGGTGATGGTGGCGGGCGCCTGGAGGGCGTACGGGCTACCGGGCCAGCCCAGCGTGAGCTCGGAGAGGCGTAGGCTCGTGACGTCCGCGGGAAGCGTGCCTTCCGCCCCCACCGAGACGGTCTCGTTTCCGAGCGAGGGGACTTCTCCCGAAGCCGACAGCTCGAACCCGGCTCCCCCGGTCGCAGGGGCCAAGGTACCGTCGAGCGCGACCCTCGTCGCTATGGCCATGTCCCCCGAGACGAGGTGGTCGATCCGTACCTCCACCTTGTGCCGGCCCGGCCAGAACGGACTGCTCGCCTCGACCCGGGCCTCGATCCCGTTCCCCGCGACGTCCCCAATGGAGAGGTCTGGGGAGCTCACCTCGGCGTTGAGGACCGGCGCCGCAGCCGAGCCGGAAAGGCCCGCCTCGATGCGCGCGCGGCCGGAGAAAGGAGGGAGCTCCGTCCCCACCAGTTTCCCCACGTTGGCAAGCGCCCGTGCCAGGTCGTCCACCTGTGCCGTGAGGCGGGCGCTCGCGGCCCCCTTCTGCTCGTAGGATCCGGAACCGTCGACGCGGACGCCCGGGGCGAGGAGAGAGAGGCGGGAGACTTCGAGCCTCCCGCGATCGAGCTGCGCCGCCGCCGAGGCAGGACCGAGCTCGCCCGAGCCGAGGCGAGAGCTCGCGAGCGAGAGGTCGAGGTTGCCCCGGGCGGACGCGAGGGACTCGCCCGAAAGACCACCGCGCGCGGTCACGGTCAGCCGGCCGGCCGGGAGGGCAGCCAAGATCGCGGAAGGGTCGAGCGCCCGAAGGGCAAGGTCGAAACCCAGCGCCTTGGGGCCGTCGACCCGGAGGGCCGCGGCGGCATCACTGCCGGCCGCTCCCTGTTCCGAGCGAGGTTCGAGGTGCAGGGCGACGGTCGCGACCTGCCCGTCCGCCTCCGCGTAGGCGTCGAAGGCGAGGTCGGCGCCGGGCGGGGTATCCTTCACGAGCTCCCGGGCCTGGGCGCGATCGACGGTGGCCCGGGTGAGGGCCGCCCGCCCCGTCCTCTGGGCGAGATCGGCCTCGGCCATCGCCGCGACCGCCGTCCCCCCGAGCTCTGCTCTCAGGACCGGGAGGTGTAACTCGTCGCGATCGAGGAGTGCCCGCAGGTCCAGGGAAAGGACCCCGGGGACGGGCGAGACGGCCTCGCCCCTCAGAGCGAGCTCCACCCGGCCGCGTCGGGGGCCGAGGATCGCACGGGCGTCGAGCGAAAGATCCTGGGCCTTGTACCGAGTGACCCCGGTCGCATCCTGGAAGGACACGCTCGTTCCTCGAACGGTCAAGCGGTGCAAGCGGATGGTCCAGCCGCTCAAGGGGTTGCGCCAAGGCGCCACCGTCCCTTTCCTTTCCGGTTCGGGCTCCCGGCGGGTCGAGGGGTGGGCGGGGGCAAAGGCGCGGACCAGCGAAAGTCGGCCCATCTCGTCCTCGCCCACGAGCAGGCGGGCGCCGAGGAGCTCCACGTCGAGCCCCACCACCTGGTTCCGCAGACGGGTCACGTCGGCCGAGACCACGAGCCGGTCCACCTGCAAGACGAGGTGCCCATCGGGATCGTACGCCTCGAAATCCCGGATGACGACCGCGCCCCCCGGCTCCAGGTCCAGGCCGCCGAGCTTCAGTGTCCCCGCCACCTCTCTGCTCACTTGCCGGATGACCGCCGACGCGACCAGTCGCCGGCCCATGGGCGTGCTGGCGTAGACCGCGAATGCGGAGAGGGCGACGCCAGCGAACGCCAGGACGCCCAGTGCTCCCCAGGCGAGGGCGGCGAGGCCGAGCCGGAGCGCGCGCACTAGTAGGGCTCCCCGACCGAGAACTGCACGGCCATGATGGGCTCGCGGTGAAGCCCGAATTGTGGTTGCCCGGTGGTGGGGTCCTTCTGCGAGGACGGCGGCGTGGGCGGGAAGCGCTCGTTGAAGGGGATGCCCGGAGAGAAGTCGTTCGGGAGCCTTACCCCGAGGTCGACCCGGATCGGACCCACCGGCGTCCTATAGCGCATTCCGATTCCAGCCGCCCACTGCAGGTGGGAGAGGGCGAACGCGTCCCGGAAGGCGTTCGGGACCGCCGATCGCTCCGACACGTATCCCGTGTCAAGGAAGGTAGCGCCGAAGAGGTTGCCGCTCACGGGGAATCGGTACTCCACCGAGTACTCGGCCAGGCCATTCCCCCCTTCCGGCACCCATTGGTCCGTGCACATCTTGCCGGCCGTGACGCAGAGCATGGGGGACAGGCGGTCCTGGCCGTAGCCTCGCATGCTGGTCGCGCCCCCCGCCTTGAACACCGCCTGCGTCGGAGGGAGGTTCGGCTCGTCAAGGGGGATGAACGCGCCGAGCCGGGCCCGGGCGGCCAGGACCGATCGCTCCCCCACCGGCAGGTAGGCGCGTGCCTCGGGGAGGACCTTGAAGTACTGGTACCCGTACCCCCCGATGTGCCCGCCCTGTTGCAGTGCGAGCGAGGCGTAGAACCCGCTCCGGGTGTTGAGCGGATCGTCCCGCCCGTCCCACTCGAGGCGCTCTTCCAGGTAGGAGAGCAGGCAGATGACGCCCGTGCAGCTGTCGAGAAGCGGGCTCGGAGCGTTGGGGTCGCCCGGGTTGGTGATGTGGGCGGGGTGGGAGAGCTCGTAGACCTCGAGGTTGTAGGAGGGGATGAACGTCGTCCTCCGGGTGAGGTGGATGGGGACGGCGAACCGGCCGATCTGCGCCCAGAAGTCGTAGCCCTGCTCCAGCCCTCGCTGGACCTCGAGGTGGGCGCTCACGTCGACGTAGTTGCCCCAGACGCCCTGGTGGGTGAAGTCGGCGGCGGCCGTGCCGATGGGCCCTTCCTTCTGCGGGGCCGCGAGGATCCAGGCGTAGCCGGCGGTGAGGGAGAGGTCGAGCTTGCGCAGATCGCCGAGGAAGTTGCGGTTCGTCCAGCCGACTTCCCCCGAGACGTCGATGCGGGTGCTCGACCAGACCCCCACCTTGGGTCCGACCCGGACGCTCCGGAACGGCGCCTCGCGCACCGCGACCACGATGGGGACGATCCCGCGCTCCGGGTCGGGCGTGCCTCGCTCGACGCGCACCCCTCCGAACACCCCCATGGCGAAGACCCGGCTCTGCGCCCTGGGGAGCTTCCGCTCGTCGTACCAGTCCCCGATCTTGATCTCCTGGGCGGCGCGTTCTCGCACGCGCTCGCGGGACACCCTCCCCGTTCCGGCCACGAGGATGGGACCGAACCGGTAGCGTGAGCCCGGGGTGACCTTGTAGCGTACGGTGGCGCCGTGCTCCTCCGGGAGGACCTGGGCCTCCTCGGTGACCTCACCGGTCGCCCATCCGTTCTGTGTGAGCACGGCCTTGATCTGGTCCCGGAGGGCGTCGTAGGCCATGAGGCTGAACACGTCGCCCTCGCGCAGGGCGGGTTTCGTGAGCGCCGCCTTCGCCTCGGGGACCTCGTCCAGCCCTTCCATGTCGATGCGGGAGACCCGCACCGGCTCGCCCTCCTCCACCCGGATGGTCACGTCCACCTGCCCCTCACCCACCTCGTTCACCTGGGTGTCGGTCACCCGGGCGGAGTAGTACCCGCGATCTCGGCAGTACGCCTCGACCCGTTGGCGGTCCACCGCCAGCGCGTCCGGATCGAGGAGGGAGACCATGTCGTTCGTCCCGCTCGCGCGGAGGCCGTAGACCAAGGGGCCGACGATGGGCACGGGCGGAGGGCCCTTCAGCTGAGCCAGGTCCTGGCGGGCGCCGGCGATCTGATGGAGGAGCGGCCCGATGATGGGGACGGGCAAGGCGTGATCTGATTCGTGGGTGGCGAGCCGCTGCTTCAGGTCGTCCTCGTCGAGCGCCCGCAATCCCTCCACGTGGATCCGGAGGACGGCGGGGTGCTCCTTTGTCCCCTTCAGGTGAACGCAGCCGGCCGCGGGGACAAGGAGGACCGCCACCACGGCAGCCCACCGCCGGCGAGAGTGCGCTCGGGGTGGGCGCGGATGGTCCACGCGGGAATGATGGCATCGATCGAGAACTCTCGCCTTCGGATTTTCCACCCCGGGGATCGGCCGGTTGGGGGGCCTTGGGGCTCGCCGGGGCGGGGCCTGGGGCACCTTGCGGGCGCTCACGCCGGCGACGAGAGGAGGAGCGTCAGGTTCTCGTCCTCCCAGGCCCTGGCTCGCGCGTGGTCGGGGTAGGCACGCTCGCGGCTGCGGAACTCGCGGCTGTGGACGACACGGCGGCCGTTCACCTCCTCTGCGGGCACGATCTGGTGCAGCATCTCGTGGAAGACCACCGCCGCCACGTAGAACTCGGGGACCTCGGGACGATCGAGGGTGGGGTGAATGCGGATGATCCGGGCGTCCTGGACGTAGACGCCCGTCTTGACGGTGCGTCGCCTTCGGCCCAACCGCACCGGCCCCCAGCCGATCCGGACGTCGACGTCTCCGCCGAAGTGATCGGCGTTGAGCCGGTCGAGGATGGCCTTCAGGTCGTGCGCCCTCCCGCGCGGCTGGAGGTCGACGTGGGGCGGGGGGGCGATCCGAGCCCGGTGGATGCGGACGTAGGCGTCGATGCTGGTCCCAGCCTTTCGCCGTCGCACCGAGCTGCCGCGGCGCCTCGCGGCGAAGGAGGCGAGCGCCGACACCACCTCGTCCGGGGCCCCGAGGAACATGTGGTGGACCCGGTAGTGGACCTCGCCGCCGCCTCGCCGGAAGGAGACCATGGTGGAACGGTTGTCGTGGATGGTGAGCCGGACCGGCTCCTCGAGGAGGGAGGAGAGATCGTCGGCGAGCCGATGGGCGGCGGCCACCCGGGTCTCGCGGGAGCGAAACAGGCTCAGCTGGCGGTCCGAGCGCGTGGTCACAAGGCCACGATCCTAGAAGGGGGCGCGGTGGCCCATCAAGGGCACCCGAGGCCCCACGCGCCGGCGGCCGTGAGGCCAAAGGTGGGTCCCTTCACGTCGGGCGATCGTCAGCGGACGCCTCCTCGCCTTCTTCCTCGGCGAACAGCCGTTCCAGCCTTTGGGGCTCGAACCTTAGCGAGAGGGTCCGTTCCTGGCTGAAGGTGACGGCGCCGGGTGGAGACCCGCGAGGTTTGCGAACGTGCTTCGCTCGCGTGTAGGCCACCTCCACCTGCGACTCGCCCCGCGAGCCGGAGAAGTGGGCGGCCAGGTGTGCAGCGTCGAGGAGTGTTTCCTGGTCGGGCGCCCGACCTCTCTCGAGCCGGACGACCACGTGGGCGCCGCCCTTTCCGCGAGCGTGGAGCCAGAGGTCGTTCCCCCGCGCCACCCGCAGGGTGAGAAAGTCGTTCTGCGCCGGACCGCGCCCCACCAGGATCGCGACGCCCGGCAGGGAGCGAAAGGTCCGGTACGGCGGCGCGGGCTCGTCGCGGCGGCGGTGGGTAGCCGCCCGTCGCGGACCCGCACCGAGGCGGCGAGCGTCCTTCTCCAGCCGGGGAAGCGCCGCCAGGCTCGCCTGTTCCAGCTCGCCGAGGAGTGCCCGGAGCGCATCCTGGCGCTTTCGGACCTCGTCCGCCCGCGCCGTCACCCGAGCGGCGCTGTCCACGAACCGGCGGTAGCGTCGGAAGTACCGCTCCATGTTGGCCTGTGGCGTGAGGGCCGGATCGAGGGCCAGGCGAACCTGCCGAGGGCCCTCCTCGGTCCACTCCGTGACGGTCACCTCTCGCGCCCCGCGTCCCACGAGGTGCAGGTGACTCTTGAGCAGGTCCGCGGCTCGTCGGTCCTCTTCCGCCTCCGGCACCCTTCGCGCCTCCTCGGCGAGCTTCTCCAGGGCGCGGACGGAGCGGGCCAGGGCGGCTCTCATCGGCTCGCGCAGCCGGCGTCGGCCCTCGAGGAGCTGTCGCTCCTCCTCGCGCCGGTCGTACTCCGCCTCGACGGCTAAGGAGAGAGGGAACGGGTTCCCCTCCTGTGGCGTGAATCGGCCCGGGCGCGCTAACCCAGACGTGCCGGAGGCCGGGCCGGGCAGACGGGGGGGCTCGTAGCGCTCGCCGGCGAGAAGGCGCCGCCGCCGCGACAGGTTCCGGCCGGCGCTCGCCAGAATGACGCCGTCCCCGCCCACGAGGAAGATGTTTCCGTGGCGACCGGTGAGCTCCGCCACGAGCTCGACCGGGCCCTTCGCCCGTTCGAGGCGCAAGGTCACCACCCGGTCGCCCGCGAGGGAGGTCATCCCCGAGAGGCGCGCCCCCACGACCTCGCGGCGCAGGACGGCCTGGAAGGGGAAGGGAGAGGCGGGTTGTGCCGGCCGGTGGCTCGCCGCGTGGATCCGGGTGCGGTCCGCCTCGGCGGAGACGAGGAGGAGCGCCCCGCCCTCGCGGCCGGCGAGCTCGATTGTGAGCGCCCGCTCTCCGTGCACCCAGGCCGCGGAGATGCGTGCGCCCAGGAGCGGCGCGAGCTCCCTGACGAGGTCGTCGATCTCGCTCGCGGTGAGGGACACGGGAGGTGAAGCGGCGCGGGGGTTCCCGGGGCGCCGGAACCCCCAAATGGCAGCGGCCGCCCTGGGGCGGCCGCGGCGCCAAACGAGCTAAGGGCGGACCTACTTCTTGGCCTTCTTCTTCCCGGCCTTCCGCATCGGCTTCTTCGCAACCTTCTTGGTGGTCTTCTTCGCGGGCATCTGTTCCCTCCTCGGAACGTCCATTCGATGTCGATGGACACGCCTGAATGGACAACTGAAAGGGAGGTTAGCGCGCCGAGATCATCACCGTCAAGGAACCGGCGCGCGATTCTCCACGAGCCTGCGGGCCCTCCAACCCGGATGGATCGCGCCGCGATCCACGGCCCCGCCGATCGCGCTTCACCAAACGTCACACGAAGCCACGGTGCACTCCGGGGTGGGCCGCCTCGCGGACCCTTTCCGGCGGGAGAAACCTCTTCCCGACCCGGGAAAGGGGTGAGATCGGGGCGGCGGGGTCCGCGAGGAGAGGGAGTGGCGTTTGGGAAGCAGACGGCCCGGCCGGAGGGCCGGGCGATGGTGCCCTGAGAGCCGGGCTCGGGCTTGCTCGACCCCACGAAAGCGGGGCCCTTGGGCGGCAGAGCTCTCGGCCCTCCCCTCCGCGGCCCACCGAAGTCCCTCCGGGGCGGGGAGAGGGGGCGATGCCCATGCCCTGGGTCGGCTGCGAGCCTTTCGCTCCAAAGGGTGCGAGGGGCTTCGCCCGACCCGGTGAACAGGCCGGCCCCAAAGCTCCCCCTTGCTTCAGAGCTCCCGCAGGATCTCGTCCACCTTCCCCCGCACGAGCGCCTCGATCGAGGCGAGCCGCTCGGCGGTCTTCGCCTCGAATCGGAGCACGAGGAGCGGTTGGGTGTTCGAGGCGCGCACGAGGCCCCAGCCGTCCGGGAACACCACCCGCACCCCGTCCACCGTGACCGCCTGGTACCGGGCCTTGAACCATTCCTGCGCCCTTTGCACCAGGGCAAACTTCTTGTCCTCGGGGCAGTCCACCCGGATCTCCGGGGTGGAGAAGGTCTGGGGGACATCCGCGAGGAGGGCCCCGAGCGACCGGTCGGTATGGGTGAGCAGCTCGAGGAGACGGGCGGAGGAGTAGATCCCGTCGTCGAAGCCGAACCAGCGGTGGGCGAAGAAGATGTGCCCGCTCATCTCCCCGGCGAGCTGGGCGTGCTCCTCCTTCATCTTGGCCTTGATGAGGCTGTGCCCGGTCTTCCACATGATGGGTCGGCCGCCATGGCGGGCGATGTCGTCGTAGAGGGTCATCGAGCACTTGACCTCGCCCACGATGGCGGCGCCCGGCTCCTCCTCAAGGACCGCCCGCGAGAAGAGGATCATGATCTGGTCGCCCCAGAGGATGTTCCCCTTCTCGTCCACCGCCCCGAGGCGATCGGCGTCCCCGTCGTAGGCGATTCCCACGTCGGCGCCCACCTCCAGGACCGTGCGGCGGAGAGCCTCGAGGTTCTTCGGGACGGTGGGGTCCGGGTGGTGGTTGGGGAAGTGGCCGTCGGGCTCCAAGAAGAGGGGCACAACCTCGAAGCCCAGCGACTCGAAGATGGGGACCGCCACCACCCCGCCGGTGCCGTTGCCCGCGTCGACCACCACCTTGAGGCGGCGGGGGCCGCAGCGGAGGGCTCTTCGGACGTGCTCCTGGTAGGGCCTCACGATGTCGTGGACGATCACCCTCCCGGAACCGGTGGAGAAGTGACCCGAATCGGCCAGCGCCCGCAGCTCCTGGATCTCGGCCCCGTGAAAAGTGGCCGAGCCGAGGCCGACCTTGAGACCGTTGTACTCGGGCGGGTTGTGCGAGCCGGTGATCATGCAGATGCCCTGCACGTCCAGGATGTGGGCGGCGAAATAGGTGAGGGGCGTGGGAACGACGCCCAGGTCGACCGCGTCGATCCCCGTGGAGGTGAGCCCGTCGAGCATCGCCCGGGCGAACCGCGGACCGGAGAGGCGGGTGTCGCGCCCCACCGCCACCCTCCGGCCTCCGGCGGCCCTGATTCTCGTCCCGAGCGCCTTTCCGACCAGGTTGACGACCGGCTCGGTCAGGTCGACGTCGACCGTCCCACGGATGTCGTACTCGCGGAAGATGGTCGGCGACAGCGTCTGCATATTGGTTTCTCCTCGATAGCGGTGCGCGCCCGTGAAGTGCCGGGGCTCGCGAGGGGTGCCTTTCCCGGCTCGGTCCGGGCAGGGGGGTATTAAGCTCTCCGGATCGCCGGGGCCAGGGTGCCCTAGAGCACGTCCTCCCGGCCGCGCCGTGCCAGCTCGTCCACCGCTTGGCGGACGTCCTGGGCCCGATCCCGGTGGCAAACGAGCACTGCGTCCCCCGCGTCCACGACGATGACACTATCGAGCCCGATCACCGCCACGGGACGGTCCCCCCTCGCCAGGACCACGTCGTTCTTGCCGAAGAACAAGAGGGCTTCCCCTTCGGTAATGTTTCCCTGGGCGTCGGCCTTGCGGAGTTCCGAGAGCGTCGCGAAGGAGCCCACGTCGCTCCAACCGAAGTCCGCCTGTACCACGGCGATCCGGTGGCTCTTCTCCATGACGCCGTAGTCGATGGAGATGGCGGGGCACTTCGGGAAGACGCGAGAGAGCGTCCGCCCGTAGCGGGGGGTGCCGAGGTCCTTTCCGATGATCTGCAGCTGTTCCCGCAAGACCGGCATGACCCGGCCGATCTCCTCGAGAATGACGTCCGCCCGGAATACGAAGATCCCCGAATTCCACAGGTAGCCCCCCTCGGTCAGGTAGCGGGCGGCGGTCGCAGCGTCGGGCTTCTCCACGAAGCGGGCCACCTTGTGCGCGGGCAGGCGCGCCCGACCGCTCTTCCGCACCGCGATGCGGGGGCCGACCCGGAGGTAGCCATAGCCCGTTTCGGGCCGCGAGGGGCGCAGACCGATGGTGGCGACCGCCCCGGTCTCCGCCAGCCGGGCCGCCGCCGCCAAGGCTTCCCGGAAGGCCGCGGGCCGCGCCACGTGGTGATCGGCCGGGAGCATCGCCATGATGCCCTTCGGGTCGCGGGCCGCCACGTGAAGCGCGGCCAGCCCCACGCAAGGGGCGGTGTTGCGCGGGCATGGCTCGACGATGAAGTTCTCGGCGGGAAGCTTTGGCAGGAGCCGGCGCGCCACCTTTGCGTGCTTCGGCCCGCAGACCACGAGGGTGTGCTCGATCCGGGCGAGCGGGGGAAGGCGCGCTACCGTGGCGGCGAGGAGCGGCGCCTCCCCGGCGAGTGCCAGAAACTGCTTGGGGCGCTCGCGGCGCGACAGGGGCCAGAACCGCGTGCCGGAGCCGCCGGCCATGACCACCGGATGGATCTTCACGCGTTCCTCCGGGCTAAAGGAGCCGAGGCGGGGACGGGTGGGGGAATCTTGGCGGCGAACACGCCCATGGAGCGCGATTGCTAGCCGAGCCGGGGCCGCGGGGCAAGCGGACCCGCGCCTCGCGAGGCCGCCTCAGTACCGATAGTGATCCGGCTTGAATGGGCCATTCTGGGGGACCCCGATGTAGGCCGCCTGCCGCCGGGTGAGGCGCGTGAGGCGCGCGCCGATCTGCCCGAGGTGCAGGGCGGCCACTTTCTCGTCGAGGCGTTTGGGAAGGGTGTAGACGCGTTTCTCGTAGGAGGCCCGCTGGGTGGCGAGCTCGATCTGCGCCAAGGTCTGGTTGGTGAACGAGTTCGACATCACGAACGAGGGATGGCCGGTGGCGCACCCCAGGTTGAGGAGGCGTCCCTCGGCCAGGACCAACACCCGGTGGCCGTCCTTGAACACGAACGAGTCGTACTGCGGCTTGATGTTGACGCGTCTCGTTTCCTTCTTGAGCGCCGCGATGTCGATCTCGTTGTCGAAGTGTCCGATGTTGCCCACGATGGCGCAGTCCTTCATGGCCCGCAGGTGCTCGATCCTGATGACGTCGATGTTGCCGGTCGCGGTGACGAAGAGGTCCGCCTCCTTCACCACGTCCTCGACCCGCACCACGGGAAAGCCCTCCATCGAGGCCTGGAGCGCGTTGATGGGGTCGATCTCCGCCACCACCACCCGTGCCCCTTGCCCGCGCAGGGCCTGGGCGCAGCCCTTCCCCACGTCGCCGTAGCCGCAGACGAGGCACAGCTTCCCGGCCAGCATCACGTCGGTGGCCCGGTTGAGGCCGTCCACGAGCGAGTGCCGGCAGCCGTAGAGGTTGTCGAACTTCGACTTGGTGACCGAGTCGTTGACGTTGATGGCCGGGAAGAGCAGGGTCCCGGCCTTCTGCATCTCGTACAGCCGATGGACGCCGGTCGTGGTCTCCTCGGTGACGCCGGCGCATTCCCGGGCCACCCGGGTCCAGCGGCGCGGGTCCTCCTCGAGGGTGCGGGAGAGGAGCGAGAGGACCACGGCGTACTCCTCCGGGTCTTCCGCCTTGGGGGCGGGCACGCGCCCCGCCCTCTCGAACTCGACCCCCTTGTGCACGAGCAGGGTGGCATCGCCCCCGTCGTCGACGATCTGCGTGGGTCCTCGCCCACCACCGAAGTCGAGAGCCCGCTCGGTGCACTCCCAGTACTCGGGGAGGGTCTCGCCCTTGAAGGCGAAGACCGGGACGCCCCTCGGCCGCCTCTGGGTCCCCCTTCGTCCCACCACCACCGCCGCCGCAGCGTGGTCCTGGGTGGAGAAGATGTTGCAGCTCGCCCACCGCACCTCGGCACCGAGATCGACCAGGGTTTCGATGAGGACGGCGGTCTGGATGGTCATGTGCAGGGAGCCGGTGATGCGCTGGCCGGAGAGGGGACGCTTCCGGGCGTACTCGCGCCGGACGGCCATGAGCCCCGGCATCTCCTTCTCGGCGAGCTCGATCTCCTTGCGGCCCCACTCGGAGAGGCCGAGGTCCTTCACCCGGTGTTCCGGGGCGGCGGGCGCCTCCCGGGCGGCGGGGCTCTTCTTCGCGGTCGACTCGGGCATAGGGTCCTCCGATGGCTACGAGGGGAATGCAGGCGCGCGGGGCGGGGGGGCAGGGCGTGGGCCTCTCTTCAAGGAGTCCCTCCGGCGGTGGCCAAAACCAGCCCGGGTCCCTTCGCCCCGGGCTCGGGGGGGAGAGAGCGGGCGGTCGCCCCGGGGAACCCCGCTGCGACGAGAAGGCTCGCGAGCTCGTCCGGGTCGAACCCGGCGTGGACCTGCCCGATGCGCCGGCGCAGCTCCTCGTCGGCGTGGCGGACCGCGTCCACCAGGACGAGCCGGCCCGAAGGGCGCAGGATCCGATGCGCCTCCGAGAGGACCGGTCCCGGGTCCTCCTGGTAGGCGAGGACGAGCACCAAGAGGGCCGCGTCGCAGCTCGCCGCGGCGAGGGGGAGGTGGGTGAGGTCGGCCTCGTGGAGCTCCACGTTCGAGAGCCCCTCGGTCCGCCGCCGCGCCGCCCTGAGCATGGCTTTGGAACGATCCACGGCCACCACCCGGGCCACCCGCGGGGCGAGCGCCGCGGTGACCGCGCCGGTCCCGCAGCCCAGGTCGGCCACGGTCCAGGAGGGCGGGAGGAGGGAGAGGAGCACCTCCGTCCCGAACGAGCGTCCGTAGACCCGTTCCCTGAGCCCGTCCCAATCCCGGGAGGCGCCGGCGAAGAACTTCCGGGCGAGGTCGCGGCGGGCCAGCACCGCCTCGAGCCTCTTGCCGTCCTGCGCCACCGAGGCCCAGCCCTCGAGCTCCCCCCGGGCGAGCCCAAAGAGCTTCCTCGCCCCCGGGGCCGAATCGGGGGAAAAGGCGTAGAGGCTCCTTGTCCCCTTGCGGCGGGACCCGACGAAGCCCCCGGCCGACAAAAGCTTGAGGTGCCGGCTCACGGTCGATTGCGGGAGCGCCAGTACCTCGCACAGCTCCAGCACCGACAGCTCTCGCTTCTCCAGGGCACAGAGGAGCCGAAGCCGAGTGGGATCGGAGAGGAGCTCCATCCAGCCGAGGAAGGTGCCGGGGTGCCGCCCACGCTTATCCATCCTATTATCCGGATGGAAGGATATTCGCGCCGCCCATCGCCGTCAAGCGAGAGCGGGCCCTTGGGAGGAAGCGGCCTCTAACGGGTCCCGTCCCCCCGCCCCGGTTGCCAGGCAACCCCCGCGCTATCCCGCGACCACCTTCATCTTCGCGCCGGCCGCGTCCCGGAGGGCGTCCTTCTTGTCGGTCGCCTCCCAGGTGAACGCCTTCTCGGTGCGGCCGAAGTGGCCGTAGGCAGCGGTGCGCCGGTAGATGGGCCGGAGGAGGTCCAGGTACTCGATGATGCTGCGGGGCTTCAGGTCGAAGACCTCGCGGACGGCCCGAGCGATGCGGGCGTCGGGGACGGCCCCGGTCCCGAAGGTCTCGACCATGACCGACACGGGCTCCGCGACGCCGATGGCGTAGGCCACCTGCACCTCGCACCGGCGGGCCAGCCCGGCCGCCACCACGTTCTTGGCGATGTGCCGCCCCATGTAGGCGGCCGACCGGTCCACCTTCGAGGGGTCCTTGCCCGAGAACGCGCCGCCGCCGTGCCGGCCCATTCCGCCGTAGGTGTCGACGATGATCTTGCGCCCGGTGACACCGGTGTCGCCCATCGGCCCGCCGATGACGAACCGACCGGTGGGGTTGATGAAGACCTTGGTCCGCCGGTCGAGGAGCCGGCGGGGAAGCGCCTTGGCGATGACCTCCTCGCGGATGGCCGCGTGGAGCCGCTTGTTGGAGACCTCGGCCGAGTGCTGGCTCGAGACCACCACCGCATCGATGCGGGCCACCCGACCGTCGCGATACTCGACCGAGACCTGGCTCTTGCCGTCGGGGCGCAAGAAGTCGAGCCCCGCTCGCCGCGCCTTGGCGAGCTGGCGGGTGACGGCGTGGGCGTACTGGATGGGCGCCGGCATGAGCTCGGGGGTCTCGTCGCAGGCGAACCCGAACATCATCCCCTGGTCGCCCGCGCCCCCGACGTCCACACCCTGGCCGATGTCCGGCGACTGCTGGTCGACCGCCACTAGGACCGCGCAGGTGTTCCCGTCGAACCCCATCTCCCCCGAGGTGTAGCCGATGTCCTTCACCACTTCCCGGGCCAGCCTCGGGTAGTCGATCTTCGCCTTGGTGGTGATCTCGCCGGCGATCATGACGTAGCCGGTCTTGAGCAACGTCTCGCAGGCCACCCGGCCCTTCACGTCCTGGGAGAGCACGGCGTCGAGCACGGCATCGGAGATCTGGTCGGCCATCTTGTCCGGATGGCCCTCCGTGACGGACTCGGAGGTGAACAGGGCATCGGTCAGCGGCATGGGGACTCCTCGCGGAGACCGGGAAGGTATGCGCCCCCCCGTGACCCTGTCAACATCGCGGAGGGGCGGCCGCTCCGTCGGCGGATCGGCGCGTCCCCTCTTCTGGGTTCAGGCGATCCCGCCGCCGGGCAGGGCCGGGGTCTCGAACAGGTCGGGGAAGCGCTGTTGCATCGCCTCGCGCACCTCCCGCTCGATGTCGTCGGCGAAGGTGAGCGAGAGGAGCCGGTCGACGAGGGCTCGCGCGTCCGCGGCCCGGGAGCCGCGGACCACCTTCTTGACCGCCGGGATCGACGGGCCGTTCATGGAGAGCTCGGTCACCCCCAGGCCGAGGAGCACCAGGGTGTGGAGGGGGTCGCCGGCCATCTCCCCGCAGACCGACACCGGGATCTGGGCCGCCTTTGCCGCCTCGCACACCCCCCGCACCATCCGGAGCACGGCGAGGTGGAGCGGCTTGTACAAGTAGGCGACGTCCTTGTTCTGGCGATCGATGCCGATGGCGTACTGGATGAGGTCGTTCGTCCCGATGGAGAAGAAGTCGCACTCCCTGGCCAGGCGATCGGCGAGGAGGGCGGCGCTGGGGAGCTCCACCATGATCCCCACCGGCACCCGCCGGGTGGGGATGGTCTCGCCAGAGAGCTCCGCCTGCGCCTCCGAGAGCACCCGCCGGGCGGCGCGGAGCTCGGCCACCCCGGAGATCATGGGGAACATGATCTTCAGGTTTCCGTGGATCGAGGCGCGCAGGAGGGCGCGGAGCTGGCTGCGGAACAGCTCCGGGTGGCGGAGGCAGTAGCGGACGGCGCGGAGGCCCAGGGCGGGGTTGTCGGCGTGCAGACGCATGCCGGCCGGCAGCTTGTCCCCCCCGAGATCGAAGGTGCGGATCGTGACCGGGCGCCGCCCCACCGCCTCGAGGATGCGCCGGTAGTTCTGGTAGTGCTCCTCCTCGGTGGGCAGGTCGCTGCGCCCGAGGAAGAGGTACTCGGTCCGATAGAGGCCCACTGCCTCCCCGCCGTGGGCGAGGAGGCTCGGGACCTCCTCGGCAAACTCGATGTTCCCCCCGAGCAAGAGGTGCTCCCCGTCCTGGGTGATGGCGGGGAGGTCCCGGGTCCTGAGCAGCTCGCGCTCCTCGTCCTTTAGCCTCTCGCGGGCCTGCTGGTACTCGGCACGCTCCGCGGGCGAGGGGTTCACGAGCACCACGCCGCGCGCCCCGTCCACCACCACCCAGTCTCCGCGCCCGGCGCTGGCGGTGATCCGGCCCACCCCCACCACCGCCGGGATCTCGAGCGCCCGGGCCACGATGGCGGTGTGGGAGGTCCGCGCCCCGGCGTCGGTCACGAAGGCCCCCACCCGGTTTCCGTGCAAGAGCAGGGCGGTGTCGGCGGGGGAGAGGTCGTGGGCGACGATGATGGCCCCCTCGGGCGGCGCCCCCTCCACGTCGGCCGCTTGGCCCAAGAGGTTCTTGATGAGCCGCTCGCACACGAAGTCGACGTCGGCCCGCCGCTCCTTGAAGTACTCGTCCGCGTCCTGGTGGAAGGCGCCCTTGATCCGCCGGGCGGCGCGCTTCACCGCCCACTCGGGGTTCACCCGCTCCTCCCGGACGAGCCGCCTCACCTCGCCCACGAGCATCTCGTCGCGGAGCATCATCCGGTGCATGTCGAGGATGGCGGTGTGCTCGCCGGCGGCCGCCCCACCGGAGGCTTCCACCTTGCGTTTCACCTCGTCGAGCTGGGCGTCCGAGGCCTCGAGCGCCGCCCGGAACCGCAAGAGCTCCCCCTCGACCTCGTCGACCGCCAGGCGCCGCTTGGGGGTCTGGACCCTCCGCCGTTCCATGGTCCAGCACTGCCCGATGGCGATGCCGGGGGAGGCCGCCAGCCCGACCAGGATGGTGGAGGTGGAAGGGCTCATTTCTCTCCGAACCCGTCCTCGATGACCTTCGCGAGAGCGACGAGCGCGAGCTCGGAATCGTCGCCCTCGATCGAGACGGTGATCTGGGCGCCCTTGCCCGCGGCCAGGGTGAGTACCCCCATGATGCTCTTGCCGTTCACCTCCATGCCATCCTTCTCCACCTGGACCTCCGACCGGAACCGGTTCGCCGTCTGGACGAGCTGGGCCGCGGCCCGGGCGTGGAGCCCCAGGGTGTTCACGATGACGAAGGTGCGGACCTGACGGGACATCGGCTATCGGCCCCCCGGCAGGTGGGCGAGCAGGACCGCCGTGCCGGTGCCGGCGGCGGCCGCCAGGTAGACCGTGGTGACGAGGCGCGCGCCGCGGGAGAGGGCGGCGTAGCCCAGCACCGCCAAGAGGGCGGCGAGCCCCCCGGCCCAAGGACCGAGGCTGAGGGCTCCCCTCAAGACGAAGATCCCCGCCGCCACCCCGGCCAGCCCGGCCCCCGCGGTGCGGAGGCGGTCGGCCACCACCGGCAAGGTCAGGCGGGCGAGCAGGGGGACGAGCTCGTCCCCTCGAGTGTACCCGGCGCGGAACAGGGCGATCCGCAGGCTCAGGTGGATGGCGTTGTAGACGATCACCACCGCCCAGATCGCCCCGAGCCCCAGGACCAGGGCGCCCACCGCGCCCAGGGCCCCGAAGAAGGGGCGCAGGGCGGTCCAGAAGAAACCGTCCCCGATGGCGGCGAGCGGCCCCTGCAGCGTCAGCTTGTAGTCCTGCGGGGCTCTTTCCGGCTCGAGCCCGGCCGCCACCCGTTCCTCGTGGTGGATGGCCCCGCCCAGGATCGCGGCCGCCATGTAGGGATGGCAGTTGAAGAACCCCATGTGCCGGTGGAGGGCCTCTTCCCGCCGGGCGGGGTCGGGGTAGATGGTCCGCAGGGCGGGGGCGATGGCGTAGGCGAACCCCAGATTCTGCATCCCCCGGCGGTTCCAGGTCGCCTGCAGAAAGAGGCTCCGCAAGAACACGTGCGCGAGCGTCCGGGCCGGCACCGGGGAAAACTCGGCCGGCGCGGGCGAGGCCCTCACAACGCCCTCCCCGCGAGGACGCTCGCCAGGCCGACCACCGCCGTCGCGGCGGCGGCGCCGAAGAAGGAGACGGGAACGGCGCGCGCCCTGAGCGCCTTGGCACCGGCGGCGCAGGCGACGGCGGCCAGCGAGAAGAAGCCCACCCTGAGGGGCGAGGCGAGGGCCGGCAGAGCGCGGAGCACCGCGGGCACCACCCGGGCGGTGAGAGCGGCCGCCGCCGGGGCGAGCACCGCGCTCAAGAGAAAGGACGCCCCCAGCCCGTAGAGGTTGCAGCGGGTCGCGGCCCTCAGGTGGTGATCGGACAGCTCGAGCTCGGCCCGGGAGGCGATCCGCTCGTTGAAGACCTCGACCCCCTTCTCCCCCAGCCGTCCGAGGTACGCTACCGGGACCGCGACGAGGATGGCGAGGGTGGCGATCTCCGGGGTGAGGGGCGCGCCCATCCGTTTCGCGGAGAGGACCGCGCCCCCGACCACGCCCGCCGTCCCCAGCGCTTCGTGGACCGGAACAGCGGCCCCCAGGTTCACCGCTCCCAGCCACAAGAGCTCGAGCGGTACGCTGAGCAGCAGCCCACCGGCCGGGTCGCCCAGGGCCCATCCGACCACCGGCCCGAGCACGATGGGGCGCGACAGCATCGCTTGGAGGAAGCCCTTTCGCTCGATGGCGGCGAGCCCTGCCACGACGCCGAGGATGAGGTAGGCCAAGCGAGGCTGAGTCTAACCTAACGGGCCGCGGCGTACCGGCGTTCGAGCTCCGCCATCCCGGTGGGGGGCTCGGCCGGGATCGCCCGGGCCTCGATGGCGAAACCCTCCCCCTCCATGGAGCGCAGGGCCTCGAGCTCGGGGTCCCCCAGGAACACCGAGGGCGTGACGGCGTGCCGTCCCGGCGCGAAGTGGACGTTCCCCACGTTGACGGTGGGCGCGAGCTTGGCGGTGAGGCCGGCGGTCCGGGCCCGGGACAGGTCGGCCACGTCGCGGACCAGAACGAGGGTCCGGCTCCGGTCGTTCGCCAGCGCGGCGTAGTCGACCTCGCCCACCGGCTTCACCTCGATGGGCAGCTCGGGGGGGACGCACAGGGTCATCGCCGCGAGGGCGAGCGGGCTCGTGGCCGCCGCGTCGTCGGCGACCACCACCTTCTGGATCCTGAGCTTCGGGACCCAGGCCTCCAGGATCTGGCCGTGGAGGAGGCGGTTATCGACGCGGACGAGGACGATCACGTGCCTTTAGACGGACCCGCGGGCCGGGGATTCAAGGGCGGGTCAGCTCCTATTGCTCCTCGCGCGGGTACGCAGGAGCTCCGAGGCGAGGGTGATGTTCTTCTGGCCGTACCCGGAGACCAACTCGGCCAGGGGCCGCAGGGCAAGCCGTTCGGCCCGTCCGGTAGCGAGCTTCAGGAGCATGGGGAGGTTCACGCCCGTGACCACCTCGATCCGGTCGTCCAGGAAGGTGAGGGCCAGGTTGGCGGGAGTTCCCCCGAACATGTCGGTGAGGACGAGGACGCCCTCCCCGTCGTCCACGTGGGCGATCGCCTGGCGCAGCCGCTCGCGCGCCTCGTCCATCGAGGAGGCGGCAGAGATGGTGAGCCCTTCGCACTTCTCCAGGGGGCCGACGATGCCCGAGGCGGTGCGAATGAGCTCTTCCGCCAGCTGTCCGTGCGTGGCGACGACCAGTCCGACCATGAGGCCTTAGAACGCTCCTGCCTTCCCCCCCGCCGCCGCGGCCTCTCCGCCGCGACCCGGGGTCGGCCGGCGCCGGTACCATAGCCGCGCGCCTCGCGGCAAGCTACTCCCGCTACTCCTTCTCCAGGTCCCGGTGCCAGAGGCGGACCGGCTGGCCCCCCGAGGAGAGCCGCCGCGCGAGTTCGGCCGCCAGGGCCACCGACCGGTGCTTCCCCCCGGTGCAGCCGATGGCGATCGTGAGGTAGCTCTTGCCCTCGCTCCGGTAACGGGGCAGGAGGAACCCGAGCAGATTCAGGATCCGGTCCAAGAAAGCCCGGGCATCGGGCTGGGAGAGGACGAACTCCGAGACGCGTCCATCCGTGCCCGGGAGAGGCTTCAGCTCCGGGATGAAGTAGGGGTTCGGCAGGAAGCGCACGTCCAGCACCAGGTCGGCGTGGGTGGGGATCCCGAACCGGAACCCGAACGAGACCAGGGTGACGCCGAGCCGGGTGTTCTCCCCGCCTCCGAAGCGGCGGGTGACGAGCCGCTTCAGTTCGTGCACGTTGAGGGTGGTGGTGTCGATGACCTCGTCGGCGAGCGCCTTCAGGTCGGAGAGCGCCCGCCGCTCGGCGGCGATCCCCTCGGCCACCGTCCCCTCCCCGGCCAAGGGGTGGCGCCTGCGGGTCTCCGAGTAGCGGCGGATGAGCGTCTCGTCGGAGCTGTCCAGAAACAGCACCTCGACCTCGGAGCCTTTCTCCCTGAGCTCCCGGATCACCCGGGGAGCGTCCGCCAAAAAGCGTCCCTCCCGGGCGTCCACGCCCAGGGCGATGCGCGAGACCTCCCCCGCGGTGTGACCGGAGAGCTCGAGGAGCTTCTCCACGATGATGATGGGCAGGTTGTCCACGCAGTAGAACCCTGCGTCCTCGAGCGCCCGCAGCGCGGTGGACTTCCCGGAGCCGGAGACCCCGGTCAGGATCACCACCTGGACGCCCTTGGGCCCCCCGCTCATTCGACGTCCATTTCCCCGACCCGCCCCCCGGGGGCGACCGCGATGGCCCGGTTCAGCCGATCCTGGAACTCGCGGGCCGAGTGGTGGCCCTGCAGCTTGAGGAGGTGATTGCGGGCGGCGACCTCGACGATCGTGGTCATGTTGCGTCCCGGCCTGACCGGGACGATGAGCATGGGGATCTCGACGTCCAGGATCCGGAACTTCCGATCCTCGACGCCCAACCGATCGTACTCGACGCTCGGGTCCCACTCGACCAGCTCGAGGACGATCTCGATCTTCTTGCGGTCGCGGATGGAGGCGACGCCGAAGAGGTCCTTGATGTTGATGATTCCCAGGCCCCGGATCTCC
>Ga0335071_10000264_pt1 | contig 60052 bp, 64 predicted proteins | sample Lox_Sample_15_FD_206724 | JGI IMG/M metagenome (GOLD analysis project Ga0335071, IMG submission 206724) | Soil microbial communities from Loxahatchee National Wildlife Refuge, Florida, United States - Lox_Sample_1.5 | ecosystem: Environmental > Terrestrial > Soil > Wetlands | place: USA... | reverse complement strand
CTGCACTGAGTCCTGTTCTGGGGAGCTCTGGAAGTACCTGTGCGCGAAGCGAGTGCCCGCAAGTGGGGGTAACCCACTGGTGAGACTGATTGAACTGCCGACCGAGCGAAAAGGAGCCGCCGACTCAAATCGAGTCAGCGGCAGCAGACAACTCAAACGAAAGCGAGACAGCTAACGCACAGCTTGACTGCCATACCTGCCTTTGCGACTTTGGGGGCAGGGGACACGTCCACGGAGCGCCGCGTAGAACGCGTCGCGGATGTGTCCCCAGCGCGGGCGACACTGAGGGGTCGAGACCCCTGACCTCTTTGACCTTGGTCTCCATCGCGTACAACCGGGAAATAGCTGCCTCGTAACGCGCGGCCATGTCTTCGTGGAGGTCGCCAGGCGTAGCTAACACACGACCGTTGTTGCACTTTACCTTGTGTCGTTCGGCTCTCTTCTTCGGATCATTCATGACCTTCCTCCAGTCGCCTTCCTCCTGCAGCAACGCCATCATCACAAGTCAGGTTAGAGGCTTACCCTTCCGTTATCAGCAGACGTAACCTACTGGCTTTTAAGATGATAACCAGCATGCAGCACAGTTGGCATCAGCACTCCGTAAGTCAGTCCCCCAGTCAATCCCCGAGTCACTCCCCCAGTGACTCCCCCAGTCACTCACCCAGTCACTTACCGAGTGACCTACCGAGTGATTTGCCCGGTGACTTACCGACTTACTTAGTAAGTGACATACCGAGTTACTTGCCGAGTGAGTTGCCGAGTGACTTACTGAGTGAGACGGTAAGCCACTTGCCCGGTGACTTGGCAAGTGACCCTCCGAGTCACTTGCCGAATGACTTGCTGAGTGACTTCCCGAGTAGTTCGCCGAGTGATTGGGCCAGTGCTGTCGGTGTCGATGAGCAGGAATGTATCGAAGACGGTATCCGCCGACCTGAGGACAGGCCACTGAAGCGTGAAACGGATCCCAGCGGCGGTCGGGCCTGCGGGCCGGTCCGGGCCGGTCAGCGGTAGAGCAGAATTCCGCCCTTGTCGAACCTGCGACGTGATGCAGTTCCGCGCTGACCTCCTTGACGCCTCCGGGCCGGAGAAATACAATCAGCGGGTGAACTCGTCTGTGGCCCGGGCCGACGCAACCTGTCCCAGGCAAGAAGAATGAGGCCCGAAGCCGTCCGGCGTCCCACTTCGTCATTCTCGAAGACAATCCTTCTCGTTTGCCTCGCAGTCGCCCTGCTTCCTTCTGCCTGCCGCCGGAGCCAATCCGCGGTGCGGAAAGAGACGCGCCTGATGATGGACACTTATGTCACGATTCAGGCGGTCGGGCCGGCATCGAGGGCCGACAAGGCTATTGATGCCGCCTTTGCCCGGCTTGATGAGGTCAGCCGCAAGTTCAATCATTTGGACAGCGCGAGCCCGCTGTACGCGTTCAATGAGCGGAACGTCCCGATTACCGACCGGGAAATCATCCACGTGCTCGCGACGGCTCAGCGCATCAGCGTTCTCTCCGGCGGGGCGTTCGACGTGACGGTCGAGCCCCTGGTTCGACTTTGGGGCTTCTATGGCGACCATCCGGCCCTGCCGTCGCAGCGGCAGATTGACTCCTGCCTGAAGTTCGTCGGGTATCAGAACCTTGTCATCGACAGCGGCCGGGTGACCAAGCGCAACTCGGCGACCCGCATTGACCTCGGCGGCATCGCCAAAGGCTTCGGCCTGGTCGAGGCCGCGCGCGTGTTGCGGCAGGCGGGAGTAGATTCGGCGCTCATCGACCTTGGCGGCGATATCTACGCCATCGGCAGGAAGGGAGACCAACCGTGGAGGGTGGGCATCCGCAACCCAAGAGGCGATGGCGTAGTCGGCATCGTCCCGCTCACCGACATGGCCGCAGTGACTTCAGGCGACTACGAACGGTACTTCTGGGGCCCGCCGGGGGAAGGCTCGGGACACGATCCCGATTCCTCGCGGGAATCTGGTCGTGTCCCTCGCGACAGCGTCCGCTACTGCCACATCATAGACCCGCACACCGGCTGGCCCGCGCGCGGCTACTGCAGTGCGACCGTGCTGATGCGGGACCCGCTACTGGCGCAAGGCTTTGCCAAGGTGCTGTTTATCCTCGGGCCCGATGCGCTCAAGCTCTGCGACAGCGCCGGGTATGTTGACTGGCTGCTGATAACCGACAGCATGAAAGCGATAACGTCCGAAGGATTGAAGGGCTCCGTGAATCCGAGCCTTGTTGGCGCTTCAGCGTGTGAGAAACCGGATTCCCGTTAGGCTTCCGGCAGGGCGGCATGCCCAATAGCAGAACAGCGGCGCGAGAGCGCCGCCGCTGAACTTTCAACCGCTTCTATTTCAGATACTTACCCGGGTCAGCCGCAAACTCGGCCTTGCAGCTTGCCGCGCAGAAGTAGTACGTCTTGCCCTTGTAGTCGTAGCTGCAGGCGGCGTTTTCCTTGGTTACTGTCATCCCGCACACCGGGTCTAGGTTTCCCTCTTTGCTGTCGTGCTCATGGTTCATGCTTACCTCCGTCTTATTCGACCACCCTGAGCGGCTTCCGGTTCACGCGGACTGGTGTTCCGCGAGCCAGCGCTTGACCTCGGGCAGCCAGGCGGTCTTGATGTCGGCCGCGACCCAGCGGCCCACGATGTCATTCCCGTCGGTGGCGACCACCAGCGGCGGGGTATCTGTCCAATCATACCACGCGAAGTCGGCCAGATTCTCGGGTGTAGCAGCAGTCCCTTCGACGTACCTGACTTCAGGCGTGACGCCGGCCCGGCTCAACACGTCCTGGGCCTTCTTGCAGAGCTCACAATTCTCTTTAGCAAAAACCTGAAAATTCAACTTGTCCTCCGGTTGTGCAACGAGATTGAAAGTTACTCCCCCTGCGGGCGAAATCAATAGTCTTTATCCCGTAAGTCCGTCAACCGCGTCCCACCCGCAAGCCGACGTCCGCCGCTCTTGTATCCGCCTCCGCCTGAAGCCGCCTTTCAAGACGACCTTCAGAGTATGCCAATCTCTTGACGCCGCCGATGGCGGCGACGGGGGATGGACTCAGGCCTGGCAGCTTGACCCCGCCGTCACGGCGCCCTAGAATCAGCCCGTGAACTGTCTGAGGCGCGGAATCCCCGATGCTCGCCTCTGTCGCGGGTGCGGCAAGCGGGTCTGAGAGGTGAACCGGTCTCCGCTCGCTGCCGCTTCGGCCCTGCTCGCCTCGGCGCTGGTCTTGTCCGCCGCAGTGGGAAGCCTCTTTGGGCTTGAGCCGGAGCAGCGGCTCGTCGGTTCGGCCTGGTTTCTTGCCGGAGCCGGCATTGTGGCGCTCGCCAGCCTCCTTGCGGCGGTCGCCGCTGTCTCGCGACGTTCCTGGTCAGGTGTACTCCAGCACATCGGACTCGTAGTCGCGCTCACCGGTGTCGCCGTCAACCAGAAAGCCGCCCACAGTGATTTTCTCTTCCTGGAACAGGGGGCCGGGGCAAGCAACTTCGCTTTGGGCCATGACTTGCGCCGGGTGGAAGAGTTACCCGTGCCGCTTGCCCTGGACTCGCTGACATCGCTCAGCGCGAAGGCATTCCGGCCCGCCCCGGTCGCATGGGTTACCGTCGCCGATGGGCGTTCCCGCCCGGTGACCTACAACCGTCCACTGAAGGTAGCCGGCAGGCAGGTACTCCTCTCGCTGACTGTGGCGCCGGGATTCCTCAGCGAGTACGAGATCACGTTGGACGGAGCCGAGTATTTGTTACTGCACAACCAGTCGGTCGAGCCCTCACCCGGACTCCGCCTCTGGAGCTTCGCCTTTGACGCGGCTGCGAACAAGGTTGGCCTGATGGTCGGCAATGAACAGCAGTGGCTCGGAACGGGCGACAGCGCGCTGGTCGGTGGTAGAATGTTGAGGCTCAGGTCCGCGACCTTTGCCGCAAGTCCCGGCGCGATCTTCATCGTTAGCGACACCCGATACCGGTTCCCCATCTTCATCGGCCTGGGATTCGTGCTGCTCGGGCTGCTGCCCCCGCTGTTCAGAAGGGAAAGACCGTGACCGGCCCTGCGCTCCTCTTTGCCGCGCTTGCCGCGTACGTGGTCGCCGCGGTTGCGGCCGGAATCGCCCGGAGCCGGCATCAGGCCGGACTGTTGTCCGGCGCAAGCGTGGCCGCCTCAGCAGTCGGCCTGTGCCTGCAGCTCGCCTTCACGACAGCACGCACGGTCGCGGTCGGCTTCCTGCCGTTCGCCTCTCGATTCGAGTCGATGGCCTTGTTCGCGCTCGTGTCGCAGGCGACGGGGCTGGTCGTCTATCTCGCGACTCGACGGCTTTCGGCCAAGCTCGGCACTGACGCGGTCAGCGTCCTGCTGCTACTCGGGACGTTGATGCCACACGGGTTCTCCCCGGGCGGCGGCCTTAATCCGATTCTCAATAGCCCGTGGTTCGCGTTCCACATCGCGGTAGCATTCGGCGGCTACGGCTGTTTCACCGCCGGTCTCGCCTGGTGCATCGCGTGGCTCTTTGACCGCAAGCTCGACCTCAACCCGACGGTGCCGCGCCGGCTCGCTCTCGCCGGTCTGCTGCTGCTCGGGGCCGGTATCCTGACCGGCGCGATGTGGGCCGACTCCTCGTGGGGCACCTACTGGAGCTGGGACCCCAAGGAATCCTGGGCACTGCTCACGTGGACACTGATGGCGGCCTGGCTGCACCTGAGTGGCAATAGACCACGGCGCTGGGCAGCGGCGCTCGGTTTCGGTCTGGTCTTTGCCGCAATGTTGTTCACGTTCATCGGCATCAACCTGTTGAGCTGGGGCCTGCACCGGTACTAGGACGAATCCGAGCCGAGGTCAGAATACGGACCCGCGACCACCGATAATTGGCAGCGCCCGCCATTTGACCTCTGCCCCGGCGAGTGCTATCCTACGCCTGAACGTGAAAGAAGCGCTTGAGCGAACCCTGCGCGGCCTCGGCCGTCCCTATGAGCGCCTGCTCGAACTCAAGGGAGCACGCCGGCTGTTTTTGGTCGGCGGCACGATTCGTGACATCATCCTCGGCCGCGAGCCGACCGACTTCGACTTCGCGGTGTCGGGCTCCGGGCTCGAGTTCGCGACTGCCTTTGCGCGCAAGGTCCACGGCAGTCTGGTCGTCCTCTCCGAACCCGACGACGAAGCCCGGGTCGTCTATCAACGGGACCTGACCTTCGACTTCAACGGCTTCGGCGGCCGGGCAATCGAGGACGACATCCGTCGCCGCGACTTCACGGCCAATGCCCTTGCGGTCGAAATCCTGCCCGACGGCGTCGACGACCTGTTGGATATCGTCGCCGGCCGAAGAGACATCACGGAACGACTGCTGCGGCCGGTGTCTGCCGATTCGCTCAAGCTCGACCCGCTCCGACTGCTCCGCGCCATCCGCATTGCGCTGGAGCTCGACTTCCGCATTGATGAAACGGTATTCGACCTCGGCCGAAATGTCTCGCTCAAACAGACGGCGCCGGAGCGCATCGGCGCGGAACTGCTCCGGATAATGGAATGCCCCGGCTCCTACACCTTCATCCGGAAGCTGGTCGACCTCGGCCGGCTGCAGGACATCCTGCCCGAGCTCGTGCCGCTGCTCGAGGACGAGGACCTGCGCGAGCACTCACTCCGCACCTACTACAAGATTGAGGAAATCGTCACCGACGACTCCTTCTTCCGCCGCTTCGACCCGGAATGGACCGCGTACTTTGAAAGATGGGGTCTAGGGGCCGAGGATTCAAGGATTCCAGTGGCCCAACCCGCCGAGTCTTCAGATGCCGGGGCCGCCTCACTCGACCCCTCGAATCCTCGAATCCTGGAATCCTCTCCTTTGCCTTTCCGCCGCGGCCTGCTCAAGCTCGCCGGCCTGCTGCACGACACTGCCAAGCCCGAAACCCGGTTCATCAATGTCCAAGGCGAGATGCACTTCTATGGCCACGACAGCCTCGGCGCGCGGGCCGCGAACCGTATGGGTCGCGACCGCCTGCGCCTGTCCCGCGCCCAGACCGCCATGCTTTCAACACTAGTTGCCGAGCACATGCGGCTTCACCTGCTCGCCACCGCGCCCGACCTCACTGACCGCGCGGTACGCCGCTTCTTCCGCGACCTCGGCGAAGAGGCGTTCGGCCTGATGATTCTCTGCTTTGCCGACGGCTGGGCGACTGCCGGCCGTACCGGGCATCTGGAAGACACGATAACGCGAATGACTGACCAGCGCCGGGCCGAGGCCGCGAAGCTCAAGGTCAAACGCTTCGTTACCGGGAACGAACTGATTGCGCTCGGCCTTAAACCAGGCCCGGTCTTCAAGGTCATCCTGCAGGAGCTCGAAGACCTGCAGCTTGAAGGCGTAATATCCAGCACCGAGCAGGGGCTGGACTACCTCAAAGCCCATTTGCCCGGCCTTCTGGCCGGAAAACCCGAATGACCAATTGCCAATTCCTAACGAATGCCCAAAGCGGGGAATTCGCTCCGGCCCTCGCCATTGTGTCATTAGAACTTAGTTGGTCATTGGGAATTAAGTATTAGGAATTCGATGTTGGTCCACAGCTTTGTCTACGGCCCTGTTCCCAGTCGCCGCCTCGGCCTCTCGCTCGGCATCAACATAATCCCGTTCAAGACCTGCACGCTCGACTGCATCTACTGCCAGTGCGGCAAGACCACCAAGAAAACGCTGGAACGCCGCTCCTTCTTCCCAATCAACGACATCCTCTCCGCCATCCGCTCCGCTGTCCGCCCCTCGTCCCTCGTCCCTCGCTCCTCGCCCCCTGACTTCCTCACCTTCTCCGGCGAGGGCGAGCCGACGCTCAACCAGGACATCGGCCGCATCATCCGCCGGCTCAAGCGCGAGTTCTCCATCCCGGTCGCGGTGATTACCAACTCGACGCTCTTGACCGATTCGCAGGTTCGGCGCGACCTGTCCGCGGCCGACCTCGTCATACCGTCGCTCGATGCGGCCGACCCGCGTAACTTCGCCAGGGTGGATCGCTGCCACCGCGACCTGCGCATCGAGGATATCATCGCGGGTCTCAAACTCTTCCGCCGCGGCTTTCGCGGCAGGATCTGGCTCGAGATAATGCTGGTGAAAGGCGTCAACGACTCGGTCGAGCACGTAGTCGCTCTGCGCAAGGCGGCATACGAAATCCGGCCCGATCGGGTTCAGCTCAACACAGTCATCCGCCCGCCGGCCGAGAGGTTCGCCAAGCCGGTGTCGCTCGACGACCTTGAGCAGATCCAATGTCTGTTCGGCCCCGATACCGACATCATCGGCGAACCCAAGGATCGGATACGAAAGGCAAAGTACCAGAGACAGGCCCGACCGGATGCCGCTATTCTTGCGACCGTCCAGGGTCGGCCGGTAACGAAACTGGACCTTGTCTGTTCGCTCGCGGTCGAACCGCGTGAGATCGAAAAGGCGCTGCGCCGCCTGCTGCGGTCGCAGCGCATCATGCCGGTGGATTTCAGCGGGAAGACGTTCTACGAAGCGACCCAGCCGGAGCGCACGAAAACGTTCAGTTCAACTTGAAAACCGGAGACCCTCGCGCAGCGGCCAACGGCCGCTAGTTGACCCCTCACGTCGGGGCCGGAGTCTGTTCGGTGGGGAACTCGCCGTTTGGCTGCGGCTTCGCACGGTTGCCGGCAAAGCTGACATACAGGACGAGGGCGGCGACGGCCACGATCACCACCAGTAGCAGCGCCCGCGCGAAGTTCTTCATCAGACCACAATTGTAAGCCGGACAGGCCGCTTCGTCAAACCGGAAAAGGCGTACAGGAACGGCTCATTGACTCGCGCATGAGTGGGCTCAAGCGGTCCGGGTCTAAGGGCCCGCCGGGGTCGGTGTTTGTGTCGACTGTGGCGGGACCGGCGGCGTGGGCTGCTGCATCGAAGGCCGCAGGGTGACGGTGAAGTACAGGAAAAACGCGAGGGCGAGCAGCAGCAAGACGATCAGCATCTGCCGCGTGCTATTCTTCATGCGACGCAGTACAGGAATCCGGACGACTCGGACTCCGTGTTTGCAGAAGCCGGCACAGATACGGGCACGGGCGGAATTCTAGGAGCACTAGCCCACTGGGTCAAGTGTGCGCGAACCCCGTGTGTCAATCTGAAGCGGGTTGCGGGGCTGGGCTGGCCTCGGGTTCGCTCAAGGTCAGAAGCGCGCGGTTGAAGTCCAAGAGCGCCCTGCCGTTTGCCGGTCCGTTGCGATTCTTCAGCACCGTCACCTCAAGCTCCGTCACAGAATCCGTGTCCGGCACAGACTCTTCCTGAGCTTCCTCCATCACACGGTTGAACAGCCCCAGCGCGACCTGGGCGTCCTGCTCGATGTCCCCGGCGCCGTGCAGGTCGTCCAAGGCCACCCGGTCCGGGTGCGCCGGGCTCCTGACCAGTTGCGCGCCGAGTATCACCGGTACGCTCAGGCTCTTCGCGGTATCCAGTATCCGCTCGGAGATGCGTTCGAGCTCCCGCTGCCGGCTCATGAACTCACCCTGTATCCTGACTTTCTGCATGTAGTCCACGAAGACCGCCCCGACCGGGACCTGCCCGCAGATGGCGGCAACGGTTTCCGCCCAGTCCCCCACGGCATAGGGCTCGTCCTCAAGGAGGACCCGGTCTGAGTTCAGCAGCTCGCCGAGCTCTGCCTTGCCCTTTTCCAGCGTCGGGTTGTCCGTCCTGCCCTTTCGGACGTAATCCTCAAGCGCAGCCAGGTTGTATCCCAAACTTTCCGGGTCGACGATAGTGCCGCACAGGATGTTGAGGAGCTTCAAACCGAGCTGTCGCCGCGGCTCCTCATAGGAAAAGAATACAAAAGCCTTGTCCTTGTACATACGGCTCATGTTCACGAGCAGATTGAACATCATGGTGGTCTTGCCGTGACCGGTTCTGCCGCACACAATCGTAACCGCCGCCTGAGGAATGGTCACGAGTTTATCCAGGCTGGCAAAGCCGGTCTTGAGCCCTTCTGGAGTCTTCGCAAGCTCGGCCTGGAAGTCTCTCAGCCGGTACGAACTCAGGTTCCGGAGCTGGTTCCTCGGTTGGTCTGGCGTACTCCGCATCACGAACCTCCATCTGAACGGTACTGCCGCTCGGTCATCGCACGATTCTAGGCGGCTCAGCAACGGTGTCAAATCCCCAGTGAAGCGGACTGAACCCGCTCGCACTGCTCCGTGTCGGTTCAGAGCGGAATTCTGCCTCAATCGCCACATACCCCAGCACCCCGGCTCGCCGGTACCGCGAATCGGCAGGGTCAAGTGTCGGCCTTTGCAGCACCTGTCTGCAGCGACTTTACAGGGGGGCCGCCGGTGGTAGAATATGGCCGCATGTTGTTTGACTGTATCAGTCCAGCGACGAGGACCTCGGAACTGCTCGTTCGCGGTGAAGCCGGGTAGCGGTGATGGCAAAGAGAGGAAGAGGCCGGGCCTGGGTGTTCCTCATCTGCTGGATTGCGCTGACCTGTTTTCTCATGACCTACCCCTTCCGCGGCGGCCCGAGCATCATCGGGCGCGGTTACGACAAGGTGATTCACACGTCGCTCTTCACGGTGATGGGCCTGTCGGCGCAGGCGGCAATACCGTGGGCTTCACTGCTCATAGCCGCACCGCTCGCGGTCGGACTCGAGCTCATCCAGAAGAAGATACCGGCACGCCACTACGATATCGTTGACATGATGGCCAACGCTACCGGCATGCTCCTCGGCATCTTCGCGTACGAACTCTCAACCCGGCTCTCAAGATGACCGGCGAACCCGAAACTCGAAACCAGAATGACGATTGCATGCGGGCAAAACTCAAAGCACGAAATCCGAATTCTCCAATTCGTTATTTCCCGGCTTTCGGGCTTCATTCGGAATTCGAGCTTCGTCCTTCGAGTTTGGACCTGACACTATGTCTGAATTGAAGCAATCCCGCCCGAAGGGCACGCAGGATTTCGTGCCGCCGGACTCGGAGCGACGGCGGCAGGCCGAGGCGGCGTTCCGCAGTCTGGCCGAGACTCACGGCTTCCGCGAGATAATAACGCCGACGTTCGAGCACACCGCCGTGTTTGTGAAGTCGTCCGGCGAAACCTCGGACATCGTCAAGAAGGAGATGTACTCGTTCAAGGACCGCGCCGGCCGGGACCTGACGCTCCGGCCCGAAGGAACACCCGGAGTGGTGCGCGCGGTGCTGGAGAACCGTCTGCGCCTGCCCTGCAGGCTCTACTACATCGGCCCATACTTCCGGTACAGCCGCCCGCAGAAGGGACGCTACCGGGAATTCGGCCAGCTCGGTATCGAGGCACTGGGCGAGGCCGGTCCTCTGACCGACGCCGAAGTCATCGCCGTCGGCAGCGCCTTCTTCGAACGCCTCGGCATCCGCGACTGCACCATTCAGGTCAACTCCATCGGCTGCCGCGAGTGCCGCCCTGCCCATCGCGACGCCCTCCGGGAGTTTCTGCTCGCGCGGAAGGAGCAGCTATGCGAGGACTGCCGGCTGCGCATCGACCGCAACCCGCTGCGCGTCTTCGATTGCAAGGTCGAGACCTGCCGGGAAGCGGTCAAGGACGCGCCGACGCCGCGGCGCTACCTGTGTCCGGCGTGCAACACCCATCACGAACAGGTCCTGGCCGAGTTGAACCGGCGCGGGCTGCGCCACGAGGCCAGCGACCGGCTGGTGCGCGGGCTCGACTACTACAACCGGACTACCTTCGAGTACGTATCGACCTCGCTGGGTGCGCAGGACAGCCTCGGCGGAGGAGGACGCTACGACTATCTGATTGAGGAATTCGGAGGGTCGAATACACCGGCGACCGGTTTTGCCATCGGGCTGGAGCGAACCCTGCTCGCAGCGCCGGCTGTGCCGCTTCCGACTCGACGCAAGCTCGCGTTTGTCGTCTGGCTGACCGACGCCGAGGTCGGCGCAGCGGTGGAACTCGCCGACCGGCTGCGGGCGGACGGCATCGCCGCGCAGGTCGATTACGACTCGCGCAAGGTCAAGGGGCAGTTCCGGTCGGCCGATGCGGCCCAGGCAACCTGCTGCGTGATCATCGGACCGGACGAACTGGCCAAGGGAGTCTACTCGCTGAAGGACCTGGCGACCGGCGAGCAGCGGGAAGTCTCGTCGGCTGCCGTCAGCGCCGAACTCCGCAAGTTGTTCGCTCCGTAGGACGCCGAGGGTGTGGGACTCTGGGGTTCCAGGTCCGAACGCTCGACCCCTTGAATCCTCGAATCCCAAGATTCCGTTTCTATTTCGTGGCGGCCAGCGCGTAGTCGGTGAGCTGGATATCGCAGCCCTGGTCGAGCACCGCCACGGCCGCAGTCCAGCGGCCGGCGGGTAACGCGGGCAACGTCAGCTCCAGATCCGCAGACCCCTTCTCGTCTTTGACGCCGAGGTGATCTCTTCCGGCCGATGGGCCGGTGTATTTCGGACCGCCAAGCAGCGAGATGTCGGGCTCTTCGCCGCGGGGCCAGGCAAGCAGGAACAGGCGGCAGCGCCCGCTCTTCTTCATCTCCCAGTCGTAGCTGAACGCTATCTTGCCCGCCGGTCCGCGCATGAACGGCACCGCCAGCTTCAGCTCGGCCAGCGGCCGCTCGCCGGGGACCGCGGTCTTGGGGGTACGCGGTGAGCGGAAAGCGGCAAGCGGCAGCATCAATCCCGGCGCGGGCGCGGTAAGTTCGGATGCCGGCACGTCCGGCTTGAAGTCGTGCTTGGTGATGGTGACCTCGAACTTCGGCGCATCCTTGTTCTGGGCGGCGACTTCCTGCCGTGCCTCGACTATCCACTCCTCCCAGGGCCGGTCGCCTTTCGAGGCGGCGTGGCGCGCGCAGACCGGCATCAGATTGTCTACCGAGGTCCGGCCGCCGGCCGACGGAGGCTGACGGAACACCAGCGTCGTGTGCTCGCCGTAGCAGCCGGGCACGCCGCAGATGGCGCCGCGCTTGGAGAGGACCGCCTCCTCCATTTCCTTCGGCCATTTCAGGTCGTCGACGAAGCCATAATGGTCTTCGTGCGGCGTCGGCGGGTAGTGAACACGCGAGCAGCGGCGACAGGTGGCTTCGGCTTCACGCAGCTTCCAGTCGACCGAAGTAGGCTTGTGGCATTCCGGGCAGTCATAGTTCCATAGCATGGTTCCCTCCGTCAGTAGTCGGATCGGCGTCTTGGTTCGTCACGGGCATAGTTTCTCTGATAAGATAATGGCTACTGGCTGGCCGTCTGTCAAGCAAGCCCGCGAATGGTGTCTCTCGTTCACCGTGCATCGTTCCGGGTAATCGTCTGAGAACCGGGGCATGACGACCGTACTGCCGGGCACGCCACGCGGAATGCCGACCGACAATGACGGCCAGCTAACGGAAGTTGTGCGAGCCTACTCGAGGGGCGAAGGTTCGTGGAATGAGAGCCCGCGCGCCGCGTGCCACGCGCCGGGGTCGGCGAAGTAGCGGACTACTTCTTCATACTCGTCGTCGGTCAGGAAACTGATCTCGCGCGGTATTTTCGGCGACAGGGCGGCGTCGCGATTGGTGAGCGAGTCGAGCCTCACCCCGACCTGCTCAAGATCCGTGCTGCCCTGCTGCTGCCGGTCGAAGACCACGAAGCAGGCTTCGACCCTTGCGCCCCACTCGCGGATTTCCCGGATGACGCGCGTCTTGGTCCAGCCGTGCACGAGCGTGTCATCCACCAGCAGCACTCGCTTACGGAACAGCTCGTGGTTCTTGATGCCCTCGAACGGGCTCGCCTCGGGATAGCGCTTGGCGCGGCGGGCGTAGAACATCGGCCTGGCCAGCTTCTGGGCCATCACGGCGGCGATGGCGATCGAGCCGGACTCGATGCCGCAGATGACGTCGAAGTCGAGGTTGCGCACCAGCAGCGCCGCGGAGGAAAGCACGAAGTCGTTCACCGCCGGATAGCTGGCGAGACCCTTGACGTCGATGTAGATCGGGCTGTAGTTCCGGCCCTCGTCGACCTTGTAGAGCGGGTGCAGGTCGCCAAGCGTGACTTTGATGGCGCCGATCTGCCAGAGCATGGCGGCCACGGTTTCGGCCATGTTGCCCGACATCACGCGGCGGATGAGCCCGAGGTCGGGCGTGATGATACGCTGGTCGCGCATCAGGCGGTAGAATTTGTCGGACTCTTCCTCGTCAAGTTCGATGGCGAGCCGGGTCTCGTCGATGTCGTAGACGACGTGGAAACGGCCGAGCTCGCGGTCGCGGCCCAGCAGCGCGTAGCTCTCGGCGTTCGACTCGCGCTGCCGGGGCCCGAGCTTCGTCGCGGAATGGTTGATCTTGGCGCGGTAGGTCTCAAACAGGTCTGCGGCGAGCGACGCGACCTCTTCGTATTCGAGGATGTAAGGAGTGCTCGCCCGCATCACCGGGCCCGAGCATTCAATCTCCTTGAGGGGGACCTGGGTGAGTTTCATTGCCGCCGGGCGGCGGGCTCTCGCCGACCGCTAGCGCTCGCGCGCCACCTTGAACGCCTGGAACTTCGCGCTGTAGAAGAAATTCCAGAGCGCGCGGCACTTGCGGCGCAATTCGGCGAACGAGCCCTTGTTGTCGATGACGAAGTCCGCCCTGCTCCAGATCTTCGCGTCCGGTACCTGGAGCTTCAGGCGGGCCACGATGTCCTCTTCTTTCATGCCGGCATCGACCAGCCGCTCCGTCTTCAGGCGGTCAGCGGCAGTGACGAGGATGGCCACATCGACCTCTTTGTCCAGCTTCCAGTCAAAGAGCAGCGCCGCGTCGACCACCACCAGGCCCTTCCGGTTCCGGTCGATCTCCTTGCGCACGCGATCAAGCAGGGCCGGGTGGACAATCGCGTTCAGTTTGGCGAGACTCGCCTTGCTGGCAAAGGCCAGCTTCCCCAACGCCCGGCGATCGATGTTGTCGGTCTTGGTGAGGATACCGTGGCCGAAGGTCTTGACCAAACGGTGATACTCGGGCGTACCCTTGGCCAGGATCGACCAGCCCATCTCGTCGGCGTCGATGATCTTGGCTCCGTAGCGCTTCAGCTCACTGGCAACGGTCGACTTGCCCGAACCCATGTTACCGCCGATTCCGACGAGCAGCCGGTCCTGTGAGAGCTTCCTGTCGAACATCCTAGATCACCTTCGCTTCCTCGCGCAGCAGGCGCACGAGTTCCGGCACGACCTCTTCGGCCGCACCTTCGAGCACGCGGCCCGGCTTTCGGCCCGGCGGCAGCCGGTCATCAACGTAGATGACTCGCCGGGTCAGGGCTGCCGAGTCGATTCCGAGCACGGTCGCGCCCAGCACCGGGATTTCCTTTTTCTTCGCCGCCATCATCCCCTTGAGGGTCGGGTAGCGAGGTTCGTATGCCCCCTTCTGTATCGTCACCAGGCAGGGAATGGGAGCCTGAACCACCTCGGTCGCGCCCTCGATCTCGCGCCGGGCAACGATCGTTCGGGCGGTCGTGTCCGCCGTCACCTCGGCTACGACCGAAACGTGCGGAATCCCGAGGAAGTGGGCGATCGCCGGCGGTACTGCCGCAAAGTCATCGTCCACCGCCTGCTTGCCGCAGAACACGATGTCGAAAGGCTGTCGCTTCACGGCCGCGGCGAGCAGGCGCCCGACCGCAAGGGCATCGATACCGTCGAACGCCGGGTCGGTAAGCTGGACCGCCGCATCCGCGCCCATCGCGAGCGTGGTCCGGAGCGCGGTCTTTACCCGTTCCGGGCCCAGCGCGACGACAGTGATAGTACCGGCACCGGCCTTCTCCTTCAGGCGCAGGGCCGTTTCCATCGCGTATTCGTCGTAAGGATTGACGACCCACTCGATTTCGGTCGTATCCACGAAACCGGTCGACGTGTTCACACGGATCTTGGTCTCGGTGGACGGGACCTGCTTGACGCAGACGACTATGTTCACGACAGCGCCTTCACCAGCAGGCAGGCGTTGTGCCCGCCGAACCCGAACGAATTGGACAGCGCGGCGCGGATCTTGCAGTCGCGCGCCGTGCCTTTGATGAAGTCGAGCGCCACGCCTTCGTCCGGCGTCTGGTGGTTGATCGTCGGGTGTACCTTCTGGTGCTTGAGCTGCAGAACCATCGCCACGAACTCCATTGCGCCGGCCGCCCCGAGCCCGTGGCCGATCATCGACTTGGTCGAGTTGATCGCGAGCTTGCTTGCGTGCGGGCCGAAGACGTCGAGAACCGCCTTCACCTCGGAGGCGTCGTTCAGCGGCGTGGACGTGCCGTGGCCATTGATGTAGTCGATTTCCTCCGGCTTCATGCCGGCCTCGGCGAGCGCCTGGCGCATCACCGCGGCCGCGCCCCTGGCGTCCGGGTCCGGGGCGGTGATGTGGTAGGCGTCGGCCGTCGCTCCGTAGCCGGCGAACTCGCAGTAGATCTGCGCGCCGCGCCGGCGGGCGTGCTCAAGCTCCTCGAGCACGTAGATGCCGCTGCCCTCGGCGATGACGAACCCGTCCCGGTCCTTGTCATACGGCCGGGAAGCCTTCTCCGGTTCCGAATTGTGCTTGGAGAGCGCGCCCATGTTGTTGAACGCGGCGACCGTGAACCTGGTGATGGCCGCCTCGGCGCCGCCGGTGATCATCACGTCGGCTTCGCCGTTCACGATGTGCCGGTAGGCAACGCCGGTCGCGTGCGCGCCCGAGGCACACGCTGACGTGGTGTCGTAGTTCGGACCGCGCAGGTTGTGGTTGATGGCAATCTGGCCGTTGGCCATGTCCGGGATCATCATCGGTACCAACAGCGGGGAAACCCGGCGCGGCCCCTTCTGCAGGAACTGCGCGAACTGGGCCTCCCAGGTCTGGATGCCGCCCATGCCCGAGCCGGTGATTACGCCGACCCGGTCGCGGTCTTCCTTCTCAAAGTCCAGCTTCGCGTCCCTGACCGCCTCATCCGCAGCCCAAAGGGCATACTGGGTGAACCGGTCGGTGCGCTTCACGAGCTTCGGGTCCAGACGCTGCGCCGGGTCGAAGCCTTTGACCTCGGCCCCGATTTGCACTTCGAGGTCGGACGAGTCAAACGCGGTGAAGCGGGCCGCGCCGCTCTTCCCGGCGAGCAGATTCTGCCAGTATGTGGGAACGTCGTTGCCGATCGGCGTCACCGCGCCCAGCCCGGTGACAACTACCCGTCGGCGACCGCTCTGGGTGCTCATCGGCGGTTGGGGTAAGGAACCCGGCTACTTCTTCTCGGCCAGCTTCTTCTGCAGGTACTCGGCGGCCTTGCCAACAGTTATCAACTGCTGGGAATCCTCGTCCGGGATCTCGACCCCGAACTTCTCTTCGAACGCCATGACCAGCTCGACGATGTCGAGCGAATCCGCGCCCAGGTCGTCAACAAAGTGAGCGGTGTCGGTGACTTTCTCCGGAGCGACGTGCAACTGTTCAACTATTATGTTCTTTACATCGTCTATCAGCGCCATCAACTTCCTCCTTAAGGATGCCGGCCATCAGAACAGGCCGTCTTTGGCGGACGCTAGCCGAAAACTGGCAGAGTAGTGTATCAATAAGCCCGCTAAAGTCAATTCAGGCAGGGGGAGCCGCAGACCCACTGGGACAGGTCAGAATCCAGAATCCGGAGTTCCGAACCAGGATAGAACCAACCACGGACGAACACCGGTGAACACGGGTTCAGCATGGACTCCGTCTCGAACCCTTGAACCCCGGGACCCCGGAACCCTGTCCTACGGCAGGGTGAGCAGGTTCAGGCCGGAAAGCGGGTCCGGTTTGCGGACGAGGCGGCGTGTCCCGGGCACGAGCGTAACTTCGAGCGTAACCGTAACCTTACCCGAGAAAAGGTGGCCGGCGAAGGTCGTGAGCCGCGGATTGCTGATAACGGCGTGGATATGGCAGGCCGGGTTCTTGCCGACCCAGGCCACGTTCCCAACCACGGCCGCCACCTCGTGGTCGCCCTCAAACAACCGCTTGTGATAGGTCCTGGTCTTCGGGTCAAAGCACCCGAGGGTGATATTGTCGGCCGCCCCGATGCCGGTCAGGAACCCGGACCTGATGCGTCGGCTGCGCACAAAACCGGCGAGCGTCTCGATTATCTCCTCGCCCGGCATCAGCCGAAGCTGCCAGTACGACCCATTCCTCACGGCCCTCATGATTCCTCCCTGGTCCCTGAACCCTGATCCCCGGTCCCTGGTTTCTTATCCTTCTTAATGTACTTGCACTTCGGGTATCCGGAACAGGCGACGAACGGCCCGAAACGGCCTCGCCGTTCGACCAGGTTCTTCCCGCACTGCGGGCACTTCTCTTCAAGCATCTTCGGCTCCGGCCGCGCGCCGCGGACCATGAACTTGCACTCCGGGTATCCGGTGCAGCCCACGAAAACCCCGAACCGGCCACGCTTCTCGGCCAGCGGCTTGCCGCACTTCGGGCAGGGCTCGCCCGGCTTCAGGTTTGGCCCCGGCTCTTCGCGCTTGATGTACCTGCATTCGGGATATCCGGAGCACGCCTTGAACGGCCCGAACCTTCCCGACCGCTCGGCCAAAGGCTTGCCGCACTGCGGGCACTTCTCATCGAGCAGCTTCGCCTTCTCCTTCTTAATGTACTTACACTCCGGGTAGCGCGAGCAGGCGATGAACTTGCCGAATCTGCCCCAGCGCTCGGCCAGGTTCGCGCCGCACTCCGGGCACTTCTCCTCCAGTTCCTTGCGCAATTCCTGCTTGATGTCGGCCGCGCCCTCCGCGACCTTGTCCAGGTCCTGCTTGAACGGCTTGTAGAATCGCCCGATGACCTCCTGCCACTTCTCGCTACCCTCTTCCACGAGGTCGAGCTCCTTCTCCATCTCGCGGGTGAACCCGAGCTCGAAGATGTCCGAGAATCGGGGCACCAGCACGTCGGTGACGACCATCCCGAGCTCGGTCGGCCAGAGCCTGCCCTCGCGCCGCTCCGCGTATTTCCGGTCGAACAGGGTCGAGACGATGGTCGCGTAGGTCGAAGGCCGGCCGATGGAGTTCGTTTCCAGCCGCTTGATGAGCGTCGCCTCGGTGTAGCGCGCGGGCGGCTGGGTGAACTTCTGCTCGGGCCGGAACTCCTTCATCGTCAGCGGCTCGGCCGGGGCGAGCGCGGGCAGGACCTTCTCCTTGTCCGGGTCGCCGTAGACACGCTCGAATCCGCTGAACTTGCACTTCACCGCGTCCGCCTTGAACAGGTAGTCACCGCCCGCGACCTGCGCTTCGGTCAGCGCATAGACCGCGTCGGCCATCTGGCTGGCCACGAACCGGCGCCAGACCAGGTCGTAGAGTCTGAACTGCTCCGGCGTCAGGAACCGCTTCACCGATTCCGGCGTGCGGTCAACCCGCGTCGGCCGAATCGCCTCATGCGCCCCCTGCGCCCCGGCCCTGTCCGGATAGTGGCGCGGCTTCTCGGGCAGGAACTCCGGGCCGAAGCTTGCGGCCACGAACTCGCGCGTATCGCCCACGAATGCGTCGGCCACGCGGAAAGAATCGGTACGCGGATAGGTGATGAGACCGGCGGTTTCCTTCTCCAGGTCAATGCCCTCGAAGAGCTGCTGCGCCACCTGCATCGCCCTGCGGGCCGGCATGCTCAAACGCTGCACCGCGTCCTGCTGCATCGTCGCGGTGGCGAACGGCGGCAGCGGCCTTCGCGCCCGGTCGCGCGACCTCACATCGGCCACGCGGAACTCGGCCGCAGCGCAGCCCTTCTTCACCGCCTCCATCTCGGCCGCGCTGGTAATCTTGAAGTCCTTGCCGGCTATCTTCGCCAGTTGCGCCTCGAACGTCGCGCCTCCGCCTTCCCGCTCCTCCACTCTATCCCTTGCTCCCTCTATCCCTTTGTCCCCCTCCTTTTCGAACAGCGCCTTGATGGTCCAGAACTCCTCGGGCTTGAACGCCTGAATCTCGCGTTCGCGGTCCACGATCATGCGCAGGGCCACCGTCTGCACCCTGCCCGCGGAAAGCCCGCCGCGCACGATCTTCCAGAGCAGCGGCGACACGAGGTAGCCGACCAGCCGGTCGAGCACGCGCCGCCCGCGGTGCGAATCGACCTTCCTCTGGTCGATTTCGATCGGCTTATCCAAGGCTTCCTTCAGACCTTTGGCCGTAATTTCGTACACCAGCACGCGCTTCATCGGAACCGCCGTCCCCTGCCCCTCACCCCTCGCCCCGCCCAGCTCGAAAGCCACCGAGTAGGCTATCGCCTCTCCCTCGCGGTCCGGGTCGGTCGCGATGTAGACGGCTCGCGCCTGCCTGGCCGCGGCCTTCAGCTCATTGATGACCGCCGCCTTCCCGCGGATCTTGATATAATCCGGCTCGAACCCGTGCTCGATATCCACGCCGAGTCGCGACTTCGGCAGGTCGGCAATGTGCCCCCTGGACGAGAGCACCTGCATCTTCCCGGCGAGCAGCTTCCCGATTGTCCTCGCCTTGGTCGGCGACTCGACAATCAACAGGTCCTTGCCGGTCCCTCGACTTCTAGCTTCTAGCTTCTCGCCTCTAGCTTCTGACTTCGTCCTAGCCTTCGTGTCTTGGTGTCTTGGTGGTAAGACTCCGACCTTCCGGCCGGCCTTTGCCCGCTTCGGGGCATTCGCGTTTTTCTTTGGCATTGCGCGTGTAGAATAATAGGAAAGTAAGGACTGTCAACTACGGGGCACAAGAGTGCGCGTGGAATCTGCCCTCGGAACTCCCCGGCTAGACGCACCGACAAGAGCGCCAAGCCCGGAGAGACATAAGCGCAGACTATGTAGATTCGCGATTGTCTCTCGCTGCTCGGGAATCTACAATCATCAATCTTGAATCTAGAATGCCATTGAAGGCTCCCTTCAAAGCTCGCTGGAAAGCTCGTCTCAGAGCTCGCCGGAAAGCACCAAAGAAAGCTCACTCGAAAGCTCACTTCACAGCTTCTTCCATTGCTCATTACAGAGCTCACTTCATCGCTTCGTGCATTGCTCATCTCAAAGTTCAGCGCATCGCTTCTTTCATCGCTTGCTTCAAAGCTCAGTCGAAAGCTCGGGTTAAAGCTCGTCCGAAAGCTCAACTCAAAGTTCATTTCAAGGCTCGTTTCATGGCTTCTTCGAATGCTCCTCAAAGGGCTAGCCCCCAGGCGACCCCTATATGCGGATTCTCCGCGACCCGACAGTGCTTAACCGACCAGGAGTTATTGAGTTACGCTCGATTGGCGAGTGTCACTAAACCTTCAGTTCTTTTTGCCGTCTCGGTGAACCCGGAGTCCACTCGTTCATCGTTCCACGTCCCCGGTTCTGACTTCTGGCTCTTGGCTTCTGCCTCTTGACTTCGCCCCCGCCGTCGTGTCCCAACTCTTTCTCCTGCTGAGAGTTCTGGTTTCTGGTCTCTGAATTCTGGTTTCTGCTTTGTCCGAGTTCTCACTATCCCCTGGACGGTTGGGGGAGTTCCTGCCCCCAGACCGGCCCTCGCTCCAGCGCCCGTTGAGGCCGCTGCACCGGCTCCGGCAACGACATCCGCTCCGTCCCGCGCTCCGGCACCTGCTTCGGCGTAGGCAACGGCCTTCGCTCCGGCCCCTCTTCCGTGGCACGGAACAGCATCTGCTCCGGGCTCTGCTCTTTCGCCCTGACCAGCCCCCGCTCCTCGCTTCGCTCCGGCATCCGCAACAGCCGCCGGTCCAGTCCCCGCTCCAGGCCGATGTCCGGCCTCAGCTCCAGCCCATGCACCAGGCTCCGCTCCTGTCCGCGGACCTGCTCCCGGAACGGGCCTCAGTCCCGTATCTGCCCCGCATTTCCCCCAGCCCGACGGTCAACCGTGCTCCGCGCGCGGGCTTGACTATGCACGGCACGCGCATAACATCCCTCCTGATGCAAGGCCAAATCCGGCCAAACCCGATGACTCCGTCGTCGCCGGCCCGAAACTCGGAACTTGACCGTATGAACCTATAGGTTAATATCATGGTGAGACTTGAGGAACTGAAAACCGGACCGGCGCTCGTGGTCTGTGCTCTGGTCGTCAATGAACGAAACGAGACTGCTGAGTATCTTACCGCCCTGTCGCCGGTGGGACGGAAGAGGCTTGACTATGTATTCCGGCGGCTCGCCGAGCTCGGCCAGGCCGGGTTTCGTGATGAGACGCTCAAACGGCTTGAGGGCGTGGTCTGCGAGATAAAGGAGCACCGCACGAATACAAGGCTGTTCTGTTTCACATCAGGACACCGGCTCATTGTCTGCACACACGCTGCCCGGAAGCCTGCGGGCAACGCCCGGTATCAGGTCGAGATAGACAAAGTTCAGCGCCTGTACGAACTGTGCCTGGCCGAAGGAGTACTGCCATGATAGAAAAGGCCGCGTGGTATGAGGAAATGAGGAAGGGCTTCGAAAACGACCCTGACTACTGGGCTGAGGGGTTGAAGCTCGACTTTGCCGAGGAAGTGGGCCGGCTGATGGAAGAGCAGAAGGTCAGCCGAGCCGAACTTGCGCGCAGACTCGGCACTTCGCCTGCTTACGTCACGAAGATTCTGCACTGGACTGCGAACCTGACCCTGACAAGCATGTCCAAGATCGCCCTGGCATTCGGCTCCAGGGTTCATCTCAGCCTCGCGCCCAAGAACGCTCCTTCCGGCAGGCGTGTGGCCGTGGTTCCCGCAACCCGCAGGCGCGTGCGACGGAGCGAGTTGGCTTCGCCCCACCCGGCGCAGAGCGTGGCTGCTGACCGACCCTCTCGCGCCAGGCAGCATGACTTCATCGCCTCCGACAAACCAGCCCGCGCCCGGCGTCAGGGCGGCAAGGAATGAGGACCTAAGTCCGTGATTCCTCCTTCCTCTATTTTCACTCCTCCTTCCTCCATCCTCATTCCTCCATCTTCCGTCCTCCTTCCTCGCTCCTTCACGCGAAAGCCGAACTTGACCTTGTAAACCTTAAGGTTAATCTGTGCTGAGCTTGGATTTGCTGTTCGGCGGGGCTGCACGAGACGTGTACGCGCTGGCGGTCAACGAACGCTGTGCTACCCGGGACTGCATCTGCGACCTGCAGACGCGCTCGCAGGCACGCGTATACCGGATGCTGGAACGACTGGCCGAGCATGGACAGGTCGGCCGCGAGCAGCACCTCGTCCGACGTCTGGAAGGCAACGTCTTCGAGTTGAAGGAACGCGAATCCAGCACGAGATTGTCCGGCTTCTTCCACGGCGCCCGCGTGGTGGTCTGCACCCACGGCACCCGGAAGCCCGCGGGCAAGGCGGCGTATCGAACTGAGATAGACAAGGTGAAACGGCTGCATCAGATGTGCATTGACGAAGGAGTTCTAGATTGACCGAACGGGCAGAGTGGATCCGCAGGCTCGGCGAGAAGCTGGAGCAGAACCCGGTCTATTGGACGGAGTACCTGAAGCTGGAGTTTGCCGAGGAACTCAGCCGGCTGATGGACGAACGCGGACTCACCAAGACCGACCTCGCGACGAAGCTCGGCTGCTCGCGTGCGTACATCACGAAGATATTCAACATCACGTTCAACCCGACCATCGAGACCCTGGCCAAGATTGCGCTGGCGTTCGACGCGCGAGTCGATCTCAAGTTGGTTCCCAGAGATGCTCCTTCGGGCAAGCGCGCAGTTGCGGCCCCAGCAACCCACCGCCGCGAACGCCGGCCCGAATTCGCTGCCGCTGACCGACCTGCTCGCGCCAAGCGGAATGAGTTTGTCGCCTCCGACAAACCAAGGAGGGAGGATCGAGGAGAGAGGAATGAGGGCTGAGGAATGAGGCCTGAGGAGTGAGGAGCGAAGTCGGCGTTTCTTCCATCCTCCGTCCTCTATCTTCCTTACTCCGCACTCCTCCGGTTCCTCCCTCCTCATTCCTCCATCTTCACTCCTTTTCTCGTCCTCCGTCCTAAGGTCCTGACGTGTATCCTCCATCCTCCGACCTCGGTCCTCGATCCTACTTCCTACCTCCTCCCTCTTCTTACCTCCGTCCTCAGTCCTTTTCTCGACCCGCGCCCCGCCGCAAGCGTATTGCCTCGCCTGTCCGCAACCCCGCCCGAGATGAGTAGGGCATCTCCGAACTCACGAGAGCAGTTGTCCCCGAAGGGGCCATAGCGTTCGTCGGTCCGCGCGTCCTAGCGGGGTTTTTGGCTAGTTGACAGCATGATCTAACTAAGCGATAATCGAGCATGTGGTGCTTAAGTGCGGCAAGGCCCCGGTCCCGCCGCAAGCTTATTGCCTCGCCTGTCCGCAACCCCGCCCGAAGTGCGTAAGGTGACTCCGAAATCTCCCACCTTGGTGATGTTCCCATTCATGGCCTCTGCGCCTTCGGGGCAGGTAGGCGGCTGGCGCTTCGTGAAGTGGGAAGCAGCTGTCGAGGACAGAATACCGGTCAAACTGCGGCCCCGGTATCTGCGTTGGTTGGACAAGTACCCGTGGAGCCGCAGGGGCTTTGGCGAGCCGCATGCGGCGGTACGTGAGGCTGACACGGCAGTCAGTTTGGATGACCTCGCGACAATCATGATGTATTGCCACTTATCCCTCCACAGCAGGTTCTCCTGCACCCGTGACAGTTTCATCTACAGAGAGGTGCGCGCACGCCTGCCGGGACCCCAGAGATTCCCCCGGATTCGCAAAGTCAACGCCGCACCATTTCACGCAATAGAATGGAATGAAAACCTACTGGTGGCGCTGTCAAAGGTCTTCGCCCAAGCGCCAAGCCTGGACCAAGGTGAATTGCTCCCGCGGATCCGCCGGGCCATCATTCTACACAACGAGGCGTACTGGCTTTGGGACACCGAACGCCCCGTTTCCACCGTCTTCTTCGTGCTGACTCTCGCGCTGGCGTTCGAGGCCCTCTTCACTCCCGCGCGTCGGCCGAAGTCAGACGAGACGCCCGGAATCAGCGCAACCGTGCGGCAAGAACTGAAGGGCCTCCTGTTGCATGGCAGGCGCGAGCGGTACTATGAACGGGGGCTGAAGAAGTGGTGGAACGCGTTCTACGATCTTCGCAGCCGGATTGCCCACGGCCGCACGGTGAGCGAGGATGACTTCCTGGCGCTGGGGAAGAAAAAGGGTCGCCACCACGCCATGGTCGCACGTCAAATGCTCGGCGCGGTTGTCTACTCGCTGCTGGCGAAGCAAGGTCTGTGCCCGGCAGACCCTTTGGGACTCGCATACGAACGGCATGTGAAACCTGCTCTCGACCAGATGGTGCCGAACGGCGTGCGCTTCGACGAAGTGAGTGACATCGTGAGTAACATGTTCGAGCGCGGCAAACTTAAAGACGATGAGGATCATGAACGTGAGAGGGAACTCGACAACCTGCTCTGCGGCATCCAGGACTGGGACATGTCATTCACTGAGGCCCAGGAGCGACGACTGACAGCCGCACTGGTCCAGTTGTTGAATAACGAAGCGCGACTTCCACTCCTGTCCCGTGCAGTGCGCAGAACACAAGTCAGGGTTGAGTTGTTGCGGGCTTTGAGTGAGCAAGTGCGTTCCCGCCCGCCTCGACGGCTACTGTGACCCGGAGAGCCGGCTGCTCAAGCCAACTCGGCTGCAATGAGACCACCGCGACGCGGCACGGCCATAGGCTTAGCGGGGTAGAAACGACCGGGGGAATCAGGGACAGTCACCCTATTAGATGACTGCGTCAAGGCGCGACATTACCGGACGGTCGAGTTGATCGAGCGGGATTACGGCTGTCGGCTTACAGCTAGCCGCTCGCGGCCCCCGAATCAGGATGGCGCAGCAGGAGATTCCTGACGCGCGGGCGTTTGCCGGCCATCAGCAACAGCATTCTAGATTGTGGATTTCAGATTGTAGATTGGCGGGCAGGGCGGCTCAGCGCTGAAGACGTCCTTCGGTGGGACTCAGGGCGACGCTTCGCTCGGTTTGCAGTTGGCAGTCATCGGCCCAGACTCCTGACCTAGCCGTGAGCCGTAACGCGCCTCCGGCGCGAGTGACCAGTTCCCAGTTTCCAGTTGGCAGTATCGGACTCGTACCACTTACCTCTAACCTCGTCTCCGCTGCCCATGTCACGCGGTTCATTGTAATGAGCCGCGAGCCGTAGACCGCAAGCCGTACTCCGCGAGCCCGCTCTGCCCATTTGACATCTGCATCTGTCCCATTACCATGTCCCCGATGTTTGAGCCTTTCACACGTGCCTATTGGCCCGACGTCGCGCGATTTGCCCGGCGCCTGCCGAATTTCGACTACGTGAAGACGATCGTGCGCCTGCATCTCGATGAAAAGCGTCCGGGCGGCTGCTATGTCTGGCGAACCGACGGGCGCATCGCCGCATTCTGCGGCCTCAACTACCTGAACCCGGACGACGCCTGGCTCTATGGCATGCGGGTCGCCCCGTCTTTTCACAACCGCGGAATTGCCACCCGGTTCACGCGGGCGCTGATAACGACAGCCGGCCGCGACGGCAGATCCTGGGTGGGACTCAATACCAATGATCGAGCTTCTCACCGACCGGTCTTTAGAATCGCGGAGAAACTGGGCATGAAGCTGGAGGGCATCTATTGCAACGACGGCCTCTGGTCTCTGCGTCGCCGGCTCGCCGTCCCGCGGCTCAGGCATCATCCTGACATCTTTGGTGAATTCCTGAAACGGGGCCGGACCACGGTTTTCCACGACGCGCCCGGCTGGTTCTGGTCCAGATTACTCCCGGCCCGACGCGAGTGGGTCAATGCCAACGGCTATGTCCTGCATGGCATCCCTCTGCACGTAACCCGCCGCACCCATCCAGAACACAAGAAGTCGGCGACCATCAACCTGCTTGAGCTTCCGCCTGACCCGAAGCGACTGCTGGCAAGTCTGCTCGCCTTTGCTCAAGGCCGAAACTGGATCGTCGTGAACTACCCGCTGGAATGGAAACGCACCGTTCGCTCTGCCTGGCAGGAGATGGTGCCGACTCTCCGCCGGGATCACCACTACTCAAGCGCTGAACGGGTGTATGGGAAGTACCTGTGTGATTCCGGGGACGCAATAAGAGATTCCTGACGCGACGTCATTCCAGATTGTAGACGACGGCGTGGACTGCCAGCGGCAGCCGCGGCTAGCAGAGGGCAGTTAGGAGTTAGGCGCGGCCAAGGGCCGCGAGTGTCCAGTTACCAGTTGCCATTGTCCAATGCGGGCCTCCGTTTTCCGTTCCCCGGTCTCGCGCAGCCGTCTTGTGATGCGAACCGGGCTCCGACCATCTCGCGCGGTTCATTATCGTGAACCACAAATCCCCAGCGACACGGCAGGAGACTGCCAACGCGCGGGCGGGCTAGTCTTCGATTACCACTATTGCCGTGGCGTAGTCAAGCAGATGTGAGATGTTGCCGTGGACTTCCGAGCACGCCTCCCCGACTGCGAGGCGCTACCAGATAACCTTGACGCCGTATTCCCGGAATACCGGGTCGGCTGAGACAAGCGATATGCGCTCGGTAAGCGCCTGCGCTGCCAGCAGCCGGTCAAAGGGGTCGCGGTGGAGGAACGGGAGCTTCTCGACCGCTGCGGCATGGGGCCAGTCGATTGACAACAGGTTGAACCCGTCAGTCAGTTTCTCGGCCACGTACTCTTCAACCGAGGCCGGCAGCACGAGCCGCCCGAGGCTCGCCTTGATCGCCATCTCCCAGACACTGGCGGCGCTCAAGTAGAGTTCCGCGCCGTCGGCCTCAAGGGCGCGGCGGGCACGTCGGCTGAGGCGCGGGTCACCAGTCACGAACCACAGGAACGCATGCGTGTCCAGCAGAAGCTTCATTCCGAGTCCCGAGACAGGAATTCGCCACCAGAGCACGAAGACACCAAGGTGAAAGATGAGGGATGAAGGACGAATCGAGAAATGGCGCGGCCCGGCCTCGGCCTTGGCGGTTGTTTCTCCGTTCCTCTCCGAGCCATCTGCGTCATCTGCGGTTGTCCTGTCCGCACCTTGGCGTTCTTGGAGGTTGAGCTGCCGGCTTCATTTCGTGTACGGTTCCATTTCCAGCAGCGGCTCATCGAAGTCGGCCCCAACCGTCACCCGCCCTTTGTCGGAACCGAATCGGGGGCGCCCGCCCGGCCGCGCCAGCGGACGCAGTTCCGCAACCGGGCGGCCACGCTTTGAGATGCGGTACACCTGCCCTTGTCGAACTCGCTCCAGCAGTTCGGACAGGCGCGTCTTGGCTTCAAAGGCCCCGATTGTCTTGGTCTTCATATGAACTAGTCTATTGAACTGGTTGGTTGGGTCAAGCGCAGCGCCCGCCAGCGTTACGGATGCCCGAGTTCTTTGCGCCTTGGTGCCCTTGTGGTAGGAATCCGCCCCGTGGCGGCTAGTCTTCGATTACCACAATTGCGGTGGCGTAGTCCGGCAGGTGAGAGATGGAAACGTGGACCTTTCGGCCCGCGAGTATTCTCTCGGCGCGGCCGGTGACTCTGATGGTCGGCCGCATCCGTTCGTTGTCGACCACGTCAATCTCAGTCCAGCCGATTGCTCCGCGCAGCCCGGTGCCAAGGGCCTTCGAGAACGCCTCTTTGGCCGCGAACCGGCCCGCATAGGATGGGTATTTGTCGCCGAGCGTTTCGCAGAACCGGACCTCGGCAGGCGTGAACACCCGATTGCGGAACCGGTCTGGGTACCGCTCGAGCGCAGCCCGCACACGCGCTACGTCAACCAGGTCTATTCCAACTCCGAAGATGGCCATCAGGAGAAGTAGGATGAGAGATGGAAGATGTGAGATGTAAGACGGAAGGAGCCGGAGATGTATGATGTCAGATGAGAGATGTTCGATGTGAGAAGTGCGGATTCCCGAAGAGGCTCGCGGTGACAGGGGGTACGCTTCGAATATGAGATGTTAGATGTCAGAAGTGGCACCTCTCGACTTCGCAGTCACCAAGGCCCTTACGAGTATGCTGACCAGTTCGTTGGCTTCGCCTACAAGTGACGTGACGCACTCGCCGGTCACGAGACGGGAACGTTCCACCAGCGTGAGCCAGTAGTGTGCCTCACGAAGCTCCTTCAAGACAATGTGCATCTTGTGCACAAAGTCGGCTCGGCTCTCCGCTCCTCTCGACTCTTGGTAGTTTGCGCCTGCCGAACAGGCAGCTCGAACAAGCTGATTCGCCAAGTAACGACCCGAGGCCGTTCGCCCCATGCGGTTGGACAGGGCGAGGACGTTGGTAGCGAAGTCGAGCAGCCTGCCGCTGATTTCCTTGCCGGGTCCTTTGACTTCTAACATCTTACGTCTTACATCTGACTTCGGTTCTGTCCCATCCGCGCTTCTGACATCTCTCATCTAGCATCTTACATCTGACTTCCACTGGAGTTCAGCCTCTCCACAACCGGTATCAGCTCAAGCACATCACTAATCTCAAAGTCAGCACCCGAGACCTTCGTCCCGAACTCGTCGCCGTAGCGGGCGAACACCGTCGTCATGCCCAGGGTCTTGGCGCCGGTGATATCGCGCTCGGCCCAGTCGCCGACCATGACTGCTTCATCGGGCCGCACCTGCAGCAGCTCCAGCGCCTTGCGGAACGGCTCGGGCGCCGGCTTGCGCACGCCCGTATCATCGAAGGTCACGACCGCGTCGAAGAACATGTCCACGCCGAGTTGAACCAGCCGCATCCAGACCTGCATCCGCGGCGCGTCCGACACCACGGCCAGCTTGAGGTGCATGCGGAAGAGCCTGAGCAGCGCCAGGCTGACGTGCGGGTAGGAGACCAAGGCTCCCTCGCGGGCGCGGCGGTAGGCGACGATGCCGGCGGCGAGTATCCGGTAGTCGACATAGCCGAGGACCTCGTGCAGCAGGTCGTCAAATACCTCCTGATACTCGATGCCTTCCCGGTCGTAGATTTCGTATATCTTCTTGTGCGCCTGCTCCGCCGTCAGGTCGAGTCCGGCGTCGATCATCGCAACGATTGCCGCATCCACGGCTGCGTTCTTCCACTTCCGGAAATCGACGAGGGTGTTGTCGACGTCGAACACTACGGCCTTGATCACGGCATCAAACCCGAAGCACGAAGCCCGAAATCCGAATCAAGCTCAAAGCCACAAGTGTCCAGGCCTGCCCGTCTTCGACAAGGCCGCTCCTACTTGTACCAGTCGGTCATTCGGGCTTCAATCGTCATTAGGACTTCGGATTTCGGAATTGCCGGCGCAGCCGGCCGTATGTCTCAGACAGGTGTTCGCTGATAACCTTGGTCTCGGCCAGCAGCGGCATGTAGTTGACGTCGCCGAGCCACCGCGGAACGATGTGGACGTGGACGTGTCCGGCCACACCGGCACCGGCGACGCGGCCGAGGTTCGCGCCGACATTGAAGCCCTGCGGCCTGAGCCCTCGGCGCAGAGCGGCGAGTGACTTCTGCACCAGCCGGAACAGCTCCGCACCCTCTTCGGCGCTGAGCTTCTCGAAGGTCGCGACGTGCCGGTTCGGCGCCACCATCAGGTGCCCGTTGTTATAAGGGAATCGGTTCATAACGATGAATGCGTGCCGGCCGCGATGCAGGATCAGTTTCTCCCGGTCGTCCTTCGCTTTGAGCAGGTTGCAGAAGAGGCAATGCTTGCGCCCGGTCGAGTCCTGTCCGCCCGCGCAGTAGATGTACTCAGCTCGCCAGGGCGCCCAGAGCGTCTTCACAAGGAGAATGGTGAATAGAGAATAGTGAGTAGAGAAAAGTCCCGCAGCCTGCTTTCACTCTTCATAATTCAGTATTCACAATTATCCGAACAGCCCCATCTGCGTTCCCGGTGCTGCGTCACGCGCGGCCGGAGTCGGTGGCACTCCGGGCAGGACCTGGATGACACCGAAAACGCCGTCGTAGCCGGCGGTCGCCTGCACTTCACCGCGTCGCATGCGTTCGATGCCCAGTGCGACTCTGTCGTTTGAGTTGTTCTCGATATCGGGAATCGGTGAGTTGAGGAGTATCTCGAATTCACTGCCGAGCGCGGCCACCATCGTCTCGTACAGCTTGCGCACCTGCGCCGTGTCCCGACCGACGCCCAGCGCCTCGCCGATGACCTCTTCAAGCGGAACGACGTGTTTGTACGGGATCACGTCGGTCGGCACTTCCTCCGGCTTCCGGTCGGCGAGTTGCTCGACCCGGTGGAGCACGCCGATGGTGAGTTGCCGGCCGCAGCCCGGGCAAAGGTTGTCGTTCACGAGCGACTGGGCCGGGGCAAAGCTCACGTTGCAGGCGCGGTGGCCGTCGTAGTGATACTTGCCCTCTTCGGGAAAGAACTCGATGGTATAGAGGAACCTTTTCCGGTCCTTCGTCTTCAGGACGTCGCGGATGGCATCGTAGGAGAGCTCACAGTCAAAGACGTTGGCCTCGCGGCCCAGCCGGCCCGGCGAGTGCGCGTCCGAGTTGGAGATGAGCGTGCGGCTGTCGAGCGCGGAGAGCCGCCAGTTCATCGGCGGGTCGCTCGAGAGCCCGGTCTCGACCGCGAATATCTCCTTGGACAGGTCGCCGAAGCACTCTTCGATTGAGTCGAACCCCGAGTTCGAGCCGTAGAGCGAGAACCATGGGGTCCAGATGTGCGCGGGCACGAGGAACGCGCGGCCATCGATCTCAAGCACTTTGGCCAGCAGGTCGTAGCTCGAGAGGCCGAGCGTCGGGCGGCCGTCCGATGCAAGCTTGCCGTACCCGTCGAGCCAGGCCGTCAGTTTGTCGGCGGTCTCGAAGCCCGGAACGAAAACCATGTTGTGAATCCGGCGCAGTCTGCCGCCGGCGCTGTAGATGCCGCTCAGCTCCACGTTCAGGATGAAGTACGTGTCGTCGTAGGTGAAAAGGCCGGCGCCGGTCGGCTTGAGGTGCTGCTTGAGCGACTGCATGTACTCGGGGTGAGTGAAGTCACCGGTCGCGACCAGCTTGATGCCCTTGGTCTTGGCCGCAGCCGCGATGGCCGGGATGTCCATGTCGCGGCTCGTCGCGCGCGAAAAGCGGGAGTGAATATGCAGGTCAGCGATGAATTGCATCTGTGCTCGCCATTCTAGTCTCGGGCATGGCCAAGTCAAAGAGGATGTGGGCGATGTCTACGGTTGCACGCGTCGGATTGGCGCCTTGTGGCATTCGGACTTGATTGGTCACTGGGAATTGGCAATTGATCATTCGCTTCTAGCGTGCCGCAATCATCATCCGCGTGGTGTGCGGCCCCGGCTTGATGAAGGAACCGTGCTGGAAGAAACGGACCTCGGTGAAACCGGCGGCCCTGAGACAGCGCTCGACCTCCTCCGGGTGGTACGCCCGTTCCTGGTGAATCTCTTCGAACCGCTCGGGTGCGCCTCCCGATTTCGGCTGCTCCCAGAACGTCAGGTGCAGGGTTGAGACACGGGTCTCCTGGTCGTACTCGTGCTGCCATATCGAGTGGATCTCGCCGACGTCCCGGGCGGTCGTCCGCGTGCCCCAGTAGTCGGCCAGCCCGTAGACCGTGTTCATGTCGAAGATAAAGAGCCCGCCGGGCAAGACCGCCGCCCTCACGCAACGGAAGCACCGGACCAGGTCATCCTCGGTCAGCAGGTAGTTCATGCTGTCGTAGAGACAGATTGCTCCTTCCAGCGGCTCGGGAACAGCGAAGTCGCGGATGTCGGCGTGGATTGTCGCTACCGGCAGATTCCCACGCTTCGACTCCAGCATTGCCAGCATCTCGGGCGAGCGGTCCACTCCGGTCATCCGGTATCCGCGCCGGGCGAGAATCAGGGTCGGGATGCCCGTGCCGCAGGCAAGGTCGAGGATGGTCTTCGGGTCGGAGTGGAAGTGTCCAAGGACACGTACGACGTAGTCCGCCCACCCGTCGTAGTCAACGTACTTGGCCATGAACTTGTCGTAGTGGCGGTGGAAACGGCTGAATGGCTCGCGCATCATGGCCGGAGCCAATATAAACCGAACCACCCTGAAGTCAAGCGCACGGATTGCTTCTCTGCCTTCCTGCATCCATAATCAGTCACTGATGGCGCGCGAGCCAACCCGCGGTCGGTCGATTGCGCTGCTGCTCGGCGGTCTCGCGCTGCTTTCCTGCCGCAAGCCGGACTACTTCCCGCTCAGGGACAACCTGGATTTGCGCTTTGCGGCCGCCGGATACGAAGTCGTCGGGAGCGACTCCGTCCGGACCGAGAGCCTGACCTACGCGATTGCGGTGGCGGGTTCGACGACGCAACCCGGTCTCGGCCGAGTCTGGGAAATCCGCGTCACCCGGAACGCTGAACCATACCTCTCTCTTTTCCTCCGCAAGACCACCAACGCGGTGTTCGTGCTGCCCCGGGCTCAGCCGGACGAAATCGAGCCGAGCTCGGACTGGCTGAAGCTCATCGAACTGCCGCCGCGCGAAGGCGCCCTCTGGTACGGCGACGCAGAACGCTCGGTCTCGTTCGAGGTGCTGCAGCGGACGGATGTGGAAACCGCGGCCGGCCGCGCCCGCAACTGCTTCCGCATCCGGATTCACGCGGACGAACCGTACCTGACGGACTTCTGGCTTGCGCCCGACGTGGGCGTCATCCGCTGGACGCGCCGCCTCTCGGCATCGCGCTTCGAAGTGGCTGAGCGGGTTCGCCGCTGAGGCGCCGTCGCGGCCGGCGCCAGTGGAACCGGCCCACATTCTTGCGCTGAATCGGTTGACATCGCACTCGAGATTCGTATGCTATTGGCGATGGATCGTATGACTCCGCAATCGCGGGTCAGCTTGACGAACCTCCTGCTGCCTCCACTGCATGACATTTGTCCGTTCCGTAACCTGTCCGCGTCGGATCGGCTGGCGTGGGCTATGCACTAACCAAAGGAGGTGCGAATGGTGAAGAAAGCGAAGAAGGCGGTCAAGAAGACAGCCAAAAAGGCCAAGAAGAAGTAGTCTTCGACCGCCGACCATGCCGCTGCGCACGTCGCGGCGGCATGGCTTTTATGGAGAGACCGCGGTGGGACGCCCGGGCCGCTGCCGGCGCGAGCGCAACGCCGCGGTCATCGCTATTGGCTGCGGCGCGGCGCGGGCCGGCCCCGGCTCAGGAACGGGGCAGGCACGGCCGTCGTTATCGTCGAACCGTCGCTGAAACGGAACTGGAATGACTTGCCGACGACGCTGGCCTTCGCGCTGGTGCCCACCGGGCTGACGTGGAAGTCGAGCAGGACGAGGTGGATCTGCTGCGTCAGTCCGGGCGCTATCGTCACCGGCGCGAAGTAGAGCGTATCGCCGGCGCCTTTGCCGGACGTTCCGCCGGGCAGGGGGAAGCCGATGCCTTCGTTTCCGGCTATCTGGAAGTCCCTCAAGTAGGCGGAATCCGGGGTTATGGCTGCCATCTCGAGCCAGTTGATGGTGTCCTCGACCGTCCCGTCATTGCCGATGTTGAACGTGAAGCCTGAACTGTCCGATACGTGCTGAGCCTGGCCGATCATCACCAGGTGCTTCCACCCCACGGCGTTGATGCTGCCCGTGTTCCTGAGGTCATGGTGGAACTTGGGCCAGGGTGAGGTCGCGAGCGGGCTGGTCCCCTTGAGCGCGTAAAGGTAGCCGTCTTCGCAGGTGAAATAGACGGTGCCGTCGGCCCCGATGGTGGGCGCCGACTGCACCATCCCGTCGGCCTGGTATTGCCACTTGAGCGTACCGTTGGAATTGAGCGCATAGAGGCACGAGTCGCCCGAGCCGAAGTAGACGGTGCCGTCCGCGGCGATGGCCGGCCCGGAGTAGACCGGCCCGCCCGTCGGATATTGCCATTTGCGGCTGCCGTCGGCGTTGAAGGCATAGAAGGAATCGTTCAGCGACCCGACGTAGATTGTCCCGCCGGTCCCGATGGCCGGGGCCGACAACACCGAACCGCCGGTCTGGTGCTGCCACTTGAGCGTGCTGTCCGGATTGACCGCGTACAGGGCGCCGTCGGTCGACCCGATGTACACCGCGCCGTCGGTGTCGATCGCCGGAGCGGACCGGAACTCGCCGCTCGTGGTGTGGGTCCACTTGACCGTGCTGTCCGGGTTGAACGCAAACAGCACGCCGCCGGCCCCGACATAGACCGTGCCGTCCTCGGCAACTACCGGCGATCCGTACACGTTGCCGCCGGTCGCGTGGAACCACCGGAGGGAACCGTCGGCGTTCACCGCATAGAAGTTGCCCTGCCACGTCCCGAAGTAGATTGTGCCGCCGGCCGCAATCGCCGGCGCGCCCGTTATCCTGTGGCTGGAGATGATCCTCCACTTGCGCGACCCGTCGGAACTGAGCGCGTAAAGACTGCTGTCGTAGGAGCCGACGTAAACCGTACCGTCCGCCGCGATGGCCGGGGATGCGCGGACCTTCCCGCCGGTCTTGTAGCGCCACTTGAGCGTACCGTCGGCGTTGACCGCATAAAGGGAACTGTCGAGGGAACCGACGTAGATGGTGCCGTCGGCCGCGATGGCCGGCGAGGAGGCCGGGTAGGTCCCGTCGCCCGCGCCCACGTAGTAGCGCCACTTCCGCAGCGTATCCGGCGGCCGGACATCGATGCTGCAGGGCACCGACCACAGCGACCGCGCGTTGCCGGTGTCCTTTGCCTGGGCCGTGACCGCGTAGATGTTCGCCGTCGACCAGGCATGGCTCATCCGCACCGATTCGCCGGAAGCGACGAAGCTGCTCCAGGCGGACGTATCGCCGTCGCCCCACGCAAACCGGACGGCCACGTTGAGACTGTCCGGGTGAATGGCGACGGTCGTGAAAGTGTCGGGCGTATTCTGTACCGCCCGGCGCGGACCGGCCGGCTTGGCCGGTGCGTTGGGCGGCCGGCGCAGCGCGATCTGTATCAGGGACGCGCTGGACAGGTCGGAAGTGAGCTGCCCCTTGTCCATCGCCCAGGCGCGGACCTTGAAAGTCCCGCTGTCGGACCACGAATGGGACTGCGCGACCGTCTCGCCGCTGGCGACCCAGTCGGACCAGAACGACGTCTTCGAGTCGCCCCAGTCGAAGCGGATCGCCACGCTGTCGCCGTCCGGGTCAACGGCGGCCGTCTTGAACGTGCCGACCGAGTCCGCGAAACAGAACTGGGGTCCGGTCGGGACGGCCGGGACGTCGGGCGGATGGTTCTTCTTGCACGCGGGACCGGCGGCCAATACCAGCGCCAGGGCGGTCGCAAGCAGAGTTCTTGTCTTGTGCATCGTTCCTACTCACTTTCCTCCACCGACGCGACCCGTGTTCTTCAGGTCGTGGTGGAACTTGGGCCAGGCCGAACTGGCCAGCGGGGACGGACTCCACAGAGCATAGAGATAGAAGTCGGATGACCCGACGTACATGACCCCACCGGCCGCGATGGCCGGCGACGACTTGACCGCGCCTCCGGTCAGGTACTTCCACTTCAGCGAACCGTCGGAGTTGAGCGCGTAGACATACCCGTCGTCCGAACCGAAGAACAGCGTGCCGTCCGCGGCGATGGCCGGCGTCGTCGACACCGAACCGCCGGTTGCGTAGGACCACTTGAGTGTGCCGTCGGGATTGACCGCGTACAGCAGGCCGCCGGAGGATCCGACGTAGACGGTGCCGTCCGCTCCGATCGCGGGCTCGTTGTTCACGTTGCCGGACAAAGGGCATCCCCACCTGGCGGTCCCGTCCGGGTTGATGGCGTAGAGGGTGCCCGTGTCGCGTGACCCGGCGTAGATTGTCCCGTCGGTCGCGATTGCGGGCGGACCGGGAAAACGGCTGACGCGGTGGCGCCAGCGAGCGCTTCCGTCGGCATTCACCGCGTAGACCGTGTCGTACGAAATGAAATAGAGCGTCCCGTTCGTCGCGATGGCCGGGGAGCTGGCAATGGGCCACGACGTTGGAAACTGCCACTGCAGGGCGCCTTCCGCGCTGAACGCCCGCAGGGTGTCGTCTGAGCCGATATAGACCGTGCCATCTGAACCGACGGCCGGGGAATTGTCCGCGCGCGTTCCGACCTTGTGGCTCCACTTGAGCGTGCCGGCGGGATTGAACGCGTACAGGTAGCCGTTATCCGATCCGAGGTACACGGCGCCGTCGGCCGCGACGGCCGGCGAGAGATCAACCTGTCCGCCGGTCCGGTACCGCCACTTGAGTATACACTTCGGGCTCACTGCGTAGAGGCAACTGTCGTACGACCCGACGTAAACCGTGCCGTCCGGCCCGATTGCCGGACTGGACTTTATCTCGTGGCCGGTCTGATAACGCCACCGGACAGTATCCGGGCGGACGAAGATGCGGTGCGGGGCGGACCACTGGGACAATGCTCCGCCGCTGTCCTTCGCCTGGACGGTTACCGAGAAAGTGTCGGACGAAGACCAGTTGTAACTTGTCTGCGACGACGCACCGGAGGCGACGAAGACGCTCCAGTCCGAGGTGTCGCCGTCGCCCCAGGAAAACCGGAACGCGATGGGAAGGCCGTCGGGCTGGGAGTCGACGGCGGTGAACGCGTAGGAAGAGTCCTGCACGCCCGCATCCGGCCCGGACGGTTCCGCGGGGGTGGCGGGCGGCCGGTGTATCACCACCCGCACCTCGACTGAGCCGGACACGCCGGACGTGACCTGCTTCCGGTTCTTCGCCCAGGCGCGGACCACGTACGCGCCGGTATCCTGCCAGGCGTGGGTCATGGCAATCGTATCTCCGCTCCGGAACCAGCCGGACGAGTCAATCCCGGTGGAGTCGCCCCAGTCAAAGCGGACTGCCACGCTGTCGCCGTTCGGGTCGGTCGCAACGGTGCTGAATGTGTAGTTCACGTCCTTGAAGCAATACTGGGGGCCGGCCGGGACGGTCGGCGCGTCGGGCGCCTTGTGGCACGAAACGAACGCCGCCAGCGCCAGAACAACCGGCGGCAGGATAAACGGTCGCGTGCGATGTCGGGCCATGTATCTCCTTAGACGCTCAAGCTTCGTCAATCCGGACCTCCGCTGCCGGGTCGAGCCGGGCATGGCCGGCATTCGGGCGGATAACCTCGTCCGGGCGTGGCGCATTTCTCCTGCTGGTCAGGTGTGGTGCCGGAGCGGACGCGGCGCTGACGGTCCGCCGGTGTTGTCCCTGACTGCGGTCGTTCTTATGTTAATCCGCCGGCGGCCGATGTCAAGCTGCACCTTGACGCCATTTCTCACACTGTGCCGCCCCGACTCACCCCGGACCCGGCCGGTGCGCGCCGGCCGGCATGGTGCCGCCGGAATCCGACTAGTGTTTGCCTGATGCGTAGTCGCAGAAACTCTGCAGCCCGGAGCCGACCTTCGGACTGATGTTGCGGACGGTGGGGATGGCCTGGCGCATGAGCCCGATAGCCTGGGCCGACGTCAGCTTCTGGGTGGAGTGGATGTTGTGCTCGTTCAGGGCAACGGTCAGGGCTGCGGCGGCGCCGCCGAAGTCTCTCTTCTCAACGGCCGACCGCAACGCGTCCGTAATGCTGCCGGCTGATGTGATGCCCGCCCGGCTCAGCGCGGACTGCAGCGCGGCATAGGCGGCCTCCTCGCTCGCGACCTGCTCGGCCTGATGAACGGTGCGGCTGTTGCAGCTCACTACCATGCCGCCGATGAAGACGACGACGACCGGCAGGACAAGACGGCGCAAATGACAGAATGTGCTCATGCTTACGCTCCTCGGGTTCCCGATTGTTTTACCAGCCCGAGCCTCTCTTGTCAAGTAACTTGCCCGCGGGGAGGAAGCAGCCGACAGAGCCCACGTTGACACAGACTGTCTTCCGGCTAGTATCCTGTGCCGGTCGCAAAGGGGTCTCGCCGCCGGCATGATGCCAGACATGGCCCCATAACCGCTTGTGTCCCGTTCAGGCCTATGAGTTCGTGAGCTTCGTTTCACCTGTCTCCTAGAACCCGCAACGACCCAAGCAAAACCAGTTCGGAGGTTCGATAGTGGGTACGCGTATTTTCGTAGGGAATCTTCCCTTCAGCGCAACCGAAGACCAGCTCCGCGAGCTGTTCGCCCAGCATGGCGAAGTCGCGGCAGTCAGTATAGTGAAAGACAAGTTCACGGACCGCTCCCGGGGATTCGCGTTCGTCGAGATGAGCGCTGCCGATGCAGCGACCGCGGCGATTGCGGCCCTGAACCAGCATCCGATGGACGGCCGGCCGCTCACCGTCAACGTGGCGCGCGAGCGCACCGAAGGTGGTTCGCGCGGCGGCTATGGTCGCGGTCGCTCGAACGACGGCCCCAGCGGCAACCGCTGGTAGCACCGACAGGCCACACTGAACGGGCGGGGCAACCCGCCCGCTTCGTTTTCAGGCCCATCGTGCCTCCGGCCCGCGCCGGTCGAAAACAGACGCTGCAGCGGGCAGAGCAACTCGGAAAGTAATTCTCCGGGCAAACCGGAGAGCAACGGCCGGAGCTAACTCGGGAGCAACCCGGACAGGAACCCGCGGACTTACCCGGGCCGCAACGTTCCGACCAACCCGGAGAGGAACCGGTGGAGCAACCCGTAGACTAACCCTGAGAGCAAGTCGGAGGGCAACCGGTAGACCAACCCGTCGAATTCCGGTGGAGGTTCATCCGGGAATTGCGGTGGAGGTAACCTCCCTGTCTACTGTCTACTGAATCCTGTCTACTATCCGCGGGGTAATCCCCTGGGTAGGGGTGTCATCCGCGCGGCCTCAAGCCTAACGTCCTAAGCCACAAGCAGATAGCCCCGAAGACCGCCCCGATGTCTTCTAGCCGTATTTGTATACAAGCCCGCCCAATCCCCAATCGTCAATCTAGAATCTAAGATCGCCAGTGTGCCCGTTCGCGGTCGTGTCCAATCTACAATCGTCAATCTAAAATCTAAAATGACCATTGTGCCCGTCCGCAGCTGTGCCCAATCGCCAATCGACAATCTGCAATCCAAGATGGCCGCCATGCCCTCTCCCGCGCCATCACACAGCGTTGTAGTATTGCCCGGCCGCAGCCCCGGCTGATCATTGACGCGGAATCCGCGATCTTGGGTGCTTGGCGAAGCATCCGGGTTGGCCGTGGACCAACTCCGCGGCACCATCGGGCGTAAGTCCTATCTTGTTACAGGGCTGAGAGCGATCACGGAATCTGCGCCGCTGCCTGCGCAAGTTTCTCTTTGGTCCAGCCCGGCTGCGTGCATAAAGCGAACGCCCACTTGCCGAACTCGCCGTGCCGGTTCACGGCCCGGACCCAACGACGGGCAGCAGTTTCCTTCTGCCGGTCTTGCTCGTCCTCGTAACCCTTCACTTCAAGGATGATCTTCACCTCGCCGCCGGCTACCTTGTAGCGCACGAGGAAGTCCGGCCGGTACTCATGCTTCTGGCCCATCCATTCGTATGGGATAGTGAAGTCCAAGTGGTCATTCTTCACGTACGACACTATGCCGCCCTCTCCGGCCAACTTCTCCAGGCGGAAGGCCACGCTCTGCTCCCATCGCTCGTTATCCAGCACGACATGGCTGACGTGGCTGTTTGTCGTTCCCTTGGCCGGGCGCACCGTTCTGAACAGCACATCCCCGGTCTTGCCGACCGGCCGGAATTTCTCTATCACCGGCAGCATCGGATGCTCTCCGGCTTCCTCGTCGGGTTCGATGACTGCGGAGAGCCGGTCTACCATCTCCTGCTTGTAGCGTATCAGCGCGATGTCTTCGAGGGGCGTATCGATATCCACGACCGCAACTTTGGTCTCCACGTAGTTCCACACAATCTGTAGCACCTGCGGGAACAGATTCTGCCGTGATCCCCAGTCGTCGTGCTTGCTCTTCAGGCGCATGGCCAGCTCAGCGGCAATCTCATAAACGGTTGCTTGGAGCCGCTTCTCCTGGTGAAACGGATTGCGGTCGTGCAGTGCCACCTTGCCAGGCCCAGAACGGTCAGGTCGGCCGACGCGATACCCGCCCGCAGGCTTCACGGCCACCCACGTTGGTTCCTTGGACGGGTCGACCATCAGGTAGGGTATGTCGTCGAGCTTCGCCCGAATCCTGCTCTTCACGTCGAACACGAATCCCTCGACTCGCGGGAACGTGATTTCAAAGCCCTTTCGTTCCTTGAGCGCCATCACAAGCGTGGACGTCTTCTCGGTAATGCCCTGCCTGACCGGCTTCTTCGTAACCGGTATGACCTCGAATGGGATACCGTACACGTCCACGTACTCCGGCTCGGAGAAGTCGTCGTAGTTGATCCTGCGCAATCCTCGCCCTACGACCTGTTCGCAGAGCAGTTGCGAGCCGAACGCTCGCAGTCCAAGAATCTGCGTGACGTTCTGCGCGTCCCAGCCTTCGGAGAGCATTGAGACCGACACGACGCAGCGCACGTTCTTGCCGGGCGGGTCGCCTTCTCCCTCCCATTCGGTCTTGCCGACAGTGTCCACGGTTTTCCGTACCGACTCCGCCGCATCGTCCTTCGACTGCCCCTCAACCGCGCTCTCGGCTTCGGCCAGGAGCTTCGAGTCGATACGGATGGTCACGTCCCCGCCTCGACGGTTCTCCAGTTCCTTCAAGACGCCGCCGGTCGCAACGTGCTCGTGCACCAGCTTGGCCAGGTCAGTGTTGTCACAGACGGCTATCATCACCGGCGGAATCGGCTGGCCATCCTCCTGCCATTGCTTTGCCTTCTTCTGCCACTGCGACGCAAGCATGGCCAGCGCGCCCTGCGCCTCGCGCAGCACCGACTCAGGCTTCGCTCGTCGCCGGGCCGTGGCCCGCTCCGACTCAGGCAGGTGCTCATTGATATACTGCCACAGCCGGAAGTACTTAGGGTCGGGCGCTCCGGTGTTATCGTCTACGGGTACGCACGGAATCTTCACGATGCCGCACTCGATGGCATCCACGAGTCCAAAGTCCGAACTTATCCACGGATATGGCTCGCCCTCCGCGTAGCCGCTGCCTTGAATGAAGAAGGGCGTGGCCGAGAAGTCGGCGCAGATGTTGATGCCGCGGTCACGGTTGATGCGGTCTAGGCCGCCAACCCAAACCGTCGCCTCCTCACGTTCCTTTGCTTCCTCCGCCGACAACCGTGCACGCTGCTCCTCGGCTAGCGGCTTGGGCCGGTAGGCGTGGTGGGCTTCGTCGTTTATTACCAGGATGTTTTTCTTGGTCCCGAGTTCCTTTAGGCTGCGCCGGCAGAATGCCGCATCGCTCTCGGCACCGCGCTGAACGACACTCCGTTTCCGGCTGTCGTCCTGCGGACTGAACAGGTGCCAATTGGTAATGAAGAACCGTCCCTGCTGCAACCGCTCCAGCATCCCGCCCGGCAGCAGGTCAAACTTGTCGTAGTAGTTCTGCTTCTGCCAAGGCAACAGCACCTTCAGCCGCTCACGGATGGTCAGGTTCGGGCAGAGCATCAGCACCGCGTCTGAGAACCGCTTGTCCTGCGGGTTCGCGAGCTTGTTCAGGACCTGCCAAGCGATTACCATTCCCATCACAACGGTCTTGCCTGACCCGGTCGCCATCTTGCAGGCGTAGCGTATGAGATTCTCGTCTTTCGGCAGGCTTAGACCCTGCTTGTCAGCCTGCGGGCCCTCTGTCAGCCATATCATGGTTTCGGTGGCCTCAAGCTGACAGAAGAACAGCTTCCGTTCGCGCTCCGTTCGTTTCCAGTGACCCAGCAGTTGCCGCGTGATGCCACTTGTCACGCCCGGGTAGCCCTTGTCCCGCCATGCTGATACCTTGTCGCGAATGCCATTCACCGTGTCGAGCGGGACGAACTCTTCCTCGAACAAGGCGGTCTGCCCGCCCTGCGTGCGCGGCTTCAGGTAGTACCCGGCTGGCCTTCGCCCATCCATCAGCACCGGCTGGCCTTCCTTGTACGTCCAATACCGGCCGGGCTTCTCGAACGGGGAGTTGAGGATTGGATTGTCGACGAGAAGTGACATTGTTCTGCTACTCCCTCGGGGAAGCTGATAACCCTGGCATCAATGCATTGCCAGGCTCAATCGCGACTGCACTGCAGACAGCCGTGAGCAGCCGCTACTGGAGTCAAGTTGTGGAGGCCAGCCCGATCTCTTTCAGGAACCGAACCGACTTCTCCACGTCGTGAGCAGCCATCCTCCAAGAAAGCCTTGATGCCTCTTCGCGTATCTCATCCACGGTCATCGGTTTCTTAGCTTCCTTGAGGAGAAGATGTGTCTTGGCTGCATACGACACATCCATATAGTTCATGCCATTTGCCGCCTTGTCGAGTTCGTCGATCACTTCTGTAAGCCCTCGGGCAGCCTCACCAAGGCGCTTCTTGGTTGCTTCCACCACGACTTTGCCGTCCTCCGTCAAAGAGTAGCTGTATCTGCAGCGCTCGAAACCGCGCTCGTCATAGCCCAGTAACTGACACTTCTCATCCACAAACCCGAGTTGCGCCAACTGTGAGACAGTATCTGCCACCTCTTCTGAATACGGGCCGTAGTAATGGGGCCGAAACTCGAGATCCTCTAGGCCGAGCTTCTCCTTTAGGAAGTAAACGTACTTCATGACCAGAGTCTTGGAGCGGACGCGCCCTCCCAGTTCGTCTATCATCAAGAGCACCACCGCCTTGGCACTGGCATTCACTTTACACCTTCCTCCTGTTCGCAAAATACCCGAGGGAGCTCTGCGTCGACTACGCCTCGGACCTTCTTTCGCAGTTCGGACTTGTCATGTTCGTCCAAGTAATCGGCCGCTACGTAGCAGTCGAGATATTTCTCCGCCATCTTCTCGTTTATGGACTTGAACAACACAGACTCCTCTTCGAGCGGACGCGGCCCGGCCTCCGATTTGACTAGAACGCTCCGCTCGGAATGTGCTGCCCGTTTCACGTTCTTGATCTCGTACACCGAGATTATGACCTCGTGGGGTTTCTTTGCAAGTGCCGCGACGACCGCTTCCTCCAGCGCCGCAAGTCGTTTGTCGTCTGGCTCGACGCCATCTAGTGCGTCCCTCGTAGCCGCATCCGGAACGTTGGCCACCTGCATATGGTATGCCTGCTTGTATAAACGCCTCTGCCGGAGCCTTGTAAGCAACTCGCAGACTTTCGTCCCGTCGTACTTCTCCTTGTTGGTGAAGTCACGCAGGAGCTTTTCATCGTCCCACTGCAGATACTCGGCAATGTAGCGTTCAGAACCATCGTAAGCATAGACTTGCCGCAACTCCTCGACTTCGTCCTCATCAATACCCAACCGCAGCGCACGGTTGATCATCGCGTCAGTCACTAGGCGCACCTTGTGCGCGTATACCTGCGAGTATATGTAGTACTTGGCGAGTACGAACTGCTCAACCGCGTGAGTGCCGTCCTCGTCCACGACCATTTCCCGACCACGGTCACCTGGCATTGTGGTTAAGGAAATGATGAGTTGGTCGAGATCATACATCCCGTACCGAACCCCGCAGTAAAGACTATCTCGCAGCAAGTAGTCCATCTTGTCTGCGTCGAGTGTCCCGGAGACTATGTCCTTCAGGACACGGTCGCCGTGACCCTGGTCTAGAAGTCGGACCACCTCATCTCTACGCGCGCCCGACAGGTGCCTGGCGATTCCGGCGTCGAAGCGTATCACGTCTGCAGTCACGCGCTCGTGGATCTTGTCCTTCTCGCCGATGCAGAGCTTGGCACGGTCGCAGTATCGCTCCAGCGTATCCTCAGAGACGTGCGAGAATGGGCCATGCCCGATGTCGTGCAGTAGCCCGGCCAAACGGACGAGCTTCAGTTCGTCCTCGGTCAGTTTGAGTTCGCGGCCCAGCCTGCCGGCGACGTGGAATACACCGAGGGAGTGCTCAAACCTAGTATGGGTGGCACCTGGGTAGACATACTGGGCGCAGGCGAGCTGGTGAATCCTCCTGAGTCGCTGGAACGCCTGAGTCTCCACCAAGTCGAGCTCCTCTTTGGACCATTGAATGAAGCCGTGGACCGAGTCCCGAACCTGCCGGCTGAAGTTCACTTCAGCCCCACAACTCTCGGAACCTCGTTCCCTCTGAAGTCTATGACCTTCACCGCTATCCGCTTGTGTTTGCCGGGCTGGAATGGGAACGACTTGGTGCCGCGCATCTGCTCGAACGTCTCCGGCTCAATCTGCGCTCTCAGTGCCCGCTGCAGCTTGTCCCACGCGTCCTTGTCGCCGGGGAAGAACGCCTGGCAGACGTGGAACGTCATCCCGTCGTAATCGGTGTCGAGGAACCATGCCGCCGCATCTTCGCCCGGTGACGAGTCGGCCTTGCCGGTCAGCGGGTCGTAGATATCCACGCCTGCCAGCTCTACAACATAGGTGTCGTCCTTACCCTTGGCCAACCGCACGTCCGGTTCGCCGTAGGCCGTGAATATCTGGCTAGCGCGCCCGGTCTTTAGCAGGTCGCCAATCAGCACATCCGGCGCGACGTTGACGAACTCTACGGTCAGCCCTTTCACCGGTGTCTTCTGAATCAACGCACGCGCCTCCGGGTCGAAGCTGAACCCGCAGAATAGCAGCACATCGTAGCCGTTCATTTTCGCAGCCGGCGTTGACTCCTGCACCTGGTATGCAGTCACTGGCCCGTGCTGAGGGCCGAAGCCGATGGCGACCTTCTGCGTCTTCCCGTTCCGCCCCGTCTCCGCCTCGGCGTGCACGAACCCGAGGCTCACCGCCCTGATGTTCGTCAGTTCCATCTTCCGGCCCTTCGGGAATATCACGCCGCCCTGCTGCTTCAGCAGGTTTATCATGTCCGATAGGTAGTCGCCGGCTTTGTCCGAGATACGTCCCTCAGCCTCACTCGTCTCAAACTGCGGCACTGGCGTGGCAGCGCCCGGCGCTTCGACCGCCGGAGCCGGTATCGCCTCGACCGTGAACGGCCCGCTCACGCGCACGACGCCCGACTTCTTGAACGGCCTGTCATAGAGAGTCTCCTGCGGCGCGTTCCGCCGAATCGTCGCATCGATGTCCTTGCGCTTGCTTCTCTTTACGTCCCAGAACTCCAGATACGCTTCCTTCGCGTCCTTGTCCCATGCCTTGTCGACCTCTCGCGGCACTTCCCACTCCTGCCACTTCTTGCGCAGCGCCCTGCTCACCGCCTTCAGCGCCTCGTCTATCTCTGGCTGGTACTTGGCCGCAATCGCGTCTATCTCGGGATTCTTCGCGATTGACTCAAGCATGATGTGCGGCACCGTTTCGTATTTGAACCCGGCCGCAGGCCCGCGCTCCGTGTCCTGCAACTCGAAATAGTCATACTTCGCCGTCAGCAACCGCTGCCGCGCAATCTGCAATGCCACTCTTGATGTGTCGCAAGTTACCCACCTTCGACCCCACTTCTCTGCACAGAACGCGGCTGTCCCGCTCCCGCACGTCGGGTCAAACACCAGATCGCCGGGGTCCGTCGTCATGAGGATGCAGCGCTCGATGACCTTGGAATTGGTCTGGACGACGAAGAGCTTCGGATCTCCGTAGCCGGCGATCCCCGTATCAGTCCACATGTTCGTCAGAGGGAAGACGGGGAAGTCGTCCATGTAGCGAACATAGGAAAGTGTCTTTCCGATGAGGATGAGTCGTTCTGCCCTAGATAGACGCTGCAAGCCATCTACTGTTGTCTTCCAGTGGTTGTTCTTGCTAGGGTGAAGAACCTCACCCTGAAACTCGAAGTGCGCGTCCGTCTTGGTAGCTCCTTGGGAGTCCGTCCCTCCTGGCTTGAATACCCTACTCTCTTGCGGAAGTAGACCCTTATCCGTCAATTCCTGTGCGGTCAGTCTTCGCCTGTCCCCGCCAGGCAGTTCGACCCACTCGTACCCCTTTGCGCCCTCTTCACCGAACTCCTTGAACGAGTAGACTTGGCGATACCGTAGCTCCTCCCGTGCCCTTCCGTACCAAAGTAGGTAGTCACAGACGGTATCGATTAGCTCGCCCGCGAAGCCGCTTGTCTTGACGAACGGTACAATGGCAACGCAGTTCTCACGTCCAAAGACCTCGTCCATGAGGTTTCTAGCGAGATGCAGGTTCTCGTCGTTGATTTGCACGAAGACCGAACCGGATTCGGTAAGAAGGTCTTTGGCGAGGAGGAGCCGGTCGCGGAGGTAGGCAAGATAGGAATGGATGCCGAGCTTCCATGTATCACGGTAGGCTTTGATTTGCTCTGGCTCACGGGTCAGGTCGTCGTCTTTGTCCTTAACATCGCGGCGGTCGGTGCGGGCCTGCATGTTGGAGGAATACTTGATGCCGTAGGGCGGGTCGATGTAGATGCACTGGAACTTGCCCGCCATTCCCTCTTTCACGAGCATCGAGTTCATGACGAGGAGAGAGTCGCCGAGTATCAGCCGGTTGGCCCAGCCGACGTCGTGCTTGTAGAACTCAATCTGTTGGTCAGCGGGTAGCTCGTTGTTGCCGAACAGGGCGAGTTGTGGTTCGGGCTTCTTTACCGCCTCCAGGATGGCGCGGGTCGAGACGCGCTCGTGGATATGGAGCGATACCGTGTCGACCTCAAAGGACGTGTGCTCGACCTTGCCTGCCCAGACCAGTTGTGGGTCAAGGTGCGGGTCGTAGGCGTACTTCTCGACCTGACGTTCGTGGGTTTCATAGGTCGGCGCGATTCCGGCGGGCGGATTGTTCTTCCGCTTCGCCTGCTTGTGCCGATAGTCACCGACATTGTCCTGACCTTCCGTCTTGCGTCCTCTGGGCATATCGCTCACCTCCAACCGCGTGGGTACATGTCCCTGATAGCCGCGCTCCGGCCTGAATTCACCGGGAGGTTATAGCCAGAAAACGACCCGGAGTCAAGCTGGCGGCCCGAGAACCGGCGGCGTCTGCATATTTCGCTGTAAACTTTGCCCGGAATTACGTACACTTAAGGTAGACCCGCACTGGGTGTATTACCCACCAGGTGCGAACGCCCAGCGGCGTAGCAGTGTTGTGAATGACCCGGCAACGGCGGCTCACACATGTCGCGTCTATGTTCGGTGATGGTACACTGGAGTAGGCATTTATTGATACGGTGAAGGTGAAGAACATCCATAATAGCCGTTGCGATATGAGAAGCTCAGTTTTCGCAAACGCGAAGAGGTGCTGTTATGGATATGTCTCAGAACCGTCGCCGGTCCGCGTGCCCGAAGGGAAGTGGCGGTTATTCCTATCAGAGTATCGAGGATTACATATCGGAGAACTACGACTCATGCCGCAGGGTAGTACGCACAATGCTGGTGAGGTTCGGGCTGCACGGCGAAGTGCTTACGCAGGCAGTGGATGCGGTGCTCGAGCGGGCGGTCGCGAACAAAGATACGTACTGTCCCCAGAAGGGCGAACCCCTGCAGTGGTTGATTGGGATAGCCCGGAACTACTCCGTAGACCACTTCCGCTCTGTAAAGAACGCCCCGCAGATGGTCTGGATAGACGAACCTGGCATCGCAAAGTCCCTCCCTACGATCGAGGACCCGGCACGGGCATACGAGCGGCAGAGACTGGTCGAGCGGCTGACGGCGGCGGTCGATGCTCTTCCGAAGGGGCAGAGAGACGCGGTCCGCTTCTGCGACCTCGACGAGGTCCCCCACGAAGATGCCGCGGCGCAGATGGGCATTCCAGTTCGTCGGCTGCGACAGTGGCTGTACGAAGGAAGGGATGCTCTGGGCCGAATCCGCGAGCTGAGGAGGCTCTACTATGGCAGTGACTTCTCATGGAAAGAAGCGCGTTCCCGGAAGGGCCGAAATCGCGGCAATGATGGAGTTCGAGGCTGAGCTTGCGTCCGGTCGGAAGCCGGACGTCGCCGCGCATCTTGCCCGTCATCCTCGGATAGCGCGTCGCCTGCTGCCCGTCTTCGATGGTATGCTATTTCTCCAAGCTGTGAAGCGCGTAGGGCGCAAGCAGTAGCCTGAACTGACGGTATCGCCCCGGCCACACGGCCGGGGCTTTTATCGTGTAAGAACTGTCGTCACTACCGTATTCCTACGTGAAGGGGTTTGGCTGAGGCCAGGCCCCACAGAATCCGAGAATGACTGAATGCGGGGAAACCCGCGGGAAGGAAGGGATCATGACTGATCCTACTAAGAGAATCGCCAACTGGAATGCGAAGTACGATACGACTCGCATCAAGGCGACGCTGGACGCTAAGCGGGCAGACATGCTCGCAAGCGTCTCTGCCGTGTTCCCGATGATCGCGGCGATGGAGCTGCAGGTGAAACAGGTCTGCGATGGCGCGGGTGTTCCGACCATCCAGTATCCGTTCTACCTCTGCTTCGGCCGCGAGATGTGGTCGCTCTCCCGGAAAGACATCTCCGGTGAGTCGTTCGCCCAGGAAGCCGCGATTCTCATCGCGAAGTGGACTGCACGCGGCCTGCAGGGGCCGGTGCTGCAGGCCATCCGCACCGACGTCTTCAACGTCAGCGCACCGATAGCGCCGTAACGGGAAAAATGGGGACTGTACCGCGCCAAGTCCGACGTCGGCGCTCTGAGGGACTGTCCCCATTTTTCACGACGGTTGGGAAGGAGAAGCGGGCGGGGCCGGGCGACCGACTCCGCCCGCCGATTGACGAAGAACGAGAAATGAGGAACGATGTACGAAGCGGAAGGAGGTGATAGCTATGCTGTTCATAGTACAGGCTCTAGTGTTCCTGCTTCAGACGGCGCTGGGGGCTTCGGGGGTTAACCTGACGCTCACGGCTGCTGGGTCTGCACCTTCGGGTGCGACGTTGCTGGGTACCACGGCAGTCGTGCAGAGCGGGGTGGCCGTTCTGACCATCTCGCGCGGCACCGGGCCGTCGAAGAAGACGTACTGGACCGGCTACTGGTCGGCTGCCGTCAGCTAATCAGGGCTGGTGAGGGAGGAAGGGCCGCGCCATTCCGGCGCGGCCTTCTGCTTTGGAGACACGGCGACGACACGGGCGATTCCTGACGCCATAGAAACGCCAAAGGCCGCTGGCGACCGCCGTACTGCCTGACTCCGTTAGCTAGCTGACCGGGCTCGGCCAAGCGGGCAACCCATTTCCGATTCGAGTTTGACGCGGCCGGAGGACGCGAACTGTCAGTTCCCGGGTCCAGGCTCATGGTACATAGTTCCCAGTTCCCAGTTCCTAGTTCCCAGTCCCTGCTTCCTAATCCCTAACCCCCAATCCCCAATCCTACTGCCCACCCCACGCGGTTCATTTAAGTGAACCCTCTCATTCTGGGTCCAAGATCGTCGATTGCAGATTGGTCGCGGCCAAGCGGGCAACCCATTTCCGACTCCAGATTGTCGATTGTTGATCGACCTCGCCCAAGCGCGGGTTCCTCTTCAGGAGTCTGCGCTGTTGCCTACGATCTTCCGCTTCTTACTCCCAACGGCCATCCCACGCGGTTCATTTAAGTGAACGGGCAGGATTCCAGGATTCAAGGAGTCCAGGAGTCCAGGAGTCGAGTTGCGGGAGGGAGGTCTGACAGCCGACAGCTCTCAGCTAGCAATTTGCAGCTCGCGGCCTGCCGGCCGTGGCAGGCTAGCGGGAGGAGTGTTCCGCGATGAGCCGTCGGACCTTGGGTAAGAGCGCGCTGGGGACTTCAACCATGGTCAGTCCGCGCTGCGCGTATGCCGCTTCGTCTTCAGCGACCGCTTCTTGTTCGGTCTGGCTCTCGTAGTGTGCCAGCAGGCGCTGAACTCGCTCTTGGTCCCAGCCGGGAGGGAAATGCTGTTTCTTCATCGCTTGCGGCTTCGGGATTCGCGAATCGCGGCGAGTAGTTCCCGGCGCGCAATTCCCCGGCCCACGCCGGGCACGTCGAACGGCGACCGGCGGACCCGCGTCTTTGGAACCACCGCAAAGGTCTCGCCACGGCGGCGGCGGATGATGACTTCGCCCCGTTTCGATTCATCGAGTACCTCAGCCAGCCGGTTCCGGGCCTCTGAATAGGTGTAGGTCTTCATCGTTCACTCCACAATCTGAATCCGCAGTCGCTTTGCCACTTCGCACATTCGGACATCGAGGCTCAGCAGCGGCAGCCGGTTTTCGATGCAGCATTGCAGGTAGTAGGCATCGTAGGCGTAGATGCCGAACTGCATCGCCAGTTTGACAGCACTGGGAATCGTCACCGGCAGCAGTGTTACCGGGATTTGCTGCGCGCTGTCGAACGCCCGAAGCACTTCGCTGTCGGTAAGACGTCCCTTCTTCCGCACGACGACCAGAGCATTGCCGACTTCATACGGCAGGATCTCCGGGGCTACGATTCCGCGCCCGGTGGTACTCCGGATGGTTGAGTCGCGGGCGGCTTCGTTCAAGACCACGGCAAGAAACGCGCTGGCATCGGCAACGACGTCCATGGCTTATTGTACAACTCGTCAAGCGAGTTGTCAACGTGAGAATGCGGGGACTGCGACCAGGCGGGGTCGCGAGGCTAGTCCACCTCCCCACGGCATTCAAGATTGAAGATTCCAGATTGTAGATTCGGGATGAGGACCCTATTTCTGTTGATAAACACTCCCTTTGCAGACGAAAGTCGGATGCACTCGGATGTAGCCACGGATGCGTCGCAATACGGCGGTCGGGCGGTTGACGCGACTAGCCACCTCTCGGAGTCGACCGTGCAAGGACTCGAGGACACCGTCAGTCGTTGGCAGCCGCAACTCGGGATGGTCCAGATAGGTGCGGTATAGCTTTTCATCCCTAAGGAACTCTCGGGCGATGCCAGCGACTCCAGGCCGACAGCACGGATCGGCGATGAGTTGACCTATCAGAGCTGTCTTCTGTAACACCCGACGCTCGCTTGTTGTCTTGAGCACCACCTTCACCGCCCGGTAGATTCTCGCGCTGATTCTGTGGCCGGGGAGCTTTTTCTTACGCTTCCCGAGTCGGTTGTATAGCCGCGTGAGAATGTGGAAATGACAGCGCTGGTGCAGCCACTGGTGCTCCCGGACAATTGCCTTGCTGCCTTGGAATCCATCGGAAACAAGCGCTCTGATATGCTCGTGAATGTGCTCCGGGATAGTGCTGAAGGCCAAACGCCAACCCTCGGCGCTTTCCTTACCCTGGATGAGAAGCGGATCCAGGAAGAAAACGGAGTCACCCGTAGCAGGTTTCACGGCCATGTTATAGAGCACCCAAAGCTTGCGCCTGAAGACAAACCAAAGCCCATCGGCCAGTAGTGCAAGATCCCCGTCCAAGATAGTCTGCGGCGCAGGTCGCCGATTGAGTCGGTCAAGTGCCGCGCGATGTCTCTTGCGGACAACCCTGGCTGAGCAACCAAAGGCCGTTGCGAGCATGCTCGTCGGCTGTTTCTTGTCGAGTATTCTGCGTGGCAAATCACGGGTAGCCGTGCGGAGTTTGGGACCGCGACGTCTGGGTCTTACTGACCAGGTGCGTCCGCACTTGCTGCAGCGTCTCCTACGTCCACCAAACCGTACCCCATGCGCCTGACAATAGGGGCACTTCGGATATCTTGTAGACATACATGCGAAGTGTCCCTCAAAATCGAGGCTAACGCACCGAGATTCAACAAGAAAGCCGTCCTGTCATACACAGAAATAGGGTCCTCATCCCGTAGATTCCAGATTCTAGATTAGCCCGGGCAACCCACTTCCGATTCGAGATTGACGCGGCCAAGCGCGGGTTCCTCTTCAGGAGTCTGCGCTGTTGCCTACGATCTTCCGCTTCTTACTCCCAACGGCCATCCCACGCGGTTCACTTAAATGAACCCGTCCTCAGTTTCCATCTTCCAGCTTCTGATTCCGCAGTACCGGTCCTTCTTTCTCAATCCTCATTTCCCATTCCTTTGTCCTCATCCCTCATTCCTCAGTCCTCAAACCCTAATCCATAGTCCCTAATCCCTAGCCCCTCGTCCCCAATCCCCACTGCCCATCCCCCGCGGTTCATAGAAATGAACCGCGTGACATTGCTGCAACACCTCCGGTCCGCATCAATGTGTCTTCCAGGTGATGACCACCGTTGACCGCACCTCGCGGTTCACTAAAATGAACCCGAGGTCATCATGAAACTGCTATCGATTCGCAAGCGTAAGCCGGATTCGAGCAAGTTGTTTGTCGCGTCGCTGGAACAGGCGGTGCTGGCGTTTCTGATCAAGGACCCTGAGCGCAGCTACTACAGCGTGGAACTCTCGGACGACGCCGGTCTGTCACGCGGCGGAGTCAACCAGGCGCTTCACACGCTGGTCGAGGTCGGACTGGTAGTCCTGACTGAGGAACGCGGGCCAAGGCGGTTCTACCGCGCCAACCTCGCCGATCCAAGGATGCAGGCCTTCAAGGCACTGTTGGAGGCCGTGTCTGCAGCCAGCCGCCGCTAGAACTGCAGAGCAAAGTCACGCGGTTCATTTAGATGAACCGCGGATCCTCGGCGACACAACAGTCGATTCCTGACGTAACGCTGCCGCAGCAGCGAGATAGCAGTAAGCAGTGAGCAGCTAGGCGCGGGCAACCCATTTCCGATTCGAGATTGACGCGGCCGGAGGACGCGAACTATCAGTTCCCGGGTCCAAGCTCATGGTTCCCAGTTCCTAGTCCCTCGTCCCCAGTCCTTGGTTCCTCGTTCTTCGTCCCCGGTCCTTCATCCTCAATCCTCAGTCCTCAAACCCTAGTCCCTAATCCCTGCCCCCTAGCCCCTCGTCCCTACTCCTCGCTGCCACCCACGCGGTTGAGCCGTCGGACGGCACCTGCCTGCAGTTCACCCCAAACCCCGCACCTCAGGGGTTCCACCCCTAAGGCGGTGTACGCGACTTCCTTTGGTCGTCGCACGTGCACCTGTGACCCCTTGGGGTGAACTGGCAGAGCACCATGAACTCGGCCGGGCGATTGGCTACGAGCAGTCGGTCAGCCACACTGCCCGACAGAGGCCGCTGAGGCCAACGCAGGTGCGGCGTGGCCGCGAGGTTGCGGTCTAGCCCAGTTGAAAGAGCCGACGGAGGCGCAGTCGGATATCCGCGAGCCGCGATTCGGTGAGCCAGCCAAGCTCGCGGAGCACGGTCGAGCCGGCGATAGTCATCAGGCGGTGCAGGCAAATGGTGGACGGAACGCGCAGTCCGGTCCGGCCGAAGTCCGGGTCTTGGGGGCGGAGCGAGATGTCGGTTTCCAGGCTCGATGGTTGAGCCCGGCTGGTGATGAAGGCGACGACGATGTGGCCGTGCGGGCCGATGGGTTCAGTGAGGCAGACTGCAGGTCGCACCTTGGTTCCGGAGAGGTCGTCGAACGGGAACGGGATGAGGACGACTTTACCGCTGGTCACTGAATGGCTTGCCGTCGGCAGCGGTGTAGATGTCCTCGGCCGGGTCGGTCAGGAATTCGAATGCCGGGTTGGAGCGGGCGGCCTGGAGCCAGAGCTTCTCATCGATGTCAGTGTCATCGGGGAGCAGGATAATCACTCTGACCCGGCTCGGCCCTTCGATGGGGAGCGGCTCGTCCAGGACGAGCTTGTGTTCTTTGTCTACGGTGCCGGTCGTCTCGACTGCTATCCGCGTCATACTACGTCCTGGCGTCCTTCGCCTCGCGTACGAGGAAGTCCAGCTTGCCTGAGGCCGAATCGGTCTCTATCTCTCGGTCCCATGCCAGCCAGTCCCGTTCGAGAAACCAGCGGCGGAACTTGTCGTAGTCCGGTTCGGACAATTGCGCGACCGCGGTCTCAAGCTCGGTCAATCGGCCGGCCGTTCTCACAGGTGACATCTGAGGTAGTGTAGCTGCAGGGAGAACTGGAGTCAAGGCGCGGCAGGGTGAGCTAACGGCTGCCAGCCTGCAGCTTACGGCCTCGGTCGGATACGGCATCAGAAACACGTGGGAGCGGTTAGCCGTGAGCCGATAGCGGATTCGGTCGAGACGATGATGACCGCCGACGGCTTGCGGCTTATAGCTTGCGGCCTACGGCCTACGGCCGGCGGATGACGGTTTGACGCTATGGCGTTATGATGCTACAATGGAGGCATGAGAACTGCTTTACGAAGGGCCACGGTATACTTCAACCCCGCCGTGCACCGTGCGCTGCGCCTGAGGGCTGCCGAGACAGACCAGTCCGTCTCTGAACTCATCAATGAGGCAGTCAGCTCGAGTCTTGTGGAGGACGCCGAGGACATCGCTGCGTTCGCGGAGCGCGCGCACGAACCGAACATCCCGTTTGCAGACGCCGTCAAGGAACTGAAGCGTCGTGGCAGGCTATGAAGTCTTCATCAAGCCGTCGGCGCTGAAGGAATTGGAGTCGGTCGGCAGTAGGAAGCTCCGACGGAACCTGGCTGAACACATTCATGCCCTTGCTGACAACCCCAGGCCTCAGGGATGTAGGAAACTGACCGGAGCCGACCAGTATCGAATCCGACGTGGAGCGTACCGTATCGTCTACTCGATTGAGGACCAACGCCGGACAGTGCTTGTGGTGAAGATTGGTCATCGGAAGGACGTCTACCGGTAGCGGCGCGGCACAGCGGCATTTCAGATTGCAGATTGTAGATTGCAGATTGACCGAAGGGCCGGTCCCGGATGGTGAGCCTGGTCGAGCGGATGAAGCGGCCGGCAGGCTGCGGCTGATGGGTATGGCCGGCATGAGTCACGAGAGGAGACGACCATATGCGGAACGATAGCAGCGACGTGCACGATTTCGAAGAGTGGTCGCGCAGTTACGAGCAGTCGCGGATGCAGAACCTGTACTTCGACCGTGTGCATCGCGCCGCGCTGGCCCTGGTGTCGCAACCGGATGGTGAGCACATGCCCGGCAGCGTTCTCGATGTCGGCTGCGGCACGGGACGGTTGCTGCGCAAAGCCCGCGAGGGCTGGCCTGCCGCCAGCTTGACCGGCGTTGACCCCACTCAAGGCATGATAGACGTGGCCCGCCGACTGATGCCCGAGGCGACGTTTCACACCGCCTCGGCCGAGTCACTGCCGCTGCCGGATGCGTCGGTGGAAGTGGTAATAACCACCATGTCGTTCCATCACTGGAAGGACCGGGCCGCGGGCGTGCGCGAGATTGCTCGCGTTCTGCGTCCGGGCGGCCGATTCTGCCTGGCCGATGCCACCCTGCCGGCGTGGTTGGCCCGACTCACCCACCACATGGAGGGAAACAGCTTTGCGACGTGGCGGGCACTTGTCGAATCGGCCGGGCTCTCGGTCGCGGCCCAGAAGCGTACATTTCTCGGGCACGTGCTGGTGATGCTGAGCGCGAAACCATGAAACACGGACTGTGCTATAACCGGCACTTGGAGACTGCTACTGACCTTCGCACGCGCAATGCAACGCTCTTCTCCATTCTATCCCTCTCCCTTGAGGGAGAGGGAAGGGTGAGGGTGAGGCGCGTGCGCCATTACTTACACGAAACTCAATAGCTCTTGTGAGTGACTTCGTTGTCCGCACTGTCGCTCTGAGCAAGCGCTATCGCGGCGGGGTGCTCGCGCTCGACCGGGCCGAGTTGCGTATCGAGCGGGGAGAAATCTACGGTTTCCTCGGCCTCAACGGCGCCGGCAAGACGACCGCCATACGTCTGTTGCTCGGCATGATTTCCCCGACCGCCGGGCACGCTGAGCTGTTCGGGCAGCGAGTTCGCGCCGAGGCAACTGACCTGTGGCGACGGGTCGGCCACCTCGTGGAAGGTGCGACCGCGTATCCGGGGCTTACGGTGCGCGAGAACCTTGAGGTTGCGCGGCGGCTTCAGGGTGCGCGCGACCAGGGAGCCGTGAACCGCACGATCGAGAAACTGGGGCTGCGCGAGTATGCGGACCGCCCGGCACGAACGCTGTCGATGGGCAACCTCCAGCGGCTCGGACTTGCCCGCGCCCTGCTCCACGACCCGGAACTGCTGATTCTCGACGAACCTGCCAACGGGCTTGACCCGGCCGGGGTGGTCGAAATCAGGGAGTTCCTGCGCACACTCGCGCGCGAGCGAGGGACGACAATCCTGATGTCGAGCCACATCCTGACCGAGGTCGACCGCCTGGCCACGCGCATCGGCATCGTCCATCGAGGACGGATGATTGAGGAGCAGTCCGCGGATGAGCTTGAGCGGCGACGCAATCGCCGCCTGAACATTGGCGCGCGGAACCTTGCCGTCGCCGACACCGCGCTCCGGAAGGCAGGCTTTGACCCGCAGCCGGTACGTGATGCCGACCCGCCGCTGCTCGAACTCCGGGAACCGACAGCACTTGATGCTCCTGACTCGGTCGCAAGGCTCCTCGTCGAGGCGGGCGCCCCGCCGACGCATCTGGCGGTCGCGCAGGAGGACCTCGAACAGCACTTCATGCGGCTTACAAGTAACACCGAAGAGAGGAACGCTTGAGCGGGTTGGCAGCGGCATTCTACGCGGAAGCATTGAAAGCTCGCAGGTCCCTTGTGCCCTGGCTGGTCGGCGTCTTCGCGATGCTGCCGCCGGTCATGCTTGGGTTGATGATGGCTATCAAGAAGCACCCTGCCGACGCGCAGCGCTTCGGGCTCCTCACTACGAAGTCACGTCTGCTGGTTGGCGCGGTGGACTGGCCGACGTTCCTCGGCCTGGTTGGTCAGACGATGGGGGCCCTGGGCGCAATCGCATTCGCGGTGGTGGCCGCGTGGGTGTTCGGCCGCGAGTTCGCCGAACGCACCTGCCGCATCATGCTTGCCATCCCGACCCGGCGGTCGTCTGTGGTCGTGGCCAAAGCCGGCGTCGCGGCGATGTGGTGCCTGCTGCTGGCCTGCTGGATGGTCGCGCTGGGCTTTGCCGTCGGCGCAATCGTGGGTATGCCGGGGCTCACTCTGCAGTTGGTGCGTGATACGCTCGCGCTGACCGGGCGGTCGGTTCTGCTTTGGCTGCTGCTTCTGCCGGTGACGGCGCTGCTGGCGTCGGTTGGACGCGGATACCTGCTGCCGATCGGATGCGCCCTGGCGACCATGATCGTGGCGCAATTCGTCAGCGCCACCGGCTGGTCGCCCTGGTTCCCGTGGTGTGTAGCCATCGCCAGCGGCACGCCCGGAACGCATGTCGCCGGGGCGAGCCTTGCGGTTGTTGTCCTGACCGGGTTGGCTGCCCTCGCTGCCACGCTGCTCTGGTGGGAACGCTCGGACCAAACCGTGTAGGCCGGCGGCCGACAGGCCGGGCCCGGATTCCTGACGCCGGATTCCGCGTCTAAGAACCCGTCAGCCTGAACAAACACACGCCCTATGGCTCCAAGGAGAAAGCTATCAACGAAGTCCTCGATGTGATTGAGAAGAGACACTCGTCCCGCGTACCGTTTGACTCGGCCCGCCCGGTCTCTAAGGAGGACCTGCGGACGATTCTGGAGGCAGGCAGATGGGCGCCCACTGCCCATAACATGCAGAACTTCCAGATCGTGGTGGTTGACGATGAGAGAGTGCTGAAAGATCTGGCCGGCATCAAACGCACGGTCTCCGAGACCTTCATCCGCGAGAACTTCGAGCACCTCTCTTTCTCTGAGGAAGAACTCCGTCGCCGGAAGGTCGGGATACTCGGGACCAACTTCCCGCCCTCCTGGCGGACACCGGGCGTCAAACCGAACCCGGAAGAAGGCGGGATTCGCGCCTTGCCTGCCTGCCCCACTCTGTTGGTAGTCCTTTACGACCCAAGCCGCAGAGCGCCGGCTTCAGAAGGGGATTTCTTCGGCGCCATCAGCCTCGGCTGCATGACCGAGAATCTATGGCTTGCAGCGAACGCGCTGGGCATTGACTTCCACGTCGTCAGTCCTCTTGCCTCCGGCTCGGCTGAGGCGGAAGTCAAGCGCATCCTCTCAATACCCGCGCACCTGAGAGTCGTCTATGGAATACGCCTGGGTTATGCCGCAACCCCGCCACCCTACCTCAGGGTGCGCCGCGACATCGAGGACTTCTGCCACCACAACCGTTTCGGAACCAAAGTTAAGGACTGAAGAACACAAGCCCCGAATCCGAAATAGATGGCCACGAAGACACGAAACGGAGTGAAACGGACTTGTGGCATCCCACACCCATTCGTTTCGTGTCTTTCGTGATTTCGTGGCTTCAACTTCGGTTCTGGGTACAAAGGAGTCCGACATGACATCGAAAGTAGTCGTTATCACCGGCGCGAGCGCCGGAATCGGTGCGGCGACCGCGAAGCTCTTGGCCGCGCGTGGAGACAGGTTGATGCTTGCGGCCCGGCGTCAGACTGAGCTTGCGCAGGTTGCAGCGCAGTGCGGCGCCGGCGCGCGGTTCACGGTGACCGACGTTACGCGTCGCGCCGATGTCGAGCATCTGCGGGACGAGGCCCTGCGCGAGTTCGGACACGTGGACGTGTGGATAAACAACGCCGGCCGCGGCATCAGTCGCCCGGTGCTGGACCTGACTGATGAGGACTTCGACCAGATAATGGCCGTCAACGTGAAGTCCGCCCTGTACGGCATGCAGGCGATCGTGCCCCATTTCAAGGAGCGCGGGGCGGGTCATCTCATCAACGTATCGTCCGCGCTCGGTCGCATTCCGTTCGTCAGCGTCCGCTCGGTCTACAGCGCGGCCAAGGCAGCGCTCAACAGCCTGACCGCCAACCTGCGCATGGAGCTGCGCACCGCCTACCCGAATATCCAGTATCGGTGGTGATGCCGCCGATGGTGAGTTCGGATTTCGGACGCAACGCGCTTCACGCCACGCCGCCCCCGGCGGGCGGATTGCGCCCCGGCGTCGCGGTCCAGACGCCCGAACAGACGGCCGCGGCCATCGTCGACCTGATCGACCATCCCCGCGCTGAGGTCTACACCAATCCGAGTCAGGCGGAGGCGGTGGCGCGTTACTATGCGGACGTCGCTGCCTTTGAGGCGAACCTGGGCGGCTGACGGCGACCGGCTCCCACCCGTCTGTTTGACAACTGCCCTTGCGGGCCTACAATGCTGCTGATGACCGAAGCATCTGCGGCGTCTGCGTGGCTGCATGCCCGGTAGATGCGGTGAAGCTCATCCCACGCGCGCAGCACGCCAAGGCCAGGGACGTCTGGCTCAAGACGCCGGCCTGATGAGGCTGGCAGACTCGCTGGTCCCCGCCCGCTGGCTCACCGTTGCGCTACTGCTGGCCGCCTGCGGACCCGCGGTCAGAGCGCCCGACGTGCGGCTGCATTCCATCAACGTCCGGTCGGCGGATGAGACGGTGGTCGGGCTCGAGATCGTCAACCTGAACCGCTTCCCGATCCACGTCCTGTCGGTAGACTATGAGGTGTCCATCGGCAACCGGTTATGCGGCAAGGGCAGTCGTCCCGAAGAGCTATTCCTCGACGCCCGCGATACGACGCTCGCCGATTTCCCGCTGGCCATCGACTATCCCGCGCTTCTGAAGTCGATACCGACGCTGTTCGCCGACTCGGTCGTGTTCAGCGTGAAGGGACGTTACGTGGTATCGACGTTCGTCGGCCGGCGGCGCTTCGGGTTCAGCGGCGAGAGGAAGGTCTCGGTCAAAGACGAGGTGAAGTCCTTCATCCAAGGGCTGTTTGACAACTGAGGCGAGGCGTGGCAAGGGGGCGCCTATCCACTTCCGCGCGCCCCAAGGGCTGACTGACTGGAACCGCTACTACTCGAGCCCCATTGCGGCACCGAGCGCGAGAAACTCCCGCATGTAGCGTTTCATGTCCGCGCCGACCGTGAAGAGCAGGTTGCGGAACGGCGCGGCGTCGACGGCAGCGGCCTTGCCGGACGGCAGCTTGAGCACTAGCCCCGGCTTCTCCTCGACCGTGCCGAGCCGGAGGAAGTTCATGCCCTGCGTGCGAGCGGCAGCGAGGAGACCCGCCTCTTTTTCGGGCGGCACTGTTGCCACGAGCTCGAACTCACCATGCGGCGCAGCGGTCATTGACCAAAACGGCGTGCCGGTTCCTCGGCACAACTGTATGGCTTCGGGCGCGAGCAGCCTGTCCCATGCGCAGTCGATGGTGAACCCGATGCTGTTTATCCGCATCAACTGGTCGAGCGTTGCCAGCAGGCCGTCGCTTGAGTCCATGCAGCAGGTGGCAAAGTCCCGGAGCAGGCGACCATGGGCAAGGCGCGATGCGGGCCGATACAGTTCCTCGGGAAGAAGCTTGTCCGGCAGACCGGCGAGGCGGACGAACCCGAGCGCGTTGCCCATGCCGACCGGCCCGGATACGTAGACAACATCACCGGGGCGGCATCCGCGCCGGGTCATGACACGGTTCCTGGGTACCAACCCGAGCGCGCAGCCGGTCAGCGCTACCTTGTCACCCATGTTAGTGTCGCCGCCGAGAATCGAGGTTCCGGCCGCGCGGCAGGCCTGTTCCATGCCCAGGGCTATGCTGGCATTGTAGTCGTCGCTCTGCGCCGGGCTAAGCGTTACGGAAATCACGAGCCCGAGCGGGTCGGCGCCAACCGCCGCGAGGTCGCTGATTGAGGCAGCGACTGCGACCCAACCGGCAGTGAAAGGGTCGCGGTAGATGCCCTGAGATATCTCCTCGGCCACGGTATCGATGGTCACCGCCAGATAGTGCTCGGGGAAGGCCGGGCTTTCAACCAGTTCGGAGTCGGTCTCATGCGGCCGGTTCACGCGGTTGGCCGGTGTGGAGAAATGCCGGGCCCACCGGTTAATCATCGCGGTCTCGA
>Ga0335071_10000263_pt1 | contig 60282 bp, 60 predicted proteins | sample Lox_Sample_15_FD_206724 | JGI IMG/M metagenome (GOLD analysis project Ga0335071, IMG submission 206724) | Soil microbial communities from Loxahatchee National Wildlife Refuge, Florida, United States - Lox_Sample_1.5 | ecosystem: Environmental > Terrestrial > Soil > Wetlands | place: USA... | reverse complement strand
TGACTTGTGACCGGCGTGTCCCTAGTCTGATTCAATGAAGCCCAAGCTGCTGCTCCACATCTGCTGCGGGCCATGCTCGACCGAGGTAATCCGTCGACTGCAGGCGGACTACGAGGTCGTCGGGTTCTTCTACAACCCGAACATCCACCCTGAGGAAGAATACCACAAGCGACTGATGGAGGTCCAACGCATCTCCGCGCTGTGGCGTGTCCTCGTTGACGTGGGGCCGTACGACCACGAGCGATTCATCGAGGTCGGACGCGGGCTCGAACGAGAGCCGGAAGGAGGGAGCCGGTGTCTGGCCTGTTACCGGCTGAGGCTTGATGAGGCCGCACGCCGGGCCGCCGAGAACGGCTGCACGCATCTTGCCACAACACTCACCATCGCACCGATGAAGAAGGCTGCCGCTATCCATCCTATCGCGCGCGAGGCGGCTGCCCGCCACGGTCTGGTCTTCGTCGAAGAGGACTGGAAGAAACACGACGGGTTCAAGCACAGCATCGAGTTGTCGCGCGACCTCGGACTGTACCGGCAGAACTACTGCGGCTGCGAGTTTTCGCACCACTGACTCTGCGGTCCCGATTGAGACCGATGTTGACCGTCAACCTTGTTTCCCATTCCCTTCTGACCAGGCACCCGATCATGCTCTCGTGCTTGACTCCGCCCTAATCGCGGCCTATCCTGACATACATGGGAGCTACCTCGTTATCTCTCCGTAAGCGTCCTCTGGCTCGTTTCGATAGCGGCATCAAGCCGGACTGTCGCGCGGCTGCTTCTGAACGCGAGCGACTGAAATAGGCCAACTTGGAACCTGATTCTTCGGGTGTAGTGCCGTCTCCGCCGACCCCGCCCACCGCTGCAAACCGCAGGACAGGCAGGAGCCTCTCCGGCCTGCAACTGGCTTACATTCTCTGCCGCAACTGGTGGGTGCTGTTGGTGCGGGGTGTCATCACGATTGCGTTCGGCATCATAGTCGTGATGCTGGTGAGGCTTCAGCAGCCCTTTAGTGCGTACGCCCTCGTGGACGGGATCCTCGGAGTCGGAATAGTCGCCGGGGAGATTCCGGGACGTCCATATTGGTGGGTGCTGCTTGTGCGGGGACTCGCTAGTGCGGGGGCCGGACTGCTGATGTTCTTCTCACCGCCCGCAGCCTTGCTGGAGCATCTCTTCTATGTGGCAGGCTGGATGACGGTCACGGGAGTTGCGGACATCATGACGGCATACTACCTGCGGAAGAAACTGGGCGGCGAGTGGCTGCTTGTCCTTGGCGGCATTGCGTCCTTCGTGTTCGCGGGCCTGGTCATTGCGCTGTCGGGCAGCGGTACGCTGGCGCTTGCTCGTGTGATCGCGGCATACGGCGTCTTCTGCGGTGTGGTTGTCGGGATTCTGGCGTTCCGGGCGCGCATGGCGTCGCTGCCTCCGGCATAGCCACTGCTCCGATTGACATCTTGGTGCGGTGCTCGATAATCTGTAGTCTGACCCGCAGATGTTTATCCGGGCAGACACTACCCAAGCAACAGGCGGGCGTCATCTTCAGGTGGATTGCATCGGGCACGGGCAGTCCGGATTCGTCCGTGTCCTCGTTCCACCGGATGGGTACGCGCAGCCATGTCCGCGACAGGTGGCTTGACGACAGCCAGCTCGATGCCTCCTCCTGGTCACTTGGTGTCTTTCAGGCACCCAGCCCGGCGGTTAGTTGTGATGTCGCGGGAATCCGCCGTTGCACGGTAGTGTGAGGGCGGTGGAATGGAGATGTTCTAAGGTGATTGGTCCGCGGCCGCCAAACGGAGGAACTAGATGAACACAAGTCGGTTAGCAACGGATTTCGAACCACGCGAAGTCGCGGGCTCACCATCGAGCCCCCGGGCAGAAGCTATGCGCGAGCGCTACCTGGCCGAGCCGCTCGTGGTTGACGCCGAGTACATGCGGCTGTACACCGAGGCCCACCGGCGTACCGACGGCCGAAACGTACTCGAGCGTCGCGCCGAGTGCCATGCCTACGCGCTCGAGAACCTCACGCCGGTCATCCGTTCCTTCGAACCTTTCGTGGGCAGCAAGACCCGGTATGTGCGGGGCGCGATACCCTACTGCCACTACGCATCTCAATACATACTGCGTGAGTTCCGCAACGAAGAGCATGAGGCCCAGGATAAGGTAACTGACCTCGGTACCGGAGGGGGTATTGCCCGGACGCGCGAAATGGCCGCAAGCGGCGAGTACGAGTTCTTCTCCGGGAAGTTCCTCTTGTCCCGCGAGGACAAGCGCTGGCTCAGGGAAAGCGCCGAGTACTGGGCGGGCAAATGCATGCAGGACGTAGGCGACGACCTCTGGAAGAGGACATTTGAGGCCGCAGCCTACATCGAGAATGGCTGGCGTGCGATTCTCTACACCGCGCCGCATGACCCCGCGCCTGAGGGCCGGTACGTGCTCGACTTCGAGACCGCGCTGGCGCAGGGGTTCAACGGTGTCATCAAGCGGCTGCGGGAGAAGATCCGGCAGGCGGAGGTGGCCGACTACCGCTCCGCCGAAAAGGTCTTCTTCTGGCGCGCCGGCATCCGGGTGCTGGAAGCCACGGTACGCTGGGCCGCGAAGTACGCCGCCAAGGCTCGCGAGCTGGCCGCGGCCGAGATCGACGATGCCCGGCGCAAGGAGCTGCTCGATATCGCGGAGCGGTGCGAGCGCGTGCCCGCCGAGCCGCCCCGCGACTTCCGCGAGGCGATGCAGGCATTCTGGTTCACGTATCTGGCCGGTCATATCGAAGGGGCTCAGCTCGGGTACAGCCCGGGCCGGTTCGACCGCTACATGTATCCTTACTACCAGCGGGACCGCGCGGCCGGTCGGATTACCGATGCCGAGGTGCTGGAACTGCTCGAGGCCCTGCGCGTCAAGATGACCGAGATCGAGTACGTCGCTTCCTTCTCCTGGGAAGGTCTGGGCTCGGGCAACCTGTACCAGAATATGATACTGGGTGGCACCGATGAGCACGGCCGCCCCGGGGATAACGAGCTATCGCGGCTCGTGCTGCAGGCTGCCATTAACTGCCAGACGACCCAACCGACGTTGTCGATCTGGTACGACGATGCCCTGAGCGAGGCGTTTCTGCTCAAGGCAGTGGAGTGCGTCAAGACGGGCTGCGGTTTCCCGGCCTGGTTCAACCTGAAAGTCTACCTTCAGCACGAACTGCAGAAGACCGGTTTGCCGCTTTCGACCATCCGCAAGTACGCGGCCATGGGCGGCTGCACCGAACCAACCCTCGAGGGTATGAGCTACGGTGTCGTCCAGGCTGGCTTTATCAACCACATGAAGTTGTTCGAACTCGCCCTGTATGGCGGCGTCGACCCACGCACCGGGATTCAGTTTGATTCCAGCCCGGTGCCCGGAACCTATGCCGAGCTGGTCGCGGCCTACCGCTTCCACCTGGAGCGCGCCATCCGCAACTGGCAGCGCTACTGGAACTACGCCATGGCCGCGCACCGTGAGACCTGCAATCTCATCTACTCTTCGGTGCTGGTGCGTGACTGCGTAGAGCGAGGTCTTTCGCTCGACGACGGCGGCGCAGTCCAGAACGGCACGCCGACTACGCTGAGCTCCGGTCTGGTCAACGTTGTCAATGCCCTGAGCGCCGTGAGGCAACTAGTGGATGAAGAACGGACATGCACACTCGATGAGTTGCGCAAGGCCTGCAGCGCCAACTGGGATGGGCATGAAGACTTGCACCGCCGGGCAATTGCCGCCCCCAAGTGGGGTAACAACGACGACCGGGCCGATGCCATCTACCTCGACCTTTTCGAAACATACTGTGACTTCGTATCCCGGCAGACGAACTACTTGGGCAAGCCCTACGATCCTTCGATGCTGGCGATCAGTACTCACACACCCTTTGGCAAGGCCTGCCTGGCGACGCCGGACGGCAGGTACGCCGGCGAATCACTGTGCGACGGCGTCACCTCGCCTCAGCCCGGTACTGATACCAAAGGGCCACTCTCGGTTCTGCTCTCCGCCGGCAAGGTGGACCACACGCGTATAAGGGGTGGCCTGCACAATCTCAAACTCCACCCTTCAGCCCTGCGCGGCAGCGACGGCGCGCGCAAGCTCATTGCCCTGATACGCACTTACTTTGAATCAACGGGCTTCCAACTCCAGTTCAACGTCGTCGATACGAGGATGCTCCGCGATGCTCAGGTCAACCCGCAGAATTACCGCGATCTGATCGTGCGGGTCGCCGGGTTCAGCGCTTTCTTTGTCGAACTCAGCCGGTCGATTCAGGACCAGATCATCGCGCGCACAGAGCACGGACTGTGAGAGGGGGATTCCAGGAATCAAGGATTCGAGGATACTAGTGCAGGACACTGGAATCCTGGACCCCTTGAATCCTAGAATCCTCTCCACTGGTCTAGTCTTCAACATCCAGGAGTATTCGGTCCACGACGGTCCAGGGATCCGGACAACTGTCTTCCTCAAGGGCTGTCCCTTGCGTTGTCAGTGGTGCGCGAACCCCGAGGGCCAGTCGCCGCACGCAGAAGTGCTTCACGTCCGGAGCCGGTGCCGCCATTGCGGAACGTGCATCGCGAGCTGTCCGCAGCAGGCAATTGCCGTGGGCCCCGACGGCTATCCCCGGTTCCGTCGTGAGGCGTGCGCTTCGTGCGAGACGCGGGACTGCGTCCGAGCCTGCGCTGCGCAGGCCATCAGGGTCGCAGGCGAGCGTTGGTCGCCCAAGGCCCTGTGTGAACGGGTGTCCAGTCAGATCCGGTTCTTTCGCAACTCGGGAGGCGGTGTAACCCTGTCCGGCGGCGAACCGCTGGCCCAGCCGGACTTCGTCAATGTGTTTCTTGACCAGTGTGAGCGAGCCGGCCTGAAAGTCGGGGTCGAAACCTGCGGCCTGTGGGACTGGAGCCGTCTGGAAAGTACGGTCGAGCGGCTGGATTTCGTCTACTACGACCTGAAGTGTGTGTCGGCCGACCTCCATCGGCAACTCACCGGCCGCGACAACCGGTTGATCCTAAGCAACCTTCGGCGCTTGGCCCGGACCAGGGTGAATGTCATTGTGAGCTATCCGGTTGTGCCCGGGGTCAATACCGCCGACGAAGAGCCTGCCGCTGTGGCGGGCCTGTGCCGGGAACTGGGCATCTGCGCGGCGCGGCTGCTTCCCTACCATGCCTTCGGCGCGGCGAAGTACGAGGAGCTGGACCGCGAGTACCGGATGGAACACGTCCGCTTGCCTTTTCCTGAAGAACTGGAAACCATACGGTCTGAGTTTGCCGGTCGCGGCATCGAGTGCGCTGTTGGTTGACCCCCGCTGGCAGCCTGACTAGACTCTCTGCGCAAACCCTAAGGAGATAATATGAAGAAGCTGGTCCTTGTCGGTATTACCCTTTTTGTCCTGGCGGCCGTCGCCCAGACGTTCCACGAGGGCAAGTACGTGACCGCGCCGTATCCGCCGCTCATGCCGGGCGACTCGACCCACGACTTCGACGTTCGATTCTACCGTGCGGACGTCAAACTGCCGATGACGTCCGGAGCGATGACTGCGCGCGCGCGTATCGACCTGACGCCGCGCCACGACAACTTCGACACGTTCAGCCTGCACATGGACAGCCTGGTCTGCGACTCGGTGCGTCGAGCCGGCAATACCTGTACGTTTACGACCCCCGCCGGCTTGTTGCACATCACTCTTGACCGCTCGTTTTCCAATGGTGAATCGCTGACTGTCGATATCTACTACCATCGGAACTCCGGCAGCTTTTATCAAGGGTTCTACTGGTATGCGAAGGGTTCTTCAGGCATCCCGCACGCCATCTGTTACTCGACGACTGAGCCCTCCGACGCACGGTACTGGATACCGTGCTTTGATGAGCCGTGGGACAAGGCCGAGCGCGGCTGCCAGATCAACGTCACCACTCCTGATTCGATGAGCGCCTGCTCCAACGGTATCCGGGACAGCGTCACGACTTCGGGCGGCCTGAGGACGTGCTGGTGGACTGAGCATTACCCGATATCAACGTACCTGATGACGTTCGCCGCCTCACGCTGGACCAGCTTCAAGCAGTGGTTCCCGACGAGTCCGGGTGAATCGCTCTACATGCAGCACTTCAACTGGCCCGAGGATTCGGCTTCTGCGGTCAATGCGTACGCGCATACCGTTGACATGATAACCTTCTTCGAGGACTCGTCGCGCTACGGCCCCTATCCCTTCGAGAAATACGGGATGGTCGAGGCTTACCCATTCCAGTGGGGCGGGATGGAGAACCAGACCATGACAATGGTTCACAGGCAGTGGGTTCTCTACGGCGACGACAACGGCATCAGCCACGAGATGTCTCACCAATGGTGGGGAGACCACGTCACCTGTCTTGACTGGCGGAACATCTGGCTCAATGAAGGGTTCGCCACCAATTCGGCCGACCTGTATACGTGGCATTCCTCCGGGTTGTCCGCGTTCTACAGCAGCATCGACAACGAGGCCCAGGAGTACTTCTCCGAAGAGGACGCTGGTCCGCGCCCCGTGTACAACCCGCCGTATCCGGACCATGTCTTCGACGTGGGTCACACCTACGACAAGGCCGCCTGGGTGCAGCACATGCTGCGGTATGTTGAGGGAGACACAATCTGGTCCCAGCCAGGCATTTTCTTCAGGTCCATGCGGGCATACGGCGACAGCTTCGCTTATGGCAACGCCAGCACCGCTGACTACGAGCGCGTCCACGAACACATGACCGGTCTGAACCTGAGCTGGTTCTTCAATGAATGGATCTATGACATGGGCTACCCCATCTACTCCCTCGGATGGGAGGGACGCCAGAACGGCGGCGGCTGGGAGGTAGTGCTCCAGCTCACGCAGAACAACAGCAGCGGAGCGCCGGCAGTATTCCACATGCCGGTGGAGGTGAAGGTGAACTGGTCGGGCGACAGCGCCACATTCCGCTATGACGTGACGACCAGCCCACAACAGAACGTATTCGCGGTCGGTGGGCAGCCGACCAGCGTCACGTTCAACCCGAACGACTGGATTCTCTGCCAGAGCAGCACACACGTCGGGATTGCGCAGGGGCCGTCCGTACCGTACCGCACTGCACTGCGCCTGACCGGGTCGAATCCGTCAGTGGGACCGGTGCGGCTGGCCTACGATCTCGGGTCTGCTGCGCCGGTGCGCATAGACATCTACGACGGCAGCGGTCGACTCACCAGGACCCTGTTTGAAGGTCAGAGATCGGCTGGACGCTACTCGGCAACCTGGGACCGGAGAGCGAGCGACGGTCATACCGTCCCTGCCGGCGCCTACTTCTGCCGCCTGAGCACGGGCAGCGAAAGCCGGACCGTGCGGTTGGTGCTGGCCGGCTGATAGCAGGCTAGAGTCTGGAACGGGATCGAGGGATAGAGGGAGCGAGTGCCCGGACTTGCACTCTCTATCCCTTGGTCCCTCTGTCCCTTTTCCTGTAGTTACTCGTTGTCGGAGATGAGCTCGATGGCGATGCCTTCGGCTTCGAGCCGCTTACGCAGCCTGCCCGCAACTCTCTCACCTTGGAACTGGTGCCAGCGATGGAGTTCGCGTGGCTCGTTCTTGAGCACGGTACGAAACCGGCGGTACACACCGGGGCCGTCAAGCGCGGCCTCAAGTTCGGCACGGAGTTCCAGCCGACTGACCGTACGAGCAAACTCGACCATGGAGTCGTAGCCGAAGCGGCCGGCCTGTGGAGCCAGACGCAGGTAGCGTTTTGGGGACTGCCGGATTTCAGCCAGAATCTGGTCGCGGTTGAATCCGAACGCGGGAATTACCTCGCCGGTTTCGGTGTTCAGGTAGTGAGTCGTGCCCGGTACGCGATTCTCCATTGCGAACAGGAGGTCCCGGGTCGAAACTCGGAGTACACGCACGCGCTATTCTATTCCCGCCGTCCTGCCAGTCAATCGACACGAAGTGCGGCTGAGGCGATGACCAACCGCAGATTACGCAGATGGCGCAGATTCCGGTTCCCTTCCTCTACTGCAAACTGGCAACTGGTAACTGGTCACTCGCGGCGCTGCCGCCGCGCCTAGCGCCAGCGGAAGATCTCGCCCGGATAGAAGTAGAACAGGTTGTCGCGCAGTTCGAGCCAGCCGGGAACGCCGTTTCGCGTGAACCGGCAGACCGGACCTGAGACGTACCTCGCGTCGTCCTGCAGCGGCAACAGCCGCCACTCGCCGTCATCCAGCGCGGCGAAGCTCTGCGACGGGCCGGATGGCCGCGCACCAGGCACAAAATAGCCGTACCCGACCAGCGTGTCGCCGACATTGAAGAGCGTGAGTTCGCCGGCCGGCAGGACGCGGGTCTTTGAGAACCACTCCTGCCAGGGGAACGGATTGTCGGTGAGAAAGAGCGAGTCCTGCCTGGGCCAGTACAGGGCCTTGTATGCACTCGGTCTGAGAGTCGGGTAGATGCTGGCGACGACCGGGAGTTCTCCCGGGTAGTCCGCGAGCCTGGCCGAGCCCAGTAACTCCATGCGAACGTCGGCTCCCGGGTTGACGCTGACAGAGCACGGTCCGCATGACACAAGCCCGGTTCCGGTCATCCGATACAACCGGAGCAACCGCTTCGTCTTGGCAGTATCCTGCCGCGACAACTCCATGGTTGCTACCTCGGGCAGGCTGTCGCCGTTCACGTCGCAGACTGCTCCCGCCTCGACCCACGCGCCGCCCATGCCGTAGACAGTCGCTGTGGCTGTGTCGTTTCCGAAGCGGAGAACCGTGCACGAATCAGCGGTGAAGAGAAGCAGCTCGCTCAGGCCGTCGCCGTCGATGTCTCCTGCGGTCCAGGACGTGCCAGCTATCTCGGAAGCCGAGGAGCTGGTGCAGTTGAACGGGTCGCTCTGCCACACGGTTCTGAAGCTCGTTCCGCCTAACCGGAGCAGGGCCAGCCGGCGCAGGTCCAGAACCGTCTTTGCCCGTCCGGGTCCGCGCGACAGCTCCAACCGGCCAAGGTCCTGAACGACTAGGACATCGTCGGAGTCGCCTCTTGTGAATCGACCGGCGCTGATGGCAATCGCGTTCTCAAGCGGACATCGACCCAATACAATAGGGGATTGGGCGGCGGCAAACCCTACGAGCAGAAGACCAAGAAGGAGTGCGCGAATAATCTAGGATACCGATTAGGGCCGGCAGTGTCAAATTCGCCCCCCCATGTGGACCGACCGCCTTTGCATGCGGAGAAGGCACCGGAAATGGATCCATGGGCCAGGCTCGGGATGCGTCAAGCACCCAGCCGGGGAAGCAAGCACAACTACTCAAGAACTGGCTACTTAAATCAATCCATGCTGGGCCAGTACTCACTAAAGTTAATGTTGACATTAAGAAAGTTAATATTATCTGCAACTTTTCATTGACTTTCAGCGTCAAAGGGCTATGATTACAGGCATGAGCAAAAGCCGGATGACGAAAGCCGAAACCTTCCTAACGGCTGCGACTGGACCATGCCTGCGAGGACCGGCACAACAAAGACCGAGCAACAAGGAGTATTCGATGATGAAGGTGCTGTCCGTGGTGATAGCTGCGACGCTGTTCGTGGCCTTACTGGCCGGCGTGACTCGGGCTGTTGCGAATGCCCGGGCTGCCGCAAGGGAACAGGGCATGATGCCCGAGGTCGTGGTCAGGGCCGAGATGCCGAGGTTGGTGATGCCCACTGTGGAAGTGCGGGCATATCGGAATCGGAGCGTCGCGATGAACAATTCCGGCGCGAACATTGACTAGGAGTGAGACGATGGCACGAAAAGGACTAGTTTCCCGATGTCCGGTCTGCGAATCGGACATGGCTGTATCGGAGTTGACCTGCGAGTCGTGCGGGACATCAGTGCGGGGCCGGTTTCGAGTGCCCGACCTCTGCCGCCTGCCCGACGACCTGTACCAGTTCCTGCTGGTCTTTGTGAAAAACCGCGGGGTCATCCGCGACGTGGAAAAGGAACTGGGCATCTCGTATCCGACGGTGCGGTCACGCCTGGACGCGGTCCTGTCCGCGCTCGGGTTCTCCGAGAGCGTGGGCAAGGCCGACAACGCGCAGGTCATCGAGATGCTCGAACGCGGCGAGATTACGCCGGAAGAGGCGGAGAAGATGCTGCGCGGAGGCGAAGGAATGAAGACTGAGGACTGAGAAATGAGGACGAAAGACAGAGGACGAACATGAGTGATGAGAGAGACAGGATTCTGAAACTGCTGGAAGACGGCAAGATTACCGCGGACCAGGCCACGCGCCTGATCGAGGCGCTGGGGTCGCAGAGCGCCGGGCCTGAGTTCAGCCGAGGACCGCACGGTCCGTTCGGAGTGGAGCGGCACTTCCGCGTGCGCGGCGGGCACCGGGACTTCGGGCGGATTCCCGACATCGTGGCCACCGCGGTCGCGTCCGCAATGAAGTCGGGGTTCGAGCCGGGAGAGGAACGAAGCACCGACTTCCCGGGCAAACGCCACCTGCTCGTGAAGAGCGTGAGCGGCGACCTCGACGTGGCCCGCGGCGACGAGGACAAGGTGGCGGTCAGCTACACCGGCGGAATGGTCAAGGTGCGCACGAGCGGCGACCAGGTGGTCGTCCGGACCATGGCCGGCGACGTTTCCGCGACCGTGCCGGCTGACGGCCGGCTGGAGCTTGAAGTCGTGTCCGGCGACGTGTCGGTGAACGACGGCAGCGCGCGCATCGAGGTGAGGACGGTTTCCGGTGACGTGGACATCGACCAATCGACCGGAGGTATCCAGGTGAAGACGGTCTCCGGCGACGTGGACCTCGACGGCGTCAGCGGTAGCGTCGAGGTCGAAACCCGGTCCGGAGACATTGAACTCGGCGCCACCGGCCCGATTTCAGGCAGCCTGGAGTCGGTGAGTGGTGATGTCACCGTGGATCTGCCCGAGGATGCGGACCTCGTGCTTGAGCTCGCGACCGAGGAAGACGGCGACATTCACGTGGACGACGACCTTCCGCACGAAGTGCTGGAAGAGCACGACGAGTACATGAAGCTCAAGCTCGGCGCGGGCAGCAGGACCTTGAAGGTCACCACCAAGATCGGCGACATCGAGATAGGTCGGGCGGAGGAGAAGTAGGACGTGAAGCGCGCAGGGGCTGGATGCAAGACGAGAGACCTGAGAAGTGAGAAGGTAGAGGGCAGGACCAATGGACACAGGAGGAACGCATGATACGGACGATCATCTGGGGACTGATAATCATGGCAATCGGGTTTTGGATATGGCTGGCCAAGCTCGGCAAGATTACGTCGGGCATCGTGTTCAGTCGCGACTGGCCGGTTATCATCATCATCATCGGTTTGCTCACCGTGGGCGAAGGCGTCTCATGGATCATCCGGCGCGGGAGGCGAGGATGAAGCGAACCATCTGGTGGGGCGCAGTGCTGGTGGTCGTCGGGCTGTGGATATGGCTTTCCGCGCTCGGCGTTCCCTACATCGCCTTCAGCCGCAACTGGCCGCTCCTGATAGTGGGGTTCGGCATCTACGTCATCGTTCGCCGGATACAGCGACACCGGCGCTGGCACCGCAAGAGCGCCTCGGACGTCATCACAGAACTTGAATCGGGCAAGATCGACGTGGACAAGGCGGTTGACGAAATCAAGAGGAACCGATGAGCGACGAACAGGACCGGGTCCTGAAGCTGCTCGAAGAAAAGAAGATAACGGCCGAAGAGGCGGCGAAACTGCTCGATGCCATCAAACGCGGCGACAGCGGTGGAGGCCAGCGCAACCGGTTCCTCAAGGTCCGGGTTTTCCCACGGGGCTCGGACCGGGCCAAGGTCAACGTAACCCTGCCCATCGGCCTCGTGAAGTGGGGAATGAACTTCATCCCGAGCGAGGCCAGGGCCAAGATCGAAGAGCAGGAAATCGATTTGAGGATGATCACGGACGCGCTGGAAAAGGGCATCACCGGCAAGATCGTCGACGTGGACGAAGACGAGCACGGCAACCACGTCGAAATCTGGCTCGAATAGCTGACGGCTCCGACCCGAACAATAGCGACGATGGGCGGCACTGCCGCCCATCTGTTTTCAGGCAGGCTCCGGCTTCTTACCGAACGCCGAACTCGGTCGTGACCGTGACGGTCACGTCCTTCTGGCGGGTCGAGGTGTTGTAGATGCCGTAGTCGGAGACCTCGGTCGAATAAGGTTCGGTGATCTGGAAAACGCCGGCCCTGGCCGAGCGCATGGCGCCGATGCCGGCCCCGGAGTTCTTCGCGATTTCTACTGCCCGCTGTCTCGCGTCACGCGCGGCCTCGGCCAGCAGTTCTTTCTTGATGTCGGGCAGCCTGGAGAAGTAGTACTCCAGCGCGGACGACTGGAGCGCTACGCCCCGCAGGAACATCTCGTCGGGATTGAGCGCGAGCTTCTCGACCGTGGCAATGTCCTTCGATATCACATACACGCTCTGGCTGAAGCTGTACCCGGTGCTATTGCCGTTGTTGTCGGTGACGGGGGTCCGATTGATGGGCTGCACCGATATCTCGGAGTCGCCGATGCCGGCTGCTTTCAACGCCGCCATCAGCGCCTTGAATGCCTTCCTGGTGTCGGGATAGCCCGCGCTCGCGTCTCCCAACCCGGTGTTCCGGCCGACCGACACCCGCCACTTCACGATGTCCGAATCGTACCGCTTGGTGGCCGCGCCAACCACGCGGATGGTGTTGTCCTGAGCCCGCGCGCGATAGAAGAAGTTCCCAAATACTGCGGCTCCGGCCACGAAACTCAGTCCGAGAATAGCGGCGACGACTGTTCGCATGCGACAATATAGCCGCAGCCGCGACATTGTAAAGGGCCTCAGCGCGGAGGAGACGCGGCTGATCTGCAATCGACAATCTGGGGAATCGGAATTGGTTGCCCGTCTGGCGACGCCGGCACGATTTCTGCGATTGCCGTCGGTCTTGTGTCGCTGACCGCATCTTTCCGATTGCCAGCCGGCGGCTGCGCTTCTCGTCGCGGCCGTTTCGGAGGATCGGGCGATGGCTCATTCGCCAGCCCGGCTCCGAGCGATGGTCTGTCAACGATGCTGGTGCCCGGACGCCAGACGGGAAGACAGGAGCCGAGCCGGATCCCTGCTTCCCGCTGGTTTCACGCTGCACCGCCACTACCAACCGAACGCGCGGACTACAGCTTCCGGCGTTTCGTACCTGCCGTCCGGCAGGTGTCCGTTCATCCAGTGCCCGTCCTCGGTCGAGAAGTCCGACATCCGGTTGCAGGCCTGTTTGATGTCTTCGGCGGTCGCAGGGTACTTGACATGGTTGCGGATGTGCTCGTCTGCATTCTTTCGGTCCACTGCGATCGCCTCCTCCGTGCCTCATGGTCCGGCGGCCAACCGCCGGCTGCGAATGGTCCAATCGGCAGGAGGCCGCCCGAGGCGCTGGGCCGGCCTTCCAGCCAAGCGGCGCGGAAGACTCCTGTCATTTGTGTCTCCACCGATGCCGGGCGCGCCCGGCTTGCCGGTGCTGACGAGCCAGTAGTCCTGGGCCCATCCCATTTCCTGACGGTCCAGCCGAACGCCTACTTGTAGAACTCGGTAGTTCGTTCCGGCTTGCCGGCCGGCATTGCCCGCGTCAGTCACGGGCTGCCGGCCGGCAGGGTGAGCGTCTCAGTCCGCTTGCCGAGTAAGTTGCAGGTCGCAGTCACGCTGAGGTGGTCGCCTGGTTTCGCACCCGGGACGGGGCACTTCATGTCCAGTTCCTGGCTGTTCGTCTGGCGGGAGAACTGCCGCACCAAGATCACTGAGTCATTCAACATCACCGCGACCTTGGCTATGTGGTGTGCTGCGGGGTAGAACGTCGGGTGGTGAACCGCGATTGCGAGCATTCCGGTTGAGTCGCTGTATGCGAGCCGGATGCGGTCGGGCGGCGTAGCCTTCGCGATACCAACAAATAGCAGTAGGAGTGCGGCAGCGAGAAATATGGTCCGGGCGGGAGCTCCGGACATCTCTCACTTCCCCGAACCGGTGCTGCCCGGCTTTGGCATCGGTGCGTACGCCGCCACCTTGTCAATAACAACAGCCCGTTCGCGGCCACGTTGGATGATCTTGCCTGTAACCTGTACCTCTTGTTCACAGTAGTTCATGAGACGGGCGTTGTCGGCCGGACCCGACGGCATCGTCTGAGTGACCGGATAGTAGATATAGCCGGAATCGTTGACCAGGACAAGCGGTTCGCCGGCTTGGGCGCACGCCTGCGCGCACTCGGCATGGTTCGTGCCATGTTCGCCCTTTCCAATCCAGCAACTCAGGTCCGAAACCCGGGCTACGAGCTGGACGTTTGCGGTTTCCCGGCCCGCGAACGACACGGGCTTTTCCGGCTCCGGAGCCGTGGCAACGGTGTCAATAACGATGCCACGTTCCTGTCCACGTTTTATGACCCTGCCGGTGACCGTGACACGCTGTTCGGCGAACGGGATCAGCTTCGCGTTATTCTCCTTCGGGCTGGCGGGCGCAGTCAGCATCACCGGGTAGATGACCGTGCCGCGGTCGGTCAGGATAACAAGGGGCGTGCCCATGTTGGCACAGGCCACTGCGCACTGCTGATGTTTCTCCCCGCGGGCGCCCAGTCCCAGCCAGCAACTCGCGTCCACGACCCAGCCGGTAACCGAGTTGACCACCGCTCCGGTGTCCTCCACGGCAATACCGCCACACATTCCGCCGACGTTCCCGGCTTCGGTATCGACGTTGTTGTCAGCCGGCGCTGTAGCCTCCTCGGCGTGCAGTGCGCCGGTCCAAGCCAGCAACGCCAGCGCGATCACTCCTATCACCATCGGTTTTGCGTTAATCATGGTATCTCCTTTGGTACGCAGTCCCCGGACACGTCAGACCTTCTTCTTCAGGTCGAAGGTCGTCTCTCGGAAGTGATGCCGCTCCTGCTCGCGCAGCCACAATTCGGGCAGAAGCGGTTGCCACGTCCAGCGACTCCGGACCGGCTGGAAACCATCAATCACCAGGCTGGCTGCCTCCAACACGGTGACTGCCGCCGGAGGGCGGGCTCTTTCTCTGGTCATTTCTCATCCGTCCCCGGCATGAGACAACTCATGGCGCCGCCGACAGCGACCTCGCCAATCGGCAGGGCCGGTCAGGCAGGCTCTCTTTCTCGGGTTGATGTTCAGGCGACTCAATTACGGCTCCACTCTACTGCACGAATCGCCTGTTCCGGGGTCTCATAGACTCCTGGCGGGATGTGCTTGCTTATCCATTCCCGGTCCTCGGCCGTGAAGCGGATCATGTTATCACACAGTTCGCAGATGCCTTCGGCCGTGATCGGGTAGGTGATGTCTCGATGGAAGTGTTCTTCGGCCTGCTGTCGATTCACGGTGATTATCTCCTCTTGCAGCCTACCGGGCAAAGGCCCGGCCAATTGTCAGGCAGGAGGCCGACCCGAGGCGCTGGGCCGGCCTTCCTGCCTTGGGGCGCGGAAGCCTTATGTCGCTTGCATGTGCAGATGTCGATGGTTCTAGTCCGCACCCCGTCCGAGTCTGTGCGTCAAATCCGAGCCTCATCTATGGCCTGCCATTCCATTCAGCGACCTGGCCGCCGTCGCGGCTGCACGGGTAGTGGCTTGATGTCTCTCGATCGGCGATGTCTCGTGGTAGGTACTCGATGCTGCGAGCTTGATCCCCGGCCTGGCTCCCATTGCGGCCATTTCCCGGGGATTGAGCCAGGCCTGTCCGCGTTCTACGTCTTCGTGGCTTTCAACGCTGAGCGATGCCGACGTTCCCTCATGCCCCAGCCATACCGTGTGGCCGGGTCTCAGCCCGAGCCGGCTCACGGTTTCCGGATGCAGACACACCCATCCGTAGCCTGCCTGCTCGGAAGCGCGAACGAGGAGACTTCGGGTAGTTGCATAGCGTCGGGCGGCAGCCGGATGCCAGTTTTCGAGTTCGGCCTCGATATTCGCGCGCAGCGAGCCGGTATCCTGGTCTGGGACCGGGGCGACGCTGTCCACGATTCCGGAGATCATGTACGCAGGCACGCCGGCCCGCGTCAGTGATCGCGCGAGTTTGGCCTGGTCGTACGTCTCGCGACGACCATCACGTTTCACGATTTCGAACAAGACTTCTCCTTTTGCGCATCCAAATCTCCGACATACCATGCAGGCTTCGTGCCGAGTTCAACGCTTTGGATCCTGGCACGACTGGTGCACATCGACTGCTGAGGAAAGAGACCCATACTCCCAGGGAAGGCGAGTAGAAACAGGGCCACCAGTGGGCGCGGGGCTTTCAGTGGGCCCCGCGCTCTTTGTTTATGGCAGAAGAACCTGCCGCACAGGCCCGGGACCATGGTTTGTGGCCGGCAGGACCGCCGCTATTAGTAACTCTTCGTGTGACTTTTCGCGCCGGTTATCGACGAATGTATCAGATGATCAGGGAGTCGAGAGTCGGGAGTAGGGAGTGGGGAGTAGCGGATTATGTCGTGACAGCGGCCCTACGGACTACCGCCAGAATCACCTGCCATGTTACCCTGCAAGTCATCCTGCGAGTCGCGCTGAGAGTCACCTTGAGAGTAGCGCGGCAGGTAGCGGTGGAAATCGCGGTCGGAGTGGCACTGTCAGTCGCGTTCCAGGTCGCCGTCCGAGAGGCCCTGCAAGTCGTCGTGCGAGTTGCCCCGAGAATCCCCGTCCGAATCGCCCTCGGAGTCCCTTTCCCGGCGACTTTGGGAACCACCTCCTGAACCGTTCCCCGGGTGACCCCCACCGTGACCTGCGCAGCGACCTCAACCTCTGCTGATTCGGCCTCTTATCCCCTGTTCGTGCCATTGACCCGCATGAGTCTTATTCGTATCATGCGGACAACATGAGCCAGTCGAAAGAGATGTTCAGATTCACGCCCGAGATGGGGCTGAGGTTGCGCGGAGGCATGACCCAGCAGGAACTGGCCGTACTCATGGGCAGGCAAGGGAAAGGCAACCATCAGCTCATCGGCAAGGTCGAACTCGGCAAAGCCCCCTACCCTTCTCTCGGTTTCGTGGCCGATTATCTGCGGGCCTGCAAGGCTTCGTTCAACGACATCACCGACCTGCTCAACGCCTACACCTCGCAGCCAACCGTGGGCACAAGCTCAAGCCCAAGCTGCAGGAAGCGGATAATTCAGAATCCAGAAACCAGAGAAAAGAATCCAGAATTGACCAGACCAGGGACTGGGAACCGGAGGCTGGGAGCCGACGTGAACCGCAGATTCAGGAACCGAGTAATCCAGAATTCAGGATCCAGAGTTGACGAGAAACTCGAAGCTCGAAGTCCGGATGACGACTCAAGCTTGAAAGTCCCTATGACGACCGGACTCATTCGGTATTGGCCACGGCGCCCCTGTCGGACAGTGCGGACTTCAATCGTCATTGGCCTCCGCAGTCCCTGTCCGACAGTGCGTGGCCGACTATCTCGGATTGTTGAAGTCGGGTTCTAAGAATGGTAGGAGGCAGGCTGGAGGCCTTGGTGCCTGCCTCCTCATGGGGCGATCGGAAGCTAATTCATCGGCTGCGAACCATGCGCAGTCGCTGTTGTAGTCCTGGTACGTTTGGTCGGGCGTCGGCCGTGTCGGTTTGCGGGCAGTGCCCGGGGACGGATACCAGGAACCGGACAATTCAGATTCCAGAATCCAGAGTCCGGAATCCAGAGTTGACCAGAGGAGCAGCCGAGATCTGGCGACGGTCGGGAGAGCTCTCGGTCGAAGCGCTCAGCGCAGAGTATCATCTCTGCTTTGTTCCTTTGAGATCACGCTGTGGAGACTACCGAGTAACGATGGCGACTGCCTCTGACGAAAGACGCGCGTACTACCGGGGAGCGACTTAGCTTCTCGTAGGCGCTCACCGGCACATTGTGATAGAGGTAGGCGCCATCGCGCGGGAACTCAAGAATGAGGATCTTTGACTTCGGGTGGTAGGCGACAGAGCACAGGCAACCCTCAGCCACGCTCTGCCTCGTCTCCGACTGCCGGTTCAGGCTCACGGCAGCTCCATCGGCACCAGCCAGTCATGCCGTTCTGCCATCCAGCCATCCGAGGCGCCAGCGCCGGCGTCAACCTGCCGGCCTTGAGAGCCATCAGCCCGACCACGGTTTTTGTCATCGGATAGCCGCCCCCCAGAGCGTAGAGCCGTGTCCGTCGACCGCGGGTGATGGTCTTCCGCGGAAAACGGGCTGTACCTGTATCGTTCTGCAAGTCTTGACATTTCTCTCTCCTTTATTCCGTCCCAGGACTGGTTTTCATGCCGGTCTCCTGTCGTCTGGCTGCCGGGATGGCGGGCGCGGTGCCACCCCGGCAGCTTTCGAAGAGCCCGGGTTCGCAGACGAACTTTGTGTATTTGCTGTGCGCCGGCAGTTGGAAACTGTCAGCCGCGTACCCGGATGCCCTCTTCCACTCGTAGCGTTCCGCTCCATCCGCGTACTGATATGCAACTGACGTGCCCGAGAAGATGATGTCCAGCCTGGGTGCGCTTTTCTCACGCAGCGAACGCCTCTACAAAGGCTGGCACAGGGTAGCTTGCCAGCACCAGATGATACTGTCAGACTGTCACAGCAGACGTTACAGTCTCAGCACTTTCTTCAGGCATGTTACACAACCGTGACCCATTCTTCCTTGGCGTCGTTAGGCATGTTTGTTGCATGGAATGTTACACTTACTGGCTTGACTCGAACCCATTCTTGGCTGTACACTGTCAACGATTTCAGCCAACTGTGCTTTGGGTCGCAGATGACAACACTGTGGGGCGCGGAAATCAGCCTAGGAATCGAATTCCCGGCGGCCAAGGCCGGGCGTTTGCGTTTTGCCTTGCTCCGAGAGGAGCCCGGAATCCGAACCCGAAGTAACCGCAGATGTCGCAGATGACGCAGATGGCCCGGACAGGACATCCACAGATTCAGCAGATTACGCAGATCCAAAGTAGTCAGAACCCCGGCGCCGTCCGACGGGGAGCGCCGAGCTCAACCCCTGAACCCGTGAACCACGTTCTCTCGACCACTGGGCCACTTGACGACTATGTCGCCCACTCTTCATCCGCCACTGGATCACTAAACCACTGGACCACTTGACCACTATTCTTCCTCGCAAGTCCGGCCCCGGTCGAGCCAGGCTGAATTCTGCCCGTTCAGTCGGCTGGCTCTCAATTGCCGTCGTCTCCGCAATCAGCGTCCTGCGGCTGGTGGGCGGCCCGTTGCACATGACATTGCTCACCAGCGTTGCGTCCTCTTGGGTCGAGATGAAGCCCATCACGATGGTCTGCTTCCTCTTCAGCGCGGGCGCGCTGACGCTCATCTATCTGGGGTCCGCAGGCCGTCGCCGGAACATCGGCGCGATGCTCTTGGGCGGAATGGTGGTCGTGGTCGGCCTCGCTACAATCGTGGACTACGTGAGCCAACTGGTCGTGGGCCAGCCGTCGGTCGTGATCGATTCCTCATTACTGAATCTGTTCCTCGCCTCGCAGACGAGGATGGCTCTGATGACTGCGGTCATTTTCACCCTGGTTGGGTTCGCCCTCATTCTACTGGCCTTCGGTAGCCGTCGGTCCGCTCACGTCGCTCACATGCTTGCGTTCCCGGCTGCAATCGTCAGTTATGTAGCCCCGCTCAGCTACCTCCTCGGGGTTCAGTCCATGAGCGCCGTGCTGGGCACGCCCATGGCGCTGAACACGGGTATTGCCTTCTGTTTCCTCTGTCTGGCGGTCTTCGCGTCCCGAACGGATACCTGGCTGATGGCGGCGCTTACCGGTGACGGGGTTGGAGCGTTCATGGCCCGAAGGTTGCTTCCCGCGCTTATGGCTGCACCGGTGGTCATCGGCTGGCTGAGGCTGCAGGGCGAGAGAAGCGGGCTGTTCAGTTCCGAGGTGGGGGTGGCGCTGGTTGCGGCCACCTATACTGTCGTCTTTGTAGTGCTTGTCTGGCTCGCGGCCCGGGCGGCCAACCGGACCGACGCGCACCGCCGGGGGGCCGAGCTCGCGATTCGGGAAAGCGAGGAGCGGCTGCGGCGCACCACCAGCCTGCTTGAAGCAGTGACCACCGGCACCGAGGTTATCGTCGCGGCAGTAGATACCGACTTCCGTTACCTCTTCTTCAATCAGGCGTACCGGGAGGAGATAGAGCGTCTCGGCGGCATGGGCCTTGCGGTCGGCGCGAGCATGAGAGACGTCTTCGCTCACATGCCGGAGCTGCAGCGAGCAGCCATCGAGAACTGGGGCCGGACACTGACGGGCGACGTTCGGGGAACGTACCGGATGGAGTTCGGAGACCTTGGCCGCTACCGGCGCACGTACAGCGCGCGGCAGACGCTGATTCGGGATGGGCAGGGCGCAATCGTGGCCGCGGGCGAGGTCGCATCCGACATCACCGAGCAGGTGAAGGCCGAGGAGGCGCTGCGCCGGAACGAAGCGACCATGCGGGGGATACTGGATGCCACCAGGGAGTCCATCTGGCTTTTCAGCGCTGAGGGGGTCGTGCTTCAGGCCAACGCCATGGCCCTTACGCGCTTCGGCAAGGCCAGCCCGGAGGTCGTCGGCAAGTCAATGGAGGAGATTCTGTCGCCGGAGTTGGCCAGGTTGCGCCGGGCCCGGCTACAGGAGGTGGTCGAGGCAGCCCGGCCGGTGGAGTTCGAGGACGAGCGGGCCGGAATGCAGTTTCGGCACAGCTTCTACCCGGTCACGGATGCTGAGGGGCGGGTGACAGCAGTCGTGAGTTTCAGTCGTGACATCACCGAGAGCAAACGGGCCGAGCAGGCTTTGCGCGATTCCGAAGGCAAGTTCCGCATCGTCGCGGACAACACCTACGACTTCGAGTTCTGGCTCGACCCCGACGGCAAGTACGTCTACGTCTCGCCGTCCTGCGAGCGGATTACCGGGTACAAGCCGGCGGAGTTCCTCGCCGACCCCGAGCTCCGGTTCAGAATAGCGCATCCGGAAGACCGGCAGATGCTCGTAGACCACGTCCGGAGCGCCGAGCGGGACGAGCCCGGCCTGCTGGACCACCGCATCATTCACCGCGACGGCAGCGTCCGCTGGATTGGGCACGTATGCCAGCCGATCTACGGCTCAGACGGCCGGTTCCTCGGCACCCGAGGGTCGAACCGCGACATCACCGAGCGCAAGGTGGCCGAGGAAGCGCTGCGCCGCAGCCGCGAGCGGCAGGCGATTCTTGCCGACACTGCAGCCGCGCTGCTGGCAACGAGCCGACCCCATGAATTGGTCGAGCAGTTGTGCCGGCGAGTGATGGAGCATCTGGATTGCCAGGTCTTCGTCAATTTCCTCGTTGATGAGCCGTCGCACCGGCTGCGGTTGAACGCCTGTGCCGGTGTGCCGCCGACGAAAGTCAAGCTCCTCGAGTGGCTCGATTTCGGCCAGGCGGTCTGCGGCGCGGTCGCCGAGAGCGGCGCGCCGATAGCGGTCGACCACATCCAGTCCGTTCCCGACCCGCGCGCGACGCTCGTCAAGTCGCTCGGAGCCGACGCCTATTGCTGCCATCCGCTGCTGTCGAAGGGGAAGGTCATCGGCACTCTCTCCTTCGGTGCGACCACCCGCCCCGTCTTCTCGGACGAAGACCGGGCGATGATGAAGGCGGTCTCGGACCTTGTCTCGATGGCGATGGAGCACGTCCTCAGCGAGAAGACGTTGCGGGAGAACGAAGAGCGACTCCGCAAGCTGTACTCCGCAATGTCAGAGGGCATGGCGCTGCACCGGATGGTCTACGACGAGTCGGGCAAGGCGACCGACTACCGCATCCTCGACGTCAACCCGTCGTTCGAGGCGATCACCGGCATCGGCCGCGACAAGGCGGTCGGCCGGCTCGCATCCGAGCTTTATGGCACCGGCAGCCCGCCATACATCGATATCTACGCGAAAGTGGCGGCAACCTCCGAGCCGGCCGAGTTCGAGACCGAGTTCGCGCCGATGGCCAAGTGCTTCCACATCTCCGTATTCTCGCCGGGCAAGGATGCCTTCGCCACCGTCTTCACCGATATCACCGAGCGGAAGCAGGCGGAACGGAGACTGACCGAACAGGCGCTGATGCTGGCCAGCGCCAACGATGCGATTATCGGCTATGACACGGATTACCACGTTATGTTCTGGAACCGGTCGGCCGAGGTAATGTACGGCTACAGCGAAGCCGAGGCCCTGGGCAGGGCCAGCACCGATCTCTTTCATCCGGTTTACGTCGGCGCTACCCGCGAGCAGATGGTCGAGCGCATCGCCGCCGATGGGCATGCTGAGGTGGAGTCACTGCGGACGACGCGCGATGGCCGGCAGCTTTCGGTGGAGGCCCACGTCATCGTCCTGCGTGACGAGCAGGGCCTGACCACAGGCTACGTGTCGGTTGACCGCGACATCACCGAGCGGAAGCGGGCCGAAGCGGAACTGCGCGAGGCGAAGGAGACGCTCGAGGTCAAGGTCAAGGAGCGGACGGCTGAGCTCACGGACGAGATCGAGGAGCGAAAGCGGGCCGAGCAGCGCCTGACCGCTGCCTCGCAGTACGCCCGCAGCCTGATTGAGTCGTCGCTCGACCCGTTGGTGACCATCAACGCGGAAGGCCGGATTACCGACGTGAACGAGGCCACGGTCAAGGCTACGGGCGCCACCCGCGTCGAGCTCGTCGGCACGGACTTCTGCGAGTACTTCACCGAACCCGAGAAGGCCGGTCAGGGTTACCGGCGGGTCTTTGCCGAGGGACTAGTCACCGACTATCCATTGACCATCCGTCACCGCGACGGTCATCTGACCGACGTGCTCTACAACGCGAGCGTGTACCGGGACGCTGCGGGCGTTGTCACCGGCGTGTTTGCCGCTGCCCGGGACGTCACCGCCCGAAAGCGAGCCGAGGAAGCGCTGCGGAAGGCCTACGACACCCTGGAGGTCAGGGTTGCGGAACGGACGGCCGAATTGAAGCGATCCAACGAGGAACTGGAGCAGTTTGCCTATGTCGCTTCTCACGACCTGCAGGAGCCGCTGCGGATGGTGGCGAGCTATGTGCAACTACTCGGGCAACGCTACAAAGGGCAGCTCGACGAGAAGGCTGATAAGTATATCGCTTTCGCCTCGGGCGGGGCTGTCCGGATGCACCAACTGGTGAATGACCTTCTGGCATTCTCACGGGTGGGGACCCGGGCCGCGCCGCTGGCGCCCGTCATCCTTGACCGGGTGGTCGCGCAGGCCCGGGAGAATCTGACGATAGCCATCGAGCAGTCAGGTGCGGCCATCACGGTCAGCCGCCTGCCCACGGTATCCGGCGACGAGACCCAGCTCGTCCAGCTCTTCCAGAATCTCATGGATAACGCCATCAAGTTTCGGAGCAAGCAGCCGCCGAAGGTGTCGGTTTCCTGTCACGATGCCGGTAACAAGTGGCAGTTCGAGGTCCGGGACAACGGCATCGGCATTGACCCGAAGCAAGGTGACCGCATCTTCCGTCTGTTCCAGCGGCTGCACACGCAAGAGGAGTATTCCGGTACCGGCATCGGGCTCGCAGTCTGCAAGAAGATCGTCGAAAGGCACGGGGGGAGCATTCGCGTGGAGTCCGAGCCGGGCAAGGGCTCTGCCTTTATCTTCACGCTGCCCAAGAGGGACGAGGCCGAGGCTAAGGTTGAGGTTAGGCCTGAAGAACCGGGAACAAGGAACAAGGAACCAGGAACCAAGAACTAAGGAGCAATGATGGCACCAAAATCAGACGTGACGCCGATTGAGATATTGATGGTCGAAGACAGCGCGGGCGACGCCGAGTTGATGCTCGACTTCCTGGAGCAGTCCAAGGTCAAGAACCGCATCCATTGGGTAAAGGACGGAGAGGCGGCGATGGCGTTCATGCACCGCGAGGGTGAGTATGCCGACAAGCCCACGCCCGACCTCATCCTGCTTGACCTGAACCTGCCCAAGAAGGACGGCCGCGAGGTGCTGAGCGAGGTCAAGGCCGACCCGCGGCTATCATCAATACCGGTCGTCATCCTGACCAGTTCGAAGTCGGAAACCGACATCGTCCGGTCCTACCGCCTGCAGGCGAACTGCTACATCACCAAGCCGGTGGACCTCGACCAGTTCGTCAAGGTCATCCGTTCCATTGATGAGTTCTGGCTGTCGGTTGTCCGGCTGCCTCCTAATGGCGGGGTGTCCGGTGCCTGAGCCGCCGGTTCGCCTGCTGCTGGTTGAAGACAACCCGGGCGATGTCGACTTGGTCCGGGAGATGCTCGACTCGACCGCTACGTCGCGATGCGAGATTTCGCACGCCAGCCGGCTTTCCGACGGGCTGACGCAGCTTGCCGGCGGTGGGCATGAAATTGTACTCCTGGACCTCGGTTTGCCGGACAGCGCCGGGCTGGATACGTTCTACACGTTGCACGCCGCGGCGCCGTGGATTCCGGTCGTCGTGCTCACCGGTTCGTCCGACTGGGAGACCGGGATCCAGGCCGTGGCCGCGGGAGCGCAGGACTTCCTGGTCAAGGGCACGGTTGACGGAGAGACGCTCGCCCGCCGCATCAGGTATGCGGTCGAACGCAAGCGCGCCGAGCGGACGACCGCCGACATCAGGGAGCGCGGACGGGAGATGACCGAGCTCGTCATTTCCGCCACTCGCGAAAGAACCTTGCCGGGCCTGGTTTACGACGGAATGATAAGCTGCAACCCCCAGATGCTCGCAAACCTCGGCGTAGTCAGGAAGGTCGCGGACACCAATGTGCCGGTTCTGATACGGGGCGAGAGCGGCACCGGCAAAGAGCTGGTGGCGCGGGCGCTGCACCATTCCGGCCGGCGGAGCGCGCTGCCGTTCATCGTCGTCAACTGCGCCGCCGTGCCGGAAACCCTGCTCGAAGCCGAGCTCTTCGGCATCCACAAGGGAATCGCCACCGGCGTGACCGAACGCAAGGGCAAGTTCGAGGCGGCGGACGGCGGGACCCTGTTCCTCGACGAAGTCGGAGACATGAGCCCGCAACTGCAGGCAAAGCTGCTTCGGGTGCTGCAGGACAGCCTGGTGGAGCGGGTCGGCGGCCATTCGTCGGTCAAGGTGGACGTCCGCGTGGTCGCGGCGACAAACCAGGACCTGCACCATCGGATCACGTCCGGCGCATTCCGCAAGGATCTCTACTACCGGCTCAACGCGGTGGAACTGGTCCTGCCGCCGCTGCGCGGCCGGGCCGACGACATCCGCGAACTCGCGGCCTACTTCATCCGGAAGTTCAACACCGAGTACGGACGGGCCCTCACCGGCGTCGACCCGGAAGTCGCCCGGCACCTGGTTGCCCACGACTGGCCAGGCAATATCCGCCAGCTCGAACACGTCATCAAGCGCGCGGTCGTCGTGTCGGAAGGAAGCACCATCCGGCTGCAGGATCTGCCCGAGGAGTTCAAGGGCAACGTCCCGCCCGTCGGGCACGAGCCCGCCGGCCAGTTGCGGCACGTGCGGGCGTCGATTGAGGCCGAAGTCTGCGGCGACGTGGAGAAGCGGATGCTTCTGGATTACATGGAGAAGGCGAAATGGAACGCCACCAAAGCGGCCAAGCTGGCCGGCTACAGCCGCATGCACATCTACCGGTTGTTGCGCAAGCACGGTATCACAAGACCGAAGACGAAGGAACAGCCCGGATAATTCAGAACTCAGAAACCAGAGACCAGAATACAGAACCGCACGAGTGAATGAGTAAGTCCGGATCGACAAGTCCGAACGAGAACCCGGGAAGAGGGTTCCATCCAGCGCCGAGTCACTCGTCGCGCGTGCGTTGTCTCGGCGAGGTAGCCCGCCGATGGTGAGGGTTTTCCGCCCCCGATTTCTTCGACCGCTTGAACTAAGCCCGGTCGAAACTGCCGCCCTTGCCCGGCAGGTGTAACGCCTCCCGTTACAGAAGCAGAGCCTCCGTCCCCGCGTCGGTATTACAGTCCGTCCATTGACTCAGGCGTCCGAGCCTCAAAGACCGGGCCGCCGCGCGTTCTCTCTGCCCGGCATGTATCCTGCAGTAGCGTAATCCACAAGAAGTCGAACACGTCAGTGCAGTAGTTGAGCATCGTCCCGACCTCTGCACGGACCAGTTGTCGGCGCCGCAATCGCGGCAGGCTGCAAATCAGACTTAGGGAGGTATGTATGGCGGAGTTGAGCAGTCACATTCAACGGGCGGATTGGAAGAAAGAAAAGCACGTCCCCGCGATCGAGTGCCCGGACAGCGTGGCGCCTGATGCCGAATTCGCTGTCAAGGTCAGCCTTGGTAAGGAGATCGCACATCCGAACACGACCGAGCACCACATCCGCTGGATATCGCTATATTTTCACCCCGAGGGCGCAAAGTTCCCGGTCCATATCGGCCATTTTGAGTTCGCGGCCCACGGTGAGTCGGTGGAAGGCCCGAACCAGGGGCCTGCCTACACCAGCCACACCGTGACCACGGCGCTGAAGACAAAGAAGCCGGGCACACTGCACGCGCTGGCTTTCTGCAACATTCATGGTCTTTGGGAAAACAGTAAAGAGCTGGAACTATCTTAGGGAGGCGCAATGCCGGAGTTCCTGAACCCTTTCCCCGGCCGGGTGCCGGACCGCAAGCTCGGCAGGGAGGAACTGGTCCGGGCCCTGCGGCTCGACCTGGCGGCCGAGCATGAGGCTGTGCATCTTTACCTGGCCCATGCCGATGCCTGTGACGACCCGCTGGCCGAGGCAGTGCTGCGCGACATCGCCGATGAGGAGCGCAAGCACATCGGCGAGTTCATGCGTCTGATACATATTCTGGCCGGCAACGAGCAGCAGCTCACCGACGCCGGGGCGCAGGAAGTGGAGCAGATGAGGAAAGACGCAGTGACACGGAGACGCGGAGACGCGGGGACGCGAGAGACGGTGGGTTCGTTGATGGAGAAGAAGGAGGGCTGATGGGCAGCGATCTTGAGAACCGCGGAAGTTCCGGCATCGGCAACCAAACCTGGGAGGTGCTGGAGCGCGCGGCGGTCGGGGCGGCAATGAGCCAGCTCTCGGCCCGCCGGTTCATTTCGATTGAGGGGCCGCACGGACTTGGTGTCCAGGCAGTGCCTTTGTCCGACGAGCATTCGCCAGATGGACATGCGGTCGCTCGGCTGCTGCCATTGCACTACATCTTCCGGACCTTTGGTCTGAGTCTGCGTGACATCGCCGTATATGAGCGGGAGCCGCTCATGCTTGACGCCGGGCCCGCGGTTCGCGCGGCGATCGAATGTGCAAGGGCGGAGGAGGAACTCATCTTCACCGGCACGAAGAACGCGCCCGGGCTTACTGCCGCCCCGGGAATCGTCCATCACAAGCTCACTTCGTGGCGGCCTTTGAGCAAGGCGGCGACGGATGTGGTTGACGCGGTCAACCTGCTCGATGCCGCCGGGTTCCACGGGCCCTACGCACTCGCGCTCGAACCCGCCCGCTACAACCTGCTGTACCGGCTTTACCCGGACGGCAACGGCACCGAGCTCGCGCATATCGAGAAGATTGTCGGCGGCGGAGTGTTCAAGAGCCCGGCCCTGAAGACGGGCGGGATACTGCTCGCCACCGGTGCGCAGTTCTCGACTATCGTCATCGGCCAGGACTTGAGCGTCGGCTACGTCGGCCGCGTCGGCCCGGATGTGCAACTGTCGGTTTCGGAGAGCATCGCGTTGCTCCTCCGCGAACCCAAGGCGGTCTGTGCTTTGGAAGAATGATTCCGGCCCTGCGAACCACCACCTGCCGTGGGGTCATGTCCCGATGAGGGAAGGAGAGCTTCAATCAGGCGTTCTTCCTATTGGCACGTTGGGTGCAATTGAGGTGTTCATGAATCACACGTTGTTGATATCCAGCCGGGCCAGGCTGTCTGCTCCGTTCGCACGCCTGGGAGAAGAGCAGCTCGGATTTCCGCACACGGCCACGGAGCGGACGGACATGACCGAGGGTTCGGTGCAGACTCGCGCCTTCACGCGCCTCTGGAAGGCTTCGTGGTTTGGTCCAATCCCGGTCCCGAGGCAAGATAGAAGCAAGGCTCGAAACCAGAAGTCAGAATGACGATTGAAGGCGGGCAGAACCCGAAGCCCGAATTGGCCGATTTCCTTCAATCGAGCTTCAATCGGGACTCGTGCTTCGGGCTTCGTCATTGGCCCCGGTACTCGAACCCGCGGACCAGACATGGCAGGTGACGTCTTCACGCTGATTGCCGGCGGCAAGGCCGGCTATGGCATCCGGAAGGCCGGTTCGGTTGCGGCCCGGCTCTTTGCCCGGATGGGCAGGAGCGTCTTCCAGATGGATGAATACCCGAGCCTGATCCGCGGCGGGCATAACTTCTGCGCGGTCTCGACCGCGGCCGGTCCGCTTACCAGCAACTACATGAAGGCCGACCTCGTTGTCTGCCTCGACCAGCGCTCAGTCGATACGCACCAGGGACACCTGAGTGAACGCGGAGTGATGGTTCTCGACGACAAGGCCAATGCAACGTCGAACGCCGACCGCCGAACGTCGAACTCCGGGCTTCCCGCTTTCGTGAGCCTGCCTTTTTCTTCCACGGCCAGGCAGTACTCGGAGCCCGACCTCATCACCGGCGTCGGCGTAGCCGCGGTACTGGCCGCCGCCATCGGGATGTCGGAAGATGAGTTGACGAAGCTCATCGGGCAGGAGTACCGTCGCGGCACGGAGGAGAACACCGCCTACGCGCGAACCATCTTCAACGCAGCTCTGCCGGTGCTCGCCGGCCGGTTCAAATTGGAAGGCGGGGACAAGGAACGGCCGCTGCTTTCCGGCAACGAGGCAATTGCGCTGGGCGCGGTTGCGGCCGGGCTCGACATCTTCTTCGCCTACCCGATGACCCCGGCGTCGTCCATTCTCACCTTCCTGGCCGGCAAGGCCAGGGAGTTCGGAATCGTAGCCGTCCATCCCGAGAACGAAATCGCGGTGATGAACATGGCAATCGGTGCGGCCACGGCCGGCGCCCGCGCGATGGTGGCATCGAGCGGGGGCGGGTTCGCGCTGATGCAGGAGGCGTTATCGCTCGCCGGGATGGCCGAAGTACCGCTGCTATGCCTGCTGTCCTCGCGGCCCGGACCTTCGACCGGCCTGCCCACTTACACTTCACAGGGAGACTTGAACTTCGCGCTTAACCAGGGACACGGCGAATTCCCGCGCGTGGTAGCCTCGCCGGGCAGCGTCGAAGAGGCATATCTGCTCGCGGCGGAACTGATGAGCCTTGCCTGGGAGTTCCAGACCCCGACGATACTCCTGACTGAGAAGCATCTATCCGAATGCCACGTCACGGTCGAACTGGACACGGGCAAGGCGGCCTGGGCCGAGCAGGTCGCCGCAGCGCCCGGCCCGTACCATCGCTACCTTGACGCGCCGACCGGGGTCTCACCTCTCGCTTTCCCGCCCTGGGCCGAGCTCATCAAGTGGAACAGCTATGAGCACGATGAAGACGGGTTCACGACCGAGGACGCAGGTATCTCCACCCGGATGTCGGACAAGCGCCGCCGCAAGGGCGAGAGCCTTTCGGACCATGTCCGGACCCTGCGTACGGTGAACACCTTTGGCGACCGGGGGCCGGTCATCATGACCTACGGTTCCACGACCCTGAGCGTGCTTGAGGCCTTACGCTGCGGCGGAATCGGGGCGACCGTGGTGCAGCCTGTCTACCTTGAGCCATTTCCGGCGTGGGAGCTTTCCCGGTACGCGGGGCAGGAGGTGACCGTGGTCGAGCAGAGCTCGACCGGGCTCTTTGCCGCGCTGCTGAAGGAGAAGGCGGGTATCACGGCGTCGCGGGTAATCAAGCGCTACGACGGGCGTCCGTTCGCGCCTGAAGAGCTCGCCGCCGAGCTGATGGAGGCCCATTGATACCACTCGCCACCATGGCCGAGAATACATGGTGCCCCGGCTGCGGCAACTTCGGTATCCTGAACGCCTTCAAGCGCGCGGTGGCCCGGCTCGAGTCGGAGGGAGTGGACCGAAGCCGGTTCTTCATCTCGGCCGGCATCGGCTGCCACGGCAAGATATTCGACTACCTTGCCTTGTCCGGGCTCTACTCCATCCACGGTCGGGAAATCGCCGCGGTGCAGGGCATGAAGCTCGCGAACACGGACCTCTTCGTGGTTGCGTTCGGCGGCGACGGCGACTCGTTCGGCGAGGGTATCGCTCATCTCCTGTTCGCGGCCAAGCGCAACGCGGACATGACGATGATCGTTCATGACAACGGCGTCTACGGACTCACGACCGGGCAATACACGCCGACGAGCCGGCGCGGGTTCAAAGGCCCGTCCACGCCCGCAGGCTCGGTCGAAGACCCGATTGACCCGCTGACCCTGATGCTCGTGGCCGGCGCGACCTTTGTCGCTCGCGGGTACTCGGGCAAGGTCGAGCAACTCGCTGACCTGATGGCACGGGCCATAGAGCACCGTGGGTTCGCGTTCATCGACGTGCTGCAACCCTGTGTTACGTTCAACGACGCGTACAAGAAGTACAACGCCGAGACAGAGCCGGCGACGCACGACCCGAAGGACCTTGTCGCGGCGATGGCTGCCGCCGCAAGGCGCGACCGGTTGCCGCTCGGCGTTATCTACGAGACCGAGAAACCGGTCTTCCACCGGGAACTCATGGGTGAACATAACCCGGCAAGGGACCGGCTGGGTCGCGCGCAGCGCCTTGAACGTATCGCCTGCGCCTTTGACACGCGCGGCCCCGCGATGCCATGACTCGATTAGCCCGAAGCCGGGTCGCTGCTCAGCAAGCAGCATCGGTGAGAGAAGGCGCTTTACGTAGCGAGGCCGCGACCGTAGATCTGAGGAGGTCGGAGTGAAGGGACTGACGTGGGCCATAATAGCTTTGATTGTGGTGGGCGCCGCCATTGGTGCGGCCTTGATTCTGCAGAAGCCCAGGGACGTTATAACGCTGTCGGTCAACACCAGTCGTGACAGCGTCGCAGTCTACGAGCAGCGCGTCAAGGTACTGCAAGCGCGTCTCGATTCGATCGAGGCCGTGCTGGCATGGCGCGGAGTGCCGGCCGGGGTGGCCGTCCGTCTTAGAATCGGACAAATGGAGGAGCAGCTCAAAGCGCTCACGGCCGGTCTGCGGATATGGCGCGACGCTCACGACCAGTATGGCGTGGGCCAGGCCTATCGTGAGTGCCTGCTCCTGTACGGCAGCGTTCAGGCCTCCTGTCAGGCGCTGTCTTACGACACGCTTCCGCCTCAACCCGATACTACGAGACCGCCGGGCAAGTGAAGGGACAGGCCAGGAGTGAGGGACAGGTACCTCCAGTGTCCAGAGTTAGACTGATCCCGGTGACACAGCATGCGATTCCTGTCGCACGGGCAGCCAGCTACTGCTGATCTGGCGAGCGCGGGGCGGTCGTGGGAGTCTTGTCGTGGCATGCGGAGTGCGAAGACAGCGTCTTGACCGTCGTGTCCTAAACATAAGGAGCGCCTATGAAACCTGATCGGATTAGCAATCACCCGGAGGTCGAAATGCCTGGTGGCAAAGAGCCTAAGACGATGCAAACAGAAACAACCTGGCTGCCGCTCAAACGCATCCTCTGTCCGGTTGACCAGACTCCGGTCAGCACGTCGGCGCCGACCGGCGCGCAGCCGGACTGCGTCCATGGGCACGGTCCGACTGAGGCCGCATGCCGCGCATTGAGGACGGCTGAGGAGCTTGCAGGCCTTTTCTGCGCCGAGCTGCTGCTCGTTCATGTTGTTCCACCCACGCCGGTCCCCCAGCCACCGATTGATGGCGCGCTGATTCCTCCCTTCGACGTTGTCGCTTACGAAGAACAACTGCGTGAGCATTACCAAACCTCGCTAGAGCAGTTGCGCGAAGAGCGGCTCAGTCATGATACAAAGGCGCGAGTGCGGGTGGTGACTGGCGACCCGGCGACCGAGATCGTCCGCATGGCGAAAGAGGAGAAGTCCGACTTGATCGTCCTGCCCACGCACGGTCGCTCCGGCCTTTCCCACGTCTTCTTCGGCTCGGTGGCGGAAAAGGTCGTACGCCATGCCGAGTGCCCGGTTCTCACTCTGCACTAGACTGAGCGGCCCCAGAAGAACCGGGATGGTCGTACGTCCGGGTTGGCGTTCGATTCCGCATAGGCCGTGGCGCGCTGTAGCCGATCTCCTTTCGCTGGTCTGGTTCACGGGCCGCAGCGTGCCGTTGATGACCTTTTCGGACGCGCCGATTCGTAGCACGGACTCTTCTGCTTGGCTTTGCTAAACCATGCAGGTCGGAAGCTGGCACGGCCCGCACCGACAGCACAAACCGGCTGCAATCCAAAGTCTCCCTGCCGACTGAGGTGCCGGGTCGTGCCGTAACTCGGTACGTTACTGACTACCCACAAGTAACTGATGTGGTGACATCCCGGCGCGCCGCCTGCCTGAGACAGCGCGTAATGCATGGGCCCAATCGGCACGGCACGCACAGTGCATTTGCTTCAGCATGTTCGATTTTCCAGTGCGGACAACTGCCGGAGACAACCGCGGGCGGGGCAGGGCGCGACTGCGACGCCTGCTGCGGGACACAGAGGGTCAGACTCTGCTCGAAACCGTGATTGTCTTCCCGGTGCTCTTGTTCTTCCTGCTGGTGGTTATGGAGTTGTCAATGATGTACAACGCCAAGCAGTTGGCCAACTACGCTGCCTTCTGCGCGGCCCGCGCGGCAGCGGTCTATGACAAGCGTCTTCCCGGCAATTTCGGTCTGGCCATCGACTTCTGGAAGAAGGCCCTGGCTCGGCTGGCAGGTACGAACAGGGATGGCGTGCAGCGTCTGGTTGCATCAGCCGAAGGCGAACTGGCCCGGCAGTTCAGTGCTGACTCGGCTGACGCCTTCGTGCTGCTTAAACAGGGCAAGCGGGACGAGGCAGTAGCTCTGCTGGAGAAAATGCGGGCCGACTATCTTGACATCAATGCACCGCAGTGTAGTTGGGCGTCGAAAATACTGGCCCGGCGACGGCATTAGCCGGGCAGGAATGCGAAGTCGAGCGCATAGAAGGTGCGATGACTCAAGACCGAAAGTCCCCGGCAGACGGTCAGCCACGCTGCCGATGTCTGGACAGCAGGGCCGTATGCCCGGGAAAACGCAGCTAAACGCTGGAAGGAGCCAACATGACCGGACCACTTGATTCAGTTCTCGCGTTCCACAACGCGTTCCGAGCGGACATAAAGAAGATCGACGCGGCGGCGTTGGACCTCGCACGCGGAGGCCAGGGTGAGAAGCCGAACCTCGAACGCTTCCGCTTCTTCAATGAGGTGCTGGCGTGGCATGCCCGCGGCGAGGAACTGGTCGTCTTCCCGGCGCTTGAACGGATTGCGCCGCGGCTCGCCGAGCCCTACACAGTCGATCACCGCGGTCTGGATACGCTGTCCGACATGCTGAGCGAGGCGGTGACGGCCGGCGACCCATTGGCCACCGCGCGCGCGACCGCCACGTTCAAGTTCCACCTCGACATTCACCTGCGCAAAGAGGATGCACAACTGTACCCGCTGATACGAGAGCGCCTGACCGCGTCCGACCTGGCCGACATGGCCGGTACGCTTTCCAAGTCGGTGCCGCAGGATCGCTATCCCGAGGCGGTCGCATGGCTCTTTCCCCTGTTGGATGTCACCGATCGGGAAAACGTGATGAGGAACTTCCAGATGTTGATGCCGCCGCCGGTCTTCGCCGGGGTCGCGCAACTTGTCCGGAAGGCAATCGGCGACGACTGGGCGGAACTGACCAGGCGGATCCCTTCGTTGGTGTAGACAAGGAGACGACATGAATACCAGGCCTTTTGACAACAAGGTGGCAATAGTCACCGGCGCCGGTTCCGGGATCGGCGCGAGCTGCGCCCTGAAGTTCGCGGAGCTCGGGGCAAAGGTGGTCGTGTCCGACGTGTCGGCGGCCGGAGGTGCTCAGACCGTGAGCGCCATCAAGGCGCGCGGGGGAGACGCCGTGTTCGTCAAGACCGATGTCGCTGAGCCCATGGTCATAAGGTCGCTCGTAGAGCAAACGCTGAGTGAGTTCGGGCGGCTTGACTATGCCTGCAACAACGCCGGGATCGGCGGAGCGCAGGCCCAGACCGCAGACTACCCGGAAGAATCCTGGCGGCGCGTGCTGGACGTCAATCTCACCGGCGTCTGGCTGTGCATGAAGCATGAGATTCCCCTGATGCTCAGGCAGGGCGGGGCCATCGTCAACGTCTCGTCGATCCTCGGCACTGTGGGTTTCGTGGGAGCGCCCGCCTACACCGCGGCCAAGCACGGCGTCAACGGTCTCACCAAGACGGCGGCCCTCGAGTACGCGACCCGCAACATCCGCGTGAACTCGGTCTGCCCCGGGTTCACTGCAACGCCGATGATCGAGAACGCCGGGCTGGTCCCGGGCAGCGATGCCTACAAAGCCGTCGTCGACCTGCACCCGATGAAGCGGCTTGGGCGTCCGGAAGAAGTGGCCGAGGCGGTTGTCTGGCTCTGCTCGGACGCCGCGTCGTTCATCACCGGCGAGTGCCTGCTGGTGGACGGCGGGTACGACGCGCAGTAGGCGCTGACCAGGCGCTTCCGCACCGGGCCCGAAGACCGGCGGGTGCGCCGTGTCAGCTATTTCGATGTCGTCGCCGTGCGACTCGATGCGTCCCGGACCCGGCTCGTGCTAGTTAGTGTGGGCAGGGCTGGAAGTATGAGTGCGGAAAGCAGGGGCAACAAATCAGGCGGGTGTGGCACCCGCCTGGATAGACCGAGCCCGATGCAGGCTGTCAGCGGCCGCGGCCACCGCCATTGCCGTGACCATCGTGACCACCGCCCGCGTCTCGACGGTGTTCATCGCGGTTCGGGTCCAGCCGCGATGCTCATGCTTCCCGCTCCAGCCGCCGTATCGACCGTATCCCCAGCCAAAGCGCCAGCCCCAGCCGTAATACTGATATCCTATGTCGCCGGGCGGGATCCAGCCGCGGCAGGGCACAAACTCAGGCGGGAGGCAATTCTCCACGTATTGTCCCGTCCAGCGCGGCTCACGGTGATAGCCGAACCGACCAAGCACCGGACCGGAGATGATCCGTGGCCGTCGATGCGGCCTCGGCTGGAACGCATAGGTCATGCCGGAGAGTAGCAGCAGGACTGCTACTGCAGCGATAAGACTTCGCTTCATGAGTACTCCTTTAGACGAGTCTTTGCTTAAATTCATTTGCCGATGTCCAGCTTGTTCTATTCCGGGCGCGGTTTGGCCGCTGACCGCTAACAGCCTTCGGCCGATAGCCATCAGCGGGCGGTAACCGACCTCGGCGTCGATGAGACTAATTCGTATCATTCGCCGCGAGCGGGCCGTTGAGGTTATCTGCTTGCGGCTTCAGGCGTTGGGCCTGTAGCTCTTGAATCGCCCCCCCACCCGGGGGATTACCCCGCAGATAGTAGACAGGATTCAGTAGACAGTAGACAGGGAGGTTATCTCCACCGCAATTCTCGGATGAACCTCCACCGGAATTCGCCGGGTTGCTTCACCGGTTCCTCTCCGGCTAGCTTCCCCGGTTGGTCTATCCGTTGCTCTGCCGGTTCCTCTCCGGTTTGGTCGGAGCGTTACGGTACGAGCAAGTCCGAGGGTTCCTGTCCGGGTTGCTCCCAAGTGAGCTCCGGCCGTTGCTCTCCGGTTTGCTCGGAGAATTGTCTGCAGAGTAGCTCTGTCCGTTAGCTGTCAGCAGTTGCCGATGGAGGAGGTGTCAGCAAGACTACGCAGCCGACAGCAGGAACAGCAGATCAGGCAGATGGGAGCAAGTAGTCGAGAGCTTGAGGACTCCAGTCGCGGAGTGATGGCGGACCAGCGGGGGCGGGGCTACAGGCCGGGGCGGTGTTGTTTCTCGAAGAGGTCGAGGAACCGGTCTTCGTAGAGGTGGAAGATGCCCCAGCGGTCGAGTTCCTGTTTGAGGATGGTCGCCTTGGCCCGGTCGCGCTGGACTTCTTCAAAGAGCTGCTCGACCCGCTGCATGAGGTCGTGCGGCTCGGGTCGTTCCTCGGGCTCTGGGCCTTCGCCCTCGTGAGCTTCGGCATGTTCGGACAGGTTCTCTTTGAGTTGCTGAATCGCCTCGTTGACCTTGCCCTCGAAGTCTTTGAACATCTGGTCGGACTGGCGCACAGCTTCGTCGATGTCGGTCATGTCCACGCTGGTGTTGAGGATGCGCTGGAAGACCTGGATGAGGGCACGTGAGGCCTTGGGATTCGGCGCTTCGATGGCGTAGTGGGGCATGGTCGCGAGCAGGCAGGCAGCAGGCATGCCGCGCTGCGCAGCCAGACCCAGCAGGAGTCCGTTCAGGCCGGAGATGCTGCCTTCCTTGAGCGGCTTGACCTCGAGCGCGGCGAGTTGTACTTTGAGCTGCTCGTCGGTGGCCGCGGCGAAGATATCGGGGCGCTGGCGGAAACTGACCGCCATTGCGTAGGCAGCTCCGGTGTACACGGTCTCGGTGCCGTGCCGGCGGACGCAGTCCAGCAACTCCGCGGCCAACCTGAATCCGGGCTGCCCGTTCAACTGGGCGTCGCCTTCGAAGATGAACAGGGGCGGCTCCTTGCAGTAGTAGAGGTCCTGCTTGGGTGGGTCCGGCATTCTGCCGATTCCGTCCTCAACGGTAAGCGCGTCGGGCAGGTGATAGGAGCCGACGTCTATCTGAGCGAAGAGTTGAGCATTCAGCTTCTGGCGCAGGTAGTCGCACGCGCCGAGCCCGACCTGACCCATTCCCGGCCAGCCGGCGATTAAAACCGGGGCCCGAGCTTCGTCGTTTCCGAGCAGATTTACAGACATGTCAAATTCTTAGACGTGCATTCCGCCGTACCAGTTCCCGGCCGCGACCGAGCCGACACCTGAGTCGGAAGCGTCAGTCCCCAAATCCCATTGACTAGTCAATGACGAGCGCGGACAATGCCCAAGACCGGGCGGACTCACTTTTGGGTTGTTGGAGCTTCGGACTTGATTGGTCATTGAGGTTTGGCGCTTGGTCATTGCCTGCTGCTGCATCGCATGTTATCGCCCGCGCCGCAACAAGGGTCCAAGGAAGTCCTTTGCCGCTTGTTTGACTTCGTGCACGCGGAACAGGAGTGCGAGGCCGTAGTAAACCAGTACGCCGACACCGCCGGAGACGAGGACCTGTACCACCTGATAGAGGATGCGTCGTGTCGGAAGGTAGTGTCCGATGCCACGGGCGCAGCCGAAGGTGACTGCGCCGGCGAGCAGAGCCGCGGCCAGCGTGCGGACGGTTATCCCGGCGATATAGCGTCCCTCAAGTCCGCCCGTGCGCCGGCGGAGTATGGCATAGAGGATGATGAAGTTGACGAGCTGGGTGAAGGAGGCGGCGAGCGGAAAGGAGCGGAATCCGAGGTACCGCATCAGGACGAGGTTGATGGCGATGTTGGCGGCAACAACGCTCATTCCGGTGAAGGCGGGCGTCCGTGTGTCGCCGGTCGAGTAGAAGCCGGCGGCGACGATGTTGGTAGCTCCGGCCGCCCAGATGCCCAGGCAGTAGAGCGCCAGCGCCTGCGCGGTCAGAGTCGTGTCGTGCGGGGTGAACCGGCCGTGCTGGTAAATGAGGCGCGTTACCGGAACCGCCAGCGCTATCAGGAGAATCGCGGCCGGCAGGGTCAGTACCGAGATCAGCGCCATCGAGTGACGGAAGCGGCTCTTGAGCCGGGGCACGTCGGCGCGCGCCATCTGGTGCGAGAACTCCGCGACGGATACGGATTCGACCGCGGTCCCGAAGAGCCCGGCAGGCAGATGTTGAATCCGGTAGGCATAGTTCACCCAGGTGACCGAGCCCTGGGGCAGGAAAGCCAGCAGGAACGTGTTGACCATGAAGTTGATCTGCCAGGTGGCAAAACCGAGGACCATCGGCACCCAGCGCCGAAAGACCTGGCGCAGTTCCGGGGAGCGGACGTCCATTACCGGGGTCCAGCGGTAACCGTGACGCCGCAGGCTCGGCACCTGGATGAAGTACTGGGCCACTGCACCGATGGTTACGCCCCAGGCCATGCCCAGGATCGGCTCGATGCCGCGGGCCTTCAGGAAGCCATAGGCGGCAAGCGGAATCAGGGCCGAAAAGACGTTGAAGGCGGCGGGCGCGGCCGCCGGCATGAAGAACGTGCCGCAGGCATTGAGGATTCCCATGGCCCATGCGGCGATGGCAATGAACAGGAGGAAAGGGAACATGACGCGGGTGAGGACCATCGTCAGGTGCATCTTGGCCGGGTCGTGCGAGAAGCCGAGCGCGATGACCTTCACGACCGCGGGCGCGAAGATGATGCCGAGAACCGACAGCGCGCCGGTGATGAGCGCGACCGTGTTGAACATGTTTGAGGCAAAGGCCCACGACCTGCGCCGGTCTCCTTCGTGCAGGCTCCGGACAAAGGTCGGCACGAACGCGGCGGAGAGTGCGCTCTCGGCAAACAGGTCGCGCAGCATGTTGGGTATGCGGAACGCCACGTTGAAGGCATCGGTCGCAAAACCCGCGCCGAACAGGTAAGCGAACACCGACTCGCGCACGACGCCGAGAATCCGCGAGAGCAGTGTCCCGACGCTGAACGCCCCGACGCGGCGGGTGAAATGGGCATCGGTGCGGGCGTCGCCTGCCGGGGCTTCGTGCATCGGGGAGAATGATAGGCGAGGCACGCCTTAAGTAAAGCAGAGCAGGCAGGCGACGCCCAAGGACAAAGTTGTAAGGACAAAGCAAAGTGAGACCAAAGTGGAAAGTACCAAGTCCGACTTGTCCATGTCCCTTTTCTACTTGCTTTGTCCTTAGTCCTTTGTCCTTGGTACTTGGCCTCGTATGTTGATTCCAGGCCGATTGTTGGTACATTGACGCATGGCGAAGAAAGAGAAGCCGCCGGTCATCGAGGCGTGTGGCCGGAGAATCAGGCGAATTCCGGTCAAGACACACGTGCTGCTGGAGACCGACCCGATGGTGGAAACCGTGAAGCGGTATGCGCTGGCGGTGGCGCAACCAGGAGACATCATTACGATCGCCGAGAGTCCGGTGGCCGTCATGCAGGGACGGGCGATACCAATTTCGAAGATACGGCCGGGGTTTTGGGCAACGGTGCTCTGGCGGTTCGTGAAGAAGGTGCCATACGGTATCGGGCTGCGCGCGTCCTGGTCGATGCAGTGTGCGATAGAGGAGGTCGGCGCGCCGAGGATTGTCCGGGCCGCGCTTGCGGGCGCGTGGGGCAAGCTGCGGGGGAGAAGCGGCGATTTCTACAAGGTTGCGGGCAAGCAGGCGGCGATGATTGACGCGGCCCACACTTCAGGGGTGAAGGAGTTCTACGAGTGCGTCATCAAGGGGCCCAAGGACCCGGACGGAACCGCGCAGATGCTCTCGAAGGAACTGGGCTTCCCGGTCGCCATCGTTGACGCCAATGACATCTTCGGCTGCCTGGTTGTCGGTGCGAATGACGGCCTGGACGTGAAGCTGGTGCAGGAGGCGATGCGCGACAACCCGGCTGGCCAGGGCGATGAACTGACGCCGATAATCATCCTTAGGCCCGAATAGAGCAACCGCAGGTGGACGCAGATTCAGGATTCGGACAAAGCAGAATTCAGAAACCAGAAACCAGAATGCAGAATTGCGGACGAGGACAGGATTATCCGCAGATTACGCAGATGACGCAGATTCAGAGTTCGGACAGAGTAGAATTCAGAAACCAGGTTGCCACGTGCGCGTGAGCAGTGGACGGTACAAGAGCCGGGAGCTTGAGTATCCGCGGGCGGGCCTGCGGCCGACCAAGGCGGTGACGCGGCAGGCGATGTTCAACATCGTCGGTTCCCGGGTGCGCGGGGCGAAGGCCTGCGACCTCTACGCGGGCGGCGGCTCGCTCGGTATCGAGGCGTTGTCGCGGGGCGCGGAGTCGGTCGTCTTCGTGGAGCAGCAGGCGATGGTGTTGCGGTTCCTGCGGCAAAACCTGAAGGGTCTGCCGAATGTGACACTCGTGCGCGGTGACGTGCTGCGGGTGCTCAAGAAACTGGCAGGGGTGCGCTTCGATCTCGTGCTGGCAGACCCGCCGTACCTGCACGGGCTGGTCCAGGCGACGCTCGACCGGGCAGCCGAGTTCGACGTCCTTGCCCCGGACGGGTGGTTCGTGGCCGAACATCACCGGCAGGAGATGCCGCTGGCGCCGAACGGCTGGGAGACGATCAAGCAGGGAACCTACGGCGAGACCTTGGTAAGCGTGTTGAGGAGGCTATCATGAGGCAGGCGAGGGCAGAAACCAGAAGCCAGAAGTCAGAGTGCAGAGAGCCGGAGGCAGAACGGCGGGTCGCGGTATATCCCGGCAGCTTTGACCCGATAACATTAGGGCACTTGGACGTGGTCAAGCGCGCGGCGCAACTCTTCGACAAGGTAGTTGTCGGTGTGGCGAGTCGGCAGGAGAAGCACCCGTTGTTCGCATGGCAGGAGCGTATAGACCTGGCAAAGGTAGTCACGAAGGGAATGGACGGGGTAACCGTGCAGGGTTTCGACAGCCTGTTGGTGGATTTCGCTCGGCAGGAGCACGCTCATGCCATCATCCGCGGTATGCGGGCCGTGATGGACTTCGACTATGAGTTCCAGATGGCGCTGACCAACCGCAAGCTGGCGCCGGCCGTGGAAACCGTTTTCTTCGTGCCTTCGGAGCGGTATTTCTACCTTAGTTCCTCGCTGGTGCGGGAGCTTGCGGCCAAGGGCGGCGAGCTGAGCTGTTTCGTTCCGGAACCGGTGATGATGGCGCTGCGGCGGAAACTCGCCAAGGGATAGAGGGACAAAGGGATAAAGTGCGAGACACTCGATCCGTTGAACCCTTGCCCTAGCCCCATTCCTCCATGCGTTTTGTTGACGTAGTCACTATCCAGGTTCGATCCGGGTCAGGTGGTGACGGCTGCGTTTCGTTCCGCCGCGAGAAGTTCGTCCCGAAGGGCGGGCCGGACGGCGGCGACGGCGGGGATGGCGGTTCGGTGGTCTTGTGGGGCAATCACTATCTGCAGACTCTGGCCGATCTGGAGTATCACCGATTCTACAAGGCGGGCGCGGGTGGGCACGGGAGGGGCGCGAACCGTCACGGCGCGAAGGGTGAGAGCATACGCGTGCCCGTGCCGCTCGGTACCGACGTTTTCAATATCGGGACCGGCGCAAAGCTCGGCGAGATTCTCGCGCCGAACCAGGAACTGGCCATCGTGCAAGGCGGCAGAGGTGGCCGAGGCAACGCGAGATTCGCCACCTCGACCGACCAGGCGCCGCGGCGCTTCGATCCGGGCGAGCCCGCCGTGGAGCGCAAGGTCAAGCTCGTGCTGAGACTGGTGGCCGACGTCGGCATCGTCGGGCTGCCCAACGCCGGCAAATCGACGTTGCTATCCCGCCTGACGCGGGCCAACCCCAAGGTGGCGAGCTACCCGTTCACCACGCTGACGCCGAACCTCGGCGTAATCCAGACCCGGGACGTGCGGTTTACGGTCGCGGACATGCCGGGCATCATCAAGGGCGCACACGAGGGCAAGGGACTCGGCCTTGCGTTTCTGCGTCACATCGAGCGGACGCGGATGCTGGTGTTTGTCATCGACGTGGCCGAAGGCCATCCCAAGCGTGACTATGAGGAACTGGTAGGCGAGATCGGCAGCTACAATGAGGAGATTCTGAAACGGCCGAGGATCGTTGTCCTGAACAAGGTGGACCTGCTGACCGGGCGCAAACCCGCGATCCGGCTGGATGCGGAGCGTGTCTGGGTATCCGGTCTTACCGGCGAGGGCATCGACGAACTGCGGCAGGGCATCAACCGGCTCTTTCCGAGGGCATAGTGAACGAAGGCTACGTCGACCTGTACGCGGTGCCGCGGATGAACGAGACGCGGCTGAAGAACCTGCTTGCCCGATTCCGTACGCCGGAGCGAGTGTTCGCCGCCGGCCTGAATGACCTGCTCGAGGTCAAGGGCGTTGACCAGGAACTTGCCGCGGCCGTCCGGTCGTATCGGCGCAGCGATGAGACCGAGCGGCGGCTGAAGGCGGCGCGGGAACTGGGCATCAGGACCATCGGCTACGGTGACAGGGACTATCCCGAGAACCTGAAGAAGCTCGCGCACATGCCGCCGGTGTTGTTCGTCAGAGGGGATCTCTTGCCGGATGACAGGACTGCGGCCGCGGTAGTTGGCACACGGGTGCCGTCGCACTACGGCCGGCAGGTCGCGGAGAAGCTGGGACACGAACTCGCGCAGCATGGCGTCACCGTGGTGAGCGGATTGGCACGGGGCGTGGACACTTTCGCGCACAAGGGCGCGCTCGACGGCGGCGGCCGGACGCTGGCCGTGCTCGGATGCGGCATAGATGTCTTCTATCCGCCGGAGAACCGCCGGTTATACGAGGCCATCGCTGCCCGAGGCGCGGTCATGTCCGAATTCTCGCTCGGAGTCGAGCCGCTGGCCATGAACTTTCCGAAGCGAAACCGGGTGGTGTCCGGACTCTCTCGGGCAGTCGTGGCGGTCGAGGCCGGGGAGAAGTCCGGAGTGCTCAATACCGTGGCATGGGCGACCGATCAGGGCCGGGCCGTGTTTGCGGTACCGGGCAACATCACGTCGCAGCAGAGCCTCGGTATCAACCGACTGCTGAAGAATGGGGCAAGGCCGTTGATTTCGGTCGACGACGTGCTGCTTGAGTTGGGGGTGGCGAAGCGGGCTGACGAGCGGTCGAGGGTAGAAGTGGCGGCCGAGGAGAAGCCGGTGATGGAGTTCCTGACTGACGAGCCCGCGCACGTGGACGAGATCTGCGAGGGGCTGGGGATGCCGATGGCAGGACTGCTCTCGGTTCTGATGCAGCTTGAGATCAAGGGTCTGGTTCGGCAGTTGCCGGGCAAGTACTTTGTGAAGGAGATCTAGCCGGCTCAGTCCGGCAGGAAATCGAGCGCGATGTCAACGGCCGGAGCCGAGTGTGTGATGGCCCCGACCGAGATGTAGTCCACTCCGGTTTCCGCGACCCGGCGCACATTCTTCAAGTTGATGCCGCCCGAGGCCTCGAACTTCGCTTTCCCTCGGGCGATAGCCACAGCCTTCCTCATTTGGGTCACTGTCATGTTGTCGAGCAGAATGCGAGTTGCCCCGGCAGCAAGGGCTTCCTTGACGTCGGCCAGAGTCTGAGTCTCAACTTCGACCGGAAGTCGGCTTGAGCGGCACCGTTCGAGAGCCGCGGTAATCGAGCCGGCGGCGGCGATGTGGTTGTCCTTGATGAGAATCATATCGAACAGCCCGACACGATGGTTCGTACCGCCACCGCAGCGGACCGCGTACTTCTCCAACGCTCGCCAGCCCGGCGTCGTCTTGCGCGTATCCAGGATGACCGCGTTCGTGCCACGAACCGCGTCCACGAATCGCCTGGTTGCGGTGGCTACTCCTGACAGCCGCTGGATGAAGTTCAGGGCGGTACGCTCGGCGGTCAGGACGGGCAGAGCCCTGCCTTGGATTTCGGCCAGAACCTCGTCCTTCTGGAACCGGATGCCGTCACTCTGCTTGTGCCTGAATCGGATGGTGTGGTCGAGGGTGAGAAAGACCTGTCGACAGACGTCGATTCCAGCCAGAATGCCGTTGGCACGTGCGACCAGTCGCGCATGGACAAGCCGGTTTGATGGGACGGTGAGCCGCGACGTGATGTCGCCGGAACCTGTGTCTTCAGCCAGCGCGGCCGTTATGAGCTGTCTTGTGGTCATCGGCCGTAAGTAGAGCGGCCCGGTCTCAGCCCAGAAGGCGCGAGGACAGTTCTATGGCTTGCGGTTCTTCTCGGCCCGAGCCTTGGCTTCGGCTTCCAGGCGGGCGCGGCGCTCCGCGAGCTTCCGTTCCGCTTCCTCGCACTCCTTGCGTTCTGCCTCGAGACGAGCCTTGGCTTCGGTCTCTTCCTGCAGGCGCTTGCGCTCGGCTTCAGCGCGGGCCTTGGCTGCGGCCTCTACCTGAGCGCGGTGCTCGGCCAGCTTGCGTTCCTCTTCCGCCCGGGCTCTGGCTTCGGCCTCTTCCCTGGCGCGCAACTCCGCGAGCTTCCTTTCGGCTTCGGCACGGGCTTTGGCCTCGGCTTCCGCCTTGGCCTTGCGCTCGGCGACCTTTCGTTCCGCTTCCTCAAGCCGCTTGCGCTCTTCCTCGGCTCTGGCTTTGGCTTCCGCTTCTTCCCTGGCACGCTGCTCGGCGAGCTTGCGCTCCGCTTCCGCACGGGCCTGGGCCGCTGCCTGGATGCGGGCGCGCTTCTCTGCCAGTTGCCGCTCCTCTTCCTCGATTCGCTTCTGCTCGGCCTCAGCTCTGGCCCTGGCTTCGGCTTCCTCTTTGGCGCGCTGCTCCTCTTCGCGGCGCTTACGTTCCTCTTCCTCTTTGCGTTTGCGTTCGGCCTCGGCCCGTGCCCTGGCCTCAGCTTCTTCCTTCGCACGCTGTGCGGCAAGCCGAGCCTCTTCTTCTTTCCGTTTGCGATCAGCCTCGACATAGGCTTTGACTTCGGCCTGCAGTTGGGCACGCCGGTCTGCGAGTTTCTTTTCCTCTTCCTTCCGTTTGCGGCTCTCCTCGGCGTAGACCTTGGCCTCGGCCTCGAGTCGGGCTCGGCGGTCGGCGAGTCGCTTCTCTTCCTCTTCCAGTCTCTTGCGCTCTCCATCGATGCGGGCGTTTACCTTGGCCTCATCCTTTTCGCGCTGCAGGGCGAGCCTGCGCTCCTGTTCCTCGAGCCGTTTTATCTCGGCCTCGGCACGGGCTCTGGCCTCAGCTTCTTCCCGGATGCGCTGCTCGGCCAGCCGGCGCGCCTCCTCCTCTTTCCGTCTGCGCTCGGCCTCGGCGCGAGCCTTGGCCTCAGCTTCTTCACGGGCACGCTGTTCGGCCAGTCTCCGTTCTTCTTCCTTGCGCCTGCGCTCGGCCTCGACCTTGGCCCTGGCTTCGGCCTCCTCTTTGGCACGCTGAGCGGCAATCCGCTGTTCTTCTTCTTTCCGCTTGCGCTCCGCTTCGGCTTTGGCCCTGGCTTCGGCTTCCTCTTTGGCGCGCTGCTCGGCAAGTTTACGCGCCTCTTCCTCTTTACGCTTGCGTTCGACCTCGGCGCGAGCTTTGGCCTCGGCCTCTTCCTTGGCGCGCTGAGCGGCGAGCTTGCGTTCCTCTTCCTCTTTGCGCTTCCGCTCGGCCTCAGCCTTGACCTTGGCTTCGGCCTCTTCCTTGGCGCGTTGCGCGGCGAGCCGCTGCTCTTCTTCCTTCTTCTTGCGGTCGGCCTCAGCCTTGGCCTTAGCGTCCGCTTCTTCTTTCGCGCGTTGCGCGGCGAGTCGCTGTTCGTCTTCCTTCCGTCTACGTTCGGCCTCAGCCTTGGCTCTGGCCTCGGCTTCGTCCCTGGCGCGTTGCGCGGCGAGCCGTTGCTCTTCTTCCTTCTTCTTGCGGTCGGCCTCGACGCGGGCCTTGGCCTCGGTCTCCAACCGTGCTCGCTTCTGGGCAAGCCTGCGTTCTTCTTCTTCCAGCTCCTTGCGTTCGGCCTCGGCCAGAGCGTCAGCTTCGGTCAGTTCCTTGGGAGGTTGAGGGGCGGGCTTCGGTGCCTCTTCCTTGGGCTTGGGTGCGGGTTCGACGCGTTCCTTGACTTCCGGTGCTTCCTTGGGCTGTTTCGCCGCTGGTTGTTCAACGACCGTTGGGGCAGCCTGCTTTCCCGGCGCAGCCTGCTGGGGAAAGAGAATCTCGCGGACCTTGCCGACTAGTACCGAAACATCGCTCGGCTTGGGAACGAATGCGCTCGCGCCCATGTCCAAGCCGCGGCGAACGTCCTCCGGCGACGAGCGGGCACTGAAGATAACGATTGGGGCATTTGCCCCGCTCGACTTCAGCAGCTGACAGACCGAGTAGCCGTCCATCTTGGGAAGCATCAGCTCCAGGATGACGAGGTCGAACTCAGTCTGACGTGCAGTTATCACAGCCTGGAATCCGTCGGCGGCCGTGGTTACGTCGAAGCCTTCTTTCACGAGCTGGCCTCGCACGATTTCACGCAGGCCGGAATCAGATTCGACCACGAGAATCTTTTTCTTGGTATTGATCACACGTCCTCCTTGGTCGGCAGGATGAAGCTGAACATGACTTCCGCGCCGAAGTTACTCAAAACTCCCACTATGCCGCTACTCATTTGGCCACCTAGGCGGCCAGGGCCGGGGTTGGATTGCCGGGGGGTAGTATGCTGCGCAGCCAGTGGGATAATCAAGCTTCGAGCCAGGCGGCTTGATGACACATGGGCGACGGCCGAGTTCACGAATTCTCCATGACCGGTACCATGCGTCCCTTATGGCCGCCGTAGCCGGAGAGCCGGGCCAAGGCCCGGTTTGGTAAGACGATGCGTCCGTGGTTGTCCGCAATCCAGATGCCCTTCTGAGACTCGTCCAGGAGCTCCAGACTGTCCGCGGTCGCATCAAGAAACGGTATCAGCATTACTTACGCTTCGTTAAGTGCTCCCCATGTCGGGGCGCAGGCTCGGAGCGCGCAACGGCGCCGGAATCGAGGACGCGACCCGACATCAATTAACGGAAGTCTAGCCCCCGGCAGGTATTTGTCAATCATGGAAAATGTGCTGACTAATACCCGCATTTCCACACAGTTTGGTAGAACGTCTGCCGTCGCATACACGCCTTTGCCCCCTCACCCGTGGTTTGCGGTAGACGACCCGTGATGTCGGCCCGGCAGCGCAGCCGATGGCTATTGGCCTGGCGCCGGCGGCTTCTCGCTCAACAGGGCCTCGGTCAAAGCAGCACCTGCGTATGGTCCTCGTGTCTTAAGTCCCACTATTCAGGGAAAATCGAGTATCTGGGGCACTCCGTGCCGGTGGCGCCAGTCATCATCCGGAATCTGGGAGTGGAACTCCTCGACCTCGAAGGCGAACGGGGGCGAGAGACGCGGCATTGTGTTGCCGGTCACCACTTCTGAACGGGTCTCCGAAGCTGTCGTAGTCTGCGCGCCTGAGCTGTGGGCGACTTGCGTCTCGGGAGAATGGACGATGCCCATGTACACTGTTTCCTTTCTTTCGGTGCAAGAGGTCCGCCGAAGATGGCGGCAGGGGAGAGCGGTTTCTCTCCCCTGCCTGAGGTAGTACCGAAGCCCGTTTGGCTCGTTCGGAAGGATGAGGCGAACGGCAAACGGGTATTCATCTCGGGCCCATTCTAGCAGGTCGTTGTTAAGCGGTTATAAGGAAGGTGTCAGGCCGCAGTTAGACGCCGGAGATTCAAGCAGAAGCGGAAGACGAAAGACGGTGAGGAGCGGTCGGCTAGGAAGAGCCCGCGCGGACCGGGAGCACTATCCGAAAGGCCGTGCCGACGCCGAGAGTGCTTCGTACCGAAACCTCGCCGCCGTGAAGCAGAACGATGTGCTTGACGATGGACAGGCCCAGGCCGGTACCGCCAAGCTGGCGCGAGCGGCCTTTGTCCACCACGTAGAAGCGCTCGAATAGCCTCGGCAGGTGCTCAGGCGCGATGCCCGGCCCGGTGTCGCGGACTTCGATGACAGCGCACTCATTACCCGATGCGCCACTCCCAACGGCCGAATCACGGCTCAACGTGACTTCGATCTCTCCCTTTTCGGTGTACTTCACGGCGTTGTCAAGCAGGTTGGTGAATACCTGTTCAAGCTTGAACCGGTCGGCACGAAGCGAACCGCTCCAGCCTGAGGATGACAGCTTCAGCGCGAGTCCCTTGTCGCTCGCGGCCTTCTCAAAAAGCACGAGCATCTGTGCGGCGACCTGGCTCAGGTCCACGTCTTCAAGCTGGAGCTCTGTCCCGTGTTCTTCGAGTTCAGACAGGGCGAGCAGGTCCTTCACGAGGCTGACCAGCCGGTCGGTGTTGCGGATGATGGTCTCAAGATAGGGCCGATTGTTGCTGTCGACCGTGGTCTCCATGGTTTCCGCAAAGCCTTTGATGGCGGTGAGTGGCGTGCGTAGTTCATGCGAAACGTTCTGGACGAAGTCCTTCTTCATGCGCGCCGCCCGTGCGACCTCGGTGTTGTCGTGGCAGGTCAAGACGACCTGGTTGGCCGCTGAGAGGTAGCTGGCGCTGCACGCGAAGTCTTGCCCGCCTATCTGTAGTTGGCGCACGGCGGTCGGGCTTTCAGTCGTCACCGCACGCACGAGTTCGACGAAGTCCGGTTCTCTTATGACTTCCCAGTAGTGCCGGCCCTCGACCTTCGGTTCACCGGCGAGCTTCCGGAAACTGGCATTCGCGAGGACGATTCGGCCGGAACTGTCCACTACGGCCAGTCCCTCCTGGATTGACCCGACGATGGCGTTGAGGGCCTCGCGCTGCTGCCGCAGCTCGGCCACCAGCGTCTTGGTATTGAAGGCCATCTCATTGAAGCTGTCCCCAAGTTCGCGGAGCCGGCCGCGCTTCCCAAGCATGACCCTCACGTCAAACTCGCCGGCGCTGAGCTTGCGGAATGCAACGGTCAGGTCACGGACCGGACGCGCCAAGCCGCGAGCAAACAGGTACGACGTGACCCCGGCAGCACCGGTCACGATGGCAGCAGCAATCCACACCAGGGCACGGCCGGTGCCGTGAGCGGCGACAAGGCCGGCGATCAGAAGAACCACGATTATCGCCAACTGGATGGCGAGCAACCGGAGCAGGATGTAGCGCTTCAATCGCGGAGCTTGTAGCCGACGCCCCGTACGTTTTCAATAAGGTGCCCGGCCTTGCCCAGCTTCTTTCTCAAGTTGGTGATGTGTACGTCGATCGTGCGGTCGAGTACTGCTTTCTCATCGCCCCACAGCCGGCTCAGGAGTTCGTCACGGCTGAACACCCATCCGCGGCGTTCCGCAAGAATCTCGATGAGCTTGAACTCGGTGGTCGTCAGTTCGAGCTTGCGGCCCCGGACAGTGACCTCGTAGCGGTTCTTGTCCAGGGCGATTCCCTCGGCCAACGCGACCGTGTCCGGCTCCACCTTCTTTTCGTGACGGCGCAGCACCGCCTTGACGCGTGCCACGAGTTCTTTGGGCGAGAACGGCTTGGTTATGTAGTCGTCGGCGCCGATTTCCAGACCCAGCACCCGGTCGAGTTCGTCTCCGCGGGCGGTCAGCATGACAACAGGCACGTGCGCGGTGCGGGCTTCCTGCTTCAAGTACTTGCAGACGTCGATTCCGTCGGCGTCGGGCAACATCAGGTCGAGGATAACAAGGTCGGGCAGACTGGACGCGAGCGACTTCTGAAAGCGGGTGGCGTCGGGGAAGGTCCGGACGGCGAACCCGGCCTTGCTCAGGTGGAGCGAGACGAGTTCAAGGATATCAGGTTCGTCATCAACGACGGCTACCAGGCGGCTCAATGGTCAGAGGAAGGTGGGGCGGCCGGGTCGGTAGAAGGCGCCGCGCCCCTTCCGTGCTTGATGACTTCGCCGGTGGTCATGTAGATTACGTCCTCGGCGATGTTTGTCGCCAGATCGGCAATCCGCTCGAGGTTGAGCGCTATCAGAATCAGCTTCAGAGCCCGCTCGATGGTGCCGGAATCGGCAACCATGGTTGCGATGAGTTCGGATCGGACAGAGAGATTGAGTTCGTCAACTGCGTTGTCGCGTGCGCAGACAGAACGGGCCAGTTCGGGGTCGGTCCGGGTGAAGGCGTCGAGTGAGTCCTTGAGCATGGCGACGGCCTGGTCGGCCATCTGCGGGATGTGGACGAGCGGTTTGACCGGTGGGCGGGGAATCAGATACTGTGCCGCCTGCGCGATATTGACCGCGTGGTCGCCCAGCCTTTCAAGCACGTCGTTGATCATTACAGCCATCGCGATCGTGCGCAGGTCCTTTGCTTCGGGTTGGTGCAGCGCTATGAGGTTGATGGCGGTATCCTGGTTCTCAATTTCAAGCCGGTTAACGTGGTCCTCATGTTGGCTGATGACCGTCTCGGCCAGCGCCGGATCCCGGTTAACGAGCGCCTCAATGCTGTCGGCTATCATCTCCTCGACGATGCCGGCCATGGTGATGAGCTGTTGTCTCAGCTCAGCTATTTTGTCTTCTAGAAGGGTAGTCAATCAGCACTCCTCACTACGATTCATTATGGCCAGTTCCTTGACAGGTTCAAGGAAAACATCGTGCGGCTCATCCGAACTTCCCGGTCAGGAAGTCCTCGGTCCGCTTGTCTCGAGGATTGGTGAAGACGTGTTCGGTCCGGCCGAATTCGACCAGCTCGCCCAGCATCAGGAACGCGCACCAGTCGGAGACGCGGGCCGCCTGCTGCATGTTGTGGGTGACGATGACGACGGTGTAGTCCTGCTTGAGCTGGCGTATCAACTCCTCAAGCCGCGCGGTCGAGTGCGGGTCAAGGGCTGAGGCCGGTTCATCGAGCAGGATGATCTCGGGCTCGACCGAGAGAGCGCGGGCCGTACAGAGCCGTTGCTGCTGTCCTCCGGACAGAGAGAAAGCGCTGTCGTGGAGCCGGTCCCTGACCTCCTCCCAGAGGTTGGCGTGGCGGAGCGCCCGTTCGACCCGTTGCTGGATGTCGGCTTGGCCGCCCATCCGGTGGATGGCGGGCCCGAACGCGACGTTCTCGAAAATGGATTTGGGGAAGGGATTGGGCTTCTGGAAGACCATTCCGACCCGCTTGCGCAACTCGATGACGTCGGTCGAGTCCGCGAAAATACTCTCGCCGTCGATGCGGATGTCGCCCGTCACCCGGGTGCCCAGTATCAGGTCGTTCATCCGGTTGATGGTGCGCAGCAGCGTGGACTTGCCGCATCCGGACGGGCCCATGATGGCGGTGACCGCGTTGGCCGGTATCTCGAACGACACGTTCTTGAGCACGTGATTGTCGCCGAACCAGAGGTTCAGGCTGTCGACCTCGATCCGACCTCGGTCCGGTCTGGTCACCGGCGTCCCGGTCTGGCTGAGGGGATTCTCGGTCTTAGATTTTAGATTGGCGATTGTCGGCTGTCGGACGGGCAGCGTCATTTCCACATCTCCTTGAATTGAGGTCCCGGCGCAATCGTCATTCGGCAATCTGACTTCGTCATTTCTCTACACCTGCCATTTATTGGATGACGATGCCCGAAGCCGGAAAGCGAAGGCCACGCCATCGAACGCGAGTACGAATGCAAGCAACACCATGGCCGTCCCGAAAGCCAGGGGGCGGACCTTGAGCATCTGTTCGTGCTGAGTCGAAAGGGTGAAGAGGTGGTAGGGTAGAGCCATGAACTTGTTGAGGGGCGAGGTCGGCAATTGCTTCGTGTAGTAGGTCACGCCGGTAAAGAGAATCGGCGCGGTTTCGCCCATGGTCCGGGCGACGGCGAGCAGGACGCCGGTTAGGATACCGGGAAAGGCGTAGGGCAGGACGTTGCGGCCTATGGCTTCCCATTTGGTCGCGCCCAGGGCCAGCGCGCCTTCGCGGAACGAACCGGGGATTGCGCTTATTGCCTCTTCGGCGGTGGCGATTATCCACGGCAGGTTCATCAGACCGAGGGTCAGGCCGGAGGCGAGGACCGAGAGACCGAGCCTCATGGCCGAGACGAAGAGCGCTACCCCGAACAGCCCATAGACAATTGACGGTATGCCGGCAAGGCTGCGGATGGAACTGCGTATTGCGCGGGTCACGTAGTTCGCCGGCGCGTACTCGGAAAGGTAGATGGCCGAGCATACGCCGACCGGCACGGAGAAGATGAGGGAGACGAAGGTGACGAGAACGGTGCCCACGATGCAGGGCCAGATGCCGCCCTGGGTCATGCCGTGCGTCGGCGGCTGGGTGAGGAATCGCCAACTGATAACGCCCAGCCCGTTGCGGAACAGGTAGTAGAACATGAGCACGATGAAGCCCAGGAAGGCGACCAGCGGCACCGCCAGTATCCAAAACCCGAAGCTGCTCGCGGACCGGGTGCGGCGGAGCTTCTTTCCGACCGGGGTCGAGGATTCCAGGATTCCAGGATTCGAGTGCGGACCCGAGCCGGACATTCCGTTCACTGGACCCCTTGAATCCTCGGTTCCTTGAATCTCATTCTTCACAGCGTGAAACTCCGCTTCGCGCGTCTCATGAGCGACTCGGCGACCAGGTTGGTGCCGAGCGCAATCAGGAACAGCACGAACCCGAGGGCGAAGAGCGAATAGTAGTGGGCCGAGCCGAAAGCGGATTCGCCGAGTTCGATGGCGATGGTCGAGGTGATCGTGCGAAACGGCTGAAAGAGCGAGTGCGGCATCAGCGGGGCGTTGCCGGCGACCATCATCACTGCCATGGTCTCCCCGACCGCGCGGCCGAATCCGAGCATTACCGCGGCGAGTATGCCCGACTTCGCCGCGGGCAGGACGATGCGGAACGCGGTGGTCCAGGGCGTAGCCCCAAGCGCGTAGGCGCCCTCGCGGTACGAATGCGGAACCACCCGGAGTGCGTCGTCCGAAACCGAGATGATTGTCGGCAGCGACATGAGCCCGAGCAGCAGACTGGCGTTAAGCAGGTTCAGCCCGGATGGTACGTGGAAGAGGTGGGCGATGAACGGGGCGAGTATCACCAGACCGAAGAACCCCAGCACAACTGACGGGAAGCCGGCGAAGAGCTCGACCAGGGTTTTCGCCGTGACTCGCACCCAGCCCTTGAGGCGTTCGGAAATCAGGATGGCTGAGGCAATGCCTAACGGCACGGCGATGATGAGCGCGATGGCCGTGCTCAGAAGCGAACCGAGCAGCAGCGGGATGAGGCCGAATGACGATACGCCGTAGGCATCCGGATTCCAGACCGTGCCGAAGAGGAAGCGGAATACCGGCACTTCGCGGAAGGTCCGGACGCCGTAAAGTAGCAGGAAAAGCAGAATTCCAAGCAGGACAACCGCGGATAGCAGCGCACTGACCCAGAAGACCACGCCTGCGGCCCTATCGGTCAGCTTCCTTGAGCGGCGCCGCGGCTGTCCCGTGCCGGCCACGGCCTGCAGGGATGTCCCTGACACCCCTGCAGGCTTGAGAGAGGCAGACACTGATCTACTGGAGATTGGCGCTGTCGCTTGCCTGATAGCCCGGAGTCAGCGGGTAGAAACCCTGGTCGCTGACAACCTTCTGTCCTTCCGGGCCGACCTCGAACGCGATGAAGTCCCTGGCATCGCCCTTGGCCTTGCCGTTGGTGTACTGGAACAGCGGCCGGGCCAGCGCGTACTTGCCGGAGTTAACGGCGTCCTGGTCGAGCGGCGAGTAGTAGTTCGTGCCGTCTTTGGAGAGCTGCAGGACCTTGACGCCTTGTTCGCGAGCATAGCCTACACCGACGTAGCCGATGGCGCCCGCGTCGGCCTTGACTGCTTCGACAATCTGGGCGTTACCGTTCATCTGGTTCATCGAGGCGGCGTACTCGCCCTTCACGGCTTCGTCGCGGACATAGACGAAGGTGCCGGAGCTGGGCTGACGTCCGTAGAGCGTGACCTTCTGGCTGGGGCCACCGACCGCGCTCCAATTCGTGATCTTGCCCTGATAGAGCTGACCGAGTTGATCGACGGTGAGCTTCTCGACCGAGTTCGCGGAATTGACGATGATGCAGACGCCGTCAATCGCGATGGCGTATTCCACCGGGTTGACGCCGTTGGCCCGGGCGCTGGAGATTTCCTTCGACGCGATGGGCCTTGAGGCGTCGCCGATGTCGGTCTGCTTGTTGATGACGGCGCTGATGCCGACTCCGGAACCGCCACCGGTGACGGACACGGTTGCGTCCGGGTGGGCGCTGTTGAAGGCCTCGGCCAGGTTCTGCACCAGGTTCAGCATGGTGTCCGAGCCCTTCACCACCACTTCCTTGGCGGTGCCGAGGGTCACCATGGCTGCCAGTGCTACGGTTGTTATCAGTTTCTTCATGTTCTTCTCCTTGATATCTTGCGAATGTCAGTTCGCGTTCAGGACGTGGTTCCACTCGAGGCGGAACTGGGCCATGAACGTGTTCGTCGGGTCGACCTTGTCCGTGGATGGCGCGGGCTTCAGCGCATCTGACTGCTCGTGAATCCAGGCGAACTGGAAAGCGACCGCGGGCTTGGAGCCGCCGGCGCGCTTGAGGAAGTGCCAGTTGAAGCCGAGGCCGTAGCGCATCAGGCTCTTGGCCTTGTTCTCCGGCATCGAGTCTCCGGACTGCTCTTTCTGTTGCCAGGTGCTGAACCGGCCGAAGACGTCGAGGTGTGAGTTCATCAGAGTCACGAGCGGCATCAGGTCAATGCCCGACATCTTGTAGTTCTTGTTGCTCACGGTCAGGGTCGAGTCAGTCACTTTGTGGGTGGATGTGTCTCTCGTCAGCGCATAGTAGGAGAGGTTACGTGTGTAGCTGTACATGATGTACTCGCCGGTGAGCGAAACCGGGCCGAACGCCACCTTCGCCATGGGCGCGAAGGCGAAACGGTTCCGGTTGGCGGTGTCGGCGTTGAAGAACTTGGTGGTGTCGGCGCCGGTGCCGCGTCCCGCCTTGCCGTTGGAGTAGGGGGAGAAATCTTTGACCTTGTTGAAGACCGAGGCACCGACCTGGAATCCGGCAATCGGAGTCAGTCGCAGGTTGGCAAGAAGCATGGGAGCGGCTGAGTTCTTCGCGCCGGTGACCTTGTAGCCTTCGCCGTTGTACGCGCCGAGCTGCAGCTCGCCGAGGCCCGAGGGCAGGAATCCGTTGAGCGTCATGCCGTAGTCAGCGCTGGCGCAGACGCCGCGGTCGTCAGCCAGTTCCTTGTCCGGATGGGTATAATCCCAGGAGTAGATTTCGCCGAAGTAGACCTTCTGCATTCCGGCGGTGAGGTTGAAGTCCTTGATGGGCGTCACCATGTCGACGTACGCTTCCTTGATGCGCGTCGAAAAGCCGTCGGCGTAGCTCGACGAGGACAGGAAGTCGAGGGTCAGTTTCGAGTACAGCTTGTTTGTCCACTGATGCCCGGCCCGCAGATAATCGCGCTCCAGCGTGGAGCGGCTCACGGTCGGGCTCGTGACTTTGAACGGGCTTGACTGGTTGGTGTAGCGGAACCAGCCGTTGTATTCGAGCTCTGATTGGCCCGGGTCAAGGGCGTAGACAGAGCCGGCTGCCAGTATCGCCAGCAGCATGGCGACTACGGTCTTCTTCATACGGTTTTCTCCTTTCAGGGTCGGCGGAAGTGTATGAACCATCGACTAAGCGCGTATAAGCCGATTGTCAGGTTTCTGTTAATCACTCAAAGTCCACCTTACGCGGTGCCACGCAGGCAGTATCCGGTTCTCTGACAGAGGTAAAACAGAGGACAGTCCCGTGAAGCGTCTGGATCGTCCCTCAAGGAGGCAAACCCGCTTTTCCTCGACCGTGCGCGGGACTGCCTCTGTCTTCCCAGCAACAAAGAGCGACGGAACAAGGGACGGCGGACGACGTACGGCTCCGGCTCGACTGCCTGCAGTTCTTGTTCATGGTTCAAGCCCATGCCATCGTGCATCTTACATCTCTCATCTTCCATCTAACATCTCAATTCGGACAGCCACTTCTGCTTTCTGCATTCTAGCTTCTGAATTCTGACTTCGGCTGATCCGTCAGCCGTCCAGCCCTTCCTTCAGACTTATGCTCTCGGAGCTGATAGGGTGCTTCAGGACGACGTCCCCTTTCTCATCCAGTCCGGCCTCCGCCAGTTCCCAATCCGAGGAATCGGGCAGTTCGGTGACATAGGAAATCTGCCCCCACGGAAACAGCCTGACCTTGATGTCGCTGGTGGTGATGTTGGCATTCACGGTCGGGCGCTTGAAGTGGAAGGCGCGGCATCGCATCCTGAGATACAGCGGGTTCTCTTCGAGGACCTCACCGACGACCACGTGAGTCGTGGCTTCGGGGTAGGCTTTTCTCATTCTGGCTTTCCATATCTTCGTTTCGGCCATCATTCACTCCTTTTGTTTTCACCACCAGTCTGCATTGACGCTGCTTGCTGCGGATAAGCACGATGTCAGGTTGTTGTTAACCACGCACGGGCCGATGAACGCAGCCGCGGAGCATTCCTTGCCCGGCAACGATGAACGAAGTAACGTTGAACAATGAACGCTTGCTCGTTGAACCGGTCATGAACGGAAGCCGGTCGAAACTGTGAGCATGAAGAACTTAGCCGCATGCCTATTGGTGCTGCTGGCCATGGCAGGAGCTGCGCCCATAACCTATGTGAAACTGCCACGGCTTGAGGCAACGGCGCTCGACGGCACGCGCCTTGTCCTTCCCGACTCTGTGGCAACTTACATGACGTTGGTTGGGTTCGGGTATCAGCGCCAGTCGCAGGACGACATCGACTCATGGCTCGGCCCCTTCCGTCAGGAGTACACCGCCGTGAACCAGTTCCGCGCCTGCGAAGTACCGATGATGGGCCCCAGCATCCCCGGCCTGCTGCGCGGTGTCATCAACTCGGGCATGCGCAAGGCCACATCGGAAGAGAACCGCCACTGGGTTGCGCCCTTCTACGGCGACATCGACGGCTACTCAAAGCGCCTCGGCGTAGAAGACCGCAGCCGGGTGTACGTGTTCCTGCTCGACGGCAGCGGCGTCGTCCGCTGGCACGCCTCGGGCCGCGCCGACAGCACCGGGCTCGCCGCACTACGCATCCAGGTCGCGAAGCTCGCGGCCGGCGGTGGAGAATGATGCACCGGTTGCTCGGTGCCCTCGGTTTGCTGTGCGCCGTTGCCTGCGGCTTGGGCCCGGACTACTCGGCTCCCGGCCCGTATCCCTGCGGCACGCGGACCATTGACATCCCGGGCGCTTACCAGTTGATGAGGCATTCGCTCGTCTGTTTCCCTGACTCCGCCGGCACGTTTCCGAAGTCGGCGATTCCGGCCCCAATCATAGTGTTCGCCCACGGCTGGATGATGGGCATCGACCGCTACTTCAGCTACGCCTATCACCTCGCTACCCGGGGCTTCGTAGTCGTCATGCCCACCTACTCGGACCCGACCATCATCCCGCAGCACGACCTGCGCGCCCGGCTTGTGGTTGACGCCGCGCGCTACGTGTCGGCGCTCGACACCGTACCCGGCGACCGCTTCTACGGAGCGCTCGACCGGTGGAACTGGGGCTTTGCCGGCCACTCAATGGGCGCGAGCATCGTCCTGCTGGCGGCTGACCGGTTCGGGCTGTACGATACGCTGCGCGCCATCGTTGCCGTCTCCGGACCGCCCAGCACGCCGCGGACTCGCGCGCAAGACGTCCTGACGCCCACGCTGCTTCTGTTCGGCCAGTTCGACCGGTTCGCGCCGTGGAAACATGCCCGCAACACGTATTGGCAAGGGGCGCACGCGCCCGCCACGTTTGCGGCATTGCACGGGGCCAACCATGGTTATTCCATGGACCACACTGTCTTCTGGCAGAACGGCGGACATTCGATCTACACGCGCGACGCCCAGAAAAGGGCCGTCCGCCGATACCTGACGGCGTACTTCGAACGTTACCTGCATGGCGACACCAACGCATGGAACCGGGAGTGGACTTCCGGCGACTCAATCCGAAGTCACACGGAGATGGAAAGCGTCGAGGTCCGGTCTCTGGCTCCACACTTTGCCCAGCCCTTTATCACGCCGGCCAATGGCCCGGCCGCCGGATTCGAGCCGGACCGGAAGAGGCTGCTGCTTCGGTGCGGCCTGCCTGAAGACGACAGTGTCCTCGTCGCCGTGTACGTCGTCTGCGGCAACCGTGTCCGGACCCTGCTCGAATGCCGCAAGACCGCAGGCGCGCATGCCGTAGCCTGGGACGGCAAAGATGACGCGGGAAATCAGGTGTCCGACGGAGTCTATGTCGTCGGTTGCACGGTCCGCGGCTGGCCGATTGCCAGATGTGAAGTCATCCGCAGGTTGTTCCACACCGGCACATAGGTAAGCACCCGGCAAGTCAGTTCCCGAACTACTCGGCAGGTGACTCCTGGAGTCACTCTGCAAATCACTCCTCGAATCACTCCATGAATCACTCGGCAAGTCACTCGGTAAGTCACCCTGCGAGTCACTCGCGGAGTCAATCGGTAAGTCAGTCAGAGACTCACTCACCGCGTCACTCGGTGACTCACTCGTCGAGTCATTCTGTAAGTCACTCGGTAATTGACTGGGTAATTCACTCGGGGGGTCACTCGCCGAGTGACTCGGTAAGTGACTCGGGGAGTCACTCGGAGAGTGACTGGGGGAGTGACTGGGGGAGTGACCTGCCGGGTGCTATGCTGAATGCATGTCCGGACATTATAACAGACTACTAAGCAATGACTTATGACTCGAAACTGCGGTATTTGACTGCTATCACAGCCTCTGGTATTCTACGACACGAGAATAGACAGCATGAACGGAGGTACGAAATGACTGACCCGAAGAAGAGAGCCGATCGCTGGAAGGCGAAGTACAATGTTGAGCGAGTGGAGGATACGCTGAACGACCTGCATGGAGACATGGCCGCGCGCTACGAAGCGGCCATTACCCAGGTCTACGCCATGGAGGTGAAGGTCAAAGAGGTCATCAACGCCTGCGGCGTCTCGACCTCGCAGTACGTACCCTACCTCAACTTCGGCCGGCAGCTCTACAAGCTGAGCCGGGAGCAGGGCATCTCGGGTGAGAGCTTTGCGATGGCGGCCCAGGTGCTGCTGGACAAGTGGTCCGCGCGTGGCTGCGACCCCAAGGTCCTGGCCAAAATCCGTAAGGATGTCTTTGACGTAGAAGCGCCGAAACCCTAGACCACGCGCTGGAACCTGCCCAGCGGCCAATCGTCCGGCCACTGCAACCTGCCAACTGGCAACTGGAAACTCGCGGCGAAGCCGCGTGACGTCTTCGACATCCCCGCGCCGAAGCCGTAGTTGCTGTCGTCAGGGACCGTCACGCCGTCCTGACCGCCGACTGTCCGTCACCCGCCACTGGAATCATCGAATCCTTCATTCCTGGAATCTCCTCCTTCCAGCTTGACTTGCATCGGCGGGAGTCTATTCTAGAGCCGCCATGGGAGCTTCACCTCCCGCACTGGTGGCTGATCTCGTCGAGTGGTTCGAGCGTGACCGCAAGGTCTTCCTGTCCCCTGACTACAAAGCAAAGCAACTTCGCCTCCTGACGGAACCAGTCGGCTCTCAGTCGACCGAACTTGACCGTGTAAACCTATAGGTTAGCATTTTGGTGAAGCTGATTCCGATAAGGAACGGGCCAGCGAGGACCGTGTTGGCGTTCGAGCGCGACGGCAGGTGTGAGACGCAGGAGTTCCTCAGTACGCTACCGGAACGGGCGGTGCGGAGCCTTGACGGCGTTATGCAGCGCCTGGCCGAGGTCGGTCGAGCCGGCACAGGCGAGGAGCGCTTTCGCCACCTGCGAGGTCCGGCGTACGAACTGAAGGAGCACTCGTCGGGCGTGAGGCTGTACTGCTTCCTCTCTGGGCGCGCCCTGGTCTGCACCCACGGAGGCCCGAAGCGCGCCGGCCGGGCTCGCCTGAACCTGGAGATTGAGAAAGTTATGGAAACGTATGAACTCTGCGCGAGAGAGGGCTTGCTTAGATGACTGAAGCTACCGAGTGGTTCCGACAGATGGTCGCCCGCCACGAGGGCGAACCGGAGTACTGGGTCGAACACATCAAGCTCGTCTTCAGCGAGGAAATCGGCCGGATGATGGACGAGCGCGGCGTGTCTCAGGCCGAATTGGCCCGCCGACTTGGCACGTCGAGGGCTTACGTTGCCAAGGTGCTCCGCTCCACCGCCAACCTGACCCTCGCCACGATGGCGAAGCTGGCGCTGGCCCTCGATGCAAGGGTGGAACTCGCCCTTGTTCCCGGGGAGAAGCACGCTTCATCCGCCGATTCGGGCGTTGAGCGTCCCTTGCGGGAGCGCATTCTCCTGCCCGCTCGACAAGCGCGCCGCAGAACGGCGCGGCCCGAGTTCATCGCCTCCGACAAACCGGCCCGACGACGGAGAGGCAAGGAATGAGGAACTTCATCCTCTCTCCTCCATCCTCAGTCCTTCATCTTGTCCCCTTGTCACGGACCGCGCCCGACGCCCTCAAACGTCTCGCTGACCGCCTCGCCCAGAACCGCAAGATCTTTCTGTCCAACGACGACTGAGAAGAACAACTCCGCGCTGCATTCCCGAACGGCTTCAGTCTGTCAATTCATCATTCGGGCTTGGCCGCAGCGGCCCCTGTCGGACAGCGCGTCGTTCGAGCTTCGCCTGTTCCCTTCTTCACCGCGCTTGGCTGGGACTGGACGACGCCATTCACACGATTCGGACCAGAAATTGGGGAGTGGAGCTTGTTCCAAGACTACCGCGCGGTAGGTTCTCGCCACAAGCGCTGGTCCTCTTGGCCGATGCCTGACTCAATGGATAGTGGCAGAAGCACGCGCCAGTCGAGTTATTGGACAAGCTCAATATCCCTCTTCTTCCCTTTCTTTCTCTTAGATAGTGCGATCCTGACGCGGCCCTTATACCAGCTTTGCAGAAGGGGTCTACCATGTTACAAGAAGGGCAAGCGTGGCGGAAATGCCGTTGAAAGTGAGCGCGGCTAGTGGTTGCGGATGAGTGAGTTAAGTCTGTTTTCTCTGCTGTATTCTCGTGCATGGCTACCTTGCATGAGAAGTCGACCTGCTG